>ERZ1066122.2715-NODE-2715-length-11167-cov-4.639219_pt1 | contig 11167 bp, 15 predicted proteins | sample MGYA00382769_ERZ1066122 | MGnify/ENA primary metagenome ERZ1066122 (study PRJEB33369, sample SAMEA5778352) | biofilm metagenome | biome: Industrial cooling water; feature: Water cooling tower basin; material: Biofilm | place: United Arab Emirates | collected...
CCCCGAGCGCGGCGGCGCGGCACTTCACCGCCCGGCGGGACCGGCCCAGCCGGGCGGCGACGGCCCGCAACCCGCCCCACCGAGGCGGGCAGGCCGCGCGGAGGATCGCGTCCTCGGCGGGCGTCCAGGGCCTGGGCCGGTCGATCGCTGGCACGTCGCGGCCCCCCAAGGTGCGGCAAGTCCTGCGGGGCGGGTTGCCCGGGTCGCCGGTGCGCACGCCGGTTGTGCGCTCACGAGTCCAGCGCGTTCTGCCGCCCGGTCGGAGTGAGGTGGACCTTCCCGTCCCGGACCCGGAACCACGCGTGGGTGGCGAGCGCGGTCAGCTCCTTCGCGGTCACGCCGATGGACGCGGCGGCGGTCGCCACCAGCATCGAGCCCGACTCGTCCAGCAGCTCGGCCAACTGTCGCCGGGTGTCGTCGGGGCTGCCCACGCTCACCTGCGTGTGCGTGTTGACGCTGATTGAGGGCGGGGGCGACGGCGGCCCGTCCTGCCGCGCCGCGTCGCCCAGCTTGTCGACGATCGCGGCGAAGGCCTTCACGTCGCCGTCGGCGGCCCGCTTCAGCACGCCGCCGACGGCCCTCGCCAGCGCGTCCGCGTCGATCGCGTCCAGCAGCTGCGACCGCTTGAGGGTGGCCTTCGCGGCGACCTCGGTCGGGCTGGGCATCGTGGCCATGCGGCGGATCCTCGGGGGGTTGGGGGTTCGCTCGCGGCGGGTCGGCCGGTCGCCCTTCGACTTTTGCGGCTTCCTCTTCCGAGGGGGCGGCGGGGGCCGGTCGGCCGCGGCCGCGGCCTCGTGGGCCGCCTCCGGCCCGGGAAACGGGCCGAGTTCGACCTTCCCACTTGGTCCGGCCACCCGTGCCCCGAACGTCCCGTCCGGGTTCGCGAACACGTGCTTCGGCAGCAGCCCCGGCCGGACGCCGAACGACTCGGGGAGCGACAGGGCCGCCCGCCACAGGGTCAGCGGCGTCACCGGGTTCGCCCGGCGGAGGCACTCGGCGACGACCCGCCGCGCCTCGCGGGCCGACCGGTAGAGGCCGAGGTTGACGAACCCGTGCCCGTACCCGCACCAGACGCGGGCCTGGAAGAGCCCGCCCTTGACCCGGCGGCACCGGACGTGGAGCGGGTTGGGCTGCTCGCGGACTCTCGACCGGAGGGCCATCGGCACCTCGACGAGGGGACGGGGTCACTCCGCGCCGGCGAAAATCGCGTCCTTTGCCCGCTCGATGAGCGACTTCCGGGGCGCGGGCTCGGCCGGCTCGCTCGGCGGCGGGTGGGGAGCGTCGGGGACCACCCGCGGCAGGGCCGGCGTCGGGCCGACCGCGCGGGCGACGATCTCCTTCCGCCGGGCGATGCCGTCCGGGTGTTGGACCTGCCGGGCGAAATGCAGGTCCACGTACCGCCTCATCAGCGGGTCGAGCGTCCGGCGGATCTCGTCCTCGAGCTCGATCTGCTCGCGGATCAGGTCTCGCTGCCAGCCGTCCTCCTCGCGCCGGGCCGCGGCCTGGGCGGCGACCTCGGCCGCGACGTGGAGCTTGAACACCGCGGCCTCGGCGTTCGCGACCGCGCGGCGGGCGGCGTCCACCTTCCCCTCGGCGGCATTCGCGTCCCGCTCGGCCCGGTCCACCGCCTGCCGGGTGCAGTCGAACATCTCCGCCAGGTGCTCGGCACTCGCCTTGCCCAGCTCGAGCAGCTGCCGCCGGCGGGCGTCCGCGTTCTTCCGGGCGACCGTTGCCGTCGCCTCGACGCGGGCGAGGTCGGCGGCCAGTGCCTCGAGGATGCCGCGGTTCGCGACCAGCGCCCGCACCTCGGGCAGGTCGGCGAACTCCGCGACGACCGCCTCGACGTCCCGGTCCCTCCTCGCGGCGAGCTTCAGCACCCGCTCGCCGCGGCGGTTCATCGGGGCCAGGTCGTGCTGGTCGCTCTCCGAGCCGAAGCGGATCGTCGCGGTGGGGCGGTCGATCGGGCCGGTGACCTCCGGCTTTGCCATCTTCCAGACGCTCATCGGGGTCCTCGCTCCGGGTTGGGGGCTGGCGGGGGTCGCGTCACTTGACCTCGAAGACGCCGCGGCCGCCGTACGCGACGCCCGGCGGGACGGGCCCAAGGGCGATGGTGGCGACCTCGAACAGGTATCCCATCGGGTCGGTCATCGCGGCGTCGAACGCCGCCCCGGCGGGCCAGTACCCCGCCAACCCCTCGGCGAGAACCCGGGCGACCCGAGCGAGGGCCTCGTCCCGCTCGCGGGCGGCGGCCTCCCGGCGGGTCACGACCGTCTTCCGCATGTGGCCCAGGATCGCGGCGGCGGCCGCGACGTACTGGGCCGGGTAGGACGTCCGGGCCGACGACTCGGCATCCTCTGCGGCCCGGAGGGTGTTCTCGGCGTCCCGAACGCGGGCATCGGCCTCGCCGACGACCCGCGACAGTTCGGCCGGGTCGGCGGGCGAGTCGGCGTCGACCGAGGCCCGCTTGGCGACCGCCAGGGCGAGCGCCGCGGCGGCTTCGTTTCGCCTCGCGGCCAGCCTCGCGAGGTACGCGGCGTCCGGCGCGGCCGGTGCCAGGAGGCGGAGCGAGCGGATCTCGTCGAGGGCCATGGCGGACTTCGCCATCTCGTCGATCAACTGGCGCATTGCGGACGTCGCGCATTCGACGCCGGGGCCCCGGCGAATCGCCTCCGCGATGGCGGCCTGGGCAACCCCCATCGTGCGAGAGTCGGCGGGTGTGGGTAGGGTCTGCGACAACAGCGACCTCCAGGGAGTGAAGAAAACCTACGCGACGGGCTCGCCGAAGTCGTCCTCCCAGGGGCGGACGTCGCCCCCGATGACGAGCGTGCAGTCGAGCCGGAACCGCCCGGGCACATCGGGCTCGACGCCGTCGGGATGCACGAAGATGCCGCTCGTCGAACCCGGAGCGCCGGCCCGGTACATCCCCGGCGTTCGGCCGAAGGCCGCGGACAGCGGGCAGAGCACGACGGTCGTGAACCTCTCGCGGTCGGGAAGCTGCCCGGCCGCCCGTTCGAGTTTTTCGAGTCGCGATCGAAGGCTCATGCCGGCTGCCCCTTCGCCACTTCGACGCCCGCCGGCGTGAACTCGAAGTCGGTTTCACCGCGGTCGTTCGCGAAGAACCTCACCGTGCCGCGCAACACGCGATACCCGTCCCGCCCGGCGTTTGCCGCCGCCCGGATCTCCGCGACCGACCAGCCCCGCCAGTCGAACTCCTTCTGCTCGGCCGGGTGCAAGCCCAGGCGGATCGGCTTACCCGCGTCGTGGCCGCAGCACACGTCGATGAGCACGTCCTCGATCGCCGACTCCATGTCCTGCGTCGTGAAGCGAAGCACCGGCTCGAGCACCACGGTCGGCGCGTCGAACTCCCAGCCCGCGTCCCAACGGACGGCGAGCACGAAGTATTCCCGGCCGGTGACTGGCACGAATCGCGTCAAGGCTACTCTCCCGGTTCTTCAGTCGGGGGCGGGACGAACGCCGGGCCCAACTCGACGACCAGCGTCCGCGGGCCGGCGGTCGCGGGGGCCGGCTCCCCGGCCTCGACCTCGACGAGCAGCGGGTATTGGGTCTCGCCGACGCGGCCCACCTCCCGCTCGATGGCCCGCAGCCGGCCGAAGAAGTCGCGCATCTCATCACCCCGCTCGACGGCCGACTGACCACCCGGTGATCCGGACGCTGCCGGCCATGATCGCCGCCACCCGAATCCGAACCGCGACGACGTCGACCAGGCCGTACGCCGCGAACTGGGCCGTGGCGTTGTTCGCGATCGCCGCCATGTTCCAGGGCAGGCGCACGCCCGTGGCCCGGTCGGTCACCCCGAGCAGCGGCGTCCACCGGTTCGCGGCGAGGTCCTCGGCGGTCCGGGCTCGCTCGAACGCGACGACCAGGCCGGCGAACGTGGGAGCGGGGGCGGCCTCCCAATACGCGACGTCGTCATTCGCGAAGCCCGAGCGTTGCAACGGCGTCACGAGGCTCGCTTCCCGCGACAACAGGATCGCGCTGGTCGCCGGCAGTCCCATTCGATCAACCTCGGTACGGAAAAGCTGCCTGACGGGGTCACTGCATCGCCCTCACCTGGACGAGCTTGTCGTCGATCAGCCGGACTGCCTCGGCGATCCCCTCGGCGATCAGCTGGTCGATCTTCCCGGCCAGTTCGGACCCGAGCGCCGCGTCGATCCCCTTCGCCGCGAGCTTCTCGTTCTCCAGGCCGAGTTCCCGGAGCCGGTTCGTCTGCTCGACCTCGTCCCGCTGGTTCGCCGCGATGTCGCCGTACCCCTCGACCCCGGCGGCCCGGCCGGCGGCGTACTCGGCGGACGCGGCCCCCGCCGCCTGCTCCAGCTTGGCGATCCCCTGCGGGTCGAACGCGCGGGCCTGGTTGACGAGGTCCGGCCCGGCGCTGTCGACGCCGATCTGCTGGACGATGTCCCACGCCTGCTTCGCCTGCTGCCGCCCGCCGACCCCCATCGCCCCGAGGCTCTGGGCGGTCTGCCGGTACTGCGCCCCCAGTTCCATCGTCTGGCTCAGCCGCTCGCGGCCGACCCCGATGGCCGCTTCCCGCGCCGCACCGCCCGCCTGCGCCTCGCCGACGCGGGCGTTCGCCACGTCGCGGGTGGCCGTCTCCCTCAGCCGCTTCGAGGCGATCACCTGCTCCGTCAGGCTGGCGACTTCCGTCGCGTGCGCCGCCCGTCCGCCGTTGCCGGCGATGCTCTCGAATCGGCGCATGAACCAGTTCGGGTTGCTGTTGCCGGTCGCGTCCAACCGGGCTTGCGCGGCGTCCCGCTTGGCGATGGTGGCCGTTTCGTCCTTTTCGATTTGCAGGAGCCGGTTCTGGGCGGACACGCGGTCCTTCACCGCCATCGTCTGCTCGCGTTCGGCCTTGGCCTGCGCGTCCTGAAGGGGGAGCAGCCGCTTCGCGAACTGATACTCCCGTTCGCCGCGGGCCGAGGACCGGTCCCCGCCGGCGAAGGGCGTCACGCTGGCCCCGGCGAGGACGGACGCGCGGTTCCGGGCCGAGTCCGATTGCTGGCCGAGTTGATACGCCGTCGACTGCCGCTCGATCGCGCCGGCGTTGATGGCTTCGATCTTCTGGATGGACACCGCGTTCGCTGCGGTCCGGCTGGTCTTCCCGCCGATCGCCTCGCCGACGCCCGCGGCGTACCCGACGCCGGGGATCGACTTGAACGTCTGGTACGCCGCCTGGTCGCCCGTCAAATACGGGTCGCGGAACGCGGTGCCGGCGGTCGCCCCGACCTGCATCGCCCCGTACGCCACCCCCGCCACCCTCGCCGAGCGGGCCATCCGCGCCTGGCTGGCCTCGGTCGCGGCCTCCCGCTCGGCCTGCTGGGCCGCCCGCTCCTCGGCCCGGACGCGGCGAACGTCCTCGCGCTCCGCCCTGTTCGCCTCGCGGAGCCGCAGCCGTTCCTGCTTGGCGAAGACCCGTTCCTCGGCCCGGGTCGCCTTCTCGGCGGCCCGCTGCTGGGTCCGGGCGACCTGGGCGGCCTCCCGCTGCTGCTTCGCGTACGCCGACACCTGCTGCCGCTGGAGGATCTCCGATTCGTGTTGCTGGCGGGCTTGAAATTGAGCCTGCTGCCGCGTGTACCGCTCTCGCTCGCGGGCCTCGGCGGCCCGCTGCATCTGCTCCTTCCTCGCCCACTGGTCGGCGAGCTTGCGGTCGGCCGCCGAGAGCCCGCCGCCCGGGCCGGCCGGCCCGGTGCCGTTCTTCGCCTCCTGAGTGGACTCCTTCGTCGCCTTCGTCAGGGCGTTGACGGCGTCGATCAGTTCCTGGAACTTGTCCGCCACGGGTCACCTCCCACCTTTACACTGTCCGTCGACGCCAATGACTGCTTGTGCTGCGACTCAACTCCGGTCGCCCTGCTTCACGCCGGGACGGACTTCCGACCTCCGGAGGTCTTGCCCGTCGCGGCCGTGGCCGCCAGGGCCTGCCTCGCGATGGCGAGTTCCGCGTCGCGGTCGGCCAGCGTCTTTGCGAGCGTCGCGTTCTGAGCATCGAGGTTCGCGGCGGTCGCTTCCAGGGCGGAAATCTTCAGGCCCTGGGCGTTCGTCTCGCGCTCGCGGTGCGCGAGGATCCGCTCCAGCTCGTCGACTCGCACCTTCGCCTGGGCGGCTTCCCGTCGGGACGAGTCGAGGGCCTCTCGCAGTTTGGCCATCTCGAAGATGACTTCCGAGGGGTTGACCGCGGGCGTCGCGGGGTGGATCTGGCAGTTGACCGGCTTTTCCGACACGCCGAGGATGCCGGCCGCGACGAGTTCGGCCGGGTCGGTCCCGTGGGCGAGGATCGCCGACGCGGGGATCACATCGCCGTGGGCGTACTTCCCGTAACTCGCGATCCGCACCTCGTAATTCGTCGTCGGCTTCGCTTCGGTGCTCATCGGCTCCACCATGGGGTTACTTCTTCTGCTGCTCGGCGAGCTTCGCCTCGAGCTGCTCCAGCCGCGCGGCGAGGTCCTCATCCTGACGGAACCTGGATGCGAGTTCTGCGACCTTGACCGCGGCCCGGTGTCTCACATCGGGGTCGCTCGACAACACCAAGCCGTTCAACGCCCGCACCGCGTTCGCCAGCCCGCCGGCGAATAGCCCCATCGCCTCGCCGAACGCCTCGTTCCGGAGTGCCCGGATGCGGGCCCGGAACTTCGGTTTTGTCATCCACCGGCGGAGCGTCCGCTCCCCGACCCCCACCAGCCTCGCGGCCGCGACGACCGTCTGCCCCGACGCCACCGCGAACGCCGCCCGCTCGACCACTTCCGGGCTGCGCGGGCGACCGCCCGCCCGCGGCTGGCTCGGCCGCGGGCGTGGGTCTTGCGGCGGTTCGTGGGCCTCTGGCACCTGCCACCAGTCGGCCTCGGTCGAGCAAGGCGGGAATCCTGCAACATCACGATTCTCGTCGCGCGGGTTGCCTGACGGCGACGTCGGTTTCCCGAAAACCTGCCGTAGCCGGCCGACCTGCACTCACGCCAGCCCCTGCAACTCCCGCTCGGTTCGCAGTTTCTTGTGCGCGTACCACGTCAACCGGGGGTCGCTCAGGTCGCCGTTCGGTTCGCGATACAGCGGCACGGCCGAGGGGACCGCGAGCACGGCGGGCGTGAAGCCAGCCGGAAGCCGCTCCCAGCCGACGAGCCTCACGACCCGCGACCGGAAGCCCTTCCCCTCGCGGTCGCCGTACCCGTACCACGCCGCGTTCGCGCAGCGGACCCGCTTCCGCCGGACGGACGCCACGTACGCCCGGACCTCGGCTTCGAGGTCGCGGATGCGGGGGTCCATCCCGCAAACCGCGGCGAAGGTGGGGCGGGGTTTGTGCGCGGACGACTGCATCGGAAAAACGCCTCCCTCGCGTGTCGGTGCTGAACTCTGAGGATTCGGGCTGACCGACCGGCCCTAAAGGCCGGGTCGGGCAATAGCCCGAAGTATCCTTCAGGCATGACTTTCTCTGAAGTCATGCCTGAATACTTCTGAATTGGGGGTCATTGGATGCACCCCCTGGGGTCATTGGATGCACCCCCTGGGGTCATTGGATGGCATCCTGAGGGTGCAATAGGTGACCCCCAAGGGGTGGAATTAGTGACCCCCAGGGGGTGCATCCAATGACCCCCTTACCCGAGGTACTCCTCAGCGCGACGGTTGGCAGCGTCGGCTTTTGTCTTGTGGGGCAGGAAGTATTCAGGCACTTGGTTGTGAACTTTCTCGGTCGGAACGAGTTCCTTCATCTCGACCAGGATCCGGACCGCGCTTCGCACGGTCCGGGGGTCCAATCCCGACAGCCGCGCAAGCCTCTTGATGCTCGCGCCGCGGATCATTCCCGTTCTTCCGTTCGCCAGATGGAAGAGCAGCGGCCATATCGCGAGCGTCGCTACGCAGTGCGTGCTCTCCACCATCTCGGCCGCTCGACCCTCCGCGTAAAACGCGCGGATCGTTTCGAAGCGGTCGAAGGATGAGTCGGCGGCGGTGTCGGCGTCGTCATCTTTCTGGCGTTTTCGGCTCACTTCGCACCGCGAGGTTTACGAGCGGCTGACGGGGGAGGGGGTGGAGGCGATGGCAAGCTGGACTGATAGTCGACCTTCAGCCCGGATCGCTCGTCGATTCGAATCGATCCCGTCCAGTAGGCCCCGTTCCGGTTCCCGCCGAGGCACGTCAGGTCGTGGACGCCGCCGCCGTCGTAATCCGTCTTGCGGTTCAGCAGCAGCCACCCGTCTGCGTGCTCGGCGATCCCGGCCCCGTTCAGGTGAGCGAACTGCGGCTTCTCGCCGGGCGTGATCGACTTGACGAAGTGATGTAGAAACAGAACCCCGCAGCCCGCATCGGCGAACGGCTGGGTGAGCGCGCGGATCCTCTTCGTGGAACTGGCCAGGTCGGTCGAGCCCGTCATGAACAGGCACAGAGGGTCGATGATCGCCAGCCTCGTGCTGGTCAGCTTGAGGTATCGAATGAGTTCGGATCGAAGCCACTTTTTGCCCAGCACATCCTTGCGTGCCGTGACCAGGAGTTGCCCGCGGTCTCCGTCGACAACCTTCGTCTTCCCGATCGCCGCTTCGACCTTGCACTGTAACTCGATCGGAGTCGTTTCCATCGTCAGGACGAAAACTCCGGAACGTTGCGTGGCGCGACCCAAGAACTTCGACCCCGTCAGCACCGCCGCGGTCGCGACCGCGGCCAGCGTCGTCTTGCCCGTCTTGACCGGGGCGGCGATCACGCTCGGCTTTCCCTGCGAAACAAGGCCAGAAATTGTCTGCTCGTAATGGCTGACAAGTTCTTCCGTGTATCTGTAGTCGCGGTACATCCATTCCGCGACTTGACGTGCAAAGGCGTGGCCTGGGCCGATCCTCCATCCCAGATACTCAACATTCCTGTTCGCAAAGTTGCCCCCACGCTTACGGATCTCTTCAAGGGCCTGCTTATAGGCCGCATCTAAACTGAGTCGCAACTCCGCCTCGGTTGCAGGCGGAGCGAGGACTGGCGGATCACTGGTAGGCACAATGGTTCTCCGGTAGTTGATTTGAGCGGAACATGACAACGGCAATTCAGATCCCGACACTTTCCAGCTTCTTGCCGGCCTGGGCCGCCTCCCGCTGCCGGGCGACGGGCCGCGACAGGGAGCGGGACCAGGTCCTCGACCTGGCCGCTGCGGAGCAGCTCGAGCACGTAGGCCGTGCGCGCGAGATGGTTAGCGTCGGCCGCCGGCGGTGCCGGCGGCCTCGCGTTGTTCGGGGGCATCGGATCACCGCGGTGGAAGGTTCAGGGCGTGGGGAAGTCGATCACCCTCAGCCCGCCGCTTTCGCCGCGAGGTCCCGCGCGATGATCTCGACGACCCGCTCGACCGTCGCCGGCGAGAACGCGCGGTTCCCGCCGACCCGCGGGATGGTCGCGTCAACGTCCGGGTGGCGGCGAAGCCACTGGCGGAGCGAGTCGACCGAGTAATGCCCCGAGACCCGGGCGGCAACGGCCTGGGCGACCGCGTGGACGGTGACGAGCTTCGGCTCGGCGGTGGTCATGTTTCGATCCCTTGTGGTGCAGTGATTCGATGCGGTGATCATGTCCGGCCGGGTTGCCTGACGCGCAGCACGAATGGGCGTCCGTGCCCTTTCGCACCAAATGCGGGGGAGTCACCGGGCCTTCGTCCGGCCCGACGGCTTCCGTTCCGGGGCGGCCGGCGTTCGGTCGCCGGCCTGGAACTTCCTCGCCCACTCCGCGATCCGGGGGTCGCCCGACGCGACAAGGCGCGCGAGGATGCCGTCGAGGAGCTCCTCGGGCGTCTTGGGGCGGGGCTTCGGCTTGGCGGTCGTCGAGGTCATGCTGGCACCTCCGGCTTGCCCGACTCGCGTGGCTTCTGGCCCTTGCGGGCGCGGAGCGAGGCCCGCAAGAGGACGAGGAGGCCCTTTCGCTCTCGCTCGATCTCTTCGAGACGGCGGCGAATGTCGTCGGGGTCGAGCCGTTCCAGCAGGGCGACTGGGTCGGCAGGAAGTGGTTGAGTCTTCATGCCCGCATCATCGGCGGGTCGCAGCCAGAGTTGCAGGCCGGATACGTAGCTGATACGGCCAATACGTAACAGATGTGCCCACACAATAAATTCGATCAGGCATCGCGAACGATGGCAAGATACCCGCCTTTACCCCTCCCACCTGGGGATCGGATTGCACCCTCGAACAACCCGTTGTACTTGCTGCGAAGTCGCGATATCGTAGCTCGAATATTGATCACACCGGATCGGCTCGCGAGTTCGGGCGAACACATCGCCGTGCCCGCTTCCGCGAAGGCCGTCAAAACGGAATCCTCATCCTCCCCGACAGACACCATATTGACGCGGTCAATCGAGTAAGCTCGATTGCCGTGAGACCAGATCGTGGGCGGGGTGGTGACTACTGGCGGTGCGAAAGCCCCACCGCAGCGTGCGGCTTTCGCACCGAATCGTTCGGCCAGCCACGACTCGGCGACCTGCAACGCACGTTCGAACGCCGCCGAGCCGTACTCGGGGTGGACGAACGCGACGCTCTCCGGCTCGGGCATCGGGGGCACCGGCCCGGCGTCGAATTGCTGCATGGCCCGCCAAACCGTCCGGATCGCTCGCCACAGGATCGGCGATTCGACGCCCCCGTTTCGATGGCGAACGGGGTAAATGGAGTTGAACGTCAGGCCGCAGAAAGCCTCCTGCGATTGCAGATCTGGAAACACGAATGGAGAAGGGAATCGGCCTCCATTGGTAACTGCCACTGGAATCGCAGCGTAGTCCGCTGATTCGGCCGGCTTCCCGCCCGGGCCAGGGTCGGCGGCACGTTCAATCGCCACGGATCGAATCAAGCCCATCGCCCCAGGGGGACCGTCGAGACGATCGCGATGCACAATGGACGGCCCGTAAAGTTTGAAGGCGACCTCCTGCAAACCGGCGTCCACAATCGGTTCGATGGTTGCATCGCGTGTGATCCACACCGCCCACGGACGGTGGGCGGTGTCGTCCCACAGCAGGGGTGGGAGTTCGTCATCCTCTGGGTGCGTCTCGTCACCCAATTCCATCCTCGCGTGCCGAATGAACGCAGTTATGTCTTCCACACATCGGAATCGTTCCTGGTGATCGGCACGCTCCAGAATGACGGTCTGCGGGTCGACTATTTCGACTGCCAGCCGCCGCCTCCAGGCAAGCAAGGGACGCGCGGGAGGGGTCTCG
>ERZ1066122.2716-NODE-2716-length-11165-cov-4.279928_pt1 | contig 11165 bp, 13 predicted proteins | sample MGYA00382769_ERZ1066122 | MGnify/ENA primary metagenome ERZ1066122 (study PRJEB33369, sample SAMEA5778352) | biofilm metagenome | biome: Industrial cooling water; feature: Water cooling tower basin; material: Biofilm | place: United Arab Emirates | collected...
AAAGGCTGGTATTATTCCTGAGTAACAAATGATTATTAATATTTAAGATGACCGTTGATTCAAATCAGCTTGAAAAGATTCGACGGGGGCTAGTGGTGTCTTGCCAAGCGCCTGTAGAATCTCCACTCCACGAGCCAGCAGTGATTGCAGCGATGGCGCAAGCAGCCGTGAATCAAGAGGCAGTTGGAATTCGCGTAGATACGCCTGCGCATGTCAAAGCAGTAAAAGAACGCGTTTCAGTTCCGGTGATTGGACTTTGGAAGCAACAAATTTCTGGATCGGAGGTGTACATCACGCCTCAATTCCATCATGCGGCTGCGATCGCAGATGCCGGAGCAGATATTATCGCGATCGATGCGACCTTGCGCGATCGTCCGGGTGGGGAGACTGTGCCAGAGTTGATTGCTCGAATTCATCAGGATCTCGGCAAGTTGGTGATGGCAGACATTGATACTGTCGAAGCTGCGATCGCGGCTGCCGAAGCCGGAGCCGATCTCGTTGGAACGACACTTTACGGCTACACGGCTGACACGGAACAATTCGCGCCGCCCGGATTTGAATTGCTGTCTCAATTAGTTGAGCAATTGAAGATTCCTGTAGTTTGTGAAGGCGGAATTGCCTCGCCACAGATGGCACGACAGGCATTGGATCTAGGCGCGTTCTCAGTGGTGGTGGGCACTGCAATCACCGGCATTGATCTGCAAGTGAAGGCATACAACGCTGTCATGTCTGAACAATTGCCTGCGGTTTTGATTGAAACAACTGAGCCGTATCAATTTGCTTTGTTCAATTCAGAGCATTCTTCTTATCGAAGCTATGTGCGATCGAAGCTCGTGCAACACAATACAGATCGGACGGCTCCGCATCGATTTTTTGATCAAGCAGTGTTACGGGGGCTGCCTTTAGAGATTTTTTTGCTAGACGATTATCATAAAGTTCGAGCAGGCTTAGTGGGACTGACCCGTTGGAATTGGCTGTTGATCGAAGTGCTTTGGGTGGAAGAATCGCTGCGGCGTCAGGGATTCGGAACCAAGTTGATGCGGCTTGCAGAAGATGAGGCGAGACGACGCGGTTGTAATGAAGCAATCCTCGATACGTTTAGTTTCCAGGCAAAAGATTTCTATGAAGAACTAGGCTATGAGGTCTTTGCGCATGTGGATGACTATCCGGCGGGCTATAGCTTTTATCAGTTGAAGAAGATGCTATAGTCGCTCATTTCCGCTTCAAAATCACCATCGTCGAGCCAACGACTGGATTTCGAGCGAGAAGCGCTTGATTCTGGTCAGTGATTTCGAGTTTGGTGAAATCGCGGAGCGGCAATTCTTCAGCATTGGGAGAACCTAATTGTTGCCAGAGTTCGTTCGCGAATCGGTCTTGCTGCTCAGAATTGAAGCGATACCAATCGGGCGTTACGGTTACGGTTAGTCGTCTGCGATCGAAGTTGGGGGAAACCGAATCGACCAGACCACTGATGAAGCGATCGCTGATTTCAAACACTCGATCTTGAACGGCTGCAATGCGTTTCTGCTCTGGCGTGAGTTCGACTTCAGGCACAGGCGGAGGGTCTGGAATCACAGGCTCTGGAATTACAGGCTCTGGAATTACAGGCTCTGGAATTACAGGCTCTGAAATCACAGGTTCAGGCGCGATCGCAACAGGTTCAGGCTCAGAAATAATCTCAGCAGATTCGGGTTCAGGCGCAGTTTCTTCGGAGTTGAGCGGCTCGCTAATCGATTCCTCAGTCTCTTCCGTTCCTTCATCCGCTTCAGGCACAGTCGTCTCAACCACGTCGGGAACTTCTGAGATGACTTCCGGTTCTTCGAGGGTTGGAGACGGTTCTGGCGTCAAGACTTCGGGTTCCGGTAAAGCCTCCGGAGCGCTCAGATCAGTTGGAAACGGCTCATTTGGCTGCGGTGGCACTTCAAACGTAGAGCGCTGATCAGGTTTCTTTTCGGGCTGAGGAGCAACTTCTACCGTTGGACGGGTTGCGATCGTAGTGCTTGCAGGTTTGGGAGATAGCAGACTGGAGGTGAACCAAAACGCGATGATTAAAGTGCCTGCAACTAAGCTAGAAAGAATGCGATCGCTGAGTTTCCGATTCCATTCTTCCGGCAATCGACTCCGTACAAAGCTAAGTAATTTGCGCCAAAGCGGGAGAAAGCCTTGCCAGAGTTTGCCAACCAGCGCAAGGAATTGAGTGAGTCTGCTGTCTCGTGGCTCGGATTCGAGTTTATCGGCAGCACGATTGAGCGATTGGCTAAGATTGCGCAGTGTCCGAATCAGCGATGGTTTAATGGATGCATCAGAAGAATCGGCTTGTGTCACACTGAGTTGAGATCTGGGTTGAGATCTGGGTTGAGATCTGGATTGAGCTTGAGCTTGAGACGACTCCGATGGATTGGGTTTTTGTTGTGGCATACCTATCGCCTCTCAGACAAAGCAAATTCAAACCAGTGAAGTAAAAATGACCTTTAAAAGCCAATCTACCATTTTGTGGAGAGTCTCGCTGTTTATCGATCGCATTTAGTTATTGTCATGAATTTAAATCGTCGTCAACTTTTAGTGTTAGGTGGTTTGAGTGGTTTGGGGCTTGCTTTTGCCGGGAAAAGCTTGACTGATCAAAGTATGCCGTCTGGGATGCCGCAGAAAATTTCTGAGCCGCCCAAGCCCGCCGGAAAAGATTTGATCCTGCGATTTGCCGCCGTGGCGGATTCGGGATCGGGCGATCGCAATCAATTCGCCTCCGGAAGCGCAATGGCAGCCTACCATCGCAAGAACCCGTACTCGTTTGTGACCCTTGCAGGTGACAACATTTACAACAGTGGCGAAATGGAGCGCGTCGGAGTTGCCTTCGAGCAGCCGTATGCAGCACTGCTGAAGCGCGGGGTCAAGTTCCGAGCTTGTTTAGGCAATCACGACATTCGGACTGAGAACGGCGATCCTCAAGTGCGATACGCAGGCTTCAACATGAGAGGACGCTACTACAGCTATCGCGAAAAGGATGTGCAATTCTTCGTGTTGGATACGAATCACAACGCGGATTGGCAGAACCAACTTGCGTGGCTCAAGGCAGAACTGGCTCGCAGCACTGCTCCCTGGAAGATCGTCTATGGACACCATCCGATCTATTCTGCTGGGCACTATGGCGATAATCCAGAAATGATCAAGCTTCTGACGCCTTTATTCAAACAGCATCAAGTCCAGCTATATATCAATGGACACGAGCATAACTACGAGCGAACCACTCCGATCGATGGCACAACTTACCTGATCACAGGCATTGGGGGCGCATCTTTGCGACAAGTGGGGCAGAACAAAACCACTGCTTATTCTGTTTCGCGATTTGGCTTCTCAGCGATCGCAGTCTACCCGGATCGCTTACAAATTGAAGGCATTGGCACAGACGGATTAGTCTTCGATCGAGGTGTGGTTCCGCGCAAAGTTGGAGTCTTGATTTGATGGATGCGAGAACGAGAACGATTCAGCTAGCCGACGCATTTATCCAGAACGGCGACCCATTAGGCTGGTTTGAGCAACTCTATGCGACAGCAGAGGGCGATCCGGCGACCGTCCCCTGGGCGCATTTGGTTCCGAATCCAGTCTTGACAGAGTGGCTAGAGGCGAACCAAATTTCAGGAAACGGGAAGGCTGCGATCGTAGTTGGTTGTGGCTTGGGAGATGACGCAGAAATGTTGGCAGAGCGGGGCTTTGAGGTGACGGCATTTGATATTTCACCCACTGCGATCGCATGGTGTCAACAGCGATTTCCCAACTCTTTGGTCACATACACCGTGGCAAATTTGTTTGCGACTTCGGAAACTTGGCAGCATCGGTTCGACTTTGTGCTGGAGTCTTACACAATCCAGGCAATGCCGCCAGAACTGCGCGCTCAAGCGATTCCGAAGATCGCTGATTTGATTTCAGAGACAGGACAGTTGCTCGTGATTTGTCGCGGACGAGAGCCAGCGCAACCCTTAACCACTGTCCCGTTTCCGTTGACGAAAGCCGAATTACAAGGGTTTCAGCAAGCCGGATTGACCGAAATCAAGTTCGAGGATTTCTTTGAGCAAGATTCTCAACCTGTGCGCCGATTTCGCGTGCTGTATGGGAGAGCGCGCTAATCTTCTGGCAAAATCCACTCCGTTGGAGCCGTCATTCGTTCTAAATTCTTTTTCCGCACCGCTTCTTCTGCAATCTCCAGCATCTTATCCAGCGACGTATCGCTAATAAACTTAGATGCCTGCTGCGTATACTCGCGATTTGGACATTCATCGCCGAGAACACACCCGTTCTGACACATCTCAGCGCAATTAATTTCCACCATAACTTTGTCTCCAACTTTCTAAACTCGGCAGAGTGCTAATCATTGTGTTCTCTTACGGGCAGTTTGCCCTTTAATATCTTAGCGGTCATCCTCAACGGTACTGCTGTCCTATGGAGCGAAAACCGCTTTTCTTTCTCCTAGAACGCATGAGAAGATCAGGCTGAACTGCTGGAATTCCGAGCATGAAAGCTATTGTTACTCTGAGCATTCTGATGGTCGCTACGCCTGCCGTTGCAGTCCCGTCTCTCTCCCAACAAGTCGATCAAGTCGCGCAATATCTCATCGGGGTGATGGACACTTCTGAGCAAGCTGCAAAAAATAATGACGTGTCTAATGTCACAATGACCACTTGTAAAGTGAAGGTTGAAGGCTCAACGGACGCGATCTATCTCTATCAAGAACAAGCGATCGAACCCAAACTCGATCAACCCTATCGCCAACGTTTTCTCCAACTATCACCAAATTCTCAAAGTCAGACGGTGCGATCGCTGTCTTTCCGTCCGGTTGATTCCAAGAAATGGACTAATTTCTGCAACCAACCCGAATCTGTCCGAGTCGTACAAGCTCGTGATCTCGGAACACCGTTCTGTAGCGTCTTTCTCAAACAGTCGGGTGATGGATTTGTGGGTCGAACACCGATCGATGGCTGTCCTGCAAATGTTCGCGGAGCCGTTCGGATCACCAATCAAATTACGCTAAGGCGCGATCGCATGGAGACTTGGGATCGCGGCTTCGACTCGAATCGAAAACAAGTCTGGGGCGCAGAAGCCGAAGCCTACCAATTTCGCAAGCGTCTCTAACTTCCCAACTTGAACGCATCCAAGAACAAACTATAAATTAAGCCAATCTTGAGCGCATTCACCACTTCAAAGGGAAGCGATCGTCGAAGGCTGCGATCGCTCCCATACATCAGTCGGCTGATTGCCTCAGTCAACAGCACCAAAATAAACGCTGCGATTACGTCTAATTCGGCTCTCTGTCCCGCACTTGTCGAGATCACATTACCCAATAAAAATCCCGACAACAGACAAATCAGCAACAATGAGACTCGTCTCCAAGGATTGCGAAACGTGCGATCGACCTGCGCCGCCGTCCGCTCAACTAATGTATTGAGACGAGTATTCTGCATAGCTTGATGATTTGAGACGAGTCACTAAGAGAATACCAAATATTCTCAAGTGCTGACTCAAATTCTCTCAGGACTCAGCCCAATTATGCAGTGCGGTAGTCCGCGTCCATCCAGCATCGCGGCAAACTCTCACCCGATGGAAAGATCAATGCATCTTTGCTGTAAGACTCTGGATCTTGTTCTTCTTGACCGTCTTGAGTTCGTCCTGAAATACTTGGCTCTGCTGGATTGACCAACGCTCGCACATCTAAAATCTCCACTAACGTTCCCGTCTCTTTTTCCTGTAAAAGCATAAAAATTCTCCATGATTGACCTTTACTACTGTGCAATCGTTTCCACTCATTTCTCATCTGTCACAAGGTAAATTGAGGCAAGAACGGGAGGCGTCATGAGAACGATCGCGGAAATTAACGACAAGATTCAACGCCAAAAAGCTGTAGTTCGCACTGCCGAAGAGGTGAAAGCCTTGGTGGCAGAGATGGGCGTCGCTCAGGTTGCGAAAGAAGTCGATATTGTGACCACGGGCACGTTTGAGCCGATGGAAGCGTCCGGTGCGATGCTGAACTTGGGACAGACTGATCCGCCCATCAAGATTCGGCAATGTTGGCTCGATGGTGTGCCTGCTTATGCGGGATTTGGTGCAGTCGATTTGTATTTGGGCGCCTCGCAAATAACGGAATATCCAGGCTCAGAAGTGCTGGATGCGGAAGAACGAGAAATGCCCGATGCTCGATCTCGTCAACGCGGTGGCGGTCATATCATCGAAGATTTAATCGCAGGAAAATCTATCTCGCTGCGTGCCTTGGGTCAAGTCACCGATTGCTATCCCAGAGCATCATTTGAAACAACGATTAGCCGCGATCGCATCAACCAGTTTTATCTCTTCAACCCGCGCAATCTCTATCAAAATTTCATCGTGGGCGTGAATGGTGGCGATCGTCCGCTCTACACTTACTTAGGCGTTTTGCAACCTCGACTCGGAAATGCTGTGTTCTCGAATCCGGGCGCGATTTCTCCATTGTTGAACGATCCTGATTTGCAACTGGTCGGAATCGGTTCTCGTATTTTTCTCGGTGGCGGTATCGGTTATGTGGCTTGGGAAGGGACGCAACATTTTCCATTACAGAAACGACTTCCGAATCGATCGCCGATCGGACCTGCTGCAACCCTTGCTCTAATTGGGGACGCAAAGCAAATGGATGCTCGATGGGTGCGAGGCTGTTACTTTCGGGGCTACGGCGCTTCTTTGATGTTGGGCGTGGGCATTCCGCTTCCTGTGTTGAGCGAATCTGTCATCGCGCACTGTGCCATTCAAGATAAAGACCTCGTTGCGCCTGTGGTTGATTTCTCGATTCCGCGCCGAGTTCGCCCGACCTTTGGACTCGTCAGCTATGCCCAACTTAAATCGGGTCGTCTCGCGATCGATGGTCAATCCGTCCGAGTGGCTCCGCTTGCAAGCATTCATCTGTCTCGCCAAGTCGCGATCGAACTCAAACAATGGATCGAAGCGGGAACGTTCACCCTAACGGAACCTGTTGCGCCGATTCCCAGCGATCGCACTTTCATTCCTCAAGACATGCGCGGCACTTAAAGGGATTTCAAACTAGCCTCAAATTCTCTCAAAGCGACGCTCGAACCAGCATTCCAAGCTCGATCAACGTATTCGGGAATCAATCGTTTGACGGGAACTTCTGGGAAGATGAGGCTGCGATCGCTCTCTTCATAATTCTGTCCATCAAACAAATAAATCCGAAGCGTCTGCTGCCGATCAATCCACAATTCCGGCACACTAATCTCGTTATAATCCTGCGGTTTGGTTGAAGAAGTGACATCAACTTCAATCGCTAAATCGGGCGGAGGGTCGATCTCTAAATCAATTTCCTCTTTGCCTAAAATTGCCTCTCGGTTTTGGATGTAAAAGCAAAAATCAGGCTCTAATCCTTTTTGTGCAAATCGCTTAAGAGTAATCGGATGAAAACCTTCCCAATCTCGCCCTTGATGACGAAGAAGACACTTGACAAGATCTGCAATGACATCAGACCGTTTTCCATGCTTGGGTAAAGGTGACACTAATCGAATCTCTTGCGTTCTTGCATCGAAGTAGATTTTAACAGCGGCATCGTCCTGACGACTTTCTAAAAGCGTTTCATAATTTGACCAGGTTTGATTCCGCAAAATCACTTCTGCGCCTGGAGACAAATCAATTCCGTCCTTAGTAATAGTCAAATACATTGATTGAATCAATAGCGATATACATAGCAGTATAAGCTTGAGAATTAGCTTTGATTGACTCCTTCATGTTTGCCAAAATTCGCGATACTCAACTCTATTTCGATATCGAAGGTGCAGGACTCGTTCCCGACGGCGATCGTATGCGAGAAAAACCTGTGGCGTTCTTGATTCATGGCGGTCCTGGCGTCGATCACACGGCTTACAAACCGACCTTCTCTGAACTCAGTTCAAAACTGCAACTCGTCTACTTCGACCATCGTGGACAAGGACGATCAGCACGTGGCGACAAATCGACCTACACACTCGACAACAACGTCGAAGATATGGAAGCGCTGCGGCAATATTTGGGACTCGACAAAATCGTTGTGATTGGCGGATCGTACGGCGGCATGGTTGCTCTGACCTATGCGACTCGTTACCCTCAAAATGTGTCGCATTTGATTGCGATCGCAACCGTCCCCGATTCCCGCTTCCTCCAACGCGCCCAAGAAATCCTTCAGGAACGAGGCACATCAGAACAAATCGCGATCGCGCAACACCTCTGGAACGGCACATTTGAAGACGAGGCACATCTGCGCGAATATTTCCGCCTCCTAAACCCGCTCTACTCCATCACGACCAAGCCGAACGCACCTTCTAACACACAATCTCGCGCCATTCTCTCAGTCGATGCGATTAACGTCGCGTTCGGAGGCTTCCTTCGCACCTACAACGTTCTCCCCGAACTTCCCAACATCACTGCACCCACTCTCGTCATCGGTGCGCGCCACGATTGGATCTGCCCACCCGAATTTTCTGAAGACATTGCGATCGCGATTCCCAACGCCGATCTACGAATCTTTGAGAACAGTGGTCACGTCATTCGAGCCGACGAACCCGAAGCGCTATTGGATGCGATCAGAGGATTTTTGATCTACAAAAAATAGGGGCGACCGATTCGATCACCCCTTGCAAATTAAGCCTCGCTTGTGACGTTATTTTCGGCTGGACTGCCTTCTTCCTTGCTGCGTTTCACAGGCTTCGGTAAAGGAGCATCGCGCCGAGGTTGTTGGGGTGGCGGACTCGCTTGGGGTCTGCCTCCACCACTTCCCCCTCTCGGACGAAATGGCGGCTTGCGATCACCAAACCTGCCACGACCCCCACCAGGACCTCCACGTCCCATCGCGCCCGGCGGACGCTTCTTCGGCGGGATCATCGCGATCGAGCGACCATCCTGGATAACCAGATCAGGACCTTCGCGGCGGACATTCATCTCCCAGAAGTAGCCAACGGTCTTACCTGTCAACTCGCCTTTAAGCTTGAGTTTGAACATCCGACCGTGTGTATCTTTTTTCCGAGGAGCTTGCTGAATCTTGACAACCAGCGACTTCTCTTCAGGAACATGGAAGATGATCTCTCCTCGAATCGAGAAGTAATTGTCATTGACTTCAGAAGAGGGCACATAGCCTGGAGCGTCCGTAGACTCTTCGGCTGCGGCTTCTTCTGACTCTTCCGGCTGGCTCAGATTTTCCGGTTCCCAAACTCCGACGATCTGGACATGCAAATCGTCTTGCTTTTCGCGAGTTCGAGGATACACAACCCAGAGGTGATCCTGTTCGAGATCCAAATGGTTTTTGACCAAGCTCATGACGCGACCCAACAGCACCGCTTCGATCACGGTTCCATCAGTGGTCGTCATCTCGCCACGGGTGAACTGTTCCTCGGAAGCCTTGTACCGACCGCGAACCAACCCGATCGCACGATATTGCATCGGCTCACTGGGGGCAGGAATCGGTTGCTGGCGCATTTCCGCGATCGCGCTTTCGAGCGATTCTGCATCAGATTCCTCAGTTGCAGGTGGCTCTGACGTTTTCGCAACAGGCTCAGGTTCTGGTGTGGGCTGCGGACGTGCCACAGGACGCATCAGAGGGCGCTGCGGCGGTTTTGCCTCCGAAGAAGCATTGGAAGAAGCATTCTGAATTTGAGATTTCTCAGCGCTCTCAGCCGCATTTTCTGCGGCATAGGGTTTAGGAGGCTGGAGTGGTTGATTGGGCAAGGGACTCATAGGCTATCATCGTCACAGGCTGAGGGCAGATTGCAGTCAGTCAGCATATTGTACTGAATGCAGACAGATTCTCAAGAATCCGAAAAGTCTGTGTTGCTTTTACAGAAAAAACATCCAAATCTGTTCGGATTCCCGACTCGACTTGCTAGAGAAGTCGTTCTGCGAAATTGTCATACTGGTGAATAGGACAGTTCACAGAATTCTTTCTTAGCATCTAGAGCAGCATCGCAGCAATATCGCTATGCCTATGATACTGATTTCTAGAAGTGTCCAAGTCAGTTGTTGAACCAATAATCTTAAGATTTCCCGTGATTTTAATCGGTCGAACAAGCTACGTTGTGAGTAACTTAGTTCCTTGATTTCATCATAGAAATCTACCCAGAAGAGGAGATCGAAAAATCAATTCTTTTGTAGCGATCACGGTTTAGGATGAGTTTAGATTAATTTTTGTAACAAGTTGTTCTCAGGTTTAACGATCTGAGGTTCAGCAATGTGTAGTTTTCATGAACTCATTTGAGAAAAATCGCGTCTAATGAAGTGGCGCAGTCGTTTCTGAGTTTGGTGTGTTCTATTTAACGCTCCTAGCCCCCGATCTTTTTGGGATTAAGTCATGCAGCTTCCTTTGTTTGGAAAAATGGATAAAAAGCCTGCCCGTTGGCTTCTGGCGCTTCTGGCTACGGGCGTGGTGGCAGTTCCGAGTGCAGCGTTTTGGATGTCGCGTCAGTCGGCTCCGCGTCAAGATAATGCGATGACGACGGTGGAATCGAAGACGGTTACTGCTCGGATTTCGGCGAGTGGTGAGGTTGTGCCGATTCGGACAGTGAATTTAAGCCCGAAAGCGGCGGGGCGGATTTCTGAACTGTTGGTGGATCAGGGCGATCGCGTGACGCAGGGACAGATCGTGGCGCGAATGGATGCGAGTGATCTCGAAGCAGAACGGACGCAAGCGATCGCACGGGTGAATGAGGCGCAGGCGCGATGGGATCAGCTTAGAGCCGGAACGTGAATCGAAGAGGTTCGGCAGGCTGAGGCGGAAGTGACTCGCGCCAAGGCAGAAGTAGAGCGGGTTCGTGGGTTGGTGGCGGATGCGCAGTCGGGTGTGGAATTTGCGCGATCGCAGACGGAACGCCGCCGAGATTTAGCCAATCAGGGTGCAATTACTGCGAATGATTTGGATGAATTTCTCCGCCGCGAACAGACTGCACGAGACACGTTGAGACAGGCACAAGCGCAACTGAATCAGGCTCAAGCTCAAGTAGCGCAGGCGAATCAACAATTGGCACAGCGCCAAAACGGGGCGCGACCAGAAGAAATCGCACAATCGGAAGCCCAACTCCAAGCGGCACGAGGTCAGCTTCAGGCGGTGGAAAATCGGATTGAGGATACGCTGATTCGAGCGCCGTTTTCGGGAGTGATCACGCAACGATACGCGACGG
>ERZ1066122.2719-NODE-2719-length-11164-cov-5.358988_pt1 | contig 11164 bp, 7 predicted proteins | sample MGYA00382769_ERZ1066122 | MGnify/ENA primary metagenome ERZ1066122 (study PRJEB33369, sample SAMEA5778352) | biofilm metagenome | biome: Industrial cooling water; feature: Water cooling tower basin; material: Biofilm | place: United Arab Emirates | collected...
GCTATGGGGCAAACCGTGAGCGCGCATCCGCCGCTGCGGGCAAGCGCCAAGCTGGGATGGGCGTCGGGCGATTTTGGCTTCAACATCTTCTGGCAGGCACTCAACTTGCTGATGTTGCCGTTTTATACCGATGTGCTGGGCCTTGATGCCAAGCTCGCCGGCACCGTTTTCCTGATTGCCAGCCTGTGGGACGGTTTTGCCGACACCATCATCGCCGCGATTGCCGACCGCACGCGCAGCCGCTGGGGCAGCTATCGGCCCTATCTGATCTTCGCCTCGCCAGTCTTGGTGATTGCCTTCATGGCCGCCTTCCTGACACCCGACTGGGACCAGGGCGGACTGTTCCTCTATGCGCTGCTCAGCCAGATTTTCCTGCGCACGGCCTATTCGGTCGTCTCAATCCCCTACAGCTCGCTATCGGCGCGCATCTCGCAGGACGCCAACGAGCGGGCGAGCATGGCGGGCTGGCGGATGTTCTTCGCCTTTTCCGGCGGTGCCGTCGTCACCTTCTTCATGCCCCGGCTGGTCGACATGCTTGGCGACCGGGCTGACAACACCACCTATGTCATCGCCGCCGGTCTTGTCGGCGTGGTCAGCCTGCCCTTTTTCTGGATTACCTTTGCCTCGACCAGCGAGCCCGAGCGACTGGCCGAGGCCAATCCGCAGGGTTTCTCGCTCAAGGCGAGCGGTGAAGACCTCGCCGCCGCCATCCAGATGGCGCGGCATAACGGGCCGCTGATGCGCATTTTTGGCTGTATCATCGTGTCCAGCCTTGCCTTCACCATGACCAACAAATGCCTGGTCTATTATGTCACCTATTATCTGGACCGCGAGGACCTGGTGCCATCGCTGGTGCCGTTCGCACTGGTCATGAACCTCGCCTTCGCGCCCGTCTGGGCGTTGATCGCGCAGCGCAGCAGCAAGCGCGCGACATGGTTGATGGCCAATGTGGTCAGCGCGGTGGCCTATACGCTGTTCTTCTTTTCCACCTCGAAAGACCCTTATGTGGCGGCGGCGTTCATCGGGGTGATCTCGGCCGCCAACGTCGCCTATCAAGTTCTGTTCTGGGCAATGCTGCCCGACACGGTGGAGTATAATGCGTGGAAGACTGGCCAGCGCCATGACGCCAAAGTGTTCGGCTTTGCCTCCTTCGCCAAACAGCTGGCATTGGGGCTGAACGGCGCGCTGCTCGGCATCCTGCTTTCGGGCATCGGCTATATCCCCAATCAGGTGCAGAGCGCCGAGACGCTGACGGGGCTGAAGGCGATTATGGCGCTGGTGCCGCTGCTCGGCATCGGCATATCGGCGCTGCTAATTTGGGGTTATCCGCTCGACCAGCGCCGCCACCGGGCGTTGGTAGAAGATATGGCTGCGGGTTAAACGCGTACTGCCGTTTTCCAAATGGCGGGATCATAGTCGATGCCCCAACCCGGCCCATCGGGCAGCTTCAAATTGCCGCCAACCGGGTTCAGCACCGGGCTGTGCGCGAAGTCGAGCCGGTCTTCGCGCGAGCGATATTCCTGAAATCCCCACAAGTTCGGCGCCGTCGCGCACAAATGCAGCAATGGTGCGCTGTCCGCGCCATTCCGCGGAAAATGCGGGTTATACAGCAGCCCGGCCTTGCGCCCCAACTTCATGATTTCCAGATTGCGGAAAATGCCGCCGGCATACATCGGATCGGGCTGGATCACATCGAGCGCCTGATTGGCCGTCAGCCAGCGCCACCGCTCCAGCGCATAATCATTTTCTCCGCCTGCGATTTTCAGCCGATAGCCCTTTTTCCGGACCGCCTGCGTCAATTGCGCCGTCATCTCGAAATCCTCAAATGGGCAGGGTTCCTCGAGCAGCGCGACGCCGTGATCCTCCAGCATGGCGGTGATTTCCAGCCCCTTGACCGCATCAAAGGCGCCGTTGGCGTCAGCATAGATGGTCATTTCATCGCCAAAGGCCTTGCGCAGGCCGCCGATCATCGCCTCGGTCCGCCCTGGCTTCATGTCGCTGTTAAAGCCCATCCGGCGGCCGATCTTGACCTTGACGCACCGGGCCCCGGTTTCGGCAACGCGTTGCTGCAGATGCGCGATTTCAACCTCAGCTGTGGTGTCACGCCGGTTGGACGACATATAGATTGGAATTTCGGTGGTCAGCACCGGCCCGATAAATTCGGCGCACCGCTTTTGTGCGGTCTTCCCCAGCAGGTCCCAGATCGCCAGTTCGACCTGCCCGAGTGCGCTCCAATAGGGCAGCCCGGCAAATTCATAATCCTCGCGCGCGGCGCGGCGGATCAGGTCGGCAAGATCGCGCGCGTCCTTGCCTTGGAAACGCGGGACGGCGAATGTTTTGAAGAATTCAATCGTCTTTTCAGCCTTGGTCGATCCGCGAACAATGCCTTCGACCCCGTCATCCGAAATGACCCGGATCAGCGGCGTTTGTTCGTCTTTCGTAACCCATTGTTCGACCGACCGGATGATGACCGGGCGGTCAAACATGGCCTCAAAATTCACATCCGGTTCCGGATCGGCTGGAAAGGCCAATCGCCCATCCGGCGTCGGCTGCGCAAAAATACCTTGCGCAGCCGCAGGCAGGGACATCATCGCCAATGAACCGCCGATCAAGCTGCGGCGCGTGAATTGCGTCACCTTATGACTCCTGTTCTGCCACCGGCCTTTGACTGGGTCTTCAGGTCCGAAGTATCCAGCCACCTAATCCGTTATGATGATCTGCATCGAATTCGGGATAGCGATCCTGGACCTTTCATCGGCCCCATCTTGCGCCCTGATGTCGATCCCAGAGAGCTGTGCGCCCACGACATTGCCCAGCACCATATGCGCATTGACATCGGTGAAATCGGATGACCCTGGCACCGGTTTGAAGGTGCGATTGCCCATCGGCTTGCCCTTCAGCTTTGGCAGGTCCTGCGCGGCTTCGACCCGCATCCGCAGGTTACGGATCGTCAGGTCGGTGATGGGCGATTTGGGATGCCCGGCGATCATGATGTTGCCGCCGGTGCTGATGTCGATGCCGTCAAAGCTGATGCCATGAATACGGCCCAGCGGCCGATTCTGCGCCCCCTGCTGATCCGGCGAATTGGCCCGGTCATCGATGTCGGCAAAGATCGGATAGTGGCGCGGATGGCGGCCGCCGGTCGCGATACGGATGTTGTCGAAGCGGATATTCTCGTACACCCCGCCATGAATCATGAACAGCGCGATACCATAGCGGGAATTGGTAATCGTGATGTTGGAAAACAGGCTGTCGCGCATCCCCGTTTGCGAACGGGTGCCGAATTTTATCGCGCCATCGTCCGACGAAATGCGGCAATTGTTGACCAGCAACCGCTCGATCATCCGTTTGCGCATTTTGGGCACAATGCCATCATCACCCACTGAAATCAGGCAGTTCGATATCCGCACATCGTGCGAATCAATCACCTGAAGTCCATCGGTGTTGGGGCTGTCGGCCGGTGCGGTCAGCGTGACGCCGTCCACGACGACATTGTCGCAATCCATGATGCCCATCAGGAACATCGGCGTGTCGCGGATGGCAATGTCGCGCACCTTTACGTTGCTGCACCCTTGGACGATCAGCCCGAAACGAATACGGTCCTGATCCTCCTTGCCCCAATATGCCGGGCCTGAACCGTCGATCGTGCCAAGGCCGCTGATGCCAAGGTTCTCGACGCCGGCACCGAAGATAAATGGTCGATGTCCGCCGCCATCATGAATTGCCCTTTGCGCGGGAAAGCGCGCAAGGTCTGGCGACGCGCGCAGTACCGCGCCGGGCGCCAGATACAGGTTCATGTTCGACCGCAGTTCAATCTGGCCCAACAGATAATCGCCGGTCGGCACAATGACGGTGCCGCCCCGCCCACCGCAGGCATCAATGGCGGCTTGCACCGCCAATGTGTCGAGCTGCTGGTCGTCGGCAACCGCGCCGAACCTGCGCACATCACAAATGACTTGGTCCCCGGCGGACGTTGGTTCCAAGCCAGGCTGGGCTGCGGCCAACGCCGCCAACATGGAAAAAATCATCATCGCGCCTTGCAACTCCGCTCGCCAGATTATGGCTAGACCATAATTGACAAATTGGCTAGACCAGTTAATCAATATGTGTCCAATCATAAAAGGCGATCCGATTCAACGGGCATCGCGATATGGGAGAGTGATGATGATCAAGCTTGCCAAGGCATGTCTGTGTCTGTCGGTGTCGGCCATTGCGACCAGCCCCGCATATGCTCAGCAGTCGGTCGACGAGACGTCGGAAGACGAAGCGATCATCGTCACCGGCGTGCGAGGCTCGATCAAGGAAGCCATCGAGCTGGAACGGCAGGCCGACACCGTCGTCTCGGTCATTACGGCCGATGACGCCGGTCAGTTCGCCGACCAGAATGTCGCGGAATCGCTGCAACGCGTCGCGGGGATAACCATCCAGCGCGTCGAGGGCGAAGGCCGGACTATTCAGGTCCGCGGCCTCAACAGCAATTTCAACCAAGTGGTCGTCAACGGCGCGCAAATCGGGTCGTCCGATCCCGACGGAAACCGGTCGGTTTCGCTCGATATTATCTCATCCGATTTGCTGAGCGGGATCCGCGTGGCCAAAACGCTGACGCCCGATACCGACCATGACTCGCTTGGGGCACAGGTCAATCTCTTGACCCTGTCGGCCTTTGATCGCGACGGCACCACCGGCCGCGTTCGCGTCGAAGGCGGCCTTGCCGAATATACCAATCGGCCGAGCTACAAGGTCACCGCCGATTTTACGACGCTGATGCTTGATGATACGCTCGGCATCGCGGTTGCGGCAACCTATTCCAAGCGCAACATCCAGTCGGAAGAGGTGCGAGCACCGAACCCCAACGCCGCCGACGTAACGGCGACCGGGGCCGTCTCTGTGCGCTCGTTCACGTCGGCGCCGCCTGCGGGCACGACGCGTTTTCTGGTGCCGCGCATCGTCGACCAGCGCCTGAAGCGCAACGAACGCGAGCGTATCGGCGGGACATTCCAGCTGGACTACCGGCCCGACGAGGACAATCGCTGGTCGCTCGCGCTCATTGGTGCCCAGTTGAAGGACGCCGACACCCGCATCCAGAATGAATGGGAGGTCGGCCAAACCCCAATCAACGCCGCCAGCACGGGTTCGGCGCGGTACACGACGCGCATCGAACAGCAGCTCTTCTTTCAGGACAGCACTGACCGTGTCTGGGGCGGAAACTTCTACGGCGAAAATAGTTTTTCAGGGTTCACGCTGAGCTATGGCGCGGATTATTCGAAGAACCGCTTCACGCTTCCCGACGCCCTGCGCGGGCGCTTCGCCACCGGCAACAATGTTCAGGTCAATGTCGATTTTGCTGAAGACGACGCCGTCGTCTCTGTGCTCAATCCGGCAATCCTGACCCCGGGCGGGTTTGCCTTCAACCAGATACTGATCATCGATGAGCGCCGCACCGACGAGATTTGGTCGGCTTTCGGCAATCTTGAAAAGCGGTTCGAGATTGGCGGCAATGAAGCCTCGATCAAGATCGGGGCCAAATATCGCGACCGCACCAAAGTGATCCGGCGCGGCGAATTGTCGCAAAACCCGACCAACTCGACCAACCGTCCCGCAACAATTGCGGCCGGCATTCCCCAGAATTTGGGTCCGCTTGGCGTGTCGCGCCCGTCGAACGCGAATTTCCCCGGCTATTTCCAGTTCGCCGATCCGGGCGTCGTGCGCCCTATCCTCGAACAGACCGCATCGGTGCTGAACCTGCAAGCAACCGGCACGCGGCGCGATTTCGACTTTAGCGAACAGACATGGGCAGGATTTGCCCAGGGCCAGATTGACTTTGGTGATCGGCTGACGCTGATTGGCGGGGTTCGCGTTGAACAAACCGATTATGCGGCAGGCGGCCTGGTGGTCGAACTGGTGGAACGTGACGGGGTCGATTTGCCGCCGCTTGGCCAAAATGCACCGACTGTCGTTTCGATAAAAAGGACCGAATGGTTCCCATCGCTGCACTTGCGCGCTGACCTGACCGACCAGCTGGTCGGCCGCCTCAGCTACAGCCGCGGCCAGGTGCGCCCGACCTTCGAAGATGCCCAAAATTTCCAGACGATTGAAACGGTGCAGCAGACGGTCGCGGGTCAGGTGCGAACCATCGAACGGTCACTTGAGGGCGGCAACCCGCTGCTCGAACCGCTCATCGCCGATCAGTTCGATGCGACGCTGGGCTGGTATCCCAATCGCTCGACCGCCATCACGGCGGCCGCCTTTTACAAGAAACTCGATAATCCGTTCATCTCGACGTCGTTTGAGGGCGACGACGTGGCCCTCGCGGGGCTGCAACCGCTCGACCCCGTTGCAGGCACCGGCTTCTCGGAAGCCGACACCGTCGGCAATGGCGGCAGCGGTAAGCTTTATGGTATCGAACTTGGTGTGAACCATTTCTTCCGCGGCCCGCTCGACGGATTCTTCGTCAGCGGTAACCTTACGCTTATTGAGGGCGAAGCGCGCTCGGAGTTTGTTCGCAACAATGCCAAGCTGCGGTTGGAAGATCAGGCCAATGTCATTGCCAATCTGTCGACCGGATTTGAAAATGACCGCGTCACCGCCCGCGTTTCGGGCACCTATGTCGGCAACCGGCTGGAAAGCGTGAACGCGACAACCGAGGTGCTTGATGTGATCCGGGCACCCTTGTTGACGATCGATGTGAATTTCCGGTTCAATCTGACCGACGGGATTCAACTCTACGCTGATGTCGTCAACATCACCAACGAGGTCGATTATCGCTACACGCGCGGTATTGACGGATTTGGCATTGTCGATCGCACGTCGGATTATGGCCGGACGTTCCAGATCGGCGCGATCGTAAACTTTTGACCGCCGAAGCCGCCTATGACCCGGGCGGTGCTGCGGCTGGACGCATGACCCGGCATCGCTGGGTCATCTGCGCCCTGCTGTTTTTCGCGACGACGATCAACTACATCGACCGGCAGGTCATCGGCATATTGAAGCCGACGCTGAGCGCGGAGTTCGGCTGGTCGGAAACCGATTACGCCGACATCGTGCTCGCGTTTCAGGCGGCTTACGCGCTCGGCCTGCTGCTGGTCGGGCGCTTCATCGACAAGGTTGGCGTTAAATGGGGCTATGCCATCGCGGTTGCGGTGTGGAGCTTCTTCGGCATGGCGCATGCCGCAGCCGCCAGCGTCGCCACCTTCGCGCTGGCGCGCTTTGGGCTGGGCTTGGGAGAGGCGGGAAATTTCCCCGCCGCCATCCGCGCGACAGCCGACTGGTTTCCTAAGAAGGAACGCGCCTTTGCCACCGGAATTTTCAATTCGGGGTCCAATGTCGGCGCAATCCTCACGCCTTTGCTGGTCCCGCTGATCGTCATCGATCTGGCCCTTGGCTGGCAAGGCGCATTCATCATCACCGGGGCTCTGGGCTTTTTCTGGTTGTTCTTCTGGTGGGCGATTTACCGCGATCCGGAACATAATGCCAAGGTCAACGCCGCCGAACTCGCCCACATCCGCAGCGATCCAGCCGAAAAAACGACGCCCATCGCGTGGGCTGACCTCGCCAAATACCGCCAGACCTGGGCTTTTGCGGTCGGCAAATTCCTGACCGACCCCATCTGGTGGTTCTTCCTGTTCTGGCTTCCCGATTTCTTCGGCAAAAATTACGGCCTCGACCTCAAAACATTCGGTCCGGCGCTGATTGCCATATACCTGCTCGCCGACGTGGGCAGCATTGCGGGCGGCTGGTTCTCCTCCTGGCTCATCAAACGCGGCTGGAGCGTTAACCGGGGTCGCAAGACGGCGATGCTGATCTGCGCGCTCTGCGTGCTGCCAGTCAGCCTCGCCATTTACGCGGACAATCTGTACATTGCCGTTGGCATCATCGGGCTGGCTGCTGCTGCGCATCAGGGTTGGTCGGCCAATCTGTTCACCCTCGCCTCGGATGTGATGCCGCGCCGTGCGGTGGCTTCCGTCGTCGGTATCGGGGGGATGGCGGGCGCCGTTGGAGGGATGTTGATGGCGAAATATGCGGGCTATGTGCTGGAGAATGTTGGCAGCTACACCCCGATTTTCCTGGCTATCGGATCCATGTATCTGATCGCACTGGCGATCATCCATCTCCTCATCCCGCGGCTGGAGCCAGCGCGCATCGACGATTGATGGCATGTTGACCGAGGCCGTCCAGCGTTCGCTGTTGCGCGCAATTTTTGAAGCGGGCGTCGCTGCCGTGCAAGCCGAGGCGGGCTTGCCGGGACATTTGCCGTTGGACAGGCCGCCGGGCCGGACGGCGCTCTTGGCGCTGGGCAAAGCGGCAGGTCATATGGCTCGAGTCGCGCTTGACCGATTGCCGGTGGACGAAGCGCTGATCGTTACGCGGCGCGGCCATATGCCCGCTGGCTGGACACCGCCCGCTTGCGCGCGGGTGATCGAAGCCGGGCATCCCAATCCCGACGCGGCAAGCCTGCTTGCGGGCGAAACCGCCATCGCCCTGGCTGAGTCTTTGGGGCAGGGTGACCGGCTGATCGCGCTCATCTCCGGCGGCGGCTCGGCCTTGATGGCGGCCCCGGTGCGAGGGATCAGCTTCCCCGAAAAGCAGGCAATCAACCGCGCCCTTCTGGCCTCGGGCGCACCCATTGCCGAAATGAACCAGGTGCGCGCCGCCATGTCGCGCGTAAAGGGCGGGCGCCTCGTTGAATTGGCGCATCCGGCGCAGGTGCTGACATTTGTGATGTCCGACGTGCCGGGCGACAATCCCGCCCTCGTCGCCTCTGGCCCGACCTGCGCATTTCCCGACAGCGCCGATCCTGTCACAATCTTGGCACGCTGGGGAATTGCGGTTCCAGATCGGGTCGCCAACGCCATGCGCAGGGACCGACCCGCGCTCCGCAAGGATGATCAAGCCGTCGTCGTTGCCAGGCCAGCCGATGCCCTGGCCGCCATGGCGCGGCAGGCTGAGACGGCGGGCTTCAGGCCCGTGCTGCTCGGCGACGCGATCGAGGGCGATGCTGTGGTGATTGCGCAGGCCCACGCCAGCTTGGCGATCGCGTTTCACGATGCCGGTCAACGCGTTGCCATCATCTCTGGGGGCGAAACCAGCGTGCAGGTGACGGCGCCCTCCGGCATCGGCGGACGCAATCTGACCTACGCGCTGGCGCTTGCCATCGCGCTTGAAGGCAAAGCCGGAATTTTCGGATTGGCGGCCGACAGCGATGGCATCGACGGGACGAGCGATGTGGCAGGCGCGATGATTTTCCCCACGACATTACACCGCACAGTCCAGCTTCAACTTCGCCCGGCACAATGCTTGCGCGACCAGAACAGCGCCGACTTATTTGCACGGCTTGGTGATGCGGTAGTCACCGGCCCAACCGGGACCAACGTCAATGACTTGCGTGCCCTATTGGTCGATCCGGCTTAATCGCGAAGAACAAGGTCATGATAATGCGGTGGCAAATGATTTTGCTGTCAGCGCCGCATCAATGATAGGCGGCAACGCTTTCGATGCGGCACTCGGCATCGTGCGTGAAGCGCAGGCGGGTTCCGGGTGCCAGCGCGCGGAGCTGCTCCGCGATCGCGCCGTCCGCCTGATAATAGGCGGCAAATTCGAAAAAGGATATCAGCAGCGCATCGTCGATATCGGGATGGGCGCTAACACTGCGGACGGTGGCCTCGACCTCCATCACCGCCGCACCATCGCAATCACTCCGCCGCCATGAAGGCAAAGGCCTTGGCGGGCTTGAACTGTCCCGACACTTCGCCCGCGACGACGCGGTTCATATCGACGCCCAGATCGAGGAACATCGTGTCCGCCCCCGGCGCGAAATTCAGCTTTTTAAGATCGACCCAGAACACATTGGGCGACGTCGCGGATTCGCCGTAGAACAGTTTGTTTTTATGATCCGCCACAATCCGCCACCGCGTGGTCGACAGGTTGGGCGCATCGGGCAGGCTGATGCCATAGGGGACCGACACGTTGCGAATGACGCTGAACGCCGCCGCCGCCGCGATGCGCGGATCGTCGCTCTGCACGACGGCATCGGCATAATAGCTCGCGCGCACAAAGCGGTCCGACGCGCGGTTGGTGCCGGGCAGGAAGGTGCGCGGATCGACGCCGCGCCAATATTCGGTGATAGCCAGCTGCTCGTCATAGGCGGGCTCGTTGGTCATCACGCGATATTTGCGGTCGTGGTGGATAACGAGCTTGCCGTCGATCCATTCCAGTATCGCGCTGTCACCGGTGGCGTCGGACAGCGACAGGTGCAGCGGCGCCAGGCTGCCCGGCCGCCCCGGCACTTCGCCGCTCACCACTGCCAGCGGGTTCGCGCGCGTGTGGCCAATCGCTTCGGCCACGGTCGCAAATTGGTCGAGATAATATTGCGCCCAGATGGACAGCGAAATGCGCTGCGTCTTGCCATCGTCGGCGGCATATCTGGCGTTGGCCAGCCACAGCATATTGGCGTTCAGCCCCGCCTCGTTCATCCCGTCGACCGTGGCAATTTCATAGCCCGAAACGATCAGGCTGCCATAACGCGACGTCCACCCGACCGAGCGCGGCCCGGCCACACCATCGCGCTTCACGCCGCGCGGGAAGACCCACAGGTTGCTGACAATCGGGTCTTTGAAATCCATCGACCGGCCGGTGAGGTAGGTCTGGTTGGGGCCGTGATAGGTAAAGCGGGTGCAGGCGTCGGCTGTCGGCAGGGTCAGCACGGCGGCGAAGGCCAGCAGCGCAGCGAAGCGGGTGGTGCGAACCATCGCCATTCTCCTTAAATGCAGGACGCCTCTGTTCAGGCTCTCAACATTGGCGATAAATGTCAAACGGATGTGACAGCTTGGGGCATTGCGGCAATAAGGGGCGCTTCAATCGGCAAAATTCCGCTCGAAAGCCCGCACCCATGCCCACTATTCTCCTCCTCATCGCCTCCAACATCTTCATGACCATCGCCTGGTACTGGCACCTTTATGGCGGGCCGCAGGCCGCCGCCGCACGCCCCATCGTCACGGTCATCGCGATCAACTGGGCGCTGGCGCTGGTCGAATATAGCCTCGCCGTGCCCGCCAACCGCATCGGCTATGCCAGCGGCTGGAGCACGGGCCAGCTCAAGAGCGCGCAGGAGGCGATCGCGCTCACTGTCTTTGGCGTGTTCATGGTGGCGGTGCTGGGAGAAGCATTG
>ERZ1066122.2722-NODE-2722-length-11151-cov-8.199712_pt1 | contig 11151 bp, 9 predicted proteins | sample MGYA00382769_ERZ1066122 | MGnify/ENA primary metagenome ERZ1066122 (study PRJEB33369, sample SAMEA5778352) | biofilm metagenome | biome: Industrial cooling water; feature: Water cooling tower basin; material: Biofilm | place: United Arab Emirates | collected...
GTTCGCCTTGGAAACCGAAAGCCGGTCGAGCGGGATTTGGTCGATGTGCATGGTCATTACTCCTTCGCTTGGGTGGGCCCCATCCTCGGGGCATCTTGGGGGGCGGTGAGGATGGGGCCGGTTGCCCGCGCGAGGGTGTCCCGCGCGGGGTCTGCCGCACCTTGAGGGGGTCAAGGTGGCGGAAGGGCCGAATCTTCCTTGGTGCGGGCGGCGGCTGCGGCTTCAAGCCGCGCCTCGTCCTCGGTGATGGCGCCGCACAGGCGGGCGGCATCGGCGTAGATGGTCAGCGGGAAGCGGCCTTCAAAATGAAGGTCGCGCTCGATGGCGAGGCCGAACGGCAGCTTGACCGCCGCAATCTCGGCAAGGCTGGCAGACCCCATTTCGGGGCAACCAAACCCAAGGTCGCACAGCCCGAACAGCGTGTCGCCGTCCTCGTCCAGTTCGGAGAACAGCCAAGTCCCGGACCCAACCGGATTGAAGAATTTGACGATGGGTGCATGGTCGCCACGGCTCTGGCCGTTGGCGATCAGCCGCGCGCGCTGGTCTTGGGTGAACAAAAGCATGGGGAAAATCCTTTCAAAACATCTCGATCTGGTTGCGGGCGTTGGTATCGAACAGGCCGTGATCGGCGGGGCGCTGGCGCTTCTTCGGCTCCAGCGGCGCATTGGCGCGCATGGCGAGCCGGTCGCGGGGCGTGATCGGCGCGACGCCGTGAACCAGCGTCTGCTCGCCGATGGACGTCTGTTCGGACTCAAGCGGAAGCGGCGCGCTCATGCCGCGCGCGCCAGACTGGATTCGCTCTCCCGAACGAACGCCAACAGGAAATCAGCCGCTTTGCTGGCTTGGCTGGCGGCTTTGAAGATGGCGCGATTGTCGGCGCGCAATACCGCCAGCCACGAACCGAGATAATCGACATGACGAACGGTGGGGACGATGCCGAGGGCGGCACACAGAAAAGCCGACGCCAGTTCGGCACACAGTTCCTCGCGGGCATAGAGCGCCGAACCGAACCGCCCCGACTGGTCGCGCGCCAGCCGTTTCTTCGCTCCGGTCCAGTGGCCGAGTTCGTGCAAGGCCGTGCGGTAATAGTCGATCTGTTGCGGGAACGCCGGTTGCGGCGGCACCTGCACATAATCGCCATCAACATCGTAGAACGCCCGCGCGCCGCCGATGCGGAAATCTGCGCCCGTTGCGGCAATCAGCGCCTCCGCGCCGTCATGCTGTTCGCGCGGCGGCAATGGCGCGGGGTCGGCGGTCAGTCGCTCCGGCAAGCCGTCGCACTGCGCGGCATTGAACACGACAAAGCGTTTGAGGAATGGAATCGAGCGGGGTTCGCCGTCCTGTGACTCGCCGCGCTCGCGCTCGTCGTCGGGCGTGAAACGGTCGGCGTAGAACACGGTATGCCCGCGCTCGCCCTTGCGAACGCACCCGCCAGCGGCCAGCGCCTGCCGGAAGGTCAGCCAGTCCTGCGACGGGTAACAGCCTTCGATGACCGCGCCCCACAGGATAAGGACATTGACGCCCGAATAGGGACGCCCCGAAACCGCGTTGCGGGGAAGTCCCGGCACCGCCGCCACCGAACTCCACGGCTGCGCCCACGGGAAGCAACCGGCTTCAAGCTGTGCGATGATCTTGGCCGTCACCTCGTCGTAGAGCGATGCCCGCGAAGCCGCGCCGTCCGCGCCTCCTCGCCCCGCGCGCGCAACGCGCCGCGCCTTGTCTCTTCCGGCACCGGCCTTGCCGCTGCTCCGCCCTGTCCCGTCCCGATGCACCATGCTCGCCTCCTCGCCCAAAAAACCACACCGACCCCGGAGAGGGGGGTGGGCGGCAAAGTGCGACCAGAGAGGCGCGCCGCGCTCAGGCGCACCTGAAAGGCTAAAACGAAGTGGAAGACCCGCTTGCGGGTTGCGCCTGAGCGCGGCGCGCCTAGCCGGAAGCGCCGCCCATCCCCCTCTTCGGGGACGGCCACAAGAACGCCGGCGCGTCCGCGCCGTCCACAGTCAGTCGATCAACATCGAGCGAAGTTCGCCGCGCAGCGGCCGAACAAGAAACGGCACCCTTGCAACGGCGCGACGCCGACGCGCGTCCTGCGGCGACAAGCAAGCCCTGGCCGGATGTTGCGCGCCAGCGCAGCCCCGGCGAAAGGGCGCCGCGCCGTCGAGCGCGGGCGCGCGGCAAGGAGAGAGGCAAGAGTGCCAGCGGGTCAGTTCAAAAACGCCGCACCCTCAGGAGCGCGCAGCGCGGGACAGAGTGCGTCCTCGAAAAATCCTGCTCATTCGCAGCGGGCCGCTAGGGCCGCCCTTGCGCCAGCGATCGCCACCGGTAGGCCGAGACGCCGAAGGCGGCTCGGTGAAGCGAACCCGCGCAGACGGGTTGGCGACATAGAGCGCGGTGCGGGCTTGCCCGCAGGCGTCAACCTCAACATTTTCCAGCTATTTTCGGCCACTGGTCACTGAAAAAATGGGAATTAAGCCTCGTGTTTTCCGAATTTTCGAGACTTAGCTCGCCAGTTTTCCGAATTTTCAGGTTTAAGCGGCTCGCTTCGAAAGTTGATCTGCCCAAAAAGATCGCTTTTTGATCGTGACGCCAATAAGATGCGGGTTAGAAGGCGAAACTAGGAGGTCGGCAAAGGCTACCCGCTTTCGGAGAAACGGAGCGATCGGGGGCTGTTGCGTGCGCATCTACAAGGCACAAATCAAGAATTTCAGGCTGCTTGCGGATGCGGAGCTTGCGCTCGAAGAAAAAACAACCGTCATCGTTGGACGGAATAACAGCGGAAAAACATCGCTGTCCGAGGTTATGCGTCGTCTCCTGACGGACGGAACCACGATTTTCCAGTTGGAGGATTTTTCGAGCGCGAGCTACGATGGATTTTGTAGCGCGCATCAGGCTCATCAGACCGACGCGGATGAGGCCGCTGTTCGCGCACTGCTCCCCGCCATCGAGCTTCGCCTTCATTTTCGATACGATCCGACACAGCCGGAACTCGGGCCGCTAGCACCGTTCGTGATCGACCTTGATCCCGATTGCGGCGACGCACTGGTGGTCATCCGGTATGAATTGAAGGACGGGGGAATCGCGGCGTTCTTCGAGGGTCAGCCGGACCATCCTTTAACGCCCGAGGCCCGGTTGGCATTCTTCAAGACGCTGCGCGACCGCATTCCGGCGGCTTTCACCACGAAGATTTGGGCGGAAGACCCGAACGACCCTGACAACCGGCGTCAAATGCCGCCGGTCGCGTTGCGTCATCTGGTCAGGACCGGCTTCATCAATGCGCAACGGGGTCTTGATGATGTGACTTCGCGGGAGTCAGACGTTCTCGCAAAGGTGCTTGAAGGTCTTTTCTCCACCGCGTCGTCAGAAATGGCCGATGCGGGCGACAAGCTCATCGCCGACGCCCTCACGACGGCGGTACGGGACATCCAGACTCAGATGGACGACAATTTCGGCGGGCAGCTCCAGAAGTTGCTCCCGACATTGCAGAGTTTTGGCTATCCCGGACTCGGCGGCCAAGAACTCCACACGGAGACCACGCTCGACGTTCGCCGCCTGCTGTCGAACTTTACGAAGGTGCGCTACGCCGGATACAGCGGCGTGGCGCTGCCCGAGTCCTATAATGGCCTCGGCGTCCGCAACCTCATTTTCATCCTGTTGCAGCTCGTCGGCTTCTACAAGGCGTTCCGCGCGGAGCCGGTCGCGCCGGGCGTCCATCTTATCTTTATCGAAGAGCCCGAGGCGCATCTTCATCCGCAAATGCAGGAAGTTTTCATCCGGCGGTTGGCGAAAATCGCACAGCAACTCGCCGACGGGGCAGAAGACGCCGTGCCTTGGCCGGTCCAGTTCGTCGTATCCACGCACTCGTCTCACATCGCCAACGAAGCCGGTTTCGAGAGCATCCGCTACTTTCTAGGCGTCAATACTCCAGGTGCGCAGGCCGGCGTGCGCCAGACCAAGATCAAGGATCTGCGCAAGGGTCTCGCGCAAAAGCCGGAACAGGAAAAGCTGTTTCTGCATCAGTATCTGACTCTAACGCGCAGTGACTTGTTTTTCGCCGATAAGGCGGTCTTGGTCGAAGGTCTAAGCGAACGCCTCATGCTGCCGATCGTCGTTGGAAAGCTCGAGACCGCTGAACCCGCCGCGCCCAAGCTGTCTGCTCAATACACAACCGTCATGGAGGTGGGCGGCGCATATGCTCACATTTTCTTTGATATCCTCGAATTTCTAGAACTGCGATCGCTAATTGTGACGGACCTCGACGCGGTGGTGGAAGCGGGTGGGACTGCCTGCGCCGTTCACGAGGGAACGACGTCGAGCAATGCTTGCCTCAAATTCTGGTTTTCAAAGGATGACCCGTTCGCGTTGGATGGGTTAAAGGCGAAGAACGACGCCGACAAGCGCAAGGGCAGGCATCGCATTGCTTACCAGTGCGCAGAGGCGGTTGATGGCCCATGCGGGCGAACCTTTGAAGATGCCTTTATTCTTGCGAACGCGGCCAAGTTCGGCCTGACGGGCGCTACCGCGAATGAGCTGGAACTAGCCGCAAGGAAAGAAGCGGCGCGTCATAAGAAATCGAGTTTCGCGCTGACCTATGCCATCGCTGACACCGATTGGGTTGCCCCGAAATATCTTCTGGACGGCATACGGTGGTTGGCTGCTGACGAAACCCCTGTTGCCGACCCCGCATTGGCTCTTGCACTAGAGGCAGCGGTCGCAGACGCGGCCAGTGTGGACGATGGCGCCGATGGCTGACGTTGCCTCCCCAGCCGAGATTGCGAGCCGCAAGGCGCTCGATGAGGTTTATGCCTGCCTCGACGCGGGCGAGAGCTTTCGGCTGGAAGCTGGCGCCGGTGCAGGCAAAACTTACTCTCTCGTGAAGGCGCTGCACTTTCTGATTGACCGGCACCACAGAACCATGTCGCGGCGGAGTCAGCAAATAGCGTGCATAACCTTCACGAACGTGGCGAAGGCGGAAATCGAAGCGCGGACGGACCGCAGCCCGCTCATTCTTTGCGAGACAAACCACGCCTTCTGTTGGTCGTTAATCAGTGGATTTCAGAGGCAACTTCGAGAACTGATTGCCGAAATGCCTGTATGGCAGGAGCGGCTTGCCGAAGCTGGGGGCTTGGGCGAGCGAGCAGTCGAGTATAGCCTGGGGCATCGCTCCGTCAGAGAACGCCACATCTCCCTTCACCATGACGATGTGCTGCCGCTGACAATCAAATTGATGGAGAATGCCAAGTTTCGCCGGTTGATGGCTGACCGGTATCCGATCATCCTGATTGACGAATATCAGGACACTGACGCCGATTGGGTTGAGGCAATCAAGACTCATTTCCTTGGCCAACCGGGGGCGCCGCTGTTTGGGTTTTTCGGGGATCATTGGCAAAAGATTTACGGCGACGGCTGCGGGAAGCTGGAGCACCCCGCAGTCAAAGAAATCGGCAAGGAAGCCAATTTCCGTTCGGTGAGCATCGTCGTCGACTCGCTAAACCGTATGCGGCCTGAGCTTCCGCAGTTTGTGGAAGACCTAGATGCTCCGGGTGAAGTCCGGGTGTTCCATACGAACAACTGGATTGGTGCACGTCAAACGGGAGGGCATTGGGGCGGCGATCTTCCTTCCGACGTTGGACGCGAAACGCTTCAGCGCGTAAAGCAAAGCCTGGCCGATAGCGGGTGGGATCTGTCGTCTGACAAGACGAAAATTCTAATGCTCACACATCGCGTGTTGGCGAACGAGCAAGGATATTCGAGCCTACCGGGTGTGTTCCGCTACAACGAGGCATTCGCCAAGAAGGAACATCCCCATATCGCCTATTTTGTCGATGTGCTTGAGCCAGCTTGCGACGCTTACTCCAACCAGAAGTTCGGCGCGATGTTCGAAGCGTTGAACTCGAGCGTGCCTCTGATCCGCGGTCTAGGCGACAAGGAAGCGTGGGCAAAGGCGATGGATACGCTGATTGAACTGCGTAAGGACGGCACGGTTGGCCAGGTTATCGACCATTTGGGTAAGGCTAGGCGCCCCCGACTGCCCGATGCCATCGACGATCGAGAACGCGAGTTACGGCATTTCGACCGGACCTCGGGCGAAGAGATGCCTCCAGCGCTCGCGGAAATCGAGAAGCTTAGAGAAGTGCCATATTCGGAAATAATGGCGCTGCGAGCCTATCACGACGGACACTCGCCATTTGAAACGAAGCATGGCGTCAAGGGCGCTGAGTTTGCGAATGTCCTCGTTGTCGTCGGGCGTGGATGGAATCGCTATAATTTTGGCGAAATGCTCGAACTGGCCGACGCTGCCGCGATCCCCGCAGTCAAAGAAGAAGCGTTCGAGCGCAACCGCAATCTGTTCTACGTCGTTTGCTCACGCCCCAAACGTCGGCTAGCATTGCTGTTTACGCAGGCGCTATCGCCCGCCGCGCTTGGAACGCTCCAACAGTGGTTCGGCGCAGACAAGATTGAGGCGCTGGCATTCTGATCGGTTTTTGGCACCTAATCGAGGATCAATGCCGTACGCTTTTTGGGCTAGATGGATGATCCAACCTATCGAAACTGAGTATTTCGGACATTGGGGCAAAGTCGCCGCCGACGCTGATGTGCGCCCTTTCAGCACCATCAATCCGGTTGGCGGCGACCGCAAACGGAAAAACAAGAAACATCACTTTGTCTCGGTGACCTATATGGACGGGTTCACCAACGATCGTGGCCGTGTCTGGGCCTATCGAGCAGAAAATCCAATAAATCCTCATCCTGCCCGGCCAACGTCAATCGGATACCGGAATTATTACTATTCGCAAAAGCTGCCCGAGGGCGGACAGGAAAATCATCGCTTCGAGGATTTGTGGAGCTCAATCGAGACAGTGTGGAAGGAAACGATCCGCGCCGTGAAGGACCGGCGGGTATCGCCCGCCATATCGTTCAATCTGCTCGGTATGGCGACTATCATGCGCGCACGGGTTCCGGCCAGTCGCGAGCGGCATGAGGTGATGATCGCCAGAAAAATGCGCGCAGAAGTTCAAGCGATGGAAAAGCTGGGCATCCTGCCGGCAGAGCTTGAGCGTTACGCTGGCCAGTTTGATAGCGTGCCGATAGGTGTCAATCCGCATGAGACTCTTCTGGCAATGAAAAGCGAAATGAAGGCGTTTGATGATTTGTGCTTTAAGCTAGGCTTCGAAGTTTTACACAATCGGACTGGCCTGCCCTTCATAACGTCCGATAATCCGGTGTGCAGCTACGATCCGCGAAGGTCGCTGCCCGCCCGCGTTCCTTATGATCATGCTGGTGAGATCGAGCTGATATTTCCTCTGGATTCCGGAATGCTGCTGCGTGGGTCGAGCAAGCTGCGGCCGACGAACCGCGTATCGCGCCATCGCAATATCAGCGATCGGATGGCCGTTCGCCGATTCAACCGGACAGTCGCGCAGTTCGGATATGGCCTGGTGATCGCCCAAGACCGATCATCGGATGATCTGGCGGCTATTTACGCAGACGTTGTTCCCACCGTGACGACTGAGGTGCGCCACGTCGGCAAGGAAATTCAGATCATTGTGCGTGATCTGTTTGCACCACGCCCAATTCTCTCGCAATTCATCGACACGCCCGAGAAAGCGGCGGCTCTTGAAGAGCAAATGAAAGCAGACTGGATCGCGGAATAGAGCGTGGTGCGGACTAGCCCGCAGGCAGTCAATTAGGGCTAAAGTAGCTTTTTCCTGAAATCCCGGCGCGATCAAAAAAAGCTTGGTTGCGCGCCCTAGCATCGCCCAAAAGCGCATCCCATCCGATCAATTCTATCGAACCCCGGAATCCGCTCTGTGGCTGGTAAAGGCGTCCCCTGCCATCCGCCGTGTGCTGCCAGGTATAGGTCCATTCGTCGAGCTTGCCGACAATATCCGCGACAATGAAACAATGGAAAACCGTCCGCTCGTCGAGTTTGATCGGCCGCCCTTTTACGTCGTTCAATTTGCCGCTCTGCAATTGACGGACATAGCGTTCGACTTGAGATTGAGGGTTTTCATTGTCAGCGTAGCTGGTCCGACCGGGCCGTTTGAACTCGACCAAAAGGACTTTCGACGGCTCCTCGGTTTGGCGCAGGCCGTGGACGTAATCAATGATCAACACGTCGGGCCGCTCGTCGCTTTCGACGGCTTGCGACAATGTAGAAAACTCGACGTCCGAGCTGAAATATTGCGCGAAAGTCAGCCGTTCGTCGATGATCCAAAGGTCGTGAGACGAGGCCGATTCAACTTTTTTAGTGCCGCCCTCAATCGTGTTCACGCGCAGCGGGCAGATGAACGAATGGAGGATGTCTTCACGCTGATATGAGCTGTCTCGCGTGTCGTCGCGGACTTTTTCTAGGAGTATCTCAATGAAATCGAGAACAACCTTCCGGCGCACGATATATTCCGCGAGACTGCGCTGCTCTGCGTCCTCGATTGCCTTGCCTGCTTCGGTTATGGCGGCGGCGAAGGTCGCGGCATCCGCCTCTCCATCCTTTAACCGGCTGAGAACAGACTTGATCTTTTCGGCTTGGCGCTGATCGCGCCGAAACCGCTCGCGCGCAAGGTGGCCATAGATGGCGTCCTCTTTCAGTTCACCCGAGGGGATTTTGGCCTGAAGCTCGTCAGTGTCGCCGAAGGCAACGGATGGATAGCTTTCGGTGATCTGCTCGATCTTTTCGCGTTGTTCGCCGCCAAGTTTTTCGAGCGGCTCTTTCAAAAACTGCTCGATGTGCGAGGTGCAAACGTCATTGATGATCCTGTCCAGCACGACATCTTCAAACATGAAGGCCGTCCGCTCCTGGTTCACATTCTTGTCCAGATATTCGCCGGTCAGGATCGCGTGAAACACCCGGTCGCCATCGTCGCCGAAGTATTTCAAGCCGAGCTTGCCGTCGATGCTTTGCGATTGAACCGTGCGGTCGTGGGCGATGAAATGAACGAAATGATGCCCTTTGAGGTCTGCGCTGGCGACCTTGTCGCATTCCATCAATGTCAGGAGCAACAGGCCATAACTATCGGTTTCAAGGCGGATGTCCGCAACCTTGCGATGAACGATATTGTCGATTTCGGCCGGGTAATGTCTGGTCTCATCGCCAACATAGACTGAAATCTGCGGGCATTTTTTGCCGATGAACGTCGGCAGAAAATGCGAGGTCAGGTGCTGGAAAATGAAGCTGTCTCGGCCCGGAAAATTGGAGAGATAGCCATTGTCCCGCAACCCGTCGAAACGGACGAAGAATGACGGGCTATCTGTCGATCCTACGGCTTCGACCTTTTCATTCTGAATTTGATTTTCCTGCTTCAGCACGAAATCGAAGGAACGGCGTTCCATTCCTGCCTTGGCTTTGAAAGTGCTGACCACGCTGATTTTCTGAAAGCAATCCAGCCATAGGAGCCGACCGACGCCTTTGCCTCCAATCGAAATCTTGTTGTCCGTGTCGGTTTCGGTGAAGGCGTCCCAATTCTTCTCATCCAGGCCGAGCCCATTGTCTTCAACCGTTGCCCACACCTTGTCCTTGTTGCGACTGGTGCTCACGGTGACGTGGATCTTCCCGTCATGGCTGACGGTCTCGGCAAAGCGATTCTGGACGGAATGGATGGCGTTGCTGATAGCCTCGAAAAGCGGCTGCATTGCCGCTGTCACATTCTTCGGCTTGGGAAGTCGGTCAATACGCTTGACTATGTTGGGTCTGAGTGAGGTCATACACGGGCTTTCTGAGACAATTCGGCTTCGTTTCCAACCACAAGTCGATACCGCGCATAGCGTCGTTCGCCACTCCGGATCAGCGCACCCTTCTCGACAAGATCGGCCAGATCGCGCGTCGCAGTGGCAAGGGCGGCTCCGGTGATCGTCCGGTAGTTCCCGGCACTCAATCCCCCCTCGAACCCGTCTGGCCCCTCGCGGAACAGGCGAAGCAACGCCTTTTCCTGCCGCTCGTTGATCTGCCCGCGCAAGCGATCGAGCAAGTGCGTCTTGTCGATCAGAAAGCGGATGCGGGTGATCGTCCGCGCCTGCGCTTCGATCACAATGTCGGCAAACCAAGCCAGCCAGGCGTCGACTTCGTTGCTCTGGCTGGCGCGCTGGAGCGCGGCATAATAGGCTTTGCGGTGACGATGGATCGTTTCCGCGAGCGCGGTCAGCGTCGGAGCCGCAAGGCTCTGCGCCAGCGCCTTCTCCGCAATGGCGCGTCCGATCCGGCCATTCCCGTCCTCGAAAGGATGAATGCTCTCGAACCAAAGATGTGCGATGGCGGCACGGGTGATCGCGGGAAGCGGGCTCGGCGACGACGGCGCGCTAGCATTGAACCATTCGATGAAACGCGACATTTCCATCGAGACAGCTTCCGACGGCGGCGCCTCGAAATGGACACGCGGCGCGTGGAGCGCGCCGGACACGATCTGCATCGCATCTTCGTGCGTCCGGTAGCGCCCGATATCGGCAATGTTGCGACGCCCGTTCATCAACATCGCGTGCCACGCAAAGAGGGTTCGATCATCGAGCGGGGCGGCATGGTTGCGATAGACGTCGGCCATGAGTTCCGCAGCCCCCGCCTCGGCCGCAGTGGCGCGGCGCTGGTCGGCGGCGAAGCCGAGATGGCGCGCAAGCGACGACTGGACGCTTGCGCGGTCGAGAATTTCGCCCTCGATGGCAGAGCTATCGACCACTTCTTGTGAAATCAACTCGATGGTCAGGCCATCGCGCTCGTCGGCGTCGAGATGGTGCAACGAACCGATGACGACGCCCGAGCCTTGGAGGAATCTTTCCTCCGACGCGCGGATGCGATCCGCGTCGAAGCGAAAATCGGGCCAGTCGGGAAGCTGCCAGTTCCAGCGCATGATCGATAGGATGCCTTTCTATCAATCACGATATAGCATGATTATGATTGATAAAGCGATAGCCAGTCAATCATCAGCCGGATGACGCTGCGCGAGGCTGTTTGCGGCGATGGCCGAATCCCGTCCGGGATTCCTGCGGCCACCATGACAATGCCGTTCGATTGTCATTTCGCGGACGCGGGGTGCGGCCCGACCGGGCCGCTAAACCCCGCTGGCGCATGATCCCGCCACCGTGCGGTGGCGTAAATGGATCATGCCGAAGGGGGCTGGTGCGGACGGGGGGACTTGAACCCCCAAGGGCAATGCCCGACGGATTTTC
>ERZ1066122.2723-NODE-2723-length-11142-cov-6.682331_pt1 | contig 11142 bp, 9 predicted proteins | sample MGYA00382769_ERZ1066122 | MGnify/ENA primary metagenome ERZ1066122 (study PRJEB33369, sample SAMEA5778352) | biofilm metagenome | biome: Industrial cooling water; feature: Water cooling tower basin; material: Biofilm | place: United Arab Emirates | collected...
CCCAGGCCGAGCTCCTCCGCGAGGGCCTTCGTAGTGGCTTCCAGCGCCTCGCTTCTCCAGTCGTTTTCGGCGGCCAGTGCTGCGTGGACTGACGCCAGAACGGCGCGGCCATCGCTGTCGAGCAGGGCGGCCGCCTTCTCGGTCATGGCGAGCGGGCGCGTGGCAAACAGGAACCGCGCGCCGTCCGCCAGTTCGTGCAGGTCGCGCGCGCGCGGCTTCAGCACAGGCATGGCTTGCGTGAGCAGACCCACGTCGGCCCCGGCGCCGAGTTCAGCGGCGACCAGCGCGGCCAGGCGGTCGTCGGTCGCCTCGCGAATATAGTGTCCGTTGAGGTGCTGGAGCTTCTTGAGGTCGAACCGCGACGGGCTGCGGCCGACACCGTCGAGGTCGAACAGCGCAATGGCTTCCTCGCGGCTGATTTCCTCGCGGTCGCCATGGCCCCAGCCAAGCCGGAGCAGGTAGTTGAACAGCGCCTCGGGCAGCACGCCCAGCTCGTCGCGGTAAGCCTCGACCCCGACCGCGCCATGCCGCTTCGACATCTTCGCGCCATCCGGACCGTGGATCAACGGAACGTGGGCATAGACCGGATCGGGCCATCCGCCTTCAATCGCGTTCATCGCCCGGATGATCGGCAATTGCCGGAAAGCATTGTTGAGGTGGTCGTCGCCCCGGATCACATGGGTCACGCCCATGTCGTGGTCGTCGACCACCACTGCCAGCATGTAAGTCGGGGTGCCATCGGCGCGCAGCAGGATGTAGTCGTCGATCTCGACGTTCTGGACGGTGACCTCGCACTGGACCCGGTCGTGGATCGTGGTCGACCCTTCGGTGGGCGTACGCAGGCGGATGGTGAACGGGGCGCCCGCCGGGGCCTCGGCGGGATCGCGGTCGCGCCACCGGCCGTCGTAACGCAGCGGCTGCTTGTTCCGACGTTGCTCCTCGCGCATGGCCTCCAGCTCTTCCGGCGTCGCGAAACACTTGTAGGCGTGCCCGGCAGCGAGCAGGGCATGGGCGACCTCGGCGTGTCGATCGGCCCGCCGCGACTGGAACACCGGCTCGCCATCGAAATCGAGCCCGAGCCAGGCGAGCCCTTCGAGGATCTTGTCGATCGCGTCCTGCGTGCTGCGCTTGAGGTCGGTGTCCTCGATCCGAAGCAGCACTTTGCCACCGTGATGGCGGGCATAGAGCCAGTTGAACAGCGCGGTGCGCGCGCCGCCGATGTGGAGGTAGCCGGTCGGCGATGGCGCGAACCGCGTAACCACCGGATTTGACGCGGTGTCGCTATCGCTTGCCATACCCGACCGTTTCCTTTCCTATTGCCTGATGGCGACCAGAACCGCGCCGCTTGTGCCCATGGGGGAAGGGCCGGACCGTGTGCCGGAGCCGCCTGATGCTGCAGTGCGGCGCAATTGGCGCAACCCGGTGCGCTTGTCCAGCCTTGCGGACCGGGTCGAGCACTTTCTGGGCCATTCCGGTTTCGACCGCGCCCCCTGGCTGACGGTCGCCTTTGCCTGCGGCATCGGCAGTTGGTTCATGCTCGACCGGCCATGGCAATGGGCCTCGGCCATCGGCCTCGCGCTGATCGGCGCGACCGCCGCCGCCGCGATCTGGCGGGGGCGCGAGGATCGGGGCGCGACTCGGCTCGCGGTGGTCAGCGTTCTGCTCGTCTTTGCCATGGGCGTTGGGGTGATCTGGGCCAAGTCGGCGCTGGTGGGCGCGGCTCCGATCGAACGGCCTGTGGTGACCCTGGTCGACGGGCGGATCCTGGAACGACAGGAACAGCCGGCCGAGGGGCGAGTGCGGCTGGTCCTTGCGATCCGCGATGCAGCGTCCGGACAGGCGATGAAGGTGCGGGTCAACGTTCCACTGGAGAGCACCAGCGCCGACTTGGTCGAAGGGGCTCAGGTCCGCCTGCGAGCCCGGCTGTCGCCGCCGGCGCCGCCGCTGGTTCCGGGCGGATACGACTTTGCCCGGCGCGCCTGGTTCGACGGGCTCTCGGCAACCGGTTCGGCGCTGGGGCCGGTCACGGTGGTCCGCCTGGCTGGAGAAGACGGGCGGCTCGCCCGTTGGCAGCGCGCACTCGCCGCGCATGTCCGCGACCGGGTCAGCGGGTCGGAAGGGACCATTGCCGCCGCTTTTGCCAGCGGAGATCGCGGCGCGATCAGCGCGGCCGATGAGGAAGCGATGCGCGATTCCGGGCTCACGCACCTGCTGTCGATCAGCGGGGTGCACGTCAGCGCGTTGATCGCGGCGGCCTATATTCTCGCGGCGCGACTGCTCGCCTTGTGGCCGTGGTTTGCGTTGCGCTTTCGCATTCCGCTGGTTGCAGCAGGCATGGGCGCCATGGCGGGAATCGGCTACACCCTGCTGACCGGGGCCGAAGTACCGACCGTGCGCAGCTGCCTGGGTGCGCTGCTGGTGCTGGCGGCATTGGCGATAGGGCGCGAGCCACTGTCGCTGCGAATGCTGGCCGTCGCCGCCTTTGCCGTGCTGCTGCTGTGGCCCGAGGCGCTGATCGGGCCGAGCTTCCAGATGAGCTTCGCCGCCGTGCTCGCAATCGTGGCGCTGCATGAAAGCCGCTGGGTCAAGGCATTCCTCGCCGCGCGGGAGGAGACATGGCTGAGCCGCCAGGCGCGGCGCTTTGCCATGCTGGTCGTAACGGGCCTGGTGATCGAGGCGGCGCTGACCCCGATCGTGCTGTTTCACTTCCACCGGGCCGGGCTCTACGGGGCCTTCGCCAACGTGATCGCGATCCCGCTGGTGACGCTCGTGTCGATGCCGGCGATCGCGCTGGGCCTGGTCCTCGATCTGGCGGGGCTGGGCGGCCCGGCGTGGTGGGTGACCGACCGGTCGCTCGCGCTTCTGCTCGGGATCGCGCACTGGACCGCGGCGCAGCCGGGCGCGGTCAAGCTGATGCCGCAAGTTGGCCCGGGGACCTTCGCGCTGTTCGTCGCCGGGGGCCTGTGGCTGGCGCTGTGGCATGGCCGTGTGCGCCTGCTGGGGCTGGTGCCGGGCGCGATTGGTGCGGCCATGCTCACGGTCACGCCGGTGCCCGACGTGCTGGTTACGCCAGACGGACGGCAGGTTGGCATCGTTGGCGCGGGCAACCGGTTGTTGCTGCTCCGCGAAACACGGAGCAGCTATGTCCGCGACAACCTGCTGGAGACGACCGGGCTGTCGGGCGAGCCTGTTCCACTGGCTTCCCCCCCGGGAGCGCGGTGCAGCCGCGACTTCTGCGTCATGTCCCTGCGCCGCAATGGGCGTGACTGGACCCTGCTGATGGCACGCAGCCGAGAGAGGATCGAGGAGCGCGCGCTCGCCGCGGCGTGCGAGCAGGTCGACATCGTCGTCGCCGACCGCTGGCTGCCCGCCAGTTGCCGCCCGCGCTGGCTCAAGGCCGACCGGCGGTTCCTTGACCGGAGCGGCGGCCTGGCGATCTACCTGGCCGACGAGCGCATCGACACAGTCGCTGCTGCGCAGGGTGAACATGGCTGGTGGCGCGCGCCGGACGAAACCCGCCCCGCGCGCGCCACCCCAGCGCCTTGATCAGTGATAGCGCCGCAGCAGCCCGGCCAGCTTGCCCTGCACCTTTACCCGGTGCGGTTCGTAGACCTGCGGGTCGTAGCTGCCATTGGCCGGGTCGAGCCGCACCATCCCCGCGTCACGCCGCAGGTACTTGAGCGTCGCTTCCTCGTTGTCGACCAGCGCGACCACGATCTCGCCATCGCGCGCGGTGTCGGTGCGCCGGACGAGGGCGAAATCGCCGTCGAAGATGCCGGCCTCGATCATCGAGTCGCCTGAGACCTCCAGCGCATAGTGCTCGCCCGGACCGAGCAGGGCCGCAGGCACCGGCAGGCTGCTTTGCCCCTCCAGTGCCTCGATCGGCGCACCGGCGGCGATCCGCCCATGCAGTGGCACCTCGACCACGTCGTTGGCCGGAGGCGGTGCAGCGCGCGGGGCTGGGCGGGTCAGCGTCACCGGGTCATTGGCCGGGCGCGGAGCCGCTGCCTTCACACCCGAGACCACGTCTTCCGGCTGCTTGAGCACTTCCAGCGCGCGGGCGCGATTGGGCAGGCGGCGCAGGAACCCGCGCTCCTCCAGCGCGGAAATCAGCCGGTGGACGCCCGACTTGCTCTTCAGGTCGAGCGCTTCCTTCATTTCCTCGAAACTGGGCGAAATCCCGGTATCCTCCAGCCGCTGCTGGATGAAGCGGATCAACTCGTGCTGCTTTGCGGTCAGCATTCTGGTGGCTCCCTGTGCCAGATCGCTATCGTCCGCGTCATGCGAACGAATGAGGAACAACTAGGCAACGCGTCATGACGAGTCAAGCAATTCAGCCATTTTCGAGCAGGTAGACCGGAACAGGCGTTCCCGCTTTGACCGGATCGGCGTGGGCCGGGCGGTCGATCAGCACATGCGAACGGGCCAGCGTCAGCAGCGCACTGCTGTCCTGCTGCAGCGCAGGGACGACACCTTCGGCACCGAGTGATCCGCGCATCAGCTCACGGCGCGGGCCGCCCGCGGGGCAGTCTGCAGCGAGCGGCAGGTGCACCGGGACAGGAAGGCAAGCGCTCGCGCCGAGCAGGTGGCGCAGCGCAGGGAGCATGAACAGGAACCCGGTGACATAGGCCGAGACCGGGTTGCCCGGCAGGCCCAGCACCACCTGCCGCACGCGCCGCGCGACCATCAGCGGCTTGCCCGGCTTCATCGCCACCTTCCAAAAGTCGAGCTCGGCTCCAACCGTCTCCAGCGCGGGCCGGGCGAGGTCGTGGTCGCCGACCGAGGCCCCGCCAGTCAGCACCAGCAGGTCGGCATCGGCGTGGGCCTCCAGCGCGGCGACGATCGCGTCGAGCCGGTCGGGCAGGGGCGGCGCACGGCGCACCGCGCAAGGCAGGGTGCCGGCCATTGCACCCAGCATCGCCGCATTGCTCGCCGGGATCTGGTGCATCGCACACCCGGTCGGGTCTGGCATGAGCTCGTCACCGCTGTCGAGGATGGCAACGGTCGGCGCGCGGTGAACCGCGACGGTCGCGTGCCCGGCGAAGCGGACCAGCGCGACTTGCGCCGCGCCGATCCGGGTGCCCGGCGGGAGCAGCGCGTCGCCCGGCGCGAACTCGAACCCCATGCGGCGGATGTGCTTGCCGGGAGATGGCGCCTCCAGCGCCAGCACCCGGTCGCCCGCAACCTCGGCGTCCTCCTGGATCAGCACGCGATCCGCGCCGTGGGGCACGATTGCGCCGGTCGAGATGCGGACGCATTGCCCTTCGCTCAGCGTGCCGGGGAAGGGCTCCCCGCACCGGCTCTCGCCCAGCTTCTGCCACGGCCCCGAACCGGCGACCGCGTAGCCGTCCATTGCCGACAGGTCCGCTGGGGGCTGTGTCCGCGCCGCCACCAGCGGCGCGGCGAGGTAGCGTCCGACTGCCTGTTCCACCGGCACCGCTTCCACCGGCAGCGGTGCGAGCAGCGCCAGCATTCGCGCCTGCGCCTGCTCGATCGAGAGCGCCGCGCCGCTCATTCCGCCAGCCAGTGCCCCGACTTGCCGCCGCGCTTCTCCAGCAGGCGTACCCCGTCGATCACCATGCCCTTGTCGAGCGCCTTGGCCATGTCATAGACTGTCAGCAGCGCGACCGAGGCGGCGGTCAGCGCCTCCATCTCGACCCCGGTCTTGCCCGTCAGCGAGACCGTGGCGCTGACCGCGATCCCGCCCTCAACGTAGTCGAACGTGATCTCGACCGAGGTCAGCGCGAGCGGGTGGCAGAGCGGGATCAGCTCTGCGGTCTTCTTGGCCGCCATGATCCCGGCGATCCGCGCGGTACCGAGCACGTCGCCCTTGGGCGCGTCGCCGGCGCGGATCGCGGCGAGCGCCTCGGCCCTCATCCGGATCGTGCCGCCTGCGCGGGCCATGCGCTGCGTCTCCGCCTTGCCCCCGACATCGACCATGTGCGCTGCGCCCGACTCGTCGAGATGGGTGAGTTGGTTCATGCTCGCCCCTCCGATCCTGAACACCTGTTACACATGTTACACTGTCCTGCGGGAAAAAAGTCCGGGAGGTGCAGGCGGCAATATGGCGCTTTCACGGGCGAGGGTGCGGGCAGGGTCATGGCTCAATCATGACAGAAGGGATTGATGTAGGACAGACCTTGCGCCCCTTGCTCGTTACCCCGGATTGACCAGGCGTTTCGCTGCCTAAGGCACGGTACCCAGAACCAAAAGTAAGCGGGACCCCGGATCAAGTCCGGGGTGACGAAGGAGGGAGGGAATGATCACCCCCCAGCAACGCCCGCGTCGCGGCCTCGACATCGTCCTGCCGCATCAGGCTCTCGCCGACGAGGAAAGTGCGCACTCCCGCGCGGGCAAGGCGCTGGCAGTCGGCGTGGGTGTTGATGCCGCTTTCGCCGACCAGCAACGTGCCTGCGGGCGCGAGCGGGGCGAGGCGTTCGGTGGTGGCGAGATCGGTGGTGAAGGTTTTCAGATCGCGGTTGTTGACCCCGATCAGGCGCGATTGCAGCGCGTGAGCACGGGCCATTTCGGCCTCGTCGTGGACCTCGACCAGCACGTCCATGCCGTGTTCGCGCGCGGCAGCCTCGATCTCGTGCATCTGCGCGTCTGACAGGGCGGCGACAATGATCAGGATCGCGTCCGCCCCCATCGCGCGCGCCTCGGCGCATTGCCACGGGTCGACCATGAAGTCCTTGCGCAGCACGGGCAGGGCGCAGGCATTGCGCGCCGCGACCAGATAGTCGGCATGGCCCTGGAACCAGTCTTCATCGGTCAGCACCGAAAGGCACGCCGCGCCGCCTGCCTCGTAGGCGCGGGCATGGCTCGCCGGGTCGAAATCGGCCCGGATCAGGCCCTTGGAGGGGGAGGCCTGCTTGACTTCGGCGATCAGGGCGAAGCCGTCGGTCGCCCGGGCGCGCAAGGCCGCCTCGAACCCGCGCGGCGCGGTCCGGGCGGCGATCCGGTCGGCCAGGTCCGCAGGCGAGAGTGCCGCCTTGCGGGCGGCGACTTCGTGGTATTTGCCGGCGCAGATTTCTTCGAGCTTGTTCATTCCGGGGGCCTATGGCGCTTTCTTGGGTTCACACGAAGACACGAAGAGGGCTTTCCAAGGCCCGAAGGGCAGTCACTTAACTGAGCGTGCCGGTTAGTCATATGGCCGTGTGATGAATACCCGCTATCGCGGGCGAAACCTCTTCGTGTCTTCGTGTGAACAAAATCTAGACCGCCAGCGCGATCCAACGCTCGAGCAATCGCTTCGCCGCACCGCTGTCCAGCGCCTCGGCCGCCATCGCCGCGCCTTCGGTCCAGTCCTCGGTCCGACCGGCCACAATCAGTGCCGCCGCCGCGTTGAACTTCACCGTCTCGCGATAGGCGCTGAGTTCGCCCTCGAGCAGTGCCGCCAGCGCGCGCGCATTGTGCGCCGGATCGCCGCCGCGGATCGCGTCAAGCGGGGCGTGCTCCAGCCCGGCCATGGTGGCATCGACGCGGCGCATGGCGAATTCGTGGCCGGTCACGTCAGCCATCTCGTTGCCGCCTGCAAGGCTCAGCTCGTCCAGCCCCTCGTCGCCGGAGACGATCAGCGTGCGGTCAGTGCCGAGCCGCGCCGCCGCATCACCGTAGATCGAGACGTAGCCCGGCCGGGCAATCCCGATCAGCTGGCGCCGCACCCCGACCGGGTTCGACAGCGGCCCCATCAGGTTGAAGATCGTTCGCCGCCCCAGCTTCTTGCGTATCGGCTGTATCCGCACCATCGCCGGGTGGTGGTTGGGCGCGAACAGGAAACAGATGCCGATTTCAGCCAGCGTCTTTTCCGCCGTGCGCCCGGCCGCGGCCATATCCAGCCCCAGCACTTCCAGCGTGTCCGCCACGCCGGAGAGCGAGGAGATCGCCCGGTTGCCGTGCCGCGCGACGGGGACGCCGCAGGCCGCGACCACCAGGCCGACCGCGGTCGAGACGTTGAGCGTGTGGTGCCCGTCGCCGCCGGTGCCGCACACGTCGATCGCGTTGTCAGGCCCCGCCACCGGGATGTAGCGCGCGCGCAGGGCGCGGGCGGCCCCGGCGATCTCGTCCGCCGTCTCGCTCCGCTCGGTCATGGCGAGCAGGAAGCGGGCGATTTCCTCGTCGCTGGCATCGCCGTCGAGGATCCAGCCGAACACTTCCTCGGCCTCGGCCTCGCTCATGTGCGGGACGGCAAGGGGGAGGTGCTTCATGGACGCGCTTTCGTTTCGATCCCGCAGATCCGCAGGAAATTGGCCAGCAGATCATGCCCGTGCTCGGTGGCGATGCTTTCCGGGTGGAACTGGACCCCGTGGATCGGCAGCTCGGTATGCCGGAAACCCTGCACATGACCATCGTCGCTGGTGGCATTGACCGACAGGGTCGCCGGAATGTCATCCACGATCAGCGAGTGGTAGCGGGTCGCGGTGAAGGGGCTGGGCAACCCGGCGAACACGCCGGTGCCGTCATGCGTCACTGGCGACGTCTTCCCGTGCATCAGCCCGCCGCGTACCACTTGCCCGCCGAAATACTGCCCGATCGACTGGTGACCGAGGCATACGCCCAGCAGCGGCAGCGCCTTGTCCGCACAGGCGCCGACGAGGTCGAGGCTGATCCCGGCTTGGTTGGGGGTGCAGGGGCCGGGCGAGATCAGGATGCCCTTCGCGCCGCTGCTCACCGCCTGCCCGGCGCTGATGGCATCGTTGCGCTCGACCCGCACCTCGGCCCCCAGCTCCATCAGGTAATGGACCAGGTTGAAGGTGAAGCTGTCGTAATTGTCGATGACGAGGATCATGTGACGGCCTTTGCGCGGTCTCGATGTAGAGGCAAGCAAGATAAGCTATCGCCCGTCACTTGCGGCGCTCACCGCGAGCCTTCTGCCATCCAACACCTCCGCTCGCCCTGAGCCTGTCGCAGGGCAGCCGCAAACGTCGCGGCTGGGCTTCGACAAGCTCAGCCTGAGCGGCTGTGGTTAACAAGTTCGATCCGCAAACTCGTCCGTCGCGCGTACCAGACCATCCACGATCCCCGGCTCACTCGCCGCGTGGCCCGCATCGTGGACGATCCGCAGGTCGACTTCGGGCCAGGCCTGCTTCAGCGCCCAGGCGGAGCTTGGCGGGCAGCAAATGTCGTGGCGGCCCTGGACGATGATCCCGGGAATGCCCGCCAGCTTGTGCGCGTCGCGCAGCAGCTGCGCTTCCTCAAGGTAGAAGTCGTTCAGGAAATAGCGCGCGCAGATCCGGGCGAAGGGCACGGCCTTGGCCGGTTCGGCGAACTGGTCGAGCAGGTCGGGGTCGGGCAGCAGGGTCGCGACCGAGCCTTCCCACAGCGACCATTCTTTTGCTGCGGCCAGGCGCACGGCTTCGTCATCGCTGGTGAGGCGATCATGGTACGCGCGCACGAGGTCGCCGCGCTCGGCCTCGGGAATATGGCCGCTGAAGCTGGCCCACTGTTCGGCCATGATCTCGCTCGCGCCGTAGCGGTAGAGCCAGTTTTTCTCGCGCTCGCGGGCGAGGAACACGCCGCGCAGGATCAGCTCGCTGACCCGCTCCGGATGCGTCTGGGCATAGGCGAGCGCAAGCGTCGCGCCCCAGCTGCCGCCGAACACCTGCCATTTCTCGTGCCCGCACATCACGCGCAGCCGCTCGATATCGGCGACGATCCGCCAGGTGTCGTTGTGTTCGATCTCCGCAAACGGCAGCGACTTGCCGCAGCCGCGCTGGTCGAACAGCAGCACGTCATACCGGGCCGGGTCCCACTGGCGGCGGTGGTTGGGGCTCATCCCGCCACCGGGGCCGCCATGGAGGAACACCGCCGGTTTAGCGCCCGGCGTGCCGACCCGCTCGTAGTAGAGCGAATGGCCCTCGCCCACGACGAGCATCCCGGTCTCGTAAGGATCGATTTCAGGGTAGAGCGTGCGGTCGTAGGACATCATTTCTGCTCCACCACGATCAGCGGGCCGAGCGGGGCGCGGGTGTCCATGCGCTCGGTCGCCGGGTCCCACAGCGAGGATACTCCGCCGTCGAGGTAGAGCGCATTGGGCGTCTTCGCTTCATCGCGGAAGTACCGCGCCAGCTTGCCGAAGCTGACCGCACCTTCGCTGATGACGAAATGCGCGCGGCCCTGTGCGTCGACCCCCACGCCGTTGCGGCGAGTGCGCGAGGGGCCGTCGTCGGTAATCTCGGGGTGGAGCTTGCCATCGATCAGCAGCATCGGGCCGCTCTGGGTGCCGAACGCCGGCCGGTCGCCGACGTTGCTGTAGAAATCGTCGCTGGTGCGGACCTGCCACTTGCCACCAGTGCCGAAGAATACGCCGTTGGGGCTCATGTGGAAATTGCCGCTGCCCGCGTTGCGGTTCAGCTCTTTCAGCCGCTTGCCGCCTTCGACGTAGTACCCGATCGGCTTGCCTTCGCCGTCGAACATCCCGCCATTGACCGCAAACGCGACCGGCGCGGCGTCGGCGGCGCGCCCGGCGGCGAGCTGGGCGAGACTGCGATAGGGCGCGCCATCATCGGGGCCAAGGTCCATCACGATCCGGTGCTTGGCCGGGTCGGCGATGCAGTGGGTCAGCTTTGAATCTTCGAATGTGACCGTGGTGCAGGCTGACACAACGGACGGCTCCGGGCTGGGCGAGGGGGTGGCAGTCGCCTGCACCTCGCCGCTGCCGATCTCGGTCCGCATGACCGGTTCGCCCGCCTGTTCCTGCCCGCAGGCCGCGAGCAGCAAGGGGGCGAGGAGCAGCGCCGCCCTCATTGCCCGAACCCCGGTTCCTGCGCGATCCGAGCGGCCTCGCGCGCGGCAGCGAGCAGGGCCCCGGCCTTGGCTTGGCATTCGCGGTATTCGTAGTCCGGCTCGCTGTCAGCGACGATCCCCGCGCCGGCCTGCACGTGCAAAGTGCCGTCCTTGACCACCCCGGTGCGCAGGACGATGCAGCTGTCGACCGAACCGTCGGGCGCGAAATAGCCGACCCCCCCCGCGTAGGCCCCGCGCGCCTCCGGCTCCAGCTCGGCGATGATTTCGCAGGCGCGGATCTTGGGCGCGCCGCTGACCGTGCCCGCCGGGAACCCCGCAAACAGCGCGTCGAGCGCATCCTTCGCCGGGTCAAGCTGGCCGACCACGTTGCTGACGATGTGCATCACGTGGCTGTAC
>ERZ1066122.2731-NODE-2731-length-11104-cov-7.744230_pt1 | contig 11104 bp, 8 predicted proteins | sample MGYA00382769_ERZ1066122 | MGnify/ENA primary metagenome ERZ1066122 (study PRJEB33369, sample SAMEA5778352) | biofilm metagenome | biome: Industrial cooling water; feature: Water cooling tower basin; material: Biofilm | place: United Arab Emirates | collected...
CCTTGTAGGAGCGCCTTCAGGCGCGAATCCCTTCTTTGCCGAAGGCAAAGCCAAAAGATTCGCGCCTGAAGGCGCTCCTACGGGTTGGTCGCTAGGGTGCGGGCGATGGCGTAGGCGGCTTCGCGGCCGTCGTGCACGGCGGTGACGACGAGGTCGGCGCCGCGGACGTTGTCGCCGCCGGCGAAGACCTTCGGGTGCGAGGTGGCGCCGGCGGGGCCGGTGGTGCGGATGCGTCCGCTGGCGTCCAGGGCGATGCCGTGTTCGCCCCACCAGGGCGCGGGGCTGGCGCGGAAGCCGAAGCTGAGGATCACCACGTCGGCGGCCAGCAGCTGCTCGCTGCCGGCTTCGAGCACCAGGCGGCCGTCGGCGCCGATCGCGGTGGTGGCCACGCGCACGCCGGCCACCGCGCCCTCGCCCTCGATGGCCAGCGGCTGGCGGTGGAACAGGAACTGCACGCCCTCGTCGCGCGCGTGCTTCACTTCGCGGCGCGATCCGGGCATGTCGGCTTCGCCGCGGCGGTAGGCGCAGGTGACCTGGGCGGCGCCCAGGCGCAGCGCCGAACGCACGCAGTCCATCGCCGTGTCGCCGCCGCCGAGCACCAGTACGCGCCGGCCGGCCAGGTCGAAAGTCTCTTCCGGGGCCACGCGCTCGCCGCGCTGCCGGCGCGCGTTGGCCACCAGGAAGGGCAGGGCCGACATCACGCCCGGCAGGCCCTGGCCCGGCAGGCCCGCGTCCACCGGCGTGGTGGCGCCCGTGCCCAGGAACAATGCGTCGAAGTCGCGCAGCAGCTCGCCGCCCAGCGTGCCGTCCACCTCCAGGCCCAGGTGGAAACGCACGCCCATGCCCTCGAGCACCGCGCGCCGCGTGTCCATCACGTGCTTCTCGAGCTTGAAGGCCGGGATGCCGTAGCTGAGCAGGCCGCCGATCTGCGCGTGGCGGTCGAACACATGCGCCTCGATGCCGGCCCGCGCCAGGCGGTCGGCGCAGGCCAGGCCCGCGGGCCCGGCGCCGACCACCGCCACGCGCCGGCCGGTGCCCCGCACGGTCGACAGATCGGGCCGCCAGCCCTGCCGGAAAGCTTCGTCGACGATGTATTTCTCGATCGAGCCGATCGTCACCGCCTCGAAGCCGGTGTTGAGCGTGCAGTCGCCCTCGCACAGGCGGTCCTGCGGGCAGACGCGGCCGCAGATTTCGGGCAGCGGGTTGGTCGAGTGCGCGAGCTCGGCCGCCTCGAACAGCCTGCCCTCGCGCACCAGTGCCAGCCAGTCCGGGATGGGATTGTGCACCGGGCACTTCCACTCGCAGTAGGGATTGCCGCAGTCCAGGCAGCGCGCCGCCTGCGCGGCCGCGTCGCCGGCCTCGAAGCCGCCGTGGATCTCCTGCCAGCCCAGCACGCGCACGCTGGCCGGCACTTCGCGCGGCATCCGCCGCGGCAGCTCGAGGAACTGGAAGGGCCGGGCCTTCATGCCGCCCGCCGCAGCTCGTCGGCCAGTTGCTCGAGCGAGGCGGCCTTGGGCTTGACCAGCCAGAACTTGCCGGCCACGTCACGGAAGTCCTCCAGCAGGCGTGCGCCCCAAACGCTGCCGGTGTGCGCCACGTGCTCGCGCAGCAGCCCGCGAAGGTGGTGGCGGTGGTGCTCCATGCCCTCGGGCGTGATGCGGTGCACGTCGATCAGCTCGTGGTTGTAGCGGTCGACGAAATCGCGCTCGAGGTCGAGCACGTAGGCGATGCCGCCGGTGAAGCCGGCGCCGAAGTTCAGGCCCGTGCGGCCCAGCACGGCCACCACGCCGCCGGTCATGTATTCGCAGCCGTGGTCGCCCACGCCCTCGACCACCGCGAGCGCGCCGGAATTGCGCACCGCGAAGCGTTCGCCCGCGCGCCCGGCCGCGAACAGCTCGCCGCCGGTGGCGCCGTAGAGGCAGGTGTTGCCCATGATCGGCGCCTCGCAGGCGGGCTGCCGCATGCCGGCCGCGGGCCGCAGCACGATTCGACCGCCGGCCATGCCCTTGCCGACGTAGTCATTGGCCTCGCCCTCCAGCGTCAGGTGCAGGCCGGCGGCATTGAACGCGCCCAGGCTCTGCCCGGCCACGCCGCGCAGGCGCAGGTGCAGGGGCGCGTCGGGCAGGCCGGCGTCGCCGTGCACGCGGGCGATCTCGCCCGAGAGCAGGGTGCCCAGGCTGCGGTCGCGGTTGTTCACGCCAAAGGCGAACTCGCCGCCGGCGCCGGCATGGATGGCCGCGCGGGTTTCCTCGAGCATGCGCGTGGCGAGCACCGCGGCATCGCGCGGCGGGTTGCGCGCGTCGAGCACGTGCCGCGGCGCCTCGCCTTCGCCGCTGGCCGCGTCCAGGATCGGGCGCAGGTCGAGCCGGCGCTGGCGCGGCGTGTCGCCGGGCAGCACCTCGAGCAGGTCGGTGCGGCCGATCAGGTCCTCCAGCCGCGCCACGCCCAGCCGCGCCAGCCACTGGCGCACGTCGCGGGCGACGAAGCGGAAGAAGTTCATCGCCATTTCGGGCAGGCCGGTGAAGTGGTTCGCGCGCAGGCGCGGGTCCTGCGTGGCCACGCCGGTGGCGCAGTTGTTCAGATGACAGATGCGCAGGTAGCGGCAGCCCAGGGCCACCATCGGCGTGGTGCCGAACCCAAAGCTCTCCGCGCCCAGGATCGCCGCCTTCACCACGTCCAGGCCGGTCTTGAGCCCGCCGTCCACCTGCACCCGCACGCGGCCGCGCAGGCCGTTGCGACGAAGGGTTTGCTGCACCTCCGACAGGCCCAGCTCCCAGGGCGTGCCGGCGTGGTGGATGGACGAGAGCGGCGAGGCGCCGGTGCCGCCGTCGTGGCCGGAAATGGTGATCAGGTCGGCATAGGCCTTGGCCACGCCCGCCGCGATCGTGCCCACGCCGGCGTGCGAGACCAGCTTCACCGACACCAGCGCTTCCGGGTTGACCTGCTTGAGGTCGAACACCAGCTGGGCCAGGTCCTCGATGGAATAGATGTCGTGGTGCGGCGGCGGCGAGATCAGGCCGATGCCCGGCCGTGCATGCCGCAGCGCGGCGATCATGGCGTTGACCTTGTGGCCCGGCAGCTGGCCGCCCTCGCCGGGCTTGGCGCCCTGGGCGATCTTGATCTGCAGCACCTCGGCGTTGACCAGGTAGCCCGGCGTGACGCCGAAGCGCCCCGAAGCCACCTGCTTGATCTTGCTGCGCTTCTCGGTGCCGTGCCGCGCCGGGTCCTCGCCGCCTTCGCCGGAGTTGCTGCGCCCGCCCAGCCGGTTCATCGCGATCGCAAGCGCCTCGTGCGCCTCGGGCGAGAGCGCGCCCAGCGACATGCCGGCCGAATCGAAGCGCGCCAGGATGGCCTCCTCCGGCTCCACCTCTTCAAGCGGGATCGGCGTTTCGTCCGCGCGCAGCCGCAGCAGGTCGCGCAGCGCCGACGGCGCGCGGCCGTCCACGTGCGCGGCGTAGGCGCGGTAGTCGGCCTCGTCGCCGCTGCGCACGGCGCGCTGCAGGCTGTTGATCACGTCGGGGTTGAACATGTGGCTCTCGCCGCCGACCACCAGCTTGTGCCGCCCGCCCGGCGCCAGTTCGGCGGTGGGCGACCAGGCCTGCGCCGCCAGGGCGCGCGCCTCGGCCTCGAGCTCGGCGAAGCCCGCGCCCTCGATGCGGCTCACCGCGCCCGGGAAGCACCGGTCCACCACCTCGCGCGCCAGCCCGACGATCTCGAACAGCATCGCGCCGCGGTAGCTGGCGATGGTGCTTATGCCCATCTTCGAGAGGATCTTGAGCAGCCCCTTCTTGATGCCGCGCCGGTAGCTCCGGCCCAGCTCGGCCGGGGCGTTGCCGATCTTGCCGTCCACCACGCCGGCGCGGCCAAGCGCGGCGATGGTCTGGTAGGCCAGGTAGGGATACACGGCCGTGGCACCGGCGCCAATCAGGCAGGCGATGGCGTGGGCCCCGCGCGCCGCGCCGGTTTCCACCACCAGGTTGGCGCGGCAGCGCAGGCCGGCATCGATCAGGTGGTGGTGCACAGCGCCCGTGGCCAGCAGCGCCGGCACCACCGCGCCGCCGGGTTCGGGGTAGCGGTCGGACAGCATCACGATGGCGGCGCCACCGCGCACGGCGGCCTCGGCTTTGGCCTGCAGGCGGCGCAGCGCCGCCTCGAGCGATTCGTCGGCGCGCAGGTGCAGGTGCAGCAGCGCGTGCGCGCCGGCGAAACGCGGCATCGCCAGCAGCTGGCGCAGCTTGCGCTGGCTCAGCAGGGGCGAGTTGAGCAGCACCTGCACGGCGTTCTCGGGCCCGTCCTCGAAGATGTTGCCTTCCGGGCCCATCTGGGTGGCCAGCGACATCACCACCTGCTCGCGGATCGGGTCGATCGGCGGGTTGGTCACCTGCGCGAAGGCCTGGCGGAAATAGTCGTGCACCGGGCGGATGTGGTGGCTCATCACCGCCAGCGGGGTGTCGTCGCCCATCGAGCCAGTGGCTTCCTGCTCGGTTTCGGCCAGCACGCGCAGCTCGGCCTCGCGCTCCTCGCGCGTGAGCTGGAACAGCACCTGGAATCGCCGCAGCGTGGGTGCATCGAAGGGCTCGGCCGCCAGCGACGGGTCCACCAGGCTCGTGCCCAGGTACTCCACGCCCTGCTTGAGCCAGGCCTTCCAGGGCGCGCGCGCCTTGTTGATGGCGTCGATGTCCTCGCTGCCCAGCATCCGCCCGCGTTCGAAGTCCACCGCCAGCATCTCGCCCGGGCCGAGCCGGCCGCGCGCCGCGACGCGGGCCTCGTCCACGTCCACCACGCCGGCCTCGGAGGCCACCACCAGCAGCCCGTCGTCGGTGAGCAGCCAGCGCGCCGGGCGCAGGCCGTTGCGGTCGAGCGTGCAGGCGGCGTAGCGCGCGTCGCACATGACGATGCCGGCCGGGCCGTCCCAGGGGTCGGACGAGAGGCCGTGGTACTCGTAGAAGGCCGCCAGGTCCGGGTCCTTGTACTCGAGCGACGAGGTCGCCGGCGGCACCAGGATGCGGATGGCCTGCAGCAGGTCCATGCCGCCGGCCAGCAGCAACTCGAGCATGTTGTCCAGGCTCTGCGAGTCCGAGCCCTCCATCGCCACCAGCGGCTGCAGCGCGGACAGGTCGAAGTGCGGCGTGCGCCAGTGCGCCGCGCGGGCCCGCGCCCAGCTGCGGTTGCCGGTGATGGTGTTGATCTCGCCGTTGTGCGCCAACAGGCGGAAGGGCTGGGCCAGCTTCCAGGCCGGCGCGGTGTTGGTGGAGAAACGCTGGTGGAAGAGCACGGCCGAGCTGGCCAGTTCGGGCCGCGCGAGGTCGGGGTAGAGCGCCGGCAGCGCGCCGGGCAGCACCATGGCCTTGTAGCCCAGGGTCGCCGTCGACAGCGACACGACATAGAAATCCGGGTCGCCGGCGCGTGCCTGTTCCGCGGCGCGCCGCGCCAGGAACAGGCGGCGCCCGAAGGCCGCGGCATCGCCATCGGCCGGCGCGTGCACGAATACCTGCGCCACCCGCGGCATGCCGGCGCGCGCCACCGGCCCGCAGGCCGCCTGCGACACCGGCACCGCCCGCCAGCCCGACACCGCCAGGCCCTGCGCCGCCAGCGCGGCGTCCAGCGCCGCGCGGCCCGCGGCGGCGCCGTCGTCGTCATCGGGCAGGAAGACCATGCCGCAGGCATCGCCGGGGCCGAAGGCCAGGCCGGCCTCCGCGGCGATGGCCGCCAGGAAGGCCCCGGGGCGGCGCAGCAGCAGGCCGCAGCCGTCGCCGCTGCGGCCATCGGCGGCCACCGCGCCGCGGTGGGTGAGGCGGTCGAGCGCCACCAGCGCTGCGTCCACCAGCGCTCGCGACGGCGCGTCGTCGAGCCGGGCGACCAGCCCGAACCCGCAGCTGTCGCGCTCGAAGGCCGGGGAATAGAGCCCCTGGGCCGGCGATGTGCGCATGCGCCCCCCGTGCAAACGGTGTGTCACCCCACGCTCACACACGCGTCTAGAGCTTCTGCTCGGCAAGCTTCCCCGGCCGGCGCCGGCCGGGGTAGAGTGGCTGCAAGTCCCGCTGCGGAGTCCGGCATGCGCACGATCCTGGTCGCGAGTTCGAAGGGAGGCGCCGGCAAGTCCACGGTCGCCACCAACCTGGCGGCGCACTTCGCGCTCGAGGGCAAGGCCACGGCCATCCTCGACGCCGACAAGCAAAAATCCTCCACGCACTGGTGCGAGAAGCGCGCGCAGATGGCCTCGGCCGTGCTGCCGATCGACGGCTGCCGGCGCAACTGGAACAAGACCCTGCCCGAGGGCATCCAGCGCCTGGTGGTGGACGCCGCCGCCGGCGCCATGGGCCCGGACCTGGCCGACGTGCTCGACATGGCCGACGCGGTGGTGGTGCCGGTGCTGCCCTCGGCCATCGACATCGAGGCCACCGTGCCCTTCCTCGACAGCCTGGTCGCCCACCCGCGGGTGAAGAAGGGCAAGCTGCCCGTGGGCCTGGTCGGCAACCGCCTCAAGCCCTGGACCAGCGCCTCGCAGCAGGCCATGGAGCAGCTGCAGGCCTGGCCCTACCCGCTGGTGGCCCAGCTGCGCGACACCCAGGCCTACGTGCTGCTGGCCGGCCTGGGCAAGTCGGTGTTCGATTACCACTCCGAGCAGGTGCGCAGCCACCAGGACGACTGGGCGCCGCTGCTGAAGTGGCTGAAGAAATCCCTCTGAGCCGACAAGGACCGTCATGCGCGAACTGATCCTGCTGCGCCACGCCCACGCCGAACCGGCCGCCCCCGGCCAGGACGACCTCGACCGCCCGCTCTCGCTGCAGGGCCAGGCCGAGGCCGAGGCCGCCGGGCGCTGGCTGCGCGAGCACGGCTACCTGCCCGACCGCGTGCTGGTGTCGCCGGCCCGGCGCACCCGCGAGACCTGCGAGACGGTGATGGCCGCACTGGGCTACGTCGAGTGCCGGCAGGAGCCGCGCATCTACGACGCCACGCCGGGCCGCCTGATGCAGGTGGCCGACGACAACCGCGACCAGGCCCGCCTGCTGATGGTGGGCCACAACCCCGGCTTCGAGCAGCTGGCGGCCCTGCTGTCCTCGGGCCAGTCGGGCGACTTCCGCGGCATGCCGGCCGGCGCCATCGCGGTGCTGCAGATGCCCGAGGACGCCGGCTTCGAGCCCGGCATCGCCCGGCTCACCGCCTTCTGGTGGCCCTGAGCGGATGAACCCGCGCGCCGGGCTGGCCCTGGCGGCGTGCCTGCTGCTGCCTGCGGCGGCCTGGCCCCAGGCGCCGGAACCGGCGCCCTTGCTCGACACCCAGCGCTCGCGCGCCGCCATCGAGGTGGACCTGCGCGTAGGCGGCCGGGTGCAGGGCGTGTTCGGACGGATCGAAGGCGGGCTCGAGCGCCTGCCCGACGGCCGCCTGCAGGTGGCCGTGCGGCTCGACGCCCAGGGCCTGGTGCTCGACGGCGCCGACTGGATGGCGCGTTCGATGCGCTCGCCCAAGTTCCTCGACGTCGAGGCGCACCCCTGGATCCACTTCCGCTCGGCGCCCTTCGACCCCGCCCTGGTGGAAACCGGCGGCGAAATGGCCGGCGAGCTCGAGCTGCGCGAGGTGCGCCGGCCGGTGCGCTTCGCGGTCGACCCGGAGGGCTGCGACGCCCCGGGCTATGACTGCGACATCCACGTCTCGGGCGAGGTCAGCCGGCGCGAATTCGGAATGGATGCTTACCGGCTGTGGCTCAAGGACGAAGTAGGCTTCGACTTCCGGGTGCGGCTGCGGCAACCTCAGGCGCCATGAACCTGCGCCTGCCCCTGCTGCTTTGCCTGGCCCTGATCGGGTCGGGCTGCGCCACGCTCACCCCCGAGCAGCGGCGCGCCGCCTTCGACGCGGTCGAGGCCGCGCATGCCGTCGCCCCCTCCTGCACCGACGTCGCCGACCCGGCCTGCCAGCCGGTCGCCTCGCCGCTGCTCGGGCTGGGCCTGCAGGCCCGGGCCGCGTCCACCCCGGACGCGCCGCGCCACCACGTCACCCTGCTCGAGCGCGGCCAGGACGCGCTGGCCGCGCGCGTGCACCTGATCCGCGCGGCGCGCGAGAGCATCGATCTGCAGAGCTTCATCTACGACACCGACGACAGCGGCCTGCTGGTGCTCGAGGAGCTGCTGGCGGCGGCGCGCCGCGGCGTGAAGGTGCGCGTGCTGCTCGACCAGCTCTACGGCCTGCCCAACCCCGGCCTGCAGGCCAGCCTGGCCGGCGCGCACCCGAACTTCGAGCTGCGCCTGTACAACCCCACCTTCAACGAAGCCAAGACCCAGGACCTGCAGTACGCCGCCGGCATCATCTGCTGCTTCGGCGACTTCAACCGGCGCATGCACACCAAGCTGCTGCTGGTGGACGGCCACACCGGCATCACCGGCGGCCGCAACATCCAGGACCGCTATTTCGACTGGGGCCCGAGCTACAACTACCGCGACCGCGACATCCTCGTGGCCGGCCCGGTGGCCGCGGCCATGCGCGAGAACTTCGAGGCGTTCTGGACCTTCGAGCGCAGCCGCGAGGCCAAGGGCCTGCGCGACGTGGCCGAGCGCCTGGCGGCGAGCGGCGTGCAGCCGCACAAATACCTCGACCCGGCGCGCGGGAAGTCGCCGCGCGTGCAGGCCATGCAGGCCTTCTCGGCCGACGGCCAGGCGGTCTGGGAGCGGCTGGCGCCGCTGACCATGGAAGTGGGCAAGGTCGACTTCCACGCCGACCTGCCCAACAAGCACGTCGGCGGCCAGAAGGCGCACGAGGACGCCTCGGTGGCCATGCGCGACCTGGTCGACTCGACCCGCGACGAACTGGTGCTGCAGACGCCCTACCTGGTGCTCTCGCGCGAGGCCCGCCAGCTGTTCCGGCGCATGCACCGGCGCGAGGATCCGCCGGCGGTGTGGGTGTCGACCAATTCGCTGGCGGCCACCGACGCCTTCCCGGTGTACGCCATGAGCCACAAGTACAAGCGGCTCTACCTGCGCGAGCTGGGCTTCCGCATCCGCGAGTACAAGCCCTACCCGGCCGAGTCGCCGATCGCGGTGGAGGCCACCGGCGCCCTGGGCCCGAAGATGGCCACGCTGCCGATCTTCGGCTCGGGCTCGGCCGGCTCGGCCTCCGGGCCGGTGCCGCTCAAGCGCGTCGGCGTGCGCGTGGGCCTGCACTCGAAGTCGATCGTCATCGACGACCGCATCGGCGTGGTGGGCAGCCACAACTTCGACCCGCGCTCGGACAACCTCAACACCGAATCGCTGGTGGTGGTGCACGACCGCGAGTTCGCCGTGGCCCTGCGCGCCAGCATCGAGCTCGACATGCAGCCCCGGAACGCCTGGACCATCGCCCGCCGGCAGAAGCCGCCGATCTTTTCGGGCCTGAGCTACAGCCTGGGCAAGCTCTCGGAGAAGCTGCCGATCTTCGACATCTGGCCCTTCCCCTACGCCAGCAGCTTCGAGTTGCGCGAGGGCTGCAACCCGCTGCCGCCCGAGGACCCGGGCTTCTACGACTGCCACGAGGACGTGGGCGCCTTCCCCGAGGTCGACCTGCCGCTCAAGACCGTCTACACCCGCATCCTCACGGCCTTCGGCGCCGGCCTGGTGCCTATCCTCTGAGCCGCGTGGCCGGTGTCGCGCCGGCCTGCGTTCGATTGACGCCGCCTTCGCCCCGGCCTAGGCTGCATCCTCTTGAAAACCCCGCCGGACACGCCCGCATGCCCCTCGCCATCAGCTTCGAACTCTCCGACCGCGACCTCGAGCACTTCAACCAGGCCCTGGCCAAGGCCCGCGCCTCCGCCGGCCACAAGTCCGCCGACGAGATCATCGCCGCGGCGTCCAAGCTGCTGGTCGAAGCCAACAAGGTCGAGGTCCCGGACTTCATCGCCGAGCGCCTGGACCGGCTCGACGCGCTGATCGCGATGTCGCGCGACGAGGGCTGGCACCTGCCCGAGGAAGACCGCCAGCGCGTGCTGTCGGCCCTGGTCTACTTCGCCGATCCCTCCGACGTCATCCCGGACCACGTGCCGGTGCTGGGCTACTTCGACGACGCCATCGCCATCGAGATGTGCGTGAAGGACCTCAAGCACGAGCTCGACGCCTACGACGAGTTCTGCGAGTTCCGCCAGGGCGAGGCCGAGCGCCGCGGCCTGGACCCGGCCCAGGTCGGTCGCGCCGACTGGCTCGAGGCCCGTCGCGACGAACTGGTCGACCGCATGCACCGCCGCCGCAACCGCCAGACCGGCAGCGGCTACGGCGACAGCTCGGGCTACCAGCGCCGCGGCTACACCACGCCCTACCGCCCGGGCATGATCCGCGTCCGCTGAGCCGCGCTGCGTGCAAGGCCCCGACGAAGGCCCGTTCCGGCAGCGGCCGGGCCTGGATGCCCTCAACGCCCTGTTGCCCGGCACCGCGCCGGGCAACCTGGGCATCGTGCTGACCGAGCACGGCCACGATATCCTGCGCGGCACAATGCCCGTGGACGAGCGCACCCGGCAGCCCTTCGGCCTGCTGCACGGTGGCTCGTCGGTGCTGCTGGCCGAGACCCTGGCCAGCCTCGGTGGCTGGCTCTGCCTGCCGGCCGACGCCGGCCAGCAGCTGGCGGGCCTTGAGATCAACGCCAACCACATCCGCGCCGTGACCGAGGGCGTCGTCACCGGCACCGCGCGCCCGATCCACGTGGGCCGCGCCACCCAGGTCTGGGAAATCCGCATCGAGGACGCGCGCGGCCGGCTGGCCTGCGTGGCGCGCATGACCGGCGCCGTCATCCGCGCCTGAGCCTGCGTACCCCGGCGTCGGGTGTTTCCCGCGCCGCGCTGTTGCACAATGCGGCCAATGTCGACCTTGACCGATGCGGCCCGCCCGTCCCGCGACTGGCGCCGCCCGCTGCGCTACCTCTGGCGTTCGCCGCTGCTGCTGGTGCACCTGCTGGTGGCGCTGCCGGTGACCCTGCTGCTGATCAACCCCGTCAGCGCGCGCATCGCGCCCGGCGGCGAGCGCATCGACCACCGCGCCATCCGGCTGTGGTCGGCCGGCCTGATGCGCATCTTCGGCTTCCGCCTGCGCCGCTACGGCACGCCGCTGCCGGGCGCGGTGATGTTCGTGGCCAACCACGTCAGCTGGAT
>ERZ1066122.2733-NODE-2733-length-11099-cov-10.311753_pt1 | contig 11099 bp, 15 predicted proteins | sample MGYA00382769_ERZ1066122 | MGnify/ENA primary metagenome ERZ1066122 (study PRJEB33369, sample SAMEA5778352) | biofilm metagenome | biome: Industrial cooling water; feature: Water cooling tower basin; material: Biofilm | place: United Arab Emirates | collected...
CTTAGGAGGGACCCATGTCGGCTCCTGACTTCGAAGATCAACCACCGCAGATGGATCGGCTTAGCACCTATGACGAGCGCCACCTCGTCACCTATTTGCGTCTGCTCGACGCCGAAAAAGACGGCGCGCCTTGGGACGAGGCGGTGGCGATCATCTTCGCCATCGATCCTGCCAAGGAACCTGAGCGCGCACGCCAGGTTTACGCCAGCCACCTGGCCCGAGCGAAGTGGATGGCCCAAAGCGGTTACCGGCATTTGCTGGTTCCGCGCACCCAGTAAGCATATGCAATTCACACCGATCCGACGCAATCGATTGTGCGGCCCCCGAGGGTATCGCAGCACTGACTCCAGCACTTCTCTGCCCATTGCCGTGACGTGATCGTTCGACTCCAAGAAGCTCACAGGAGAGCTGCGATGGAGGAGAAGCCCGACTGGCGTTCGGAGAATTACGCCAAGGCATTTGAAGACCACGACCGGGCCGATTTCGCGCAGGAATTCCTGCGCCGTAATCCGGCCTACCGTGACGACTATGCACGCGCCGTTGATGCCGCGCCAATCGCCGGAAGGCGACTGGCAAAGCACTGGGGGTTGGTTTTTCGCTGCAAACCCTGAACTCTCTCCTACCCACATCCCCGCCATCTGGGACCCATCAGCCGCAGCGATTGTCGTCCAACTGCGGCACGGCGGGATTGCAGATGGTGGCTTCAATACCCTGACAATCACCGAAAATGCCTCAATCGTAGCGCGTCATTCCGACGACATGGCGACGCACATGGTGCTGGCCTGCGAAGGGCGGCGCTACCGCCTGATCATCATTGGCGACTTGGCCAGTACCGCACCGCTTTCCTTCATGCTCCCGGTCGACCACTTCTGGGACGTGCGTCGAGCGGCCATGTCGGCGTTTCAGGAACATGTTCATCTGGGTGTCCGGCGGCCTCGTCCAGCCTGTCTTGTGCCAGGTCACTCCGAGCGCTGGCGTCTCGTGCAATGGTTGCGAATGCTTGATGCTCTGCCGGAGGGCGTCAGTGCGCGTGAACTGGCGGTCGACCTGATTGCCCGCGACGCCGGACGCTATTCATCGGCGGAGTGGGATAGTTCGAGCGAACGCAAACGGATCGCCCGCTGGCAGCGCAACGCCCTTGCAGTCCGCGACGGCGGATATCTGCGGCTTCTAAACGGCCGCTGATCGGGACATTCGCAGCCCTTGCGCAATGTCCGTTCACCCAAACAGCTGAAAATCAGAACTCTCGCCTCCTGTCCGCCGGTCCGACCCTGTGTGTCCGGCACTTCTCAAGGAGGCACTTCATGGACGGAGATTTCGTACCGGTCATCCCGCGCTACGTCAGAACACCCGATGCAGCGGTTCATCTCGGCTTGTCGGCGCGCACGCTCGAAAAGCATCGCTGCTACGGAACCGGACCCGCGTTTCACAAACTCGGTCGTCGGATTGTCTATGCCATCGCGGATCTCGATTCCTGGGCGCAGAACGGACGCCGAAATTCCACGTCCGACCCCGGCAAAGGCATTTGCCTCTCCGCTCGCCCGGTGCGTCGCTAATGCGCCCTGCCGCAGCATCCACCCAACTGGAGCTGTTCCACCCCATTCGCGGCGATATCGCCGCGAGGGACGCGCAGGATCTTATGGCGTGGCCGTTTTTCAGCCTCGCCAAGTCAAAGCGCAGCGCGCCCATCGACTTTTCCATGGGGGCGACGTGGATCTCGGTTGAGGCCGTACCCGAGCACGGCATGGCGACAATCTGGGATGCAGATATCCTGATCTGGGCGGCGAGTCAGCTCGTCGAGGCGCGCGATGCGGGGCGTCCCACCTCCCGGCTCATCGCTGCTCGCCCACATGAAATCCTCACATTCATCGGTCGCGGCACCGGCAAAGATCATTATGAACGCCTGCGTGCGGCCCTGGACCGGCTGCAAGCCACCACCGTTGCAACGTCGATCCGACAACAGCATCAGCGCCGCCGCCACCGCTTCTCGTGGATCAACGAATGGCGCGAGACGGTGGACGATCGCGGCCGCGCCATCGGGATCGAAATGATCCTGCCCGACTGGTTCTATGCAGGTGTCCTCGATCGCGCTCTCGTCCTGACCATCGACCGCGCCTATTTCAGCCTGACTGGCGGCGTGGAGCGCTGGCTCTATCGCATCGTGCGCAAACATGGCGGGCACCAACGCGGCGGTTGGAGCTTCGACGTTCCGCATCTGCACCTCAAGTCCGGCGCACTTTCACCGCTCAAGCAATTTGCTTTCGAGCTGCGTGCCATCGTCCGTCGGCAATCGCTCCCCGGCTACCAGCTGACCCTCGAGCACAGTTTCGGGCGTGAACGCCTGATCTTCAAACCGATCCCCCTCGATCCATTTCTCGCGGCCACCCGGCGCGTCGGTTTGCCTGTGGAGAACTTGCCATGACGCTCGGCCTATCGAAAACCGTCAAGTTCGGCCCATCGCAAACCCGGTCTTCGGCCTATCGGAAACCGAAGTCGTCCGGAACCCCGCAGAAATCTGCCAAAAACTGGCCATCCTCTAACGATGCTAATAGAAAAGAATCCTTCGGATTCTTGCTAACGGCCTCGTCGGCTGTGGGCAGCTTTGCTGCGGCACCGATGCTTCCGTCTCCCAGAATAGCTGCTCGTCGCCTGTTGTCGGAGGGACGATCATGAGCCGTCCGACTTTGCCTCGACCTGAGGGCAATTCGCGTTCCGCCAGCACGACGACTCAGGTCGAACTGACCTGGATCGAGAAGCGCTACGAGCAATGGATACGCTTCGGGCGCATCGCAAATGACAGGATCATCAGCCGCAGCACCCGCATCGTCAGCTTCCGTCCTGGCGCGACCTTCGCGCTCGTGCGCTGGATGTCCAACGACTTCGGAACGGTTTTTTCGAGCGTCGACATTGTGACCGCTGTGGCGCCGGGCCAGCCCTATACGACCTTGCCCTTCGTGCGCCCGGGCGGAGAAATACTCCTGCACATCGAAGGATGGCCCAAGGTTGCACAAGTGCTCCAGGCTATCGATAGCGTGGAGGCCGCCGGGCTCGATCCCAGCGACGCATCGCCTGACCATTGGCGCCATGTAGGCAACCGGCTGAATGCCGGAATGCCATTTCGGCCCTATACGGCGGAGCGGCACGCGGCATGGCTCCGGCGCAAGGCGCTCGAAGCATGACGCGGCGAAGCTATCTGCGCGCCACAATGCTGCTGGCGGGCGCCTTCAGCGCTGGGTTTGCCGCCGTCGCTGTGCTCTCGCCGCGTCCCCTGTTGATGTGGAACGCAAGCGCCAGCGCGCCAATCGGTCTCTATCGGATCGACCGCGACGCACCTTTGCGGCTTGGCGATCTCGTAGCCATTACACCGCCCGACGACATTGCCCGGTTTCTCGACCGTCGTCATTACCTGCCATCCGGCGTGCCGCTCATAAAGCATATCGCTGCCCTGCCCGGACAGCGGATTTGCCGCGCCGGCGCAGTTATCACGCGCGATGGACGAGCGATCGCCGTGGCGAAGATGCAGGACAGGATGGGCCGCGCGCTGCCAGTCTGGCGCGGCTGCCACCGCTTGCATGCTGGCCAGCTGTTCCTGCTCAATCCAGCTCCGGACAGTCTTGATGGGCGCTATATCGGTTTGCTTCCGGCGACGGGCCTGATCGGCAACGCACGCCCCATCCTGACACGCGCTGCGCCCGGTGAACCGCTGCGCTGGCGCGCGTCCGACACACCCACCGTCTTTCCGACCACCAAGCAGGAGACAAGGCCATGATGATTGGCGAGTTTCATACCACTCAGGACGGGTTCGCTGGCCGCATCCGGTCGCTCACGCTCGATGCTGCCGTAACTCTCGTTCCAGCCCGCGCGAACGACAGTGAGAATGCACCCGACTGGAGAGTTCTGCTCGGCGATGCGGACACCGGAATCGAAATCGGCGCTGGATGGAACCGGACAGGCGAACGTGCCGGGGCCTATGTCTCCGTACATATTGATGACCCGGCATTTGTACTGCCCCTACGCGGAAATCTGCTCCGCTCGATCGGCCAGCATGACGTGCATCACCTGCTCTGGTCGCGTCCGACGCACCGCGATCGGAAATAGCCATGAACCGTCAATCACGGACCAGTCGCAAGTGGCGTCCGCTTTGCCTTGCGTATCGCCTGCACCGCGACCTTCTCCTTCCCGGCCTTTGTCTGGTCATTAGCGTCGAAGCAATCATCGCACCGCAGGCGGCGATTGCATCCGAGGCCGACCAATTCGCGGTGCATCCTTATGCACCGCACGTTGCTGAGGCGTCACAGCGCTTCGGCATTCCTGAACTCTGGATATGGGCGGTGATGCGCGCCGAGAGCCGCGGCAATTCGCGCGCTGTTTCTTCCGCTGGAGCGATGGGTCTGATGCAGCTCATGCCTGGGACCTGGAGCACACTCACCGCACGTCATGGGCTCGGCTCTGACCCGTTCGATGTCCGCGCCAACATTCTTGGGGGAGCAGCATATCTGCGCGCCATGTGGGACCGCTATGGCGACGTCAGTCTGATGTTGGCAGCATACAATGCAGGACCAGGCCGTGCCGATGACTACGCCGCTGGTCGGCGGGGTTTGCCCGCAGAGACCATCAGCTATGTGGCTCAGATCGTGCCGGGTCTCGGCATATCGAGCACTGCCGCGCCTGCTGCAATGCCGCCAGCAACCACAGTGTCGTGGCGTCAATCAGCCCTCTTCGCGACGCACGATGATGGCGGTGACCGCGCAGATTCTGCGATGCCAGAGCAATCAGAGGACGCGAGCGGCGCAATTCCTGTGCGATCGCTACGGCGTGCTGACCTAGCACCGGATGCGCTGTTCGTCTCGCTTTCGTCACGGAATCCGTGATGACGTACACCCTGTCAGTTCCGGTCGCTCCGGCACCATGCAATGTGTTTCGTGCGGTTTGGTGGGCGGTTGGAATTCAGCAGAAGGCGGGAGGGCAAGATAAAAGGACAGCCAGCAGGCTAGTCCTATGTGGTTGGGATCATTGCCGAAAACGGTATGGCTCCCCGCCGACACAGCCATACCCCAACGCAAATTTGTTATTGTTTTCAACGCCAAACCGTATGGCACGTCGTCCATGAGCCGCGATGACGGTGATTTTCACGTCCGGCCGGGAAGAAGCAGGGATAGCGGCAAGGGTTCGGCGCAGAAGGGCCAAAAACTCGCTGCACAGGTCCGCCGTGCTGCTGCACGATCAGGACATACACGCCTGCGCAGGAGCGCTTCGAAGCGCGGCCAAGGCACTGGCAGAAGCGGTCGCGGCAGACACGCACTTGCCGCTATGCGGCAGCGCTCGCCGATGCAGCGCCGGGTGACGGTCCTGGCTCGCATAGTCCGGCACAAAGGAGCGCAATACCGGGCCGCACCACTCGGTCGGCACATCTCGTATCTCGAACGCGACGGCGTAACCCGAGACGGATGCAAGGCAACAATGTTCGATGCCCGCAGCGACGCGAGTGATCGCGATGCCTTTGCCGATCGGTGCGAGGACGATCGCCATCATTTCCGTTTCATCGTCAGTCCCGAGGACGCGGGCAACATGCAGGATCTGCGAGATTTCACGCGGGATCTGATGGGCGACATGGCCAGGGATCTGGGCACCGAACTCGACTGGGTAGCAGTTGATCACTGGAACACCGACAATCCCCACATTCACATTCTCGTGCGCGGCGTGTCGGATGACGGCACCGACCTGGTCATTGACCACGGTTATGTCAGCGATGGCATGCGAAATCGAGCCGAGGAGCGGGTCACGCTCGAGCTTGGGCTGAGAAGCGAACACGACATCAGGACCGCCGTAGAGCGCGAGGTCGATGCCGAGCGATGGACAGGACTTGATCGGCAGCTCGCGACCCTCGGCGAAGATTCGGCAGGCCGGGTCGATCTTCGTCCGGGCGGAGCAGGCGATCCCGAGACACGGCGGCTGCTTGTTGGTCGCGCCGCGAAGCTGGAGCAGCTCGGTCTGGCCACCCGCGAGGGGCCGGGAGTGTGGACCATTGATCCTGTGGCCGAGCGCACATTGCGCGATCTCTCCGTCCGCAACGACATCATCAAGACCATGCACCGCGCCCTGACACGGGACGGCGGTCACTTCGACCCTTCAGCTTTGGCTTTGCACTCGCACGCACCCAGCGACCCCATCCTGGGACGCCTGATCGCGCGAGGCCTCCACGATGAACTGACGGGCAGCGCTTATGCGATCGTCAACGGGACCGATGGGCGCACCCATCACCTGCGCTTCGACGACATGGAAATGACCGGCGACGCACGGCCGGGATCCATTGTCGAGCTTCGATCCTGGGAGGACAGCAAAGGTCAAACTCGCCTTTCGCTGGCGACGCGCTCGGATCTGCCCCTTGCGGACCAGATTGCATCGCCAGGCGCAACGTGGCTCGATCGCCAGCTTGTCGCGCGCCAACCTCCGATCACCGGGAATGGCTTCGGCCGCGACGTGCGGGCCGCGCTGGAAGCTCGCGCGCACCATCTTGAAGCGCAGGGCCTCGCCAGAAGGCAGGGCCAAAGGTTGATCCTCGCTCAGGACCTCATTGCCACGTTGAAAAATGAGGAGCTGGCATCGACGGCAGAGGGAATTTCCGCGCGAACCGGACTCGAGCACAAACCGTCTGCGGCCGGCGACTATGTCAGCGGAATCTATCGTGACCGCGTGACGCTGTCGTCCGGTCGGTTCGCGATGATTGACGACGGCATGAGCTTCCAACTCGTGCCGTGGCGTCCGGCACTCGACAAGCATCTGGGGCAACACATCACAGGCACCATGTCACCGGGCGGGACGGTCGACTGGGCCTTGGGTCGCGGGCGGGGGATCGGCCTGTGAAGCACCTTTCCCGACAGGACCAAAGCCCATGAACGACAAGATCCTTTGGGGCCAGATACTGGCCGTCTTCACGATTATCCTTCTTGCGATCTGGAGCGCCACGCAATGGACTGCAGCGGCGCTCGGCTATCAACCCGAACTGGGACAACCCTGGTTCTGGCTCGGCGGCCACCCCGTTTACGCGCCTCCTGCCTTCTTCTGGTGGTGGTTCGCTTTCGATGCTTACGCGCCGTCGGTCTTCCTGCACGGCGCCTTCATTGCCGTGTCGGGTGGCTTCCTGTCCTTCATCGTCGCGATCGCGATGTCGGTCTGGCGCGCACGCGAACGTCGTAAAGCCGAAACCTATGGCTCGGCTCGCTGGGCCAATGAAGCCGATATCCGCAAAGCCGGCATGCTCGGCGATGCCGGCGTTATGCTCGGTCGGTTCGGGCGCTCCTACCTCCGGCATGATGGCCCAGAGCATGTGCTCTGCTTCGCGCCGACCCGTTCGGGCAAAGGTGTAGGCCTCGTCGTTCCGACCCTATTGACTTGGCCAGGCTCGGTAATCGTGCATGATATCAAAGGCGAGAACTGGCAGCTCACCGCGGGTTTCCGCGCCCGACATGGCCCGGTCCTGCTCTTCGATCCGACCAACCCCAATTCTGCAGGCTACAACCCCTTGATCGAGGTCCGGCGCGGTGAATGGGAAGTGCGCGATGTCCAGAATGTCGCCGACGTCCTGGTCGATCCGGAGGGTAGCCTCGATAAACGCAACCACTGGGAAAAAACCAGTCACGCGTTGCTGGTCGGCGCGATCCTTCATGTGCTCTATGCGGAGAAGGACAAGTCCCTCGCAGGCGTCGCCGCATTCCTGTCCGATCCTCGCCGCGGGATTGAGACAACACTTCACCGGATGAAGGTCACCCGGCACCTCGGTGAAAAGGGCGTCCATCCAGTCGTGGCAGCAGCGGCGCAGGAACTGCTCAACAAATCCGACAATGAGCGGTCCGGCGTCCTGTCGACCGCCATGTCATTCTTGGGCCTCTATCGTGATCCGGTCGTGGCGAAGGTCACCAGTGCATCGCACTGGCGCATCGCGGACCTCATGGCCGGACAATATCCGACGTCGCTCTATCTCGTCATTCCTCCCGGCGACATCAGCCGGACCAAACCGCTGATCCGACTGATCCTCAACCAGATCGGACGGCGTCTGACCGAGGACCTCAATCCTGGTAACCGTCCCCAGCGACTGCTCCTCATGCTGGACGAGTTCCCGGCCCTGGGGCGGCTCGACTTCTTCGAGAGCGCACTGGCATTCATGGCTGGCTACGGGATCAAGGCGTTCCTGATCGCCCAATCGCTGAATCAGATCGAGAAGGCTTACGGCCAGAACAATGCGATCCTCGACAACTGCCATGTGCGGGTGAGTTTCGCGACCAATGACGAAAGAACCGCGAAGCGGATTTCCGACGCTTTGGGAACCGCCACGGAAATGCGCGCGATGAAGAACTATGCCGGCCATCGGCTTTCTCCATGGCTTGGGCATCTGATGGTCTCGCGCTCGGAGACGGCCCGTGCTCTGCTTACGCCCGGCGAGGTCATGCAACTTCCGCCCGACGACGAGATCGTAATGGCTGCGGGAATTGCTCCGATACGGGCGCGCAAGGCCCGGTATTTCGTCGATCCCCGATTCACAGCGCGGGTAATCGACCCGCCTCAGCCGAAGCCTGCCAAGGATGGGAAACCTGCTGTGGATGACTGGTCGGGCCTGAAGGTCGCCGAAGTCGAACTGCCGCCCAAGGTAAGTGACGCCGCCGCCGGTGCCGCGGTGAGGAGTGCCGCCTCGCCCGCAAAGTCCAAAGCGCACGCCGGCAAACGTAAGCCCAAGTCCACCGCCGAGAGTCAGGCCGAAAACAGTGGCATCCGTCAGGAACCCGGCCTGCCCGATCATGAAAATGTGGCACCAGAAACGGATCGACCGTTCAACCCTTTCGACCCCGATGCTGACGCTTCGCAGGACGAGACAGCGCAGAATCGGCAGGCCATCGACCGCGCCTTTAGGCGCAATGCACGCAATGCCTCGCTCGATCCCGACGATGGGATCGAACTATGAAGAAGCCCGATCGCCAGAAAATGACCTTCCGGATCGACGTCCATCTGGCCCGCCAGCTCTCAGAACGGGCGCGCACCCGGCGGGTGTCGCAGACTGAAGTGCTGGAGGCCGCACTCGCGTCAATGCTGACGCCTGACAGCGATGAACGGATCGAGGCGGTGGTGACCAAGAGGCTCGACCGCCTTGCTCGCCAGCTTGAGCGTCTCGAATGGCATGTCGAATTGTCGAACGAGGCATTTGCGATCTTCGTCCGGTTCTGGCTCACCAGCAATGCGCCGTTGCCCGATGAAGCCATGCGGGCAGCGCAGGCGACCGGTAAGCAGCGGTATCAGGCCTTCGTTGAGTCACTGGCGAAGCGGATGGATGCAGGGCCAAAGTTGAGGGATGAGATCGACAGCTAGCGAGGCCGTTGCTCGACTGCTTCTACGCTCATCCCTGTTTTTCTGCGCCCCACTACTACGACGCTAAATCGTTGTTGAATCTGCCTGTTTTCTGCGTCTCTTAATCGACCCCGATGAGCCGGACGATGTTGTCCCGCTCCTGCAGCGGGGTATCCGATGGGCGCTGAGCCAGTCCGAATTGAAGCACGTTCACGCGGCGCACGCATGTTGCGCACGGCGATGGGAGCGTCGATCGCGACCTGGCTGGCCGACCCGCAGGTCATCGAAATCATGCTCAATCCTGACGGGCGGCTCTGGGTCGACCGCTTGGGGATCGGGCTGTCCGACAGCGGAGAGAAGCTGAGCGCTGCAGACGGCGAGCGCATCATTCGCCTTGTCGCCCACCATGTTGGCGCCGAGGTTCACGGCGATGCGCCCCGGGTGTCTGCAGAGCTGCCGGAAAGTGGGGAGAGGTTCGAAGGGCTGCTGCCACCGGTGGTGGCCGCTCCAACCTTCGCGATCCGCAAACCGGCAGTCGCGGTGTTCCTGCTGGCAGACTATGTCGACACGGGGATCATGTCCGGGCCGGAAGCCGACGTGCTTCAACGAGGTGTAGCAGAACGCCTCAACATTCTGGTTGCCGGAGGCACAGGCACTGGCAAGACCACGCTTACCAACGCTCTGCTCGCCGAGGTCGCCAAGACTACGGACCGGGTCGTCCTCATTGAGGACACCCGCGAACTGCAATGTCGCGCGCCCAATCTCGTGGCGATGCGGACGAAGGACGGCGTTGCCTCGCTTTCTGACCTGGTGCGTTCGAGCCTTCGCTTGCGCCCTGATCGTATTCCGATCGGGGAAGTGCGCGGCGCCGAGGCGCTGGACCTCCTGAAGGCCTGGGGCACTGGGCATCCCGGTGGGATCGGGACGATCCATGCAGGGAGTGCGATAGGCGCTCTGCGGCGCATGGAGCAGCTCATCCAGGAGGCGGTCGTCACCGTCCCGCGCGCGCTCATCGCCGATACTATCAACCTTGTCGCCGTCCTGGTCCGCGACGGCACCGGACGACGCCTGGCTGAACTGGCGCGCGTCACGGGACTGGACCCGATGACCGGTGACTACCGCCTCATCCCCGTCACCCAAACTCAAGGAGACACCCTATGATCCGTTCCATCCGGCGCGGCGCTGATCGCGTCGCTCTTGGCGCAACCGGCGCGCTTGTCCTTCTCGCTACCGCGACGCCGGCCCATGCCGGCGGATCGTCGATGCCCTGGGAAGCCCCCCTGCAATCGATCCTTGAAAGCATCGAAGGGCCGGTCGCCAAGATTGTCGCGGTGATCATCATCATCGTCACCGGCCTCAGCCTGGCGTTTGGCGATACGTCCGGCGGTTTTCGCCGGCTGATCCAGATCGTTTTCGGCCTCTCGATCGCGTTTGCCGCATCGAGCTTTTTCCTCAGCTTCTTCAGCTTCGGCGGTGGGGCGCTGATCTGATGCCAGCGGCTAACGACATCCCGGGCTTCTACGCGCCGGTCCACCGGGCGCTGGCAGAGCCGATTCTGCTCGGCGGTGCCCCCCGTGCTTTGGCCATCGTCAATGGTACGCTGGCGGGTGCGATCGGGCTCGGCTTGCGGCTGTGGCTCGCGGGCCTCGCGATATGGGCAATCGGACACGCGCTCGCTGTCTGGGCAGCCCGGCGCGATCCCCAGTTTGTCGATGTCGCGCGCCGTCACCTCAAATATCCGACGTGGGTGCGGCCATGATGTC
>ERZ1066122.2734-NODE-2734-length-11094-cov-26.865477_pt1 | contig 11094 bp, 8 predicted proteins | sample MGYA00382769_ERZ1066122 | MGnify/ENA primary metagenome ERZ1066122 (study PRJEB33369, sample SAMEA5778352) | biofilm metagenome | biome: Industrial cooling water; feature: Water cooling tower basin; material: Biofilm | place: United Arab Emirates | collected...
CCACCGAAGCGACGCGGCTCCAGCGGTTCGAGCACCGCATGACGACGGCGCTCACGGGGCGCCTCGCGCGCGAGGAGGCCCGCGTCGCGGCGGTTCGGCCCGCGCTCGAGGCGCGCATGGCCGCGCGGCTCGCGGCCGGTCGCAGCGCCCTCGCCGGCACGGCGGCCGCGCTCCACGCCCTCAGCCCGCTCGCCACGCTCGAGCGCGGCTTCGTCGTGACACGCGACACCGAATCGGGGCGCGCCCTCCCGAGCGTCGCCGACGTCGTCCCCGGCCAGCGGATCGACCTGCTGTTCCGCGACGGCGCTGTCCGGGCCCGCACCGAGCACGTCCGGGCTGGCGATCCACTCCAGGCCGTGACAGCATTCCCGGATGGGTGACACGGGTATGACCTACGAAGCCGCCATTGCGCGTCTGCAGCAGATCGTCGGGGAACTGGAAGGCGATCGCCTTCCCCTGGCGCAGGCGCTCGAGCTGTTCGAGGAGGGGATCGGCCGGCTGCGCGACGCCGCTGGTGCCCTGGAGGCGGCCGAGGCGCGTGTGGCCACCCTGATCGAGCAGGCCGACGGTTCGCTCACCCTCGCCGACGCCGGTCGGGAGCCGACGCGTGGCTGACGGCACCGAGCTTTCGTTCGCGGCCGAGCGGCGCGCCGTCGCCGGCGCGCTGGCGGCGTTCTGCGACCGCCACCTCGTGGACGCCCCCGGTCCGGTCGGCGACGCGATCCGGTACTCGCTCCTCGGTGAGGGCAAGCGGCTGCGTGCCGTTCTCGTGTTCGCCGCGTATCGCGCCGCGGGCGGCACCGGCGACCCGTGCGAGCTCGCCGCCGCCGTCGAGGTGGTGCACGCGTACTCGCTGGTGCACGACGACCTGCCGTGCATGGACGACGACGACATGCGCCGCGGTCGGCCCACGACGCACATCGTGCACGGCGTCGCCGCTGCGACGGCGGCCGGCCTGGCGATGGTCCCGATGGCGGCGCGCACCGCCTACGCGGGGGCCCGCGCGCTCGGCCTCGCCGAGGGCGACGCGGCGGCGGTCGTCCGCGAACTGATGGCGGCGGCCGGCGGCGCCGGGATGATCGGTGGCCAGCTGCTCGACCTCGAGGGCGAGGGGCGCCCACTCGGCCTGCCGGACCTCGAGCGGATCCATCGGCTCAAGACCGGGGCCCTCATCACCGCCTCGGTCCGCCTCGGCGGTCTGGCCGCGCGCGCCGATGCCGCGCAGCTGGCCGCCCTCACGCAGTACGGTGACGCGATCGGCCTCGCCTTCCAGATCGCCGACGACGTCCTCGACGTCACGGCGACCACCGAGGTCCTCGGCAAGACGGCGGGGCGCGACGTGGCGCTCGCCAAGAGCACCTACCCGGCGCTCCTCGGCGTCGAGGGAGCCGTGGCGCGGGCCGCGGCGTTGGTCGAGCAAGGGTGCGCGGCGCTCGCCGGCGCCGGGCTCCTCACGCCGGCGCTCGAGCACCTCGCCCGTTTCGCGGTCGCGCGCCAGTCCTGACGCGCCCGGTTCGTCGCAGTCCCTCGTCCACGACGGTCGCCGGTAGGGCGCCGTCGCGCGGGTTCTCCTCCAACGGAGCTGGTCCATGTCCCTCCTCGATCGTGTGCAGTCCCCGGCCGACCTCAAGCGGATGTCCCGTGACGAGCTCCGGCAGCTGGCGGCGGACATGCGCGCCTTCCTGATCGACAACTGCTCGCGCACCGGGGGCCACATCGGCGCCGGGCTCGGCGTCGTCGAGCTCTCGATCGCGCTGCACGCGGTGCTCGACACGCCGCGCGACCAGCTCGTCTGGGACGTGGGACACCAGGGCTACCCGCACAAGCTGCTCACCGGGCGCGCGGGGCGCTTCGACACGCTCCGGCAGGAGAACGGGATCTCGGGCTTCCTCAAGCGCACCGAGAGCGAGTACGACACCTTCGGCGCCGGCCACGCGGCCACCGCCGTCTCGGCGGCCTACGGCATGGCGGTCGCGCGCGACGTGAAGGGCGAGCAGTTCAAGGTCGCCGCGGTGCTGGGCGACGGCGCGCTCTCGTGCGGGCTCTCGTACGAGGGGCTCAACAACGCCGGCTCGTCCGACCGCGACATCATCATCGTCCTCAACGACAACGAGATGTCGATCGCGCCCAACGTCGGCGCGATGCACAAGTACCTCGTGTCGGTGCAGCGCAACCCGCTCTACAACCGCGTCCGCAGCGCGATCGGCGACTTCGTCGACCACGCGCCGGGGCCGCTCGGCTCGCTCGTCCGCAAGTGGGAGGAGAGCGTCAAGAGCTTCCTCACGCCGGGCGTGCTGTTCGAGGAGCTCGGCTTCCGCTACTTCGGCCCCATCGACGGCCACGACATCGACGCCCTCGTCGAGACCTTCACCGCGGTGCGCGACCTCAAGACGCCGCGCCTCGTCCACGTGATCACGCAGAAGGGGAAGGGCTTCCCCGCGGGCGAGCACGTCGAGAAGTGGCACGCGCTCCCGCCCGGGCACGACCCGAGCACGGGGAAGCAGCTCAAGACGTCGGCCGGCAACCCCGCCTACACCGCGGTCTTCGGCGGCGCGCTCGCCGACCTCATGACCGAGCGCAAGGACGTCGTCGCGATCACCGCGGCGATGCCGAGCGGCACGGGGATCGGCACCGTCGCCAAGGCGCACCCGGACCGCACCTTCGACGTCGGCATCGCCGAGGGGCACGCGGTGACCTTCGCGGCGGGGCTCGCGACGCAGGGCGTCGTCCCGGTCGTCGCGATCTACAGCACCTTCCTGCAGCGCGCCTACGACAACATCGTGCACGACGTGGCGGTGCAGCACCTCCCGGTCGTCTTCGCGATGGACCGTGCGGGCGTCGTCGGCGAGGACGGCGAGACGCACATGGGGCTCTACGACATCGCCTACATGCTCACGATCCCCGGCATGGTCGTCACGGCGCCCAAGGACGGCACCGAGATGCTCGCGCTCCTGCGCACGGGGACCGAGCGCAAGGACGGCCCCTTCTGCTTCCGCTATCCGCGCGACGTCGTCCCCGAGGCGAGCGTGCCGAAGATGGCCGAGATCCCGGTCGTCCCGCACGCGACGTGGGAGGTGCTGCGCCGGGGGACCGACGGCGTCGCCATCCTCGCCGTCGGCACGATGGTGCAGAAGTCGGTCGAGGCGGCGCAGCGCCTCGCGGCCGAGGGGCTCGACGTGACGGTGGTGAACTGCCGCTACCTCAAGCCGTACGACGAGCTCACGCTCCAGGCCATCGTCGCCGACCACAAGACGCTCCTCGTCGTCGAGGAGGGGACGGTCGTGAACGGCTTCGGCGCCTTCATGGCCGGCGTGATGCAGAAGCAGGACCCGTCGGTGCGCGTGATCGCGCACGGGATCCCCGACCGCTTCGTCTACGCCGCGCCGCGCGCGCGGCAGCTGGCGCAGTGCGGGCTCGACGCCGAGGGGATCGCCGCCAAGGTCCGCGCCCTCCGCGAGACCGAGGCGCTCGCCGGGTGACGGTGCGCCTCGGCGTCCTCGGCCACCGCGGCTACGCCGACCTCGAGGACGTCCTCGCCGAGCTGCGGCGCCTCCCGCCGCAGCTCGGCGTCGCGTTGCACGTCGAGGAGACGCTCGCCGACGTCCTCCCCGGCACCGCGCCGCTCACCGGCGACTGCGCGCTCGACGCGCTCGTCACGCTGGGCGGCGACGGCACCTTCCTGCGCGGCGCCCGCTTCCTCGACGGGCGGCAGGTGCCGATCCTCGGCATCAACCTCGGGCGCCTCGGCTTCCTCACCGCCGCAGGGCGCGAGGGGCTCGGCGCCTCGCTCGCGCGACTCGCCAGCGGCGAGTTCGTCGTCGAGCCGCGCATGGCGCTCGAGGCGCAGGTCGTCGACGTCGAGGGGCAGGTGCGGCGGCGCTGGCGCGCGCTCAACGACGTGGTGCTCGCCAAGGGGGGCTTTGCGCGCGTCGTGCAGTTCGAGGCGATGGTCGACGACGAGGAGATCGCCAGCTACTCGGCCGACGGCATGATCGCCGCCACGCCGACCGGCTCGACCGCGTACTCGCTCTCCGCCGGCGGGCCGGTGGTCGTCCCGACGGTCGAGTCGATCGTGGTCACGCCGGTGTCGCCGCACACGCTGGCGATGCGCACGGTCGTGCTGCCGCCCACGGCGCGCCTCGCGGTGCGGATCGCCGGCGAGAGCCCCGAGATGCTCGTCACCGTCGACGGGCAGGTCGGCATGACCTTCCAGGCCGGCGACACGCTCCACGTGCGCCGCGCCGCGGCGCCGATCCTCGTCGCGCGGCTCGACGGCGACGGCTTCTTCGCCAAGCTGCGCACGAAGCTGGGGTGGGGCGGGCTGGCCGACCGCGACTGAGCGCGCGCCGCCCGCCTCGCGCCCTTCGACGCGCCGCTACGTTCCGCGCATGCTGGTCGAGCTCCGCATCCGCGACCTCGCGATCATCGAGCACGTCACGCTCCCGCTCGCGCCGGGCTTCAACGTCCTCTCGGGCGAGACGGGCGCCGGCAAGTCGATCATCGTCGGGGCGCTCGGCGTCCTCCTCGGCGAGCGCGCGAGTGCGGACCTCGTGCGGCAGGGCGCCCAGCGCGCGGTCGTCGAGGGGGTGTTCGACGTCGGCCAGCGCCCCGCGATCGTCGCCGCGCTCGACGAACGGGGGCTCGAGTGCGACGATGGGACGCTCGTCCTCCGGCGCGAGGTCGCCCCGGGGCGCGCGCGTGCGTGGATCAACGGCACGCCCGTCACCGCCACCGTCCTCGGCGAGATCGGCGCGCTCCTCGTGAGCGTGCACGGGCAGCACGAGGCGCAGACGCTCCTCGACGCCGCCGCGCAGCGCCGCTGGCTCGACGGCGCGGCCGGCACCCTCGCGCTCGCGCAGCAGGTCGGCGAGGCGCACGCCGCGGTGCGCACGGCGCGCGAGGCGATCGCCGCGCGCAAGGCGCGGCAGCGCGAGGCCGAGCAGCGCGCCGACTGGCTGCGCCACGTGGTCGACGAGATCGACCGCGCGAAGCTCGTCCCCGGCGAGGACGCGAAGCTCGACGACGAGGCGCGCCGCCTCGAGCACGCCGACGAGCTGCGCACGCTCGCGACGCAGGTGGTGAGCGCCGTCGAGGGCGACGGCGACGAGGGGCTCCTCTCGCTCCTCGCGACGGTGCAGCGCGCGCTCGGCCAGCTCCGCCGCATCGACGGCGGCGCCGAGCCGCTGGCGCGCCTCGCCGACGACGCGCTCTACGCGCTCGAGGAGCTGGGGCGCGAGGCGACGCGCTACGCCGACGGCGTCGAGCTCGATCCCGAGCGGCTGGTCGAGGTGCAGGCGCGGCGCGACCTCGTGCTCCGCCTCATGCGCAAGCACGGGCCGACGCTCGACGACGTACTCCGCACCGCCGAGGCGGCGCAGGCCGAGCTGCGCCTCGTCGACGACGCCGAGGACGACCTGCGCCGGCTCCACACGGAGCTCGACGCGGCGCAGGAGCGGTTCACCGCGCTCTGCGCGCAGCTCACGACGGCGCGCCGCACGCACGCGCAGCGGCTCGCGGGCGACGTCACCGCGCAGCTCCCCGCGCTCGGCCTCGCCGACGGACGCTTCCTCGTGGCGCTCCCGCCCCGCGACGAGCCCGGGCCCACGGGGGCCGAGGACGTCGAGTTCCGCGTGGCGATGAACGCGGGGCACGAGGCGCGCCCGCTCGCGCGCGTGGCGTCGGGGGGCGAGCTCTCGCGCGTGATGCTCGCGCTCGCGCGCACGCAGGCCGCGGCCGACGCGGTGCCGACGCTCGTCTTCGACGAGGTCGACGCGGGTATCGGCGGGAAGGTGGGGCATCAGGTGGGCGAGGCGCTGCGCGCCCTCGCGGCGACGCACCAAGTCTTCGCGATCACGCACCTCGCGCAGCTCGCGGCGCGGGCGCACCACCACATCGTGGTCGAGAAGGGGACGACCGCGGGCGTGACGACGAGCGACGTGCGCGCGGTCGGCGGCGACGATCGCGTGGGCGAGGTGGCGCGGATGCTCGGCGGCGATGGCGCGAGCGCGACGGGGCGGGCGCACGCGCGGGAGCTGCTCGACGGGGTCGCGCCCCGTGCGCCGGTGGAGCGGGCGGTGCACGCGGGCGAGGCAGCGGGGGCGGGAACGAAGGGGAAGGGAAAGCGACGCTGATCCGGCGGCGCGCGCGGCGCGCGGTATCTTCGATGCCTCGGGCGCCTTGGCCCGCCTCCCGTTCCATCCCGTGTTCGCATGTCGCGCCTCCCGCTCCCGTCCATCCCCTGGCAGCTCACCGGCAACCACTGGCTCGCCATCCCGTGCGTCCACCCGGGCGACGGCGCGATCCACCGGCTCGGCGTGCTCCACCGCGGGGCGCGCGCCGCGCTCGAGTTCACCGGGGCCGGCACCGGCGACGCGCGCGACGGGGCGCCGCTCCTGCGACCGGTGCTCTCGGTCGACGGGCAACCCGCGCGCCTGGGCGAGAGCGGGATGGCGTGGGAGCGCGCGCTCGGCTGGCTCCCGACCTTCACCTGCACGGTCGGCCCGCTCCTCGTGCGCGGGATGCTCTTCTGCCCGTTCGGCCGCGACGCCGACATGGCGGGCGCCGTCTACACGCTGACCATCGAGAACCGCGGCACCGTGCCGCGCGCCGTCTCGCTCGGCCTCGCGGTCGAGCCGGGGGTGCTCGTCCCGCGCGTGCGCTCGCCGCGCGCGCCGATCGGGCGGCTCGGCGCGACGCGCCACGAGTCGCTCGTCGTCCTCGATCCGGGGACGGTGCCGGGGCTCGCCGCGCTCGCGGTCGGCGCCGACGGCGCGAGCGTCGTCGCGCTCGACGGGGCGGGGGGAGCGAGCGTCACTTGCGAGCGCACGCTGCGCCCCGGGGAGCGCGAGGAGGTCGCCTTCTACGTCGCCGCCGGCCCCGAAGCCGACGGTGCGGTGGCGACGAGCGCCGCGATGCGCCGCCGCGGCTGGCGCTGGCTCCTCACCGCGACGCGCGAGGCGATCGAGACGCTGCAGCAGGCGACCGGGAGCGAGTCGCTCGACCGCCTCCTCAACCGAAACCTCCTCTTCGCCTACTTCTACGGCGTCGGCCGCGCGCTCGACGACGCGCACTTCTACCTCGTGCGCTCGCGCGCGCCGTGGCACCCCGCCGGCGTCACGCTCCGCGACTGGGACGCGCTGATGATGACGCTCCCCGCCGTGCAGCTCGCCGACACGGGGCTCGCGCGCGAGCTCCTGCTCCGCATGTGCGAGCTCCACGGCTACGCCCCCGGGCGCGGCGTGCACTACCTCGACGGGACGATGTTCGAGCCGGCCTACTCGCTCGACGGCGTCGCCGCGTACGCCGTCGCCCTCGAGCGCTACATCCGGCAGACGAACGACGACCACCTGATCGACGACCCCGTCGTCGGCGACACGCTGTACGCCGTCCACGACGAGCTGGCCGACCGCCGGCACGCGGAGCTCCCGCTCTACGCCACCGAGGTCGCCCCCTCGGGCGAGGTGCCGCCGCACCCGTACACGCTCCACGGCAACGCCATGGCGGCCTTCGCGCTCGAGGTGCTGCGCCGCACGCTCGACGAGGAGACCGCGCGCGAGGTGCAGGATCCCGAAGCGGTGCGCGCCGCGATCGACCGGTCGTTCGCGCGCGCCGACGGCGGGAAGAAGACCTACCGCACGGCGCTCGACCTCTCCGGCGGCGAGGCGAGCGCCGACGACGCCGTGGGATCGGCGGCCTGGCTCCCGCTCTACGAAGTGGTGCGCGGCGACGACAGCACCTACCGCCGCACGGTGCGCGCCCTGGGCGACGCGCCGGTCGCCTCGCTGGCCGCGATGCTCGCGCGGCTCCTGGGCCCCGACCGGACGGCGGTGCTCGAATGGCTGCGCCGCGCGCCGCTCGACGGTGGCGTGGCCGCGCAGTGGGTCGACGCCGACGGGCGCGCGGTCGCCAACGGCGGCGACGCGGCGCTCGCCGGACTGGTGGCGGCGACGGTGCTCCACGTCGTCGGGCGCGAGGGGGGCGCGACGTCGGAGGGCGACGACGCGCCGTGAGCCGGGCGGCGCCCCGCTTGAAGCCCCCGCCCGCCGGACCTAGCTTTGCCCGGCACGCGGGAATAGCTCAGTTGGTAGAGCACAACCTTGCCAAGGTTGGGGTCGCGGGTTCGAGTCCCGTTTCCCGCTCTCGGGACGGGAGTGGCCGACGCGCCGCTCCCGTCCTTCGTGCGTTCGGCGCCCGGGTGGCGGAATCGGTGAGACGCGCCCGACTTAAAATCGGGTGGCCTTCGGCCGTGTGGGTTCGAGTCCCACCCCGGGTATCGCGCTCGTCCCTCGCTCCATCGCTCCCGTCATGACCGACGTCGTCGCGCTCGCCGCCGAGCTCCTCGCGATCCACTCTCCCTCGGGCGGCGAGGGCCCCGCCATCGACTTCGTCTCCGGCTGGCTCCTGCAGCGCGGCTGGAACGTGCACGTGCAGGAGGTCTCGCCCGGGCGCGGCAACGTCTGGGCCTCGCGCGACGGCGGCGGCGTCACGCTCAGCACGCACCTCGACACGGTCCCGCCCTACATCCCGCCGCGGCTCGAGGGCGACCGGCTCTACGGCCGCGGCTCGTGCGACGCCAAGGGGATCGCCGCCGCGATGCTCGCCGCCGCCGATCGCCTCGTGCAGGCGGGCGAGGAGCGCGTCGACCTCCTCTTCGTCGTCGGCGAGGAGAAGGGCTCCGACGGCGCGCGCGCCGCCAACCACCTCCCCGCGACGTCGCGCTTCCTCATCAACGGCGAGCCGACCGAGAGCATCCTCGCCTCGGGGTGCAAGGGGTCGATGCGCGTCACCGTGCGCACGCAGGGGCGCGAGGCGCACAGCGCCTACCCGCACCTCGGCCAGTCGGCGATCGAGCCGATGCTCGCGCTCCTCCCGACGGTGCACCGGCTCCCGCTCCCCACCGACGCCGTCCTCGGCGAGACGACGGTCAACATCGGGACGATCCGCGGCGGCACCGAGGCCAACATCGTCCCCGGCCGCTGCGAGGCCGAGCTGATGTTCCGCATCGTCGGCGACCCGGCGCCGCTGCGCGCGGCGCTCGAGCGCTGGGCCGACGGCGTCGCCACGCTCGAGTGGGGGTCGTACATCCCCGCGCAGCACTTCCACACGGTCCCGGGCTTCGACGCGCGCCCGGTCTCGTACACGTCCGACATCCCGCTCCTCGGCCGCTGGGGGACGCCGCTCCTCTTCGGTCCCGGGTCGATCCACGTCGCGCACACCGACCACGAGCACGTCGCCGTCGCCGAGCTGCGGCAGAGCGTCGACACCTACGTCACGCTCGCGCGCACGCTCCTCGCCGCATGACGACCGCGCACCCGTTCGGCGGGCGCCGCCTCCCCGTCGCCGTCCTCGGCGCCACGGGGACGGTCGGCCAGCTCTTCATCCGTCTCCTCGCCGACCACCCGTGGTTCCGCGTGACGAGCGTCGCCGCGAGCGAGCGCTCGGCCGGCCGGCTCTTCGCCGGGGCGACGAAGTGGCACGAGGGGACGATGCCGCGCGAGGTGGCCGAGCTGCAGGTGAGGCGCTGCGACCCGGCCGAGGTGACGGAGCGCGTCGTCTTCTCCGCGCTCGACAGCGCCGCCGCGCTCGCCGCCGAGCCCGAGTTCGCGCGGGCCGGCGCCATCGTGCTGTCGAACGCGAAGTCGTACCGCATGGCCGAGGACGTGCCGCTCCTCATCCCCGAGGTCAACCCCGATCACCTCGGCCTGATCGACGTGCAGCGGCAGGTGCGCGGGTGGCCGGGCGCGATCGTCACCAACCCGAACTGCTCGACGATCAACATCGTCATGGCGCTCGCGCCGCTCCATCGCGCGTTCGGGCTGCGCAAGCTCTTCGCGGTGACGATGCAGGCGATCTCCGGCGCCGGCTATCCCGGCGTGCCGTCGCTCGACATCCTCGGCAACGTCATCCCGTTCATCGGCGACGAGGAGCCCAAGGTCGAGACCGAGCCGCAGAAGCTCCTCGGCGACTTCGACGGCGAGCGCGTCGTCATGGCGCCGTTCGTCACCTCGGCGCAGACCAACCGCGTCGCGGTGCGCCACGGCCACACGGCCTGCCTGAGCATGTCCTTCGAGCGGCACCCGCACGAGGACGAGGCGCTCGACGCGCTCCGCGGTTGGCGGGGCGGGATCGCCGCGCTCGGCCTCCCTACCGCGCCGCCGTCGCCGCTCGTCGTGCACGAGACCGACGACCGCCCGCAGCCGCTCAAGGACGTCGAGCGCGATGCGGGGATGAGCGTCCACGTCGGGCGCGTGCGCCCCGATCCGCTCCTCGACCTGCGCCTCGTCTGCATGGGGCACAACGTCATGCGCGGCGCCGCCGGTGCGAGCGTGCTCAACGCCGAGCTGATGGCCGTGCGCGGCCTGCTGGCGGGCGCGTGACCGCGTCGATCGTGATGAAGTTCGGCGGCACCTCGGTCGCCGACGCGACGGCGATCCGGCGCTCCGGGAGCATCGTCGCCGGACGCGTGTCGCAGCGCCCCATCGTCGTCGTCTCGGCGTTCGCGGGGGTGACCAACGCGCTCCTCGCGCTCGCGCAGCAGGCGGCGGCGGGGCAGCTCATCCCGGCGCTCGCCTCGGTCGAGCGGTTGCGCGACCGCCACCTCGCGGAATGCGACGCGCTCCTCGCGGGCTCGCCCGCGCTGAACGAGGTCTCGGCCGAGGTGGGCGTCGCCTTCGACGAGCTCGCGACGCTCTGCGGTGCCCTCTCCGTACTCGGCTTCATCACGCCGCGCTCGCTCGACGCGATCGCGGCGGTGGGCGAGCAGGTGTCGTCGCTCGTGTGCGCGCACGCCTTCGCGGCGATGGGTCTCGACGCGGTGCACGTCGACGCGCGCACGGTGCTCGTCACCGACGACGCCTTCGGCGCCGCCGCCCCCCAGCCCGAGGCGATCGCGCTCGCGGCGCGGGAGCGCGTCCTGCCGCTCGTGCAGGCGGGCCAGGTCCCCGTCATGGGCGGCTTCATCGGCGCGACGAAGGACGGGATCACCACCACGCTCGGCCGCGGCGGCTCCGACTACTCGGCCTCGCTCGTCGGCGCCGCCGTGCGCAGCGACGTCATCGAGATCTGGACCGACGTCGACGGCATGCTCACCGCCGA
>ERZ1066122.2735-NODE-2735-length-11090-cov-18.565292_pt1 | contig 11090 bp, 9 predicted proteins | sample MGYA00382769_ERZ1066122 | MGnify/ENA primary metagenome ERZ1066122 (study PRJEB33369, sample SAMEA5778352) | biofilm metagenome | biome: Industrial cooling water; feature: Water cooling tower basin; material: Biofilm | place: United Arab Emirates | collected...
CGCCTGCGCGCCAAGGGCAAGGTGCGCGACCTGGCGGCGCTGCAGGTCGAGACCGGCCTGGACGGCCACTGCGGCATCGCCCACACCCGCTGGGCCACCCACGGCGTGCCGAGCGAGGGCAACGCCCACCCGCACGTGTCGGGCCAGGTCAGCGTGGTGCACAACGGCATCATCGAGAACCACGCCGCCCTGCGCGCCGAGCTGCAGGCCGAGGGCTACGAGTTCACCTCGCAGACCGACACCGAAGTCATCGCGCACCTGGTCGAGCGCGCCCAGCGCGCCGGCCGCACGCTGCTGCAGGCGGTGCAGGAGGTGGTGCCGCGGCTGCACGGCGCCTACGCCATCGTGGTGGTGTCGGCGCGCGAGCCGGGCACCCTGGTCGGTGCCCGCCTGGGCTCGCCGCTGGTGGTGGGCCTGGGCGAAGGCGAGCAGTACTTCGGCTCCGACGTGCACGCGCTGCTGCCGTTGACCCGCCGCTTCCTGTACCTGGAGGAGGGCGACGTGGCCGAACTCTCGCCCGCCGGCGTGCAGGTGTACACGCTGGCCGGCGACAAGGTGCAGCGCGAGGTCAAGGAATCGCAGTTCAACGCCGACGCCGTGCAGCGCGGCGAGTACGCCCACTACATGCTCAAGGAGATCCACGAGCAGGCGCAGGCCGTGGCCGACACGCTGGAAGGCCGCATCGCCGGCGGCAAGGTGCTCACCCAGATCTTCGGCGTCGAGGCCGAGCAGCTGCTGGCCGCCACCCAGGCCGTGCACATCATCGCCTGCGGCACCAGCTACCACGCGGGCCTGGTGGCGCGTTACTGGATCGAGCAGCTGGCCGGCATCCCGTGCACCACCGAGATCGCCAGCGAATACCGCTACCGCGACCCGGTGGTGCGCGAGGGCACGCTGTTCCTCACCATTTCCCAGTCGGGCGAAACCGCCGACACCCTGGCCGCGCTCAAGCTCGCCAAGCAGATGCCTTACCTGGCGCACCTGGCCGTGTGCAACGTGCCCGAGTCCTCGATCGTGCGCGAATCCTCGCTGGTGCTGATGACGCGCGCCGGCCCCGAGATCGGCGTGGCCTCGACCAAGGCCTTCACCACCCAGCTCGTCGCCCTGGCGCTGTTCGCGCTGGCGCTGGCGCGGGTGAAGGGCCTGGACGACGCGCGCTACGTCGACGGCGTGCGCCAGCTCGAGCAGCTGCCCGGCCTGGTCGTCGAGACGCTCAAGCTCGACGACGACATCAAGGCCCTGGCCGAGCGCTTCGCCGACAAGCAGCACGCGCTGTTCCTGGGCCGCGGCACGCACTGGCCGGTGGCCATGGAGGGCGCGCTCAAGCTCAAGGAGATCAGCTACATCCACGCCGAGGCCTACGCCGCCGGCGAGCTCAAGCACGGCCCGCTGGCGCTGGTGGACGAAGAGATGCCGGTGATCGCGGTGGCGCCCAACGACCGCCTGATCGACAAGCTCAAGTCCAACCTCGAGGAAGTGCGCGCCCGCGGCGGCCAGCTCTACGCCTTCGTCGACGAGACCGTGGCGCATGGCCTGGACGCCGCGCACGTGGTGATCCTGCCGGCCGCGGGCGAGATCGCCGCGCCGGTCATTTCCACCCTGCCGCTGCAGTTGCTGAGCTACTACGTCGCCCTGCTCAAGGGCACCGACGTGGACCAGCCGCGCAACCTGGCCAAGTCGGTGACGGTGGAATAAGCGTGGGCGCGGTGACTTTGCGCGGCGACGACCCGCGCCCGGTCGAACCCGAGAAGCCACTGCCCGGCGATTGCTGCGACGGCGGCTGCAGCCCCTGCGTGCTCGAGACTTACGCCGAGGCCTTGGACGACTACCGCGAGCGCCTGGCGCGCTGGCGCGAGCGGCACCCCGGGCAGGACTGAGCCCGCGCGCCCGGGCCGCCGCGCGCCCCCGGTCACGTCGTCCGGTGGCTCCGCCTACGGCGGGGAAAGGCAGCCCGCGCAGGCCTCGGAAGCAAAGCGCGAGGCGCAGGCGGCCTCCACTTCCGGTCGCGGCATGTTCGCCAACGCGTCCCGGTACGCCGAACAGGCCTCGGCCCGGAGCATGGCCGCCGGCTGCTGCAGCACCACCTTGCCTTCGCGAACGGTGGTGAGCCGCGTGCCGTCGGGATCGGAGCGCAGTTCGATCCGGTCGTCGCCGTGCCACAGCTGCAGCGCCGCGCCGGCCACCGGGTCGGCGGCGAACAGCGCTGCCTGCTCCCGCCGCGTGTCGAGCGTGAGAGCCACGTTGCCCGACGGCGAGAACGTCACGTAACCACCGCGCTCCTGGCCGGTGTCGTCGTAAAGCATCACGCCGGCCACCCGCTCGCCGCGGTCGATGCGGCGGCCGTCGATCACGGCATCGGGCAGGTCGCCGGACAGCCGAACGCGCACCACGCCGGCGGCATCCACGATCGCCAGCGACTCCAGTTCCAGCGAGCCCTTCGAAGCCACCGGATCGGCCTGCGCGAAGCCCACCAGGCGGATGCCCTGCACCACCACCACCGCGGCCAGCACCGCCGTCACCAGGGACAGTCGCCGCTGGCGGCGTTCGAGCGACCGCAGCGTATCGGTCAGGTTTGCATCCGCCATGGCGGGTCTCCTCCGGGACAATGGGCCGTGGCGACATGCTCGCGCCGCCCGGGGCCGCGACTCCTGTGCCAGCCGTCATGGCGGACGGCAGCGGCGCCCGGCGGCAGTGCAGACGCCTCTGCCGGCCCCGGCCCGGTGGCACAATGAGGCACCGTCCCGCGAAGGTTTCCGACATGCGCGTCTGCGTCTACGCCGCCTCCAGCGCCCAGGTGGCGCCCGAATACCACGCCGCCGCGCGCCAGCTCGGCGAGACCCTGGCCGCGAACGGCTGCAGCGTCGTCTATGGCGGCGGCTCGCAGGGCCTGATGGGCTCGCTGGCCGACGGCGCGCTGTCGAAGGGCGGGGAAGTGATCGGCATCCTGCCGCGCTTCATGGCCGACCTGGAGTGGGGCCACCCGGGCCTCACCCATCTCGAGCTGGTGGAGGACATGCGCGAGCGCAAGCACAAGCTGCTCACCGGTTCGGATGCCGTGGTGGCGCTGCCCGGCGGCTGCGGCACGCTCGAGGAACTGTTCGAGGCGATCACGCTCAAGCGCCTGGGCATCTACTTCAGCCCGATCCTGCTGCTGAACACGAACGGCTTCTACGCACCGCTTCAGGCCTTCATGCAGCAGGTGATCGAACAGAAGTTCATGAACCCCGAGCACCACGCCATGTGGTCGCTGGTGGACCGCGTCGGGGACGTGCTGCCCACGATCGCCGCGACGCCGAGGTGGCGCGAGGATGCGCGCGACTACGCCGTGGTGCGCTGACGGCTAGTCGGCGGACGCCGACGCCGGGTCGTCGAAACCAAAGTCGGGCTCGGGCATCGCACCGTCGCCATCGTCGTTGTGCCGCGTGGTCACCGGGCCGGCGGCGGGCATGCGCTTGTTCTTGGGCAAGGGCAGCTTGGCCACTTCCTCGCCCGCGGCCAGCACCAGTTCGCTGCGGCGCTCCTCCGGGATCTCCTGCCAGTGGCAGCCCAGGATCGCGCCTTCCAGCGCGTACAGCAGGTTCAGGCTGGGCTTGAAGCCGGCGCGCTTGACCCGGACGTAGGCGGCCAGGGCACCGACGGCGACCAGGTCTTCCTGCGTGCGGATGCCGGTTTGCCGCAGCCACGCCGCTGATTTGGGTCCGATGTTGCGAAGCTTGGTGCCCGAACTCATCCGGTCTCCTTGCGTGCCGGCTCAGGCCGGCGGCAGTGAATCGAGGAAGGCCTGCGCGATCGCCTCGAGGCCGCGCTGGTCGTCCTCGTCGAAACGGTCGAGGCGCGGGCTGTCGAGGTCGAACACGCCCACCAGCCGCTCGCCCTGGAACAGCGGCACCACCAGCTCGGAACGCGAGGCGGAGTCGCAGGGGATGTGGCCGGGGAAGGCGTCGACGTCGGGCACGCGCTGCGTTTCGCGGGTGGCGGCGGCGGTGCCGCAGACGCCGCGGCCCAGGGCGATGCGCACGCAGGCCGGGTGGCCCTGGAACGGACCCACCACCAGCTCGGTGCCGTCGAAGAAATAGAAGCCGACCCAGTTCAGGTCGGGCAGCGCGTGGAAGACCAGCGAGGAGAGGTTGGCGGCATTGGCGGTGCGGTCGTGCTCGCCGTGCATCAACCCGCGGGCCTGCCCAAGGAGCTGCGCGTACTGCTCGGGTTTGCTGCCTTCCAAGGTGCCGGTCTGGAACATCGCTGCCTCTCGCAAAGGAGGCCAGTGTAGCAGCGGCCCCGGCCACGCTCGACCGCCCCGGGGGCTGATAAAGTCGCGCCCATGGTCTTCACGCCGACACCACGACGCATGGCCGACGGCTTCCTCGAGCGGGGCGGGCAGGTGACGCGCGTCGAGGCCTTCGTGGACGCCGCCTTCGCCTTTGCCCTGACCCTGCTGGTGATCTCGGTCGAGCGCGTGCCCACCAGCATCAGCGAGCTGCTCGAGGCGCTCAAGGGCGTCCCGGCCTTCGCCGCCAGCTTCCTGCAGCTGGCCATGTTCTGGGTCGCGCACGCGCGCTGGAGCCGGCGCTACGGCATGGACGACCGCGCCACCACCTTCCTCAGCCTGCTGCTGGTGTTCCTGGCCCTGGTCTACATCTACCCGCTGAAGCTGCTGTTCGGCACCTTCTTCGCCTGGATCAGCAACAGCTGGCTGCCGTCGCCGCTCGAGTCGCTGCGCGGCTACCAGGACATCCGCATCATGTTCATGGTCTACGGCATTGCCTTCGCGACGCTGTCGCTGTGCATCGGCGCGCTGTACGCGCGGGCGCTGAAGCAGGCCGACGCGCTGGGCCTGGACCGGGACGAGCGCGCGATGACCGCGGCCGAAGTGGCGACGTGGCGGCTGGCGGTCGGCGTGGCCGCGCTCTCGGCGCTGTGCGCCGCGCTGCTGCCGGACAACCCTCCTTACTGGCTGGCGGGCGCCCCGGGCCTGGTCTATTTCCTGATGAACCTGTCGTGGCTCGTGGCCCGTCGCGCGCGCACCCGCAGCCTGGCGCGATCGGCATGAGCGGCACGGGCATCTTCATCACCGGCACCGACACCGATGCCGGCAAGACCTTCGCCAGCGCCGCGTTCGTGCACGCGCTGCGGCGTGGCGGGGCGCGGGTGGTGGGCATGAAGCCGGTGGCCAGCGGCTGCGTCGCCACGCCGGAAGGCTGGCGCAACGCCGACGCGCTGGCCCTGCAGGCCGCCAGCGACCCGGTGCCGGACTACGCGCTGGTGAACCCGATCGCGCTGCGCGATCCCACCGCGCCGCAGCTGGCGGCGCGCGCGGCCGGCGTCACCGTCACCCTGCCGCCGCTGCTGGAGGCGTACGCGGCGCTGGCCGCGATGGCCGATCGCGTCGTGGTCGAGGGCGTCGGTGGCTGGCTGGCGCCGCTGGCCGACGGCCTGGACCAGTCCGGCCTGGTGAAGGCGCTGGACCTGCCCGTGGTCCTGGTGGTCGGGCTCAAGCTCGGCTGCCTCAACCACGCCCGCCTGACGGCCCGGGCGATCGCCGCCGATGGCTGCCGCCTGGCCGGCTGGATCGGCAGCACGGTCGAGCCCGGCTTCCCCGACGCCTACGTGGACCTGGTCCGCGCGGCGCTGCCGGTGCCCTGCGTCGGCGTCCTGCCCCACGCGCCGGGCGCCGACCCGGCCGGCCTGGCCGGGCATCTGTCCGCCGCCTGACGCGGCCCGGTGCCCCGCCCGAGAGGGTGTTTCCCTCCGCCTGACGCGGCCCCGTTTCCCGCCCGGGAGGGCGTTGCCCACCGCCAGGTTCGCCGCTGTCGGCGGCCGGGGGTGGCCCTGCCCCTCCAAATGCCAAGGCGGTCCACCCGCCTGAATCGCACCTGTCCGCAGGATGCTGCGTCGTTGGTCATGCCGCCTTACTGCACTTGACGGTACAGCTTTCAGAAATAGAATGAGCGTTCACTTTTTTAGGTGCCTTGGACCTTTCCTCCCCCGGGTCCGGGGCACCGCTTCTCCCCGTCGAGGCCCCCATGTCACTCCGCACCCTTGCCCCCGTGTCCCTGGCGCTGGCCGCCGCCCTGGCCCTGGCCGCCTGCAGCGAAGGCGCCGCGCCGCCGTCGATGCCGGTCCCCGAGGTCGCGGTGGTCACGCTGAAGGCCCAGCCGGTCAGCCTGACCCGCGAGCTGGCCGGGCGGACCACGCCCTTCCTGGTCGCCGAAGTGCGGCCCCAGGTCACCGGCATCGTCGAGCGCCGCCTGTTCGACGAGGGTGGCCTCGTGAAGGCCGGCGACCCGCTGTACGCCATCGACGACGCCGCCTACCGCGCCAGCCGCGACAACGCCAGCGCCAACCTGGCGCGCGCCGAAGCGGCCGAGCTGTCGGCGCGCCTGGCGGCGAAGCGTTCGCAGGAGTTGGCGGGCTCGAAGCTGGTCAGCGCCCAGGACAACGAGCGCGCCCAGGCCGCCTGGGCCCAGGCCAAGGCCGACGTCGCCGCCGCGCGCGCCAACCTCACCGCCAGCGACGTGACCCTGGGCTATGCCCGCATCGTCGCGCCGATCAGTGGCCGCATCGGCAAATCGTCGGTGACCGCCGGCGCGCTGGTGACCGCCAACCAGGCCGCGCCGCTGGCCACCATCCAGCAGCTCGACCCGATCTACGTCGACCTGACGCAGTCGAGCAGCGAGTGGCTGCAGCTGCGCCGCGAGATCGCCGAGGGCAAGCTCGAGCAGGCCGACGGCGTGCCGGTGAAGATCCTGCTCGAGGACGGCAGCGCCTACGGCGAGGCCGGCAAGCTGGCCTTCACCGACGTCACCGTCGATCCGACCACCGGCAGCTACGCGCTGCGCGTGGTCGTGCCCAACCCCGACAACCTGCTGCTGCCCGGCATGTACGTGCGCGCCGCGGTGGACATGGGCCAGCGCCCCGACGGCGTGCTGGTGCCGCAGCAGGGCATCACCCGCGACCCGAAGGGCAACGCCATCGCGATGGTGGTGACGCCCGAGGGCGTGGTGGAACAGCGCACCGTGCAGGCCAACCGCACCCTGGGCGACCAGTGGCTGGTGGATGGCGGCCTGGCCGCGGGCGACCGGGTGATCGTCGAGGGCCTGCAGAAGGTGCAGCCGGGCGGCAAGGCAACGGTCGTCGAGGCCGGCGCCGCGCCCGTCGCCGGCGCCGACGCGCCGTCCACCGCCGCGCTGAACTGAGAAGGCGGGACCGACACCATGGCAAGGTTCTTCATCGACCGCCCCATCTTCGCGTGGGTCATCGCGATCATCATCATGCTGGCCGGCCTGCTGGCCCTGACCCAGCTGCCGATCTCGCGCTACCCGACCATCGCGCCGCCCTCGGTGACGATCAACGCCAGCTACCCCGGCGCCTCGGCGCAGGCGGTGGAGAACTCGGTGACTCAGATCATCGAGCAGGCGATGACCGGCCTGGACGGCCTGGACTACATGTCGGCCACCAGCGATTCGAACGGCAGCGTCAGCGTCACGCTCACCTTCGAGACCGGCACCGACCCCGACATCGCCCAGGTGCAGGTGCAGAACAAGCTGCAGGGCGCCACCGCGCTGCTGCCGCAGATCGTGCAGCAGCAGGGCATCGGCGTCACCAAGGCCAGCTCGGGCTTCCTGCAGGTGCTGGGCTTCGTGAGCACCGACGGCAGCATGGACCGCGGCGACATCTCCGACTACGTGGCGGCGAACATCGTCGACCCGCTCAGCCGCGTGCCGGGCGTGGGCAGCGTGCAGGTGTTCGGCGGCAAGTACGCCATGCGCATCTGGCTCGACCCGGGCAAGCTCAACACCTACAAGATGGCGCCGGCCGACGTGATCGCCGCCATCCGCGCGCAGAACGCGCAGGTGGCGGTGGGCCAGCTCGGCGGCACGCCGGCCATCGACGGCCAGCAGATCAATGCCACCATCACCGCGCAGGACCGCCTGCAGACCCCGGAGCAGTTCCGGGAGATCATCCTGCGCAGCGGCACCGACGGCTCGGTGCTCAAGCTCGGCGACGTCGCGCGCGTTGAACTGGGTTCCGACAACTATTCGGTCATCAGCCGCTACAACGGCCAGCCGGCCTCGGGCGTGGCGGTGTCGCTGGCGACCAATGCCAACGCGCTGTCCACCGCCGACGGCATCGCCGAGCTGATGGACCAGATGCGGCCCTCGTTCCCGCCGGGCCTGAAGGTGGTCATTCCCTTCGACACCACGCCCTTCGTCCGCGTCTCCATCAACGAAGTTGTGAAGACGCTGGTCGAGGCCGTGGTCCTCGTGTTCCTGGTGATCTACCTGTTCCTGCAGAACTTCCGCGCCACCCTGATCCCGACCATCGCGGTGCCGGTGGTGCTGCTGGGCACGCTGGCGATCCTGCTGGCGCTGGGCTTCTCGATCAACATGCTGACCATGTTCGCGATGGTGCTCGCGATCGGCCTGCTGGTGGACGACGCCATCGTGGTGGTGGAGAACGTCGAGCGCGTGATGAGCGAGGAGGGGCTGTCGCCGCTCGAGGCCACGCGCAAATCCATGGACCAGATCACCGGCGCGCTGGTGGGCATCGGCATGGTGCTGGCGGCGGTGTTCATCCCGATGGCCTTCCTCACCGGCTCGACCGGCGTGATCTACCGCCAGTTCACCGCGACGATCGTCTCGGCGATGGGCCTGTCGGTGCTGGTGGCGATCATCCTGACGCCGGCGCTGTGCGCGACCATGCTCAAGCCGCTGAAGAAGGGCGAGCACCACGGCGAGAAGGGCTTCTTCGGCTGGTTCAACAAGAAGTTCGACGCCGGCAACCTGCGCTACCAGGGCTTCGTGGGCGGCATGATCCGCCGCGGCGGCCGCTTCCTGGCGCTGTACGGCCTGCTGGCGCTGGTGATGGTGTTCATCTATTCGCGGGTGCCGTCGTCCTTCCTGCCCGACGAGGACCAGGGCGTGCTGTTCACCATCGTGCAGACGCCGGTGGGCGCGACCCAGGAGCGCACGCAGAAGGTGATGGAGCAGGTGGAGCGCCACTACCTCGAGGGCGAGAAGGAGCACATCGAGTCCACGTTCTCGGTGCAGGGCTTCAGCTTCGCCGGCAGCGGCCAGAACAACGGCATGGTGTTCGTGAAGCTCAAGGACTGGGACGAGCGCACCAGCGAAGAATCGAGCGTGAACGCGATCGTCGGCCGCGCCATGGGCGCCTTCGGCCAGATCAAGGACGCCATGGTGTTCGCGCTGGCGCCGCCGCCGGTGACCGAGCTGGGCACCACGGGCGGCTTCAACCTGTACCTGAAGGACAACGCCGGCAAGGGGCATGAAGCCCTGGTGGCCGCGCGCAACCAGATGCTGGGCGCGGCGGCGCAAAGCCCGCTGCTGGCGGGCGTGCGCCCGAACGGCCAGGAGGACACGCCGCAGTTCCGCCTCGACATCGACAACGCCAAGGCCGCCGCGCTGGGCGTGCCGATCGCCAACATCAATTCGACGCTGTCGGTGGCCTGGGGCGGCCAGTACATCGACGACTTCATCGACCGCGGCCGCGTGAAGCGCGTGTACGTGCAGTCCGACGCGCCGTACCGCATGGTGCCCGAGGACTTCAACCTCTGGTACGTGCGCAACGAGGCGGGCGAGATGGTGCCGTTCTCTTCGTTCGCCAGCACGCACTGGGAGTACGGCTCGCCGCGCCTGGAGCGCTACAACGGCGCATCGGCCGTGAACATCACCGGCACGCCGGCGCCGGGCGTGAGCTCGGGTGACGCCATGGCCGAGATGGAGCGCATCGCCGCCGAGCTGCCGGAAGGCTTCGGCATCGAATGGAGCGGCCAGAGCTACCAGGAGCGCGTGGCCAACGCGCAGACGCCGATGCTGTACGCGCTGTCGGTGCTGATCGTGTTCCTGTGCCTGGCGGCGCTGTATGAAAGCTGGTCGATCCCGACCTCGGTGCTGCTGGTGGTGCCGCTGGGCATCCTGGGCACGGTGCTGTTCACCGCGCTGCGCGGGCTCGAGCGCGACGTCTACTTCCAGGTCGGCATGCTGACCACGGTCGGCCTGTCGTCGAAGAACGCCGTGCTGATCATCGAGTTCGCCAAGGCCAACGTCGAGAAGGGCATGGAGCTGGTGGAGGCGACGCTGGCCGCGATCCGCGACCGCCTGCGCCCGATCCTGATGACCTCGATCGCCTTCGGCTTCGGCGTGCTGCCGCTGGCGCTGGCCACCGGCGCGGGTTCCGGCGCGCAGCGCGCGATCGGCACCGGCGTGGTCGGCGGCATGCTGGCCGGCACCTTCCTGGGCATCTTCTTCATCCCGCTGTTCTTCGTGGCGGTGCGGCGGGTGTTCTACCGCGAGGGGCGCGCGTCGTGAGCCCGGCGCCCTCGCCCGAGAAGATGAGCGCGCGCGCCGAGGCGCAGCGCGCCCGCATCCTCGACGCCGCGCGCGTGTGCTTCTCCGAGCGCGGTTTCCACGGCGCCAGCATCTCGGCCATCGCCGAGGTGGCCGGGATGAGCCAGGGCCTGATCTACCGCTACTTCACCAACAAGGCGGCGATCATCCGCGCCATCACCGACGAGCAGCGCGAGGAGCGCCGCGAGGCGCTGGCCGGCATCGCCACCTGCTCGGAGCTGGTGGAGAAGCTGCTGGAGAAGATCGACGCCTGGCGTGACACCGGGCCGGGCATGGCCTGCGAAGGCGGCTTTGACGCCGCGCTGTTCCTCGAGGTGTCGGCCGAGGCCACCCGCGACCCGGACATCGCCGCGGTCGTCACCGCACAGGAGCCGCAGATCTGGGTGGACTTCGAAGCCCTGGTCCAGCGCAGCGCCGAGGCCGCCGGCAAGCCGCTCGACGCCGCGGCCCTGCGCCGCCGCACCGTGGTGATGCGCTGCCTCGTGGACGGCCTGATCCTGTGCTACGTCCGCGACCCGGCCCAGGACCGCGACGTCCTGCGCCGCAGCCTCCAGGAAGCCGTCACCGCCCTCTGCCTGTAGAGAAAAAGGGGTCAGAGTAAATATTTGTTTGAATCGGCCGCTCGCGGCCATCGATTCAAACAAATATTTACTCTGACCCCTTTTTTCGGGTTCTTCACCCAAGTCCGGGGAATGCCGCCCGGATCTTGAGGAAGAAGTAGGC
>ERZ1066122.2738-NODE-2738-length-11085-cov-5.082230_pt1 | contig 11085 bp, 8 predicted proteins | sample MGYA00382769_ERZ1066122 | MGnify/ENA primary metagenome ERZ1066122 (study PRJEB33369, sample SAMEA5778352) | biofilm metagenome | biome: Industrial cooling water; feature: Water cooling tower basin; material: Biofilm | place: United Arab Emirates | collected...
CCGAAGGTACTTCGCCACGTCGGCGAGCGGAACCCACTCCGTGCCGCAGTGGACCTTCGAGTGGGCGGCCAGCGCGTCCCGCAACGCGGGCGAACTGCCTTCGACGAAGCACCGCGGCCAGTGCGGGACGACCTTCGGGTCCGCCAGCGGGTGCGGGGCGAAGTACGGCCGGGCGTCGCTCACCACCAGCGGCCGGACATCCACGACGCTGAACAGCACCCCGCTGACCGCGAACCAGAGGAGAACCGGCACCGCCGGCGTCCAGCCGCGCGACGCGAGCACCGCCAGGGCGAGGATCGTTTCCGGGACGTGGACGTAGTCGAACCCGCGCTGCAGGACGAGGGCCTGCGCGAACCACCCGAGGAAGAACGCGGCGAGAACCCGACCGGTTAGCCGCGAGGCGCAGCCGAGCGGGGGCGCTTCGACCCCATCCAGCGATTTTCCCCGGCAGGACGCGCCCGCGCTCGGCTGCGCCTCGCGGCTAACCAGTAATCGCACCGCCACCGGCAGCGCCGCCAGCACCGCCAGGCTCCACGGCGGGAAATACGCGATCGTCTCCGGCACGCGGCCCCACACCCCGCCGAGGGTTTCGGACCCGTACTCCGGGTTCCAGTTCGCGAACACGTCCCAAAAGTACGGCCACGCCCCGGACGCCACCAGCCACCCGGCCCCGGCCAACCCCGCGACGAGGCCCCCGGCCAGCACCGCCGCGAAGTCCCGGCCCGCCGCTCGCCAGCCGATGCCCCGCACGGAAGTCAGCCACACCGCCGCCGCCGGCACGACCGCGAACGGCTTCACCCACACCGCCATCCCCCAAACCAGCCCTTCCGCGAACGCCCACGGCACCGATGGCCGTTCCCGCTGCCGCACCCGCCAGCGGCACGCCAGCACCGCCGGAAGGAGCATCCACACGTCCCGCTGGCAGTGGCTGAACTCCGTCGTGAACGGGTAGAACCACGCCACCCCCGCGACGAACCACGCCACCGACGCCCGCGTGCCCCCCGCTGCTCGCAACCACCCCACGAGCAGCACGGTCGCGGCCGCGACGATTAGCAGGTCGACCGCCCGAATCGCCTCCGAGCTCCAGCCGACGACGCTCCGCACCCCCGCGTGCGCCAGCGGCATCCCCGGCGGGTTCGTGTCGAAGACGTCCCGGTAGGCAACGCCCCCATTCAGAATCGCCCGTGCGGAGAGGTCGTAGAGCGTGACGTCCGCCCACAACGGCAGGCACAAAAACAGCGGCACCCCGCCGACGAGTGCGACCCCGGCCGCGACCCACCCGGCGGCGGCCGATCGCCAGACGCGCAAACCGGACGGGAAGGTCGGAAATGCCATGGAATTGAGGTTCTACCGCACGAATCGCGGCTCGGGCGGAAAAAAGTGGCCGGATAATCCGGAAAAAGATTGCGTCCGGCTCACCGGAAATTTACGATCGGGGTGTGGAAATGGAAGTTTCCCGCGAGTGACCTCGAACGGATTCGCGTCTCCGACTCGCACCGTCCGACCAATCGCCCGCTCACCGCACCGGTAGTTCGGCCGACGCCGAACTGCCCGCACCCCCAGGCCAGGCCGCCGGGGGCCGATGGACCGACCGACGCAGGAGCGAACCCGATGAGTGCCGCCGTGCTCACCCCCCCCCAGTGCCCGGAACGAGCCCTGTCCGCGAGCCCCCTGCCGGAACTCCGGCGGCTGGTCGTGACCGCGACGGACGACGAGGTCGTCATCACCGGCCGCGTGTCCAGCTACTACCTGAAGCAACTCGCCCAGGAGTCCGTCCGCGGGGCCGTCGCCGGCCGCCGGCTCCTGAACCGCGTCGCGGTCGTGGCCCGCTAACCCGAACCTGCTCTCCCCGCAACGCCCACCCGGTCACGGGTGGGCGTTCGCTTTTCCCTGCCTACTTTTTCGCCGCTGGTTCCGCCCGGACCTTGTCGAAGAGTTCCTTGGACATCGCCCGGACCTCTTTGCCCTGGCTGTGCCCGACCCCCGGCCACGTCTTCGCCGCCACGTCGTACTTCGCAGCTTTCATCTCGTCCGCGAACTTGTTGAACCACTCGAATCGGCCCATCGGCGACTCCTTCGTCGAAAGGCCCGTGTCCTTTTCGCCGCAGGAAATGACGAACGGGAGCTTCTTCGCCGCCGCGTTCTTGGGGTCGACCGCGTTCCACGAACCGGCCGAGTGCGCCGACACGCCGATCAGCAAGGTCGGGTTGCGGAACGCGAACCGGTGTGCGAACTGCGCCCCGCCGGAGAAGCCGTGCAGGAAGAATTTCGGGTGCAGCTTCCAGGTCTTCCCGACCTCCGCGACGAGCGCCTTGAGCGTGGCCTCGTGGACCCCGTCGCCGGCCTGGTAGCCGTTCTCGAACGACGGCCCCAGCACGATCACGTCCTTGTCCTCGGCCCACCCCGCGATGCCGCCGGCCCCCTTGCCCTTGCCGTTGGCCCCGTGGACGCCGACGGCCAGCCAGTACGTCTTGCCCTGCTCCGGTTCGGCGGAGGGGGTGTACAGGAAGGCGTCCTTCCCCTCGCTGTCCTTGAGCACCGTCTCCACGGGGGCGGCGACGGCAACGGGAGCCACGGCCCCGCCCAGCCAGCAGAGGCAGGCCAGCTTCAGAACGTTGACAGCACGCTGCATGAACGGACTCCGTGAGTTGTCGCCGGTGAAGGGATGGTGGAGAATCTATCCGTGACTTGTCCGATGTGCAAGAAACGAGTTTCGGTCTATCGACGTGTTCTGGCGTCCGGCAGGCTCGACGAGGTTCTTTCTTGCATACAATAGCGCTCGGGAGTAGCCTGACGACCGGTAGCTTGTGGCGAACAACGGCGAAGGTGCAGTCATGCAACGGCGAATCGTTCAGCTCTTCGCAGTTCTCGCCTCAACCACGATCGGATGTGGTTCGCCCGGCCCCGGCGTCGGGGCGAACGTGGACCAGAAGGTAAAGGCCGATGAACTCGCGTTGCTCGCGGGGGCTTGGGTCTACGAACGACAAGTGGTTGAAGGCAACGAAATCCCCGTCGCAGAGATGGGCAAGAGCAACATCGTCATCAGTGGGAATACTCTCACGCGGGACGTCTACCGCTCCGACGGGCAACGAATAACCCCGATGAGGTCGGCCATCTGGATCGACCCGACCGCCAGCCCGAAGCAAATGGACGACGACATGGCAATGCCGTTCGGCCAGTCGCGACGGACGGGGATTTATCAGCTGGACGGCGATCGGCTGACGCTTTGCTACGACAACACCGGCGGGCCGAGGCCGACCAAGTTTGAGTCGCCCTCCGGTTCCGCGCTCGTGTTGACGGTTCTCCGCCGGCAAGGGAAGTAGCTTGCGAAGTGGCCCGGCGATGCGTCCTTTCCCGATCGGCATCGCCTCACTCCCCCTCATCCCCCTCCCCCACCGTCTCGGGTTCGAGCGTGTACTTCCGGATCAGCTTGCGCACCGTGGCCCGCGCCAGCCCGAGCCAGCGGCCGGCGGCGAGGCGGTTGCCGTCGAGTTCGCGGAGGACTTCGCCGATCAGGACGGGTTCCGCTTCGTTCAGGAAGTGTTGATACAGTTCGCTCGGCTCCGCCTTCCCGGCTTCCGCGATGCGGCTTCGCACCCACTCCCGCACCGCGATGGCGAGGCGGTCTTGCGGCGTGCCCGTGCCCGGCACGGCCAGCGGCGGGGGGAAGTGCTCGGGTCGGAGTGCGCCGCCGCGGGCGACGATCGCCGCGTGCTCCAGGCCGTTGCGGAGCTCCCGGACGTTGCCGGCCCAGCGGCGGCCCTTCAAATACGTCACGGTGTCCGCCGGGATCGGCAGCAGGCTCGCGCCGCCGGGGAAGCGACGGAGGTAGTGCTCGGAGAGCGCGAGGATGTCGTCGCCGCGGTCGCGCAGGGGCGGCAGCTGGATCGGGTAGACGTTCAGCCGGTAGAGCAGGTCGTGCCGGAACTTCCCGCCCGCCACGTCCGCCGCGAGGTCCGCGTTCGTCGCCGACACGATGCGGACGTTGACCGTGTGCGACTCCGTGCCGCCGACGGGGAGCACCTCTTGGCGTTCGAGCACGCGCAAAAGCTTGGCCTGCACCGGCAGCGGGATGTCGCCGAGTTCGTCGAGGAAGACGGTGCCGCCGTCGGCGAGGGTGAGCAGGCCCGGCCGGGTGCGGTCGGCCCCGGTGAACGCGCCCTTGGCGTGGCCGAACAGTTCGCTCTCGACGAGGTTCGGGTTCAGCGACGCGACGTGGACCGGCAGGAACGGCTTCCCGCGGCGGGGGCTGTTCGCGTGGACGGCCCGGGCGACGAGTTCCTTCCCGGTGCCCGATTCGCCGGTGATCATCACGCAGGCGTCGGTCGGGGCGACGAGCGCGATCTTCTTGAAGACGGCCTGCATCGCCGGACTCCGCCCGACGATCTCGCCGTCTTCCGCGACCGGCAGCGGCGACTCGGCCGCGCCCGCGGCGACCGTCCCGACGTTGCGGTCGACCGCCCGGCGGACGGCGTCGAGTGCCTGATCCAGGTCGAAGGGTTTGGCGAGGTAGTCGAACGCGCCGCCCTCGACGGCCTTCACCGCGGTGGACAGGTTCCCGTGCGCGGTGATGACGACGACGGCGGTTTCGGGGGCAATGTCGCGGATGCGGCCGAGGGCGGTGAGCCCGTCCATGCCGGGCAGCCGGACGTCCAGGAAGATCGCGTCCGGCGGGGAGCGGCGGACGCGGGCGAGGCCGTCCTCCGCGGTGGCGGCGACGGCGGCCGTGAAGCCCTGCCGCTCGCAGACCTTGCGGAGCGCCCAGGCCACGGACTCTTCGTCGTCGATGATCAGGACGGATGGCATGGTGCGAATTGTATCACACCGTTCGGAAGGGAAGAAAAGAGAAGATTTCACCACAAAGGCACAAAGTTCCACAAAGCGTCACAAAGAAGAATTGCCGCTTCGATTTCTTTGTGAACCTTTGTGTGATCTTTGTGCCTTTGTGGTGAGTTGCTTCCTCTTCTCTCACTTCTTCCCGAGGTTTTCCCCGCCCCGGATGCGGCGGATCTTCTCTTCGGTCTTCTTGATGAGGGTGTCCGGGAGGACGGCGTACTGCTCCCGGAGGGCGAGTTGCTGGCCCTCGTGGACGCACCACCAGAGGAACTCGGCGGTGGCGCGGCCGGCTTCGGGAGACTTGGGCACCGCATACACCACGGCCCAGACGGTGCCGGAGATCGGGTACGAGCTCGGCCCCGGCGGGTTGACCAGGGAGAACCGCAGGTCCCGGGGGAATTCGGACCCGCCGAGGATCGAGTCGGCGGCCGCCGTCACGGACTCCAGGGTCGCCTCGACATACTTGTCTTCGCGGTTGCGAACCCGGCCGTAGGTCAGGTTCTTGCTGAGGGCGAACCGGAGTTCGACGTACCCGATCGCCCCCTTGTTGTCCTGGACGGCCTTGGCGACCTCGGCGTTGCCGGGCGCGCCGATGCCCCCCTCCTTCCACGTCGGGGTGGTGCTGACGCCGACCTCGGCCGCGAACACCTTGTTCGCCTCGCGGATCTCGGAGTCCCCGGAGGCGAGGAACTCGGTCCAAATGTAGGAGGTGCCGCTGGAGTTGGTCCCGCGGTGGACGACCTTGATGTCGTAGGCGGGCAGGTCGTTGGCCCGCGTCGGGTTGGCGGCCTTCACGGCGGGGTCGTTCCACTTGGTGACCTGGCCGAGGTAGATCTTCGCCAGCAGTTCGCTGGTGAACCGGAGTTCGCCGCGGAGCTCGGGGACGTTGTAGATCGGGACGACCGCCCCCATCGCGAGGGGGACGTGGACGACCTCTCCCCCCTTGTTGCTGGCGGCGGCGAGCTGGGTGCCGTCCATCGGGGCGTCGGTGCAGCCGAAGTCGATGTCGCGGGCGGTCATGCCTTTGACGCCGAACCCGGAGCCGTACTTCGCGGCCGGGTCCGGGTTGTACGTCACCTTGCCGTTGGTCAGCCGGCCGTACTCGGCGGCCCACTCCTTCATGAGCGGCTGCACGAAGGTGGAGCCGGCCCCGCGGATGTCGGCGAGCGGGAGAGCGGAACCCGGATCGGTCGGCGGGGCCTTGCCGGTGTCGGTCGTCTGGGTCGTGCCGGAGCCCTTGAACATCATGACGGCGAAGACGGCGACGGCGACGGCGGCCGCGGCCCCGAGCGACAGGCCGAGGACGAGCCCCTTCTTCGACCGCGGCGGGGTGATCCGCTGGGTCTGGATCAGCCCGGAGAGCTCCGCCGGTGTCATCTGGGCGAGCAGTTGCGGCGGGATGTTCGGGAAGGTGGGCGGGGCGGCGGGGTTGTAGCCGGGCATCGGCGTGTCGGCCCCGCGGCTGACCGGGGACTTCGGCGCGCCGGGCCACTGGCTCGGGGGCAGGGCGGGCATGCCGGCGGTGGTCCCGCCCGGCCGCCGGCCCGTGTTCACCCCGGTCGACTGGCCGGACATGTTCGGGCTCGGCGTCTCGGACGACCCGAACCCGAGCACCGCCGGCGACGGCGGGGCGGACACCCCGAGCAGGTACGACGACGGCCGGACCTTCGGCATCTCGCTCTGGGGCGGCGGGGCCTGCTTGCCCGCGAACGGGATCAGCGCCTCCGCGACCTCGATCGGCGTCTGCATCCGCTCGTCCGCCCGCTTGGCCATCATCTTGTCGATGACCGCGTGCAGCTCTTCCGACACGTCGGGCCGGTGCTCGCGGACCGCGGACGGGGCCTTCGTCTGGTGCCAGAGCAACTTCTGCGTGACCGAGCCTTCATCAAACGGGAACCGCCGAGTGAGCAGGTAGTAGAACGTGCAGCCGAGCGAGTAGATGTCCGACCGGATGTCGACCTTGCTGCTGTTCATCGCCTGTTCGGGCGAGATGAAGTCGGCCGTGCCGAGGATGCTCTTCTCGTCGAACTTCTGGGTCAGGTTCTCGTTCTTGGCGCTGTCGAAGAACCGGGCCAGGCCGAGGTCCAGCATCTTGACCACGCCGTTGCGGTCGAGGATGAGGTTGCCCGGCTTGATGTCGCGGTGAACGAGGCCGTTCTCGTGGGCGTGCTGCAGGCCGAGGGCCGATTGGCGGATGTACTCGGTGGCGCGCTCGACGGACAGCGGGCCGTGGTCGGCGACGAGCTGGTGCAGGTTCGTCCCGTCGACGTACTCCATGACCATGAACGGCGTCACGCCGGCCTTGTCCACGTCGAACACCCGGGCGATGTTCGGGTGGTCCAGGGCGGCGGCGGCGCGGGCCTCCCGGAGGAACCGCTCGGCCGCCCCCGGCAGGTTCGCGCCGCTCATCTGGAGCAGCTTCACCGCGACCAGCTTGGACAGCATCAGGTGCTCGCAGAGCAGCACGCGGCCCATGCCCCCTTCGCCGAGCAGGTCGAGGATCTTGTACTTGTCGGTGAGGAAGAAGCCGCGGTACCGGCCGCGGAGGAGCTGGCGGGCCTGGAACGGCGTGAGGAGGCGTTCGCGGATGAGTTGGCGGGCGAGGGTTTCCGACGTGACGGGGGTCGACTCGGACCGGGCGCGGTCGGCGTACCCGGCGATCTTCTCGGCCGGCAAGAGTCCGCTTCGCTCCGTCAGGGCGAGGAACTCGTCCGTCGTGATGGGCGTGGTCATGTGCAGGCTCGCACCGTCTGGTAAGAGGAAGTCAACAGAGCCTGGGAACACACACACGCTCAGGGTAGCCGCTCCTTCCGGGCACGAACGTGAATAATGTGCGAAGGTTCGTTTCCTGGCCGAAACCGGTTCGACGCCGGCGGAAAAGTCGCACCCCGGCGAAGACCTTCGCCGGGGTGCGGGGTGGTTGACGTGCTGATTCGGCGAGCGGCAAGCCGCCCGCCCGACGGTGGGTTCCGAGCTCTCGGAGGGAACCCCGCCGGACGGGACGGCCGGCTCTCCGGTCGGATTTAGCCGTTCCGTCGGCGGAGACGCCAGAGGCCGGCGACCGGCAGGGCGACCAGCCCGAGGACCAGCCCCGCCGGGGCGGGCACCGGGGCGATCTTCACTTCGGTCAGGACGTAGTCGGTGCCCGGCAGCGCGCCGGGGTTGCTGTTGATGACCACTTGCAGGGTGTCGATGCTGGTAAAGTCCACGGTCCCGGTCAGGTCGTCGAACGCGACGTAGTAGGTGCCGGGGGTGCCGCCGGTGAACGCGGTCCCGGTGGCGGTGTTCAGCCCGTCGCCGAGGGTGACGGTGAACGGGGTGTTCATGTCCGAGTCCGCGAAGGTCAGGACGACGCCCGCGTTCGGGATCGTGCTGAAGTCCATCGGGCTGGTGAACGTGTAGTCCAGGGTCGTCCGGGCCGTGGCCCGGCCGGCGAACACCCCGAGGCCGTGCGCGCTGGTGTCCGGGTCTTGGCCGAGGAAGCCGGAGACGCCGCCGCTGGAGAAGCCCGGCGTCGAGAGGACGCTGACCGTCCGGTTCGCCCCGGAGATCGAGTCCGATTGCGTCCAGGGGTTCGGCGGGGTGTTGGTCACGGCGAACGTCGTGGTGCCGCCCGGCGCGGTGAAGTTGTCGACGATGTACTCGGCCCTGGCCAGCGCCGGCAAGGCGAGCGTGGCGGCCGTCGCGAACGCGGCGAAGAGGAAGCGGCGAAGCATCGGGTCTCCCATCCTGGGGTAACGGTGCGCGACCCGAACACGAGCAAGACGGGTCGACTGACGGCGGGGAGGATACTCCGCCGGGACACGCGAATCAACCGCACTCGGCCCGGCGCGGGAAGCTGGGCAGGTTTCGCGAACCGGGGCAAGGACTTGCGACCGGCGACCGGCCGCGCCGGACCCCCACTCCGGATGGAAAGTCGGATCCGTGGTTTTTGTGAACGCGCGGCCGGGCGGTCGCGTCCAAGCGGGGACCGGCGCACGGGTTAAGGGTTTTCGGCGGTTTTTTCGCTTGACGCCGGCCCTCAAATCCCGTTCCTTTAAGTCAGGCTAATTCCCGTGACCATTGCTTGTTCGGTTCCCGGGTCCCGTGGGCACGTTTTGACCACCGGCCCGGTGTCGCACGAGCTTCGCCCGATCGGTCCGTGCCCGGCTCACTCGCGGCCGAGCAAATCCTCCGGTTCCGGTCGACGCCGGTCCGGTCCGAGTGCGTTCCCGGTCCTTTCCCGGCCCCGTCTGTCCCAGGATTCTTCAATGAACCTCGTGCTCCCTCGCCTGACACCGTCCGCCCGGGCCGTCCTCGGCTTCCTGTTCGTCGTCGCCGTCATGCTGGCGTTCCCCTCGGTCGCGTCCGCCCAGGAAGGGGAAGCGGCCCGGCCCCAGGCCCAGAACATCTTCGTCCACATCATCGTGTCCGTCGGGATCTTCTGGGTCGTGCTGCTGCCCATCTCGATCGCCCTCGTCGCGATCGTCGTGCTGCTCGCCCTCGACCTCCGCCCGTCCTCCGCGATTCCCCCCGGCTTCGTGGACGAGTTCACCGACACCGTGAACAAGCGGAAGTTCAAGGAGGCCTACGAAATGGCCCGGAACGACCCGTCGTTCCTCGGCCGGGTGATGACCTCCGGCATGGCCCGCCTGCAGTACGGGCTGGAAGACGCCCGCGAGGCCGCCGGCAACACGCTGGAAGGGATCAAGTCCGCGGCCGAGCAGAAGAACAACTACACCGCCGTCGTCGCGACCCTCGGGCCGCTCCTCGGGCTGGTCGGCACGGTGTTCGGGATGATCGAGGCGTTCCAGGAACTGGCGTTCGGCGGTCAGCCGAACACCGCCCGCCTCGCCGACGGTATCGCCCACGCCCTCGCGGTGACGCTCGTCGGGGTGGCCGTGTCGGTGCCGGCGATCACGTTCAACACGTTCTTCCGGAACCGGATCACGCAAGTCATGCTGGACGTCGGTCACACCGCCGACGACCTGCTGACCCAGATGTACCACAACTCGAAGAAACCGGGCGCACCGGCGATGGGCCCGATGGGCGGCCCGCCGGCACCGGGGGCAGGCGCACCCGCACCGGGGCAGCCGGCGGCTCCGGGCGCACGATAACGGGGTTTTGTCGAGCGTCACTCGTGAGGGTGACGCTCGACATGATGGAACTTTTCGCTCGCTGTTTGCGTCCAAGTCGGACTCGCAATCCCGTCTGAATTCGACCGACTATTCGCACTTCTCGCACAGGTCTGGAGAGAGACAATGAGCGGTTCCGCACCGGGCATGGAAAATAAATGCGAGCCGAACCTCACGCCGCTGCTGGACGTGGTGCTGCAGCTCGTGATGTTCTTCATGCTCTGCGCCAACTTCATCATGGAGTCGGTCAACGAGTCCATCAAGCTGCCGACGGCCCTGGAGGCGAAGGCGCTCGACAAGAGCACCAACAACTTCGTGATCCTGAACCTCAACAAGGAAGGGAAGGTTCTCCTCGGGGCCGGGCCGGACGCGGAGGCGCTCAGCATCCCGCTGGTGAAGAAGTACATGAAGGACCAGATCGACCTGGACAAGGCGAAGACGCCGCCCGCCAAGTGGGAGAAGGGCGAGGGCCGGTCCCTGGTGATCCTGCGGGCGCACAAGCAGTGCGACTTCAAGATGGTCCACGACGTGATGATCGCGTGCCGGCAGGCCGGCTACTACGACGTCCAACTGCGGGCGATCCGCGGCGTGCCGGGCGCGAGCTGACCGCTCGGACCCTCGCCCCTTGGGGGAGAGGGTGGCCGAAGGCCGGGTGAGGGGAAGACCCCACGAGCAAAGGCGCTGAAGCCCAGGGAATAAAGCCTGCCCGGTGGTGAAGCGTTTCCCTCACCCCCGGCCCCTCTCCCCTTGGGGGAGAGGGAGGAAGAATTTCAGAGGGTCCGCCCATGTTCGGATTCCGCCGTCGAGCACCGGGCACCCCGCACGCGGAGCCGGAGTTGCCGATCACCCCGATGTTGGACATGTCGTTCCAGCTGATGGCGTTCTTCATCCTGTCGTTCCGGCCCGCGCCGACGGAGAACCAGATTCCCCTGGCGCTGCCGAAGGACGAGGGAGACCGCACGTCCCAGGCGGTGCCGCTCGACCCGCCGTCGCCGGACGATCAGGAACTCGTCGTGCAGGTCGACGCGACGGCCAACGGCTCGCCGGGCCGGATTCTGGTGGTACAAGCGACTGGCGACATCGAGCTCCGCGACACCGGCGACCTGTTCCGGTTCCTGAAGGCCCGCCCGGCGAA
>ERZ1066122.2739-NODE-2739-length-11083-cov-22.832608_pt1 | contig 11083 bp, 9 predicted proteins | sample MGYA00382769_ERZ1066122 | MGnify/ENA primary metagenome ERZ1066122 (study PRJEB33369, sample SAMEA5778352) | biofilm metagenome | biome: Industrial cooling water; feature: Water cooling tower basin; material: Biofilm | place: United Arab Emirates | collected...
GGAAAGTCATGACCACACCCCAGATCGTATGGCTGCGGCGCGACTTGCGCCTGGGGGACAACCCGGCGCTCTTATGCGCCGCCGCCGCGGGACCGGTCGTCGCGGTCTATGTCCTCGACGACGAGCGGGCCGGCAGCCATGCCTACGGCGGAGCCTCGCGCTGGTGGCTGCACCATTCGTTGGCCAGCCTTGCCCGATCACTGGAAGCGAAGGGCGGCAAGCTGATCCTGCGGCGCGGCGATGCGGTGAAGGAGCTGTGCAGCGTGGCCGAAGAACTCGGCGCAACCACGGTCCACGCCAACCGTCACTACGAACCCTGGTGGCGCAAGGCCCAGAGCGCGCTGGCGCAGCGCCTCGATCTCCAGCTGCACGATGGCAATTACCTGCTCCCGCCCGGCACGATCGTCACAGGGGCGGGCACACCCTACAAGATCTACACCCCGTTCGCGAAGGCGACGCTGGAGCGATTTCCTCCGCGTGACGCACTGCCTGAGCCGGAAAAGCTGAGTGCGCCCGAAGTCTGGCCCGCAAGCGACAGTTTGAGTGAATGGCGCCTGCTCCCCACCCGACCCGACTGGGCCGGTGGCCTGCGCGAGTTCTGGCAGGTGGGCGAAGCTGCGGCGCATGAACGGCTGGAGTGGTGGGCCGACGAGGTCGCCGGGTATCACGAGGCGCGCAACCTGCCCTCCGTCGACGGGAGCAGCCGGCTGTCCCCGCACCTCCATTTCGGCGAGATCTCCCCGGTGCAGGTGTGGCACGCGCTCGACGGCACGCGTTCTGCCGGCAGGGCGACATACGAGAAGGAACTGATCTGGCGCGACTACGCCCAGAACATGATCTGCCAGTTTCCCGATTACGCCACTCGGAGTCATCGCGCGGAGTTCGCCCGGCTCGCGTGGCGCGATCCGGAGAGTGACAAGCGGGCGCGCGCCGACCTTGCGGCATGGAGATGCGGGATGACCGGCTACCCGATCGTCGATGCCGGGATGCGCCAGCTGTGGCAGACCGGGTGGATGCACAACCGCGTGCGGATGATTGCCGCAAGCTTCCTCATCAAGCACCTGCTGATCGACTGGCGCGCGGGCGAACGCTGGTTCTGGGACACGCTGGTCGATGGCGATTACGCCAGCAACGCGGTCAACTGGCAATGGGTCGCCGGGTCGGGGGTGGATTCGAACATGTTCGTCCGCATCATGGCACCGCTGAGCCAGAGCGGGAAGTTCGACGCAGCCGGCTATATCCGCGCTTACGTGCCCGAACTCGGGCATCTTGGAGACGATGAAATCCACGATCCTGCGGACCACCGGCGCGGTGCATATCCGGTCAATATCGTCAGCCACCGCGAGGCTCGCGAGCGCGCGCTGGCGGCCTACCGGGCGGCGAAAGGCGGCTGATCCGGCTTGCCCCCTAAGGGCCGCAGCGCCATAGCGGGGCGATGGTGCGGGAAGCTGAAATGCGCGGGGCAGACCTGCTGCGCGGCGCGGCGCGGTTCGAGCGCAAGCCAGGCCTGCTCGCGAGCGCGCGCTGGCGGCCTACCGGGCGGCGAAAGGCGGCTGATCCGGCTTGCCCCCTAAGGGCCGCAGCGCCATAGCGGGGCGATGGTGCGGGAAGCTGAAATGCGCGGGGCAGACCTGCTGCGCGGCGCGGCGCGGTTCGAGCGCAAGCCAGGCCTGCTCGCGCGGGCGTTCGCGCCGGGCTTCCACAAGGTGCTCGACCGGATCGACGCCGGGCTCGACACCGGCACGCTCACCGGCGTGCTGCCCGACGGCACGGTTCGCCGCATGGGCGGCCGCGCGCCCGGGTTCGAGGTGACGGTTGTCCTGCACGACTGGCGCGCGCTCCTCCGCCTGGTTACCATGGGCTCGATCGGGTGGTATCAGGCCTGGGAAGCGGGCGAATGGTCGAGCGATGACCCGGTCTCGCTGTTCGCGCTGTTCATGGCCAATGCGGCAACGCTGGGCGGCACGGCGCGGGCGCAGGGGCCATGGCGCTGGGCCGCGCGCGCGGCGCACTGGCTCAACCGCAATTCGAAAGCCGGGGCGCTGCGGAACATCCACGCGCATTATGACCTGGGCAATGACTTCTACGCCGCATGGCTTGATCTCACCATGACCTACTCGAGCGCGCGGTTCCTCGAACCGCCGCGTATCCCGGCCGATCTGGAAGCCGGGCAGCAGTTCAAGATGAGCGCGATCTCCGAACGCATGATGCCCGATCCCGGCAAGAAGCTGCTGGAGATCGGGTGCGGCTGGGGCACGCTGTCGTGGGCCTTCGCCTACCAGTTCGATGTCGATGTGACGGCCATCAGCATCTCGGACGAGCAGCTGGCATGGTCCCGCGAGCGTCACGGCGGCTTACCCAACCTCGCCTATCGCAAGCAGGACTACCGCGACGTTCACGGCCAGTATGACGGCATCTTCAGCATCGAGATGGTCGAAGCGCTGGGGCGCGAATACTGGCCCGATTTTATGGATTGCCTCGCACGCAATCTGAAACCGCGCGGCCGTGCGGCAATCCAGTTCATCTCCATGCGCGACGACCTGTTCGACGCCTACGCGGCGAGCGCCGACTTCATCCAGGCTTATGTTTTCCCCGGCGGGCTGCTGATCCGCACCAGCGAGTTCCGCCAGCTGGCGGAAGAACGCGGCCTGCGCTGGTGCGACCAGGACGATTTCGGGCTCGACTATGCCGAGACGCTCAAGCTGTGGCGGGAGAACTTCGATCTGGCGGTCTCGACCGGCCGCCTGCCGGCCGGCTTCGATGACCGGTTCATCCGGCTGTGGCGCTATTACCTCATGTATTGCGAAGGTGGATTTCGCGGGGGCGGGATTGACGTTCATCAGGTGACGCTGGTGAAGGGGTAGAGGCGAAAACGGGGGGGAAGGGGTCATGTTCAGACGGATTGCGGCCGTACTGCTGCTGGCGCTGCTGATCGGCGGCGGGGTGTTCTGGTTCTCGCTCAGCCGGGACGAGCGCAATCTGCTCGCGCATATGCCGACCGATCGCAACGTGCTGTTCTGGTCGCAGGACCAGCGCGATGCCGCGTTCCGCACGCTTGATGCCATCCCCCTGCTGGCGGAGGCGCGGGTGATCCGGGCGGGCGACAAGCCGTACCCTCTGCCCCGGGGCGAACCGCTCGGGCTCGACGTGGCCGGATACATGAAAAGCCAGCGCAATGCGGGTCTGGTGATCGTCCACGACGGCAGGGTGGTGCTGGAGGAGCATGGCCTCGGCTTCGGCCCGCAGGGCAAGTGGACCAGCTTCTCGGTCGCCAAGAGCCTCACGTCCACGCTGGTCGGGGCAGCGGTGCAGGACGGGCATATCAGGAGCCTCGACGACAAGGTGTCGCAATACATCAAGGGTCTGGAAGGTTCGGAATACGACGACGTCACCGTGCGCCAGCTGCTGACCATGACCAGCGGGGTGCGCTGGAACGAGGACTACGAGGATCCTGCGTCGGATGTTGCCCGCTTCAACGAACACGAGGCCGAGGAGGGGCTCGACGTCACGGTAAGCTACATGAAGCGGCTCGGGCGCGAGGCCCCGGCGGGCGAGAAGTGGGTCTACAAGACCGGCGAGACCAACCTGATCGGTGTGCTGGTGAGCGAGGCGACCGGCAAACCGCTGGCGCAGTACCTGTCCGAGAAAGTCTGGGCACCGTTTGGAATGGAACAGGACGCAACCTGGCTGCTCGGCTCCACCGGGCGCGAGATCAGCGGTTGCTGCATCCAGGCCGCGACGCGCGACATGGCCCGCTTCGGCCTGTTCATGCTGGGTGGCGGAATGGCCGGGGGCAGGCAGGTTCTGCCCGACGGCTGGATCGCGGAGGCGACCACGCGGCAGGCCGACATCGGAACCCCGGGGAAGGGCTACGGCTACCAGTGGTGGACCTACGATGACGGTACCTATGCCGCCCAGGGCATCTTCGGGCAGGGGATCTTCATCGACCCGGCCCGCAAGCTGGTGATCGCGTCGAACAGCAACTGGCCTCGCGCCAGCCTGGGGCCGGAGGGGTTGGCGCGGGAGGCATTCTACCGCCAGGTACAGGCGGCGATCGATGCGCGCGCCGGCGCTCAGCGCGAGAAGCGGTAGACCGTCGCCGGGGCGTAGCGGAGCAGGATGTTGTCGTGGATGATCGGGCTCAGCAGCCGGTCGAACGCGCAGCCGACGGTCGAGGCTTCCCACCAGATCACTTCCGCCTGGAGCGATTCGAGCCCCGGCAGGGTCAGCCAGCACAGCTGCCCGGGCAGCATCCGGTTGATCGCCGAGGCGCTGAAGCCGGAGATCGACAGATCGTGGACCACTGTCTGGAATGCCCGCCCGCCCGAGGCGCGCAGCTGCGCCGGAATGGTCAGTCGGGTGCGCGGCGCGCAGCGATCCTCCTGCGCGGCCAGTTCGTAGCGATCGTCGGGTTTGAGCACCATGCGCCAAGCTCCTGCCGCAGCCTGCACCGGGCGGGGCCCGCCGAGGCTGTGCGCATTGTCACGCCCGGCCGGTTACCCGGCGGTAAGGATGGACCGTTAAGCGGCGTTAACCAACGCGTTCGCGGTGCCCGGTGGCAAAGTCCTCCACCAGCAGGCTGACCAGGCGGTCGGCGACCACGGCCGGCTCCTTGACCGTGGACGGATCCTCGCCCGGATAAGCCTTGGCCCGCATCGCGGTGCGCGTCGCTCCCGGATCGACCAGCGCCACCCGGACGCCGCCGATCTTCTCGACTTCCTGGGCATAGCTCTCCAGCAGCGATTCGAAGGCGGCTTTGCTGGCCCCGTAGGCCGCCCAGTAGGCGCGCGGCCGGGATCCGACCGAACTGGTCAGCCCGATCACCCGCCCCTGGCCGCTGCGCTTCAGCAGCGGGTCGAACGCGGCGAGCAGCGCCTGCGTGGACAGGAGGTTGATCGTGACCGCCTGACCGAACTGCTTGGCGTCGATCTGGGTGACAGGCGTCAGGGTCGGCAGGTAGGCGGCGGACAGCACGAGAATGTCCAGCTTGTCCCACCGCGCTGCCATGGCCGATGCCAGGCGTGCCACGCCGTCGCTCTCGGTCAGGTCGACCGGAGCGATCGTTGCGCTGCCGCCGGCGGCGTGGATCGCGTCTTCCACTTCCTCCAGCTTGCGCACGTCCCTTGCAGTCAGCACGACATGGGCACCGGCCGCGGCCAGCGCCTGCGCGCTCGCAGCGCCGATCCCCTGGCTCGCGCCGGTGACGAGCGCCACGCGGCCCTCAAGCGGTCGATTGTCGGTCATCAGGCTACCTTGTCGAAGGAAAGCTGCGCCTCGCTCTGGGTGCGCTCGGCAAGGTCGGTCAGCGATGTGGGGTAGTCGCCGGTGAAGCAGGCATCGCAGAACCGGGGCGCGGCCGCATCGCGCTCGATCCCGTCCACCGCCCGGTAGAGGCCGTTGATGGAGATGAAGGCGAGGCTGTCGGCCTTGATGAACTCGCGCATCGGTTCCAAGTCCATCCGCGCGGCGAGCAGCTTGGAGCGTTCGGGCGTGTCCACGCCGTAGAAGCAGCTGTGGGCGGTGGGCGGGCTGGCCACCCTAAAATGCACCTCGCGCGCCCCCGCATCGCGCATCATCTCGACGATCTTCATGCTGGTGGTGCCGCGCACGATTGAATCGTCGATCAGCACGATTCGCTTGCCCTCCACCAGCGCGCGGTTGGCATTGTGCTTGCGCTTGACACCTGAATGACGGGCCCCGTCGCTGGGCTGGATGAAGGTGCGGCCGACATAGTGGCTGCGGATGATCCCCAGCTCGAACGGCACCCCGGACTGCTGCGAATAGCCGATCGCCGCCGGCACGCCGCTGTCGGGCACCGGCACCACCAGATCGGCATCGGTCGGGCACTCGAGCGCCAGCTGCGCTCCGATCGCCTTGCGCGCTTCGTAGACGCTGCGCCCGGCGAACAGCGAGTCGGGCCGGCTGAAATAGACGTGCTCGAAGATGCAGGGGCGCGGCCCGTGGACGCCGAACGGACGGTGGCTCGACATCCGGCCGTCCTGGCGGACCTCGACCACTTCGCCCGGTTCGATCTCGCGCTCGAAGGTCGCCCCGACCACGTCGAGCGCCACGGTCTCGCTGGCGAACACCACCGCGCCGTTGTCCTTGGGTCCGAGCCGGCCCATGACCAGCGGCCGGATGCCGAGCGGGTCACGGCAGGCGATCATCCGCTTGGGGGTCATGCAGATCAGCGAATAGGCACCCTCGACCATCCGCAGCGCGTCGACGAAGCGGTCGAGCAGGGTCGGATAGCGGCTGGTGGCGATCAGGTGGATGATCACCTCGGTATCCGACGAGGACTGGAAGATCGCGCCCTTTTCGACCAGCTGGCGGCGAAGCTGGCCGGCGTTGGAGATGTTGCCGTTGTGCGCGATCGAGAACCCGCCGCGCGCGAGATCGGCGTGAAGCGGCTGCACGTTGCGCAGCCCCTGGCCGCCCGTGGTCGAGTAGCGGACATGGCCCGAGGCCATGTGCCCGGGCAGTTCGGCGAGGAGTTGCTGGTCCGAGAACACCTGCGCGACGTGCCCCAGTCCGCGCCGGGCGAAGAAATCGCGCCCGTCCCCGCTGACGATGCCGCAGGCCTCCTGCCCGCGATGCTGCAGAGCGTGGAGCCCGAGCGCTGTGATCGCCGCCGCTTCGGTGCTGCCGATCACGCCGAACACGCCGCATTCCTCGCGCAGCTTGTCGCCGTCGGGATCGAGATACGGATGGGTGAGATTCATGACGGGTTCCGGGCTGGGCGTGGCGCGTCTCGCGCGCTCTTTGGCGATGTTACGGATCAATTACAAGCGCGCCGCTGGGCCGGTCGTGCGCCGGTCACGGGCGGGCCAAGGGAATACGTTGCACCCCGTAGCGGTGCCGCCTAGATGGGCGGGAACCAACGAAACGCAATCACTGAAAGCGGATTTCCTTGATCCTCAATCCCTTCGAATGGATGATCGCGCGGCGCTACCTGCTGCCCGGCCGCAGCGAGGCGTTCATCGCCCTGGTCGCCGGCATCAGCGTGGTCGTGGTCATGCTCTCGGTCGCCATGCTGGTGATCGTGATGAGCGTGATGAACGGCTTCCGCGGCGAATTGCTCGACCGGATCGTCGGGCTCAACGGCCATGCGATCATCCAGGCCTATGGCGGCCGGCTGGACGACTGGCAGGACGTGCTCGAGCGGACCCGCCAGACCGAGGGCGTGGTCAGCGCCTCGCCGCTGATCGAGCAGCCCCTGCTCGGTACCGCCAATGGACGGGTCGAAGGGATCGTGGTCCGCGGCAACACGGCCGAGGATATCGCCGATCTGGCCGACGAGCTGGTGATGGGCAACCTTTCCGAAGTGCGCGCGAATGCCGGCACGGTGGCGATCGGTGCGCGCCTGGCGGCCAACATCGGTGCCGGGGTGGGCGACACCATCACGATCATCAACCCGGCGGGCCGCTCGACTCCGTTCGGCACGGTGCCGCGCCAGATCGGCTATCGCATAGGTGCCGTGTTCGAGACCGGGGTCTACGACTTCGACAAGGCCTTCGTCATCATGCCCATTCCCGACGCGCAGACCCTGCTGCTGACCGGGGACACGATCGGCATGATCGAGGTGGTCACGACCGACGCGGACCGGGTCGAGGAAATCATGGCGCCGATCGAGGCCAGCCTTGCGGGCCGGGCAGAGGTCAACAGCTGGAAGCGGATCAACGCCTCCATCTTCGAGGCGCTGGAGGTGGAGCGGGTGGCGATGTTCTTCGCCCTGTCGATCATCGTGGTGGTCGCGGCATTCAACATCCTGTCCTCGCTGGTCATGCTGGTCCGTTCCAAGACGCGCGACATCGCCATCCTGCGGACGATGGGGGCGACCCGCCGCAACCTGACCAAGATCTTCGTCACCACCGGGTTCACCGTCGGCACGGTCGGCACCGTTGCGGGGCTCGCGCTCGGATTCCTAGTGCTCGCCTTCCGCCAGCCGATCGTGGAGTTCATCCAGTGGGCCACGGGGGCGCAGATCTGGGATCCGTCGGTGCGCTTCCTCACCGAACTGCCCGCCCGGGTCGATCCCGTGGAGATTCTCGGCATCGCCGGGCTGGCCCTCGGCCTCAGCTTCCTCGCCACGCTCTATCCCGCGTTCAAGGCGGCCAACACCGATCCCGTGCAGGTGCTGCGCTATGAATAGGACCGCTGCCCATCCCGTGGTCCGCCTGCGCGGCCTCACTCGCAGCTTCGAGCAGGGCGGCGAGCGGATCGACGTGCTGCGCGGGGTCGATCTCGACATCGAGCCGGGCGAGATCGTCGCGCTGCTCGGCCCATCGGGTTCGGGCAAGTCGACCATGCTCCAGGCGGTCGGGCTGCTCGAGGGCGGGTTCGGCGGCCGGATCGAGATCGCCGGGCAGCCGGCGCACGAGATGGCGTCCGACGAGCGCACCCGGCTGCGGCGCGAGCACCTCGGCTTCGTCTACCAGTTCCATCACCTGCTGCCCGATTTCACCGCGCACGAGAACGTGGTCCTGCCGCAGATGGTCGTCGGCCGTCCGCGGGGCGAATGCGATCGGAGGGCGCAGGAGCTGCTTGGCGGCCTCGGTCTCGGGCACCGGCTCGCCCACCGCCCGAGCCAGCTTTCGGGCGGAGAGCAGCAGCGCGTGGCCGTGGCCCGCGCGCTCGCCAACCGGCCGACGCTGGTGCTCGCCGACGAGCCGACCGGCAACCTCGACGAGCACACCAGCGACCGGGTGCTGGCCCAGTTCCTCGAGCTGGTGCGGGGAGAGGGCAGCGCCGCGCTGGTCGCAACCCACAACGAACGCCTAGCCGCGAGGACGGACCGCGTGGTCCGCCTGCACGACGGGGTGCTGGAGCAGAGGGCAGGGTCATGACCACCATCGCCGATTTCACCGTCACCACCAACAGCGGCGAGCCGCTCGACCTGTCGGACAAGCTCGGCAAGGTCCTGCTGGTGGTCAACACCGCCAGCAAGTGCGGCTTCACCCCGCAGTATGACGGGCTGGAGAAACTGTTCGCGCAATACAGGGAACGCGGATTCGAGGTGCTGGGGTTCCCCTGCAACCAGTTCGGCGGGCAGGAACCGGGCGAGGCGGACGAGATTGCCCAGTTCTGCAAGCTCAACTTCGGCGTAACCTTCCCGCTAATGGCCAAGGTCGAGGTGAACGGGGACAATGCCAGCCCCCTGTTCGACTGGATGAAGGGGGAGGCACCGGGGCTGATGGGATCGCGCTCGATCAAGTGGAACTTCACTAAGTTCCTGATCGACCGCCAGGGCAGGGTGGTCCGGCGCTATGCCCCGCAGGACACGCCCGAGCGGATCGCCAAGGACATCGAGGCCCTGCTGTAACCGCGCGGCCCGGCGAAGCGAAGGACCGGAGATGATCGCCGAACTCAATCAGTGGTTTCTCTCGCTCGGCGCGCACTACGGCGTCAATCCGTACGTCTTCGGCGGGATCTACGTGGGTGCGATCCCGTTTTTCCTGCTGTCGATCGGATGGCTGGTGAAGCGCGCCCGCGAACACCGCTCGACCGTGGTGCCGACCCTCTGCGCCGGGTTCTGCTTCGTGTCGGCCTACCTCTACCTCGCGGTGGCGGGCGAGAACATCCCCGTGTGGGTGTGGATCTTCCTGGGTGTGCTGGTGACCTACGGTGCCTGGTCGACCATCCGCGACACCCGCCGCAAGATCGCGGCCGCGCGCGCCGAGGCCGGGAGCTAAGCGGGTTTCCCCGTGCTTTTCGGCGCGCGGAATTGCCAATCCTGCTGACCGGATCATATTGGTGCCATGGCCTTCGCTCCGTTCGTTCCGCTGCGCGTCCTCTCGTCCTATTCGATGCTCGAGGGCGCGATCGAGCCGAAGGCAATGGCCCGCCTGGCGAGGGAACGCGGCTTTCCCGCCATCGCCATCTGCGACCGCAACGGCCTCTACGGCGCGGTCATGTTCGCCCAGGGGTGCATGGCCGAAGGCATCCAGCCGATCATCGGCGCGCTGCTGGGGGTCGCGCGCGAAGGGCACGAAGGGTTGGTCGACTACCTGCCGGTCTATGCGCAGGACGAGACCGGCTACGACAATCTGTGCCATCTGGTCAGCAAGGCGCACCTCGACCGGCCGCTGGAACATGATCCCCACGTCACTCTGGCCGATCTGGAGGGACGGACCGCAGGGCTGATCGCGTTGACCGGTGCTGCCGACGGGGGGCTGACCCGGATGCTGGCGGAGGGACAGCGCGAGCACGCGCTGGTTCTGCTCGACCGGTTGCAGGCGCTGTTTCCCGGCCGGCTCTACATCGAGCTCGCGCGGCGGGGCGATGCGGTGGAGGAGGCGGCTGAGGCCGCGCTGATCGACCTCGCCTATGCCCGCGATCTGCCGCTCGTCGCGACCAATCCGGCCTGTTTCGCCGAACCGCATATGCACGCAGCGCACGATGCCATGCTGTGCATCGCCGGTTCGACCCACATCGAGGCGGAAGACCGGCCGCGGTCCAACCGCCAGGCCTTCGTCAAGTCCGCCCCGATGATGGAGGAACTGTTCGCCGACCTGCCCGAGGCGACCGCCAACACCCTGGTCGTCGCTCAGCGCTGTGCCGTCGCCCCGCCCTATCGCAAGCCGATCCTGCCCAGCCTCGCCGGCGATCTGGAGGGCGAGGCGCGGATGCTGGAGGAAGATGCGCGGGCCGGCCTCGAAGCGCGCCTCGCGCCCTATGGCCCCATGAGCGAAGAAGATCGCAAGGTCTATTTTGACCGTCTCAAGTTCGAGGTCGAGGTGATCGCGGGCATGGGTTTCCCGGGCTACTTCCTGATCGTGGCCGACTTCATTAAGTGGGCGAAGGAGCAGGGCATTCCGGTGGGGCCGGGGCGCGGCTCGGGCGCGGGCTCGCTGGTCGCCTGGGCGCTGACCATCACCGACCTCGACCCGATCCGGCTCGGCCTGCTGTTCGAACGCTTTCTCAATCCCGAACGCGTCTCCATGCCGGACTTCGACATCGATTTCTGCGAAACCCGGCGCGGGGAGGTGATCCGCTACGTCCAGCAGAAGTATGGCCACGATCACGTCGCCCAGATCATCACCTTCGGCAAGCTGAAGGCCCGCGCGGTGCTGCGCGACTGCGG
>ERZ1066122.2740-NODE-2740-length-11079-cov-11.060867_pt1 | contig 11079 bp, 10 predicted proteins | sample MGYA00382769_ERZ1066122 | MGnify/ENA primary metagenome ERZ1066122 (study PRJEB33369, sample SAMEA5778352) | biofilm metagenome | biome: Industrial cooling water; feature: Water cooling tower basin; material: Biofilm | place: United Arab Emirates | collected...
CCAGCTCGGCGCGTTCGACAGCCAGAGCATTGCGAACGATGCCTGGCAGGCAATGACCGGCCGGTTCGCCTATCTGGACGGCCTCGAAAAGCGCGTGATCGCAGCGAAGGTCGGCGGCCGGACCTATTACCGGCTCCGCGCGGTCACGGGCTCTGCCGCCCAGGCGCGCGACATCTGCGCCCGGCTGAAAGTGGCCGGCGAAGCCTGCCTGGTCGTCGACTGACCGCCGCCGATGGCCGTCACGCCCGCGATTTTCGGCCTCGCCGGCCCGCAGCTCAGCCGCGAGGAACGCGCGTTCTTCGCCGATGCCCGTCCGGCCGGCTACATCCTGTTCAAGCGCAATTGCGTCGATCGGGCGCAGCTGCGCGCGCTGACCGACTCGCTGCGTGCGCTCGAAGGGCGCGCCGATGTTGCGATCCTCATCGATCAGGAGGGCGGGCGCGTCGCGCGCATGCAGCCGCCGGAATGGCCGGCTTTTCCCGCCGGCGGCGCCTTCGAGGCCCTTTACCGCCGCGCGCCTGCCTCGGCGATCGCCGCGGCCGAGGCCAATGCCGAGGCGCTGGGGCTGATGCTGGCGGAAGTGGGGGTAACGGTCGATTGCGCGCCGATCCTCGACGTCCGTCATGCGGGCGCGGACGAGGTGATTGGCGACCGGGCCTACGGCGATGATCCGCTGGCGGTCGCGGCGATCGGCCGCGCGGTGCTGGACGGCCTTGCCCGCGCCGGCATCGTCGGCATCATCAAGCACATGCCGGGCCATGGCCGGGTCCGCGTCGACAGCCACAAGGAACTGCCGATCGTCGATGCGCCGGCGGCCGCGCTCGACGAGGATCTGCTGCCTTTCCGTCGGCTGGCTGCGCGTGCCGCGATCGGGATGACGGCCCATATCGTCTATCCGGCCTGGGACCCGACCGCGCCCGCAACACTGTCGCCGACGGTCATCGAGCGCGTGATCCGCAGCCAGATCGGCTTTGCCGGGCTGTTGATGACCGACGATATCGACATGAAGGCGCTGTCCGGCACGCCGGCGGAAAAGGCCTGCGCCGCGCTTGCCGCCGGCTGCGATCTGGTGCTCGACTGCTGGGCGCGGATGGACGAGATGACCGCGATCGCCGCAGCCGCGCCGCCGATCACCGCCGCGGCGCAGGCGCGGCTCGATGCCGCGATGGCATCGGTCCGGCCGGGCGATCCGGCGCGCTTCGCCGATCTGGTCGCCACGCGGGACCGCCTCCTCGCGCTCGCGTGACCATCTGCGCCGGCGGCCGCTCGGCCCGGCGCCTCGGCCCGAAAATCATGCTAAGCCTTGCCGGCGCCACGGCCTCGAATCGCTGCGGGAGAGGGCCGGGCCGGGTCGGTGACAGGGCAATCGCACCGGAGGGGGGCAGCAATGGCCGTATCGGATCACGTCGATCTTCCGACGTTCATGGAAGGCGTCAAGAAGCGCAACCCGGGTCAGCCGGAGTTCGTCCAGGCTGTGCAGGAAGTGGCGCAGGACATTTACGAGTTCATCGCGGACAAGGAACAATATCACCATTGGCAGATCCTGCGCCGCATCGCCGAGCCGGATCGCGTGGTGAGCTTCCGCGTCGTCTGGCAGGACGATCGCAACAACATCCGGGTCCAGCGCGGCTGGCGCGTTCAGAACAACAACGCGATCGGCCCCTACAAGGGGGGCATCCGCTTTCACCCCTCCGTCACCGAAAGCGTGCTCAAGTTCCTCGCATTCGAGCAGACGTTCAAGAACGCCTTGACCGGGTTGCCGATGGGCGGCGCGAAAGGCGGCGCGAATTTCAACCCGAAGGGCAAGAGCGACAGCGAGGTGATGCGCTTCTGCCAGTCCTTCATGACCGAGCTCTATCGCCATATCGGCGCGGATGTCGACGTGCCGGCCGGCGATATCGGCGTCGGCGCGCGCGAGATCGGCTATATGTTTGGCCAGTACAAGCGCATCACCAACCATTTCACCGGCGTGCTGACCGGCAAGGGCCTGGAATATGGCGGCTCGCTGATCCGCACCGAGGCGACCGGCTATGGCGCAACCTATTTCCTGCTCAACATGCTCCGGACCAGGGGCCAGGATCTGGCCGGCAAGACGGTCGTGATCTCCGGCTCGGGAAACGTAGCGACCCATGCGGCCGAAAAGGTCGCGCAGCTCGGCGGCAAGGTCGTCACCCTGTCCGACAGCCAGGGCTTCATCCACGATCCCGATGGCCTCGATCAGGAGAAGATCGACTGGGTGAAGGCGCACAAGACCCGTCGGCGCGGCCGCATCGCCGACTATGTCGAGGAGTATCGCCACGCCACCTACCATGACGGGCGCACGCCGTGGAGCGTGCCATGCGACGTCGCCATGCCCTGCGCCACCCAGAACGAGCTTCTCGGCGAGGACGCGCGGATGCTGGTGCGGAACGGCTGCATCGCGGTGTCGGAAGGCGCGAACATGCCGACCGACCTTGAAGGCGTGCATGTCTTCAAGGAAGCAAAGCTGCTCTACGCGCCGGGCAAGGCGGCCAACGCGGGGGGCGTCGCCGTTTCCGGCCTCGAGATGAGCCAGAATTCCGCGCGCATTTCCTGGAAGCAGGCGGAGCTCGAAAAGCTGCTGACCGACATCATGGACGGCATCCATGAGCGCTGCCTCGAATATGGTCGGCAGGATGGCGGCTATTGCGACTATGTCCGCGGCGCGAACATCGCCGGCTTCAAGAAAGTCGCCGATGCGATGCTGGCCTTCGGCGTGGTGTGATGCCGTCCGTGCAACCCGGCCGGCCGTCGCCCGTTGGTCGGCCGGGCAGCATCGGGAGCATCCCCATGGCGAAGGCGTTGAAGCCCGGCGATCGGGTCGAGTGGCAGAGCGCCGGCGGCAAATCCGTCGGCAAGGTCGAAAAGAAACTCACCTCCGAATGCCGGATCAAGGGGCACAAAGTGGCCGCGTCGCCGGACAACCCCGAATATCTCGTCCGGTCCGAAAAATCGGGCAAGCCGGCCGCGCACAAGCCCGGTGCCCTGAAGAAGGTCTGACGCCGCGGGCGGCGGGCGGCAGGAGTTGACAGCCGCCGCGCTGCCGCCTACAGCGCCGCACTTCCGACACCAGGTGGTCCCGGCGGCGCCCCGCGCGCGCGCCGGTCATGCGCGTTTCGGAGAATCAAGCGCTGAGATAGGCCGGTCGCCAGCTGGCCTGTGGAGCAGGAGACAAAGTAGAATGGCACGTATTGCGGGTGTCAACATCCCGACCAACAAGCGCGTCGAGATCGCGCTGACCTACATCCACGGCATCGGCCCGACCACGGCCAAGAAGCTGACCGCCCAGCTCGGCATCGCGCCGGAGCGCCGCGTGCAGGACCTGTCCGATCAGGAAATCCTGCAGATCCGCGAGGCAATCGACGCCAACCACACCGTGGAAGGCGATCTGCGCCGTGAAACGGCGATGAACATCAAGCGGTTGATGGATCTCGCCTGCTATCGCGGCCTGCGCCACCGGAAAGGCCTGCCGGTCCGCGGCCAGCGCACGCACACCAACGCCCGGACCCGCAAGGGCAAGGCGAAGCCGATCGCCGGCAAGAAGAAGTAATCCGTCGGTCGAGCGGCCCGTTCCCGGCCGCTCCCGCGCTTCAGGATAGGATCAGCATCTATGGCACGTGAACCGCAGCGTCTTCGCCGCCGCGAGCGCAAGAACATCACCGCCGGCGTCGCTCATGTGAACGCCAGCTTCAACAACACCATGATCACCATCACCGATGCGCAGGGCAATGCGATCAGCTGGTCGAGCGCCGGCATGATGGGCTTCAAGGGCAGCCGCAAGTCGACGCCCTATGCCGCGCAGGTCGCGGCGGAAGATGCCGGGCGCAAGGCCGCCGAGCATGGCGTCCGGACGCTCGAGGTCGAAGTGAAGGGTCCGGGCTCGGGCCGCGAATCGGCGCTGCGCGCGCTGCAGGCGGTCGGTTTCCAGATCACTTCGATCCGGGACGTGACGCCGATCCCGCACAACGGCGTGCGGCCGTCGAAGCGCCGCCGCGTCTGACGAACTCGTGCCGGCGGCGGTCGCCCGTCGCCAGCGCCTCTTTACCCGCCCCGAACTTGGCTTCGGGGCCAGCCCCGAGGGGAAAAAAGTGGCTGTCAACGCAAAGAACTGGCAGGAACTGAAGAAGCCGACCTCGCTTGAGAAGAAGCCCGGCGGCGACCTCAAGCGGAAAGGCACGTTCGTGGCCGAACCGCTGGAGCGCGGCTTCGGCCTGACGCTCGGCAATGCGCTGCGCCGCGTGCTGCTGTCGTCGCTCCAGGGTGCGGCCGTCACGTCGATCAAGATCGAGAACGTCCTGCACGAATTCTCGTCGCTCGCGGGCGTTCGCGAGGACGTGACGGACATCGTCCTCAACGTGAAGCAAGTGGCGCTGCGGATGCAGGGCGAGGGGCCGAAGCGCCTGCAGCTCTCGGCGACCGGTCCGGCCGAAGTCACCGCCGGGATGATCGCCGTCACCGGCGACATCGAAGTGATGAACCCCGATCTGGTGATCTGCCACCTGGACGAAGGGGCCACGCTCAACATGGAGCTGACCGCCGACACCGGGAAGGGCTATGTCCCGGCGGCGAGCAACCGCCCGGCGGACGCGCCGATCGGCCTCATTCCGGTCGATGCGCTCTACTCGCCGGTCCGGCAGGTGGCCTACAAGGTCGAGAACACCCGCGTCGGCCAGGAGCTTGACTACGACAAGCTCACGATCACGGTCGAGACCGACGGCACCGTCTCGCCGGACGATGCGCTCGCCTATGCCGCGCGCATCCTGCAGGACCAGCTCCAGCTCTTCGTGCATTTTGACGAGGGCCTGCCGGTCGCCGCGCCGTCCCATGGCGGCACCGCGCTCGCGCCCGCCGAGGCGGAAAGCGACGCGAACCAGCTCAACCGCTATCTCCTCAAGAAGGTGGACGAGCTCGAACTGTCGGTCCGCAGCGCCAACTGCCTGAAGAACGACAACATCATCTATATCGGCGATCTCGTGCAGAAGACCGAGGCGGAAATGCTGCGCACGCCGAATTTCGGCCGCAAGAGCCTGAACGAGATCAAGGAAGTCCTGTCCTCGATGGGTCTGCGGCTGGGCATGGAGATCCCCGGCTGGCCGCCCGAGAACATCGAGGAAATGGCCAAGAAGCTCGAACAGGACATCATGGGCTGAGACAGGTCGGGGCGGCGCCAGGGCGTCGCCCCCGGCCCGCCGCGGTCCGCAGTCCGGCGGTGCCGCGCCAACGCCGGCCGGACCGGCGAGAGGGTCGCCCTCGGGCGGCCCTTTTTGTTGTCGGCCGCCGCTGCCCTAACCGTTTCGAAACCGCTTCGCTGTAATGCGGTGGGGCAATGGTTTCCATGTCGCCTTCGACCTGCGCCGCCGCCGGCGCTGGCCCTTCACCCTACCCGCGGGCGCCGCGGGCGCCGGCCATGCTTTCCGCCACGCTTCACGCCGGAGAGAAACGTGTGGACGTGTTCCTGCGCGATGTTTCGGCCGGCGGCGCGATGGTGGAGGGCCGGAATCTGCCGGCGCCCGAGTGCCCGATCGTCCTGGTCCGCGACGCGCTGCGTCTGGCCGGCACTGTCGTCTGGCGCAGCGGCAACCGGGCCGGGCTTCGGTTCGCCGATCAGGTGCCGCTCGAAGAGGTGCTGGAGCTCGCCAAGCTGGTGCCGGCCCATCAGGCCCGCATCGACGAGATTCAGCGGCTGCTGCGCGCCGGCACGGCAGCGGACGGACTGATCATGGTCGATGCGGCATCACCGGCGGTCGCGGCCGATCCGAAGCACGGCTTCGACATCGCCGTTCGGCTGGTCGAGGCGGTCGGCGACGCACTGACTGCCGACGACGATGTGATCAGCCGCCATGGCACCACGCTGCAGAAGCTCGACGAGCTCGCGCAGTTGCTCCGGCACATGGAACGCCGCGTCGCGGACCTGCTGCAGGCTTGACTCAGGCGGGCAGTTGCGGTTTAGCGCCGCGCTTCGGCAGCGGCGCCCGCCGCTGCCCGGCTTGGGGTACCTGAAACGGCCCCCTGACAAACGAAAGGAAGTCCCATGCGTCACCGCGTCGGCGGCCGCAAGCTGCAGCGTACCGCCTCCCACCGCACCGCGCTGTTCCGCAACATGTCGGCCGCGCTGATCAAGCATGAGCAGATCACCACCACCGTCGCCAAGGCGAAGGAGCTCCGCCCCTATGTCGAGAAGCTGGTGACGCTCGCCAAGAAGGGCGGCCTCGCCAACCGGCGCCTGGCGCACAGCCGGCTGCTGGACGACACCCAGCTCAAGAAGCTGTTCGACGTGCTCGGCCCGCGCTACGCGGCCCGCAACGGCGGCTACACCCGGATCATCAAGGCCGGCATCCGCGCGTCCGACGCGGCGCCGATGGCGATCATCGAGTTCGTGGACCGCGACGTCAGCGCCAAGGGCCAGGATTCCGGCCCGGTCCAGAACGAAGACGCGTTCGACGAAGCCGCCTGATCGGTCCGCATTCGACGCACAGAGGGCCGCTCCGGGGTGCCGGGGCGGCCTTTTTCGTCCACCATGTTCAGCGCCGGGCGAGCTCGCGATCGATGAGCGCCACGGCGTCCGTGTAGCGATCGGCATCGAGGCTGCCGAAGCGGGCGCGGAACTGCGCTTCGGTCAGGCCTTCGGGGCCGCCGGTCAGCCGCGCCGGCAGCAAGGCTTCCGCGTCTGCCCGCGCCAGCGTTGCTGCGCTGGCGGCGGCCCGCTCCGGGTCGATCGCGGCGCGGGCGGCGCGCAGGCCGGCCCGGTCGGCCGCCAGATCGACAAAGCTGAAGCCCGAGCCGCCGTCGCTGTCCGCCAGTTCCTTCCACTCGCCGAGCGCAGTGCCGGCATCGTCGCCGATCACCGCGCCAAGCGCTGCCGAAAGCGCCCAGTGCTTGGCCAGATCCGGCCGGCCATGCAGTGTCGTGTCCGGCGCGAACATGCCCGGCCCGGCGCCGCACGCCGCGGCGCGCTCGGCGGCGGGCGCGAAGATCTGCGTGGCGCGCTCTGGGGCCACCAGCAAGGCAAGTGCGGCAAAGGCCGCGCGGTTCGCATCCGGCGTCCCGCCGCCGGTCGCGAAGGCACGCCGGACATGGATGTGGAGTTCCGCGGCCGGGGCGGTGCGGTGGGCAGCGACCAGCCGGCACAGCATTTTCGCCGTGCGGGCATCATCGAGGGTCGCCCCCGTCGATCGCAGCGCAGAATCCACCAGGCGGGTGCCCGAGGGCAGCGCGAGCGCGGCGGTGACGGCATCGGGGCCAACCGCGATCCGCCGCACCATCGCGTCAAGCTCCGGCAGCCGGGCGCCGCGCCGGCGCAGCAGCCAGTGGCCGGCCTCGGCCGCCCAGCGGCTGAGGAAGCGGGGCACCGGCACCAGTCCGATCCGTGCGTCGATCGGCGGGAAGCCCTGATGCGCCCCGGTGATGCGCGCCTCGACATTCAGCCACTGGCCGAGCGGCAGGCTGAGGCTGGCGCGGCCGACGAGCGTGCCCTTGTCGATATGCGCCGCGACATGGCGGAGCCCGCTGGCATCGCTGGCGAGCGCTGCCAGCCCGTTCAGCATCGCGGCATCGATCCGCACGGCCGCCCCGGGCATGGTCTGGGCGGTCTTCAGCTGGGCGACGGCCGCCCGGCCCGCGGCGACATCGGCCGGCAACGGACGGTCGCGGGCCGGCACCGAGGGCGTGCCGCTCAGCAGCAGCAGCCAGCCGAGCAGCGCCAGCGCGACCGCGGCGAGAAGCAGGCGGCGCGGCCAGCGGCGCTGTCGGCGGGGCGTGGCGGAGGTCATGGCAGCGGCATTCGTCTGACAGGGGGCGGGTGGGCCGCCGCCATGCGCGCGCGCTGCCGGCCAAGTCAATCCGCAGCGGCAACCGCGCTGCGGGTGGGACGGCCGGGAGCCGGCGATCGAGCCGGCAAGGGGGCGCGGACGGCCAGACGAGGCCTCGGGCCTTGATTCGCGTCGCACGGTGATTCAGCCTCGCCGAAATGGGGTCGAGGCTCGGCCGCGGGGAGGGACGCGATGCAGGTGATCGCCGAGCTGCTGACGCCGGACGAAGTGGCGCGCATCCGCGCCATCATCGCCGCCGGGCCATGGGAAGCGGGTGCGGCGACCGCAGGCCATCTCGCGCAGCGGGCCAAGGCGAATGCGCAGCTGGCCGCGGCATCGCCCGCCGCCGCCGATGCCGGAGCGATCGTCCGCGCGGCGCTCGATCGATCGCCCGCCTTCCTGGCGGCGGCCCTGCCGCGCACCGTGCTGCCGCCGCTGTTCAGCCGCTACGCGCCGGGCGAGGCCTATGGCCCGCATGTCGACAACGCCCTGCGCCGCAGCGGCAGTGGCTGGGTGCGCACGGATCTGTCGGTCACGCTGTTTCTGAGCCCGCCCGAGAGCTATGAGGGCGGCGCGTTGCTCATCGCGGACGGCGCGGCGTCCCACCGGGTGAAGCTTCCGGCGGGAACGGCCATCCTTTATCCCGCCGACACGATCCACCAGGTGGAGCCGGTCGGCGCCGGCGAGCGGCTGGCGGCCGTCATCTGGGTCGAATCGCTGGTCGGCGACGCCGCGGCCCGTCGCATCCTGCTGGAGCTGGACGGGGCCGTGCAGCAGCTGGGCGATCACCCGTCGGCGCTGCGGCTGACCGGCATCTACCACAATCTGCTGCGCCGCTGGGCCGGCAGCCGCGCGCCCTAGCGCCCGAGCAGCACCCGTGCCTGGCCCGCGATCTGGGCCAGCATCGCGGTGTTCGGCGCCGCATTGGCGCGCGCCCGCTGCACCAGCTCGCGGAACTGCTGCACCCGGCTGGCCTGCCTGACCAGCCACGTGTCGACGAATGCCTGGGGTTCGGCGTCGCTTGCCCGGGCGAGGAAATCGAGGCGCATCTGCTGGAAATCCCGCGCGAGGCCGGAGGCGAGCAGTCGCTCCCACGGATCGCTCGGCGAGAGCCTGTTGGCCGTCGCCTGCGCCCAATCGAGCCCGAGCGCTTCGCCCAGCCGGGTGAAGGCGCGCGTGATCGTGATCTCGTCGGTACCGGTCGCGGCGGCAAGCGACGCGAGGCCGACTGCGCCGTCCATCTCGAAGAGCCGCGCGACGCGGCGGACGATCTCGATCGGCGCGCCCGTTGCGGTCAGCCGGTTGACCAGCGTCTGCGAGGCCGCCTGCGCTTCTTCTTCGAGCAGGCTGTCGACCTGCTCCGCAAGCCGGGAGACGCCGGCATCGAGCTCGGGCACCAGCCGCCCGGGCATGGTGCCGGGATCGGTCGTCCGCAGCAGATCGGCGATCTGCGCGCGCAGGCCGAGCGCTGCGGCATCGAGCAGGGCCAGCCGGGCCGTTTCGTTCATCGGCGTCGCGTCGATCGCGTCCCACAGCGCGCGCATGCCGTAGAGCCGCTCGGCCACCACGAACATCGCGGCGATGTCGCCCAGGGCTGCACCTTCCTCTTCGGCCAGCTCGAACGGATGGATCATGCCCATCCGGTTGATCATCCGGTTGGCGATCTTGGTCGCGAGGAGCTGGCGACGCAGCTGGTGCTGCTCGATCGCGTCCGCATACCCGCTCTGCATTTCGGCGGGGAATGCGGTCAGCAGATCCGGGACCAGGCTCGGGTCATCCGCCAGCTGGGTCGACTCGATCGCATCCTGCAGCGCCAGCTTGGCGGTGGACAGCAGCACCGCCAGCTCGGGCCGCGTCAGCCCGCGATGCTCCTGGGCGCGGCGCAGCAGCTCGTCATTGCCCGCCAACCCCTCGACCGCGCGATCGAGCCGGCCGGACGTCTCCAGCGTCTCGATCAGCCGCACATAGGACGGCAGGCGGTCGACGCCGCCCGTCTCTGCCACCGACAGCGCCAGCGTCTGCTGCCGGTTGTCGTCGAGCACCAGCTCGGCGACGTCGTCGGTCATCCGCGCGAGCAGTGCGTTGCGGTCGTCCGAGGAAAGCCGGCCCTCGATCAGTTCGCGGTTGAGCGCGATCTTGATGTTCACTTCATTGTCCGAACAGTCGACGCCCGCCGAATTGTCGATGAAGTCGGTGTTGATCCGCCCGCCGAGCGCCGCGAAGGCGATGCGCCCGGCCTGGGTGACCCCCAGATTGGCGCCTTCGCCGATCACGCGCGCGCGCAGCTCTTCGCCATTGACGCGCAGCGCATCGTTCGCGGGATCGCCGACATCGATGTTCGATTCCGCCCGCGCCTTCACATAGGTCCCGATGCCGCCGAACCAGATCAGGTCGACGGGGCTTTTCAGGATCGCCGAAATGAGCGCGGCCGGCTCGATCTCGGCAGTGGCGATGCCGAGCGCTGCCTGCGCTTCCGGCGACAGCGTGATGGTCTTGGCGCTGCGGGGGAACACGCCGCCGCCCTTCGAAATCAGTGTCGCGTCATAGTCCGCCCAGCTCGACCGCGGCAGCGTGAACAGCCGCTCCCGCTCGCTCCAGCTGCGCGCCGGGTCGGGATCGGGATCGATGAAGATGTGGCGGTGGTCGAACGCCGCGACGAGCTTGATTGCCTTGGAGAGCAGCATGCCGTTGCCGAACACGTCGCCGGACATGTCGCCGCAGCCGACGACCCGCACCGGATCGGTCTGCACATCGACGCCCATTTCGGCGAAGTGGCGCTGGACCGACACCCAGGCGCCCTTGGCGGTGATGCCCATCGCCTTGTGATCATAGCCCTGGCTGCCCCCGGACGCGAAGGCGTCGCCAAGCCAGAAGCCGCGTTCCAGCGCGATCGCATTCGCGACGTCCGAGAAGGTGGCGGTTCCCTTGTCCGCCGCCACCACGAAATAGGGATCGGCGCCGTCGCGGGCGACGACGCGCTCGGGATGGACGACGCTGCCCGCCACGATGTTGTCGGTCACGGACAGCAGCGATCGGATGAAGATGCGGTAGCTTTCCGTCCCCTCCGCCAGCCAGGCGTCGCGCTGAGCGGGTGGCGGCAGCTGCTTCGGGAAGAAGCCGCCCTTGGCGCCGGTCGGCACGATCACGGCGTTCTTCACCCGCTGCGCCTTCATCAGGCCCAGGATCTCGGTGCGGAAATCGTCGCGCCGGTCGGACCAGCGCAGGCCGCCGCGGGCGACCGGGCCGGCGCGCA
>ERZ1066122.2743-NODE-2743-length-11066-cov-9.062211_pt1 | contig 11066 bp, 9 predicted proteins | sample MGYA00382769_ERZ1066122 | MGnify/ENA primary metagenome ERZ1066122 (study PRJEB33369, sample SAMEA5778352) | biofilm metagenome | biome: Industrial cooling water; feature: Water cooling tower basin; material: Biofilm | place: United Arab Emirates | collected...
GCTTTTAACTCGTCTAGTCCGTGTTTTTTACGCGCAGAAATCAGTAGCATTTCCGGAATTTCTTCGGAAATCCGCAGTGCTGTTTCTTCTGAGAGCACGTCCGATTTGTTACCGATTACAGTGACCTCAATATTGGGAAACTGCCGGCGTAGGTCTTCAACACCCCCGCGAATCGCTTGTGCTGCCGCCAAAAAATCATTTTGTGCCGGAGCAAGATCTACCAGATACAACACGAGGCGCGCCTGACCAATTTTCTCAAAAGTTCTTTGTATGCCGATTTGCTCAACGACATCAGTAGTTTCGCGAATTCCCGCCGTATCAATAAACCGGAATCCAATTCCGCCGATCGAAATTTCATCTTCTACTGTATCGCGCGTGGTTCCGGCGATGTCCGAAACGATCGCGCGCTCTTCGTTGAGCAAAGCGTTGAGTAAGGTCGATTTTCCTACATTGGGTTCGCCCGCAATCGCAATAGGAATACCGTTCTTGATGACATTTCCTACCGCAAAAGAATCGAGCAATTTTTTAAGGACCGATTCAATGTGAGCCAGCAATTCGTGAAACTTCGTCCGATCGGCAAATTCTACATCTTCCTCCGCAAAATCCAATTCGAGCTCAATCAACGAAGCGAAGTTGAGTAAATCGTCGCGAAGCTTGGCGAGTTCATCAGAAAATCCGCCACGCATCTGCTGCATGGCCACCTGATGCGATGCTTCGTTTTCGGAAGCGATAAGATCGGCTACCGCTTCCGCCTGCGACAAATCCATTTTTGCATTTAAAAACGCTCGCAAAGTAAATTCGCCCGGTTCGGCTATACGACAACCATTACGCAACAATAATTGTAAGATCGAATTCTGGATATACAATGAGCCGTGGCAGGATATTTCTACCACATTTTCGCCGGTGTAGGAGTGAGGTGCCTTAAATAAACTAACCAAAACCTGATCGATGGATTTGACGCCGTCGACAATCGTTCCCAGATGAATCGTATGCGACTTTTCCCGGTGCAGTTTTTTGCCTCGAACCGAATGAAAAATCTGATCAGCTATAGTAATCGCATCCGAACCGGAAACCCGAATAATGGCAATTGCGCCCATGCCGGGAGGCGTTGCCAGTGCTGCAATGGTGTCTTGACGAATCATGCGGCAAATGTAGCGGATATCTGCTTGCGAAAGCGAAAGACAAATCCAAAAAGAAACCGCCCGAAGGCGGTTGTATTTAATTATTCAGCATCACCGGCATGACCAGCATGGTAACGGACTCTCCTTCGTCGAGGCCATCTGCAGGAGTAAGGATTCCCGCCCGGTTAGGCATCGACATTTCCAGCTGAATCAGGTCAGACTGTAAATTGGTCAGCATTTCGACCAAAAATCTCGAATTAAAACCAATTTGAATGTCTTCACCCTGGTAATCACAAGTCAGACGCTCTTCAGCACGATTTGAAAAATCCAGATCCTCTGCTGAAATATTTAATTCTGCACCGGCGATTTTTAGGCGAATCTGGTGTGTAGTTTTGCTGGCAAAAATAGCCACGCGGCGAACCGAATTTAAAAACTGAATGCGATCCATCATCAGTCGGTTCGGGTTTTCTTTCGGAATTACCGCCTCGTAGTTCGGATATTTACCATCGATAAGTCGGCACGTCAGCACATAATTATCGAACGAAAATGTCGCGTTTGAGTCGTTATATTCAATTTTAACCTCCGCATCGGAAGCCGAAAGAATACTTTTCAAAATATTTAGAGGCTTCTTAGGCATGATAAATTCGGCCACCTGTGATGCCTTCACGTCAGTGCGAGCATACTTTACGAGCTTGTGCGCATCGGTGGCGACGAAAGTCAGCCCCTCCGGAGAAAACTGGAAAAACACACCCGACATTACCGGACGCAGATCGTCATTGCCTGCCGCGAAAATGGTTTTGCTTACGGCTGTGGCTAAAACATCAGCAGAGACCAGCGTAACAGAAGGATCCTCGATAATGTATGCTTTCGGAAACTCAGCTCCCGGTAAATATGCCAACGCATATTTTCCTGAATTGGAGCTGATTTCTATAGTGCTGTTTTCCTCTACGGTAAATGTCAGCGGCTGCTCCGGAAAAGTCTTCAGAATTTCAAGTAGTAATTTGGCCGGTACAGCCACGCTACCCGTAGAATCTGTCTCGATGTCCAACGTGGCAGACATAGTGGTTTCCAAATCAGAGGCCGAAACCGTAAGGGAATTGTTATTTAATTCAAAAAGGAAATTTTCCAGAATCGGTAGCGCATTGGTATTGTTGATTACACTACCCAATACCTGTAACTGCTTCAGCAAATAGGAACTCGATACAATAAATTTCATTGGCGTTTCTTTGTGCCGGATGGCTTCTAATTTTTTACAAATATATCGTAATCGCTATATTCCGGGAAGAAATTTTATTAACACTAACGTGCGTATTTTTTAATCCGCAACCACGTGAAGAGTGCGCCAAAAATCCCCAGTAAAAGCAATGGAGCCGCGATCAGAATGATTCCGATTTGCGTGTAATCCGCATAAACTTTTTCGCGATCGAGCAGCGCCAGGGTAACTTCTTTGCTCCGGATGTTGATAAGTCCGTTTTCATCCAGAAGGTAATTGACGCAATTCAACAAAAATTCCTTATTTCCGTAAAATTTATTCGTCCATTTGTCGAAACCTAATTCCAACGGCTGAAAGTTTTTATCAAACTGATTTTTAATCACATCTCCGTCGGAAATAACAATCATCTTTGTTTCTTTTCCCTTTGCCGTAAAAGTGGCATCCTTAAACGGAAGTACTCTGTTTTGATACATGGACACAAAAGATCCTTCTACCAAAACTCCCATTGGTATTCCGCCGCCGCCTTTAAATTCCGACGGATTCGGACGATCTTCTACCATACTTAAACTAACTTCCACCGGCGTGCCGACCAGCTTGGAATAAGGCGACGACTCCAGAAGTACCGTCTTTTTAAGCGGTGTTTTTAAAAGTTCAATACCACCGGCAAATTCAAGCTTTAAAGCGTCGACATTAACCGCTATCGGATGCTTTGAGACCGGGGTTACCCAGGGTGAATAAAACCACGGGTATTGCGTAAACCGGCTCGCGCCGCTGCCTTCGCCGCTGGCTAACGCAATGGGTGTCGCCATAATGTCTTTTACCAAATTGGACTGTATGCGGAATCCGTAGCGGAAAAACATATCATCCAGATTTAACTGGTTTGGAAAAGCCAGCGCTGCGCCACTGTCGTTGTACAGACTGTCCATATCCATCCGTACGGCATCGACGAGCCACAGGGTTTTTCCTCCCGATAAAATAAACTGATCCAACACCTGTTTTTCTTCTTCTGAAAAACCTTCTGTAGGTTTGGCAATTACCGCCAAATGATATTTTTTTAAGTCGGTAAGCGTCTTTTGCGGATTTGCTGCCACGGAATCTAAAGTGAACGGCGCTATGAAATAATTGTCGCGCACGCTGCGAACGAAGTCTGCAATTAACAGATCGTGCAATTCGCCGTTTCCTTTTACGACCGCAACGGCCTTCTGCTTTTCTTGAGTAATGGCATTAAAGGCATTGGAGAACGCGTATTCCAGATGCTGTACCGAACTGATCACCTTTTCCTGCGTGGATTCGCCCATGTTATTTTTTAACAGCGGCACTTTGATGTGCTTGTCGCCATAAGTGGCGATCGCCCAAGGGAACACCGTGGCCTGACTCTGCTTTCCGCGATCGTCGACGGTGACACTAACCGGAGTTAACCCCCGATCGAGGAATTGCTGCATGGTTTTCTCAGCTTCTTCCTCGTCTTCCAGCGGATCCACAAACTGAAACACCACATTCGGATTGTACGCGCGAAACTCCTCGAGTAACTGCTGTGTTTCGGTTTGCAGTCGCTTAAACTCGCCCGGGAAATCACCTTTTAGAAAAACGTCTACATAAAGCGGTTGCGAAACCTGCTCCAATATTTCCAACGACGTATCAGATAAGGTATAGCGCTGATCCTGCGTAAGATCAAAACGACCGAAAAGGCGCAATCCGGCGACGTTGAGCACCAACAGCACGCCGATCACGATGGCCAGAATTTTCACACTTTCCTGTCGCGCCTTGCGGCTGGCTTGCAGCGTCCCGATGCGAAAAACCGTAAGTGCTACAAAAATTGAGGTAATGCTGAGGAAATAGACAACGTCGCGCGTGTCAATAACGCCGCGTGCCATGCTCTGAAAATGCGAATCCATCCCCAGTGATGCAATCAGTTCTTCAAATCCTTTGGCGTAAATGGATAAGCCCTCGAAGCCAAAGTATAGTGCGAAAGCGGTGAATACGGCTAAAATGAAAGAAACAATCTGATTGTCCGTCAGCGATGAGCAAAATATGCCGATCGCCGTGTAAGCGGCTATCAAAAACAGCATTCCAAAATAAGAACCGGTAATGCTTCCGGTATCCATCGCAGTAGCTCCCAACACGTAATCCGACAATAAAAATCCATAAAGTAAGGTGGGAAGCAGGGCAATAAGAATCAGCAGAAAAGAACCCAAAAACTTGCCCAATGTGATCTGAAGCCGCGACAAGGGTTTAGTAAGTAACAACTCAAGCGTTCCCTGTTTGCGTTCGTCCGCAAAACTCCGCATCGTTACCGCAGGTATCAGAAAAAGTAAAACCCACGGAGCAATCGTAAAAAAGGGCGTTAAATCCGCAAATCCACTGTTTAAGATGTTATACTGCCCTTCAAAAACAAAAAGGAAAAGTCCGTTAACAATGAGAAAAACAGCGATGACCAGATACCCGATCGGACTGTCAAAAAACGATTTAATTTCGCGTAATAAAAGTGATTTCATAGATGCATGTCAATGCTAACCGGCGTAACGGGGGTTACTGTTTTTTATTTTACTTTCCAAAATTAATGCGAACTTCCGATTGAAAACGGAGGCCCAGCAAAGTATTCGCCGAACCAACCAGATGCGGATTGCTGCGATACGTGGCGATTTCCAAATATCCCGCTTCGTTAAAAACGGCCACCATGCGACCTTCACTGTCTTTCAGACTCAGCCGACCTTCATTTAGAATATCAGCGAAGCGACGGAAAATAACATTAACGGTATTTTTACCCGCAGCTACGGTGTAAGATCTGCCGGTAACCAGCTCCTGAAACATTTTTCGCGTAATGTTTACCACCGCATTTCCAAAGTGATCCACGTAAATCACATATCCCTTGATCGACGATCGATCAGCTGCAACTACCGGCTTTAACTCGGTTACTTCTTTCAGACCCGCCGTTTCGCGGCCGATAACATTCAGCACGCCGCCCCGCGCCAGATGTGTAGCAACTTTCGCCAGTACATCCAGATCTGCGGTCTCCGGCGGAAAACGGTCGTGAATCGTAATTTCAAATAATTTTTCGGGTAAAATTTTGCTCGACAAAAGCGACAATATCCCATTGTCCGCTCCAATGAAGTAGTGCCCGTTCCACTGCATGGCAATATGCCGGTTACCCTTGTGAAACTCGGCGTCAACTCCAATCAAATGAACGGTGCCCGGAGGAAACGACGTCCACGCGGCATTTAAAAGATAACTGGCCTCGTAAATGTTGAAAGGATCAACGTGGTGACTAATATCAACAATGCGGCATTCTGGAAAGTCGGAAATCAATTTACCCTTAAGCGCACCTACAAAATGATCGCGAAGTCCAAAATCGGTGGTAAGCGTGATTATTGACATAAAATTGTTTAAAAGTATTTCGCCGACAAGAGCCGCAATCCTTAACTTTGGAATGCAAACTTAGGAATTATCGCCTGAACTATTCAATTTAAATACCCACCGTTTGAACGAGAGAACTATTGAACTGGTAGATATCGCACCAAAAGAGTTTTGGGGCGCGCAGGATCACCATCTGGAAACCATTAAGAAGTATTATCCAAAACTTAAAATCGTTGCGCGGGGCACTACCATCAAGGCATTCGGCGATCCGGAAGTACTGGACGAGTTCGAAAACCGCTTCAACCGCCTGATGCTGCACTTCACCCGCTATAACCGCATTGATGACAATGTAATCGAACGTGTGCTCGAAAGCAATTCCCAGGACGAACAGCGCATGCCCGACCACGAAAAAATTCTGGTGCATGGAGTAGGGGGCAAGATGATTAAAGCCATGACGCCCAACCAACAATTGCTTGTGGATATGGTGCATAAGAACGACATGGTGTTTGCCGTAGGACCCGCCGGAACAGGGAAAACCTACACCGGTGTTGCCATGGCCGTAAAAGCCCTGAAAGAAAAAAGTGTACGCCGCATCATCTTAACACGGCCTGCCGTGGAAGCCGGCGAAAATCTCGGGTTTCTTCCGGGCGATATGAAGGAAAAACTCGACCCGTACATGCAGCCGCTGTACGACGCACTCCGCGACATGATTCCGCCGCAAACACTCGAAGACTACGTAGCTAAAGGGATCGTGCAAATCGCACCGCTGGCGTTTATGCGTGGCCGCACACTCGACAATGCATTCGTCATCCTCGACGAAGCGCAAAATACCACGCATTCGCAAATGAAAATGTTCCTCACGCGAATGGGACGCAACGCCAAATTCATGATTACCGGCGATCCCGGACAGGTAGACCTGCCGAGAAGTACGATGAGCGGACTCAAAGAAGCGTTGCTGATCCTGAAAAATGTCGAAGGCATCGGCATCATGTACCTCGATGATAAAGACATCGTGCGCCACCGCCTCGTTAAAAAAGTCATCGACGCGTACAAGAAAATCGAAAATCAGGGGTAATTTTTTTTGGGCGTTGCGGCACATTCAGTTGATCCCTGACAGAACATTCTGCGTGCCGCCGGGCTATCCACTGTAGCCGCCTGCTTGCTGCAGCCAGCAAACAGGCGGCTGCCGTTGCTATCCCTAACGCGCCTGCGCGGTTGTACACGTTGTCAAAAGAAAGTATTTTCGCGGCAACAATACAACTATGAATACAATCACAGAAACTAATTTTACGTTTAGCGCCGATCAAAAGATGTATCGCGGTAAAGTACGCGATGTATACACGCTCAATAACGACCTGCTGGTGATGATTGCCACAGACAGGCTCTCGGCATTCGATGTGGTGCTTCCCAAAGGAATTCCGTTTAAAGGACAGATTCTAAATCAAATCGCAACGCGAATGATGGAACAAACCGCGGATCTGGTGCCTAACTGGTTGCTGGCAACTCCCGATCCGAATGTGGCCGTGGGCAAACTATGCACCCCGTTTAAAGTCGAAATGGTCGTCCGCGGATACCTGGCCGGACACGCCGCGAGAGAATATGCCGCCGGTAAGCGCCAGTTGTGCGGAGTGCCGCTACCCGATGGCCTTCGCGAAAACGACCGCCTGCCTGAACCTATTCTGACACCCTCCACCAAAGCAGACCACGGCGCACACGACGAAGACATCTCGAGAGAAGATATTTTACGCAAAGGCATTGTTAACGAAGCAGATTATGTGGTACTGGAACGATACAGCCGCTTGTTGTTTGAACGCGGTACCGAAATTGCGCGTCAGCGCGGCCTGATCCTGGTTGACACTAAATACGAATTTGGTAAAACCGCAGACGGAACGATCGTGCTTATCGACGAAATCCACACACCCGATTCAAGTCGCTACTTCTACCTCGAGGGCTATGAGGAGCGGCAGCGCAGCGGCGAAGAGCAAAAGCAACTTTCAAAAGAATTTGTTCGCCGTTGGCTAATCGAAAATGGCTTTCAGGGCAAACCCGGACAGTCAATACCGGAAATGACCGACGAGTATGTGACCTCCGTCTCAGAGCGCTACATTGAGCTGTATGAAAAAATTACCGGCGACACGTTCGTCAAAGCGGATACTACTCATATTGCAGAGCGTATTCAGGAGAATGTTAATGTCTTTCTGGCAAAGCAGCACTAGTTTTAAAATATAGAATTCCTGAAAAACGCAAGTGGAGTTCCGCTTGCGTTTTTTTTTGCGTAGTCTGTAACACGCCGGAATCCTTTCTTCAACGCTGAGTTACCCTGCGATGTTTGGTAAATGTTTAATTCGTGTTAAATAATTTATTTACAGTAACATACAACGTAATGCAGCGTCTTGTTGGAAGTAATTTTAAAACAATCATCATGAAAAAAGTTATGTTTAGTCTCGCAATGGCGGTAGCTGCAACCTCTACTACACTGGCCGCTCCCATTGAAAAACCGGAAATGGTGTGGGTAAAACCCATGCCGACACCTCTTTGTAATGCCATCAGCAAAGGCGATTTTGAAGCGGTGAAAAAATTTGTCGAATACGGCGCCGATGTCAACGAGCGTTCCAATGGTCTCACTCCCCTTATGGTAGCCGCACGTTACAATCGGGTTGATATGGTGGAGTTCTTACTGGCAAAAGGAGCGCAGTTGGATGCCAAATCCGATAACGGTTTTACGGCAAAGCGGTACGCGGAGCTGAGTAAAGCAACGGAAGCTGCAAATTTTTTGGGAAGTTACAGAAAGAACTCCTAAAAAATAAAGCGCCTTCGGGCGCTTTATTTTGCGTTAGGGATAGCAGCGGCAGCCCGTCCACCCCGTGTGGCGGCTATAGCGGATAGCCCGGCGGCAGGATTTTTCTAAATTTTTAATGCAATACGTACTTCTGCCGCAACGCCCCCACTGTTAAAAATATATTAAAATTCAGTACTTTGTAAAACATACTACCTGTTTTTAGATATATATTTGCATAAGAAAATCAATTGAAAATCAATCATTAATCACTCACCATGAAAACACTATTATTCACTTTTGCATTTTTTACCGTTACGTCGGTACTAGGAGTCAACCTTGGCGACAAGTATTATACTCCCGAAGAATCACACGTTTTTAATCCGGCGCTAGTACTGCCGGTAGAACAAGTTTCAGAAAGCGAACGGCTTCGTCGCGATTTGCAGATTATCGAGGCGTCGACAGAATTGCAACCCGCATTTAAGTCTGTTTCAGAAAAGATTCGGGACGACCAGAAAATAACCGAAGCCAATTTAGATTTGCCGGCACCATTATCAATAGATCGGTAATTGAATCTATAACGTAAAAAAAAGAGGCTGTCCGTGCACTGCCCCCAAATAGCGTCTAACTTTTTGGGTGCAGTCTGCCGCGGACAGCCTTTTCTATTCGAAGTAGGAGTAAGTAGCTCCTGTTTTCATGCGCAGTAACGCATGATAAATAAGTCGTATTACGTTTTCGACATCTTCTTTTTGCACCATTTCGACCGTAGTGTGCATGTAGCGCAGCGGAAGTGAAATGAGCGCCGAGGCTACGCCACCGTTGCTGTAGGCAAAAGCATCCGTATCGGTTCCTGTTACCCGCGACGACGCGAGGCGCTGGAATGGAATCTCATTTTCGCGTGCAGCTGCGAGGATCAGTTCCCGTAAATTGTTCTGAACGGCCGGAGCGTAAGTAATTACCGGTCCTTTTCCCATCTGAATTTCGCCTTCAATCTTTTTGTTGATCATCGGTGTGGTTGTGTCGTGACAAACATCGGTGACAATTGCGGCGTTGGGACGGATGGTTTTGGTGATCATTTCCGCGCCGCGAAGTCCAACTTCTTCCTGAACAGAATTAGTGATGTAGAGTCCGAAATCCAGTTTTTTTCCGTTTTCCTTAAGCAAACGCGCTACTTCGGCAATCATAAAGCCGCCCATTCGGTTGTCAATCGCGCGACAAACAAATTTGTTTTCGTTGAGGATCATGAAGTCGTCCGGGTAGGTGATCACGCAGCCTACATGAACACCGAGATTTTCAACTTCTTCCTTCGTGTTGCATCCCACGTCGATGAAAAGATTGTCGATTTTGGCATTTTCTTCTTTGTCGCGATTGCGGGTGTGTATGGCAGGCCATCCGAAAACTCCGTGTACAATTCCTTTTTCGGTGTGAATGTGAACGCGTTTGGAAGGAGCGATCTGGTGGTCGGAACCGCCGTTTCGGATGACGTAGATTAATCCGTTCTCGGTAATGTAATTAACGTACCAGGAAATTTCATCCGAATGTCCTTCAATAACGACCTTGTATTTCGCATCCGGATTGATCACGCCCACCATGGTCCCGTACGTATCGGATATAAACGTATCGACATACGGTGAAAGGTAGTTTTTCCACAATTTTTGTCCTTGTGCTTCGTAACCGGTCGGCGATGGATTATTAAGGTACTCCCGCATAAATTGCAGGCTTTTCTCGTTTAAAAGAGAGGTATGTGTCATTTTTAATTTTTTGCGAATTTAAGGAATTGAAATTATTCTAATTTTGACATCAAAATCGAGAGCATGAAGAAGTTTTTGCTGGCAATCTGGCTGCTGGGTAGCCTGTCGGCCTTTTCGCAGGTAGTGGATTCGCTGGAAAACAATGTTGCCGAGGAGCAGGATACATTATGGGGTGAGCCGGTAGAGCTTCCGGAGTTGGTCATTTCCCGGCACAAGATGGACGAGCAGGCGCTGCGGGAATTCTTATTGCTTCAAAAGCGTGTATATAAGGTTTATCCTTATGCGAAAATTGCTGCTGAACGGCTTACGTTGTTAGACCGGAATATGGCAAAGCTGCGCACCGATAAAGAGCGAAAGCAATATTTCAAGATTGTAGAGAAGTATATTGAGAATGAGTTTACCGATCGCTTAAAGCAATTGTCGCGCAAGCAGGGGCAGATTTTGGTGAAATTGATTTCGCGGCAAACCGGCAGTACCGCCTTTGATTTGGTGAAAGAGTACAAGAGTGGCTGGAAAGCATTTTGGGCCAGTAATACGGCACGTGTGTTCAATATTAACCTAAGGGCAAAATACGAACCGTTCGCCGTTAATGAAGATTACCTGATCGAAACGATTCTTGTGCGTGCTTTTGAAGCCGGACAACTCGTGGAGCAGCCTGCGGCAAAACCGGTAGATTATGCCGCATTGTCTGAATATTGGGTAGAACGGGTAGCAGCCAATAAGAAGAAACGGACAGAGTAGTGGCTCTTTGGGTCGAATAATTTGGTATTTAGTATTGGTAATAAGCGGCTTACATTTTTTATCAAAAAAACTTGCGTAGAAGTAAAATGGGATAGTATCTTTGCGGTCCT
>ERZ1066122.2744-NODE-2744-length-11060-cov-7.270604_pt1 | contig 11060 bp, 10 predicted proteins | sample MGYA00382769_ERZ1066122 | MGnify/ENA primary metagenome ERZ1066122 (study PRJEB33369, sample SAMEA5778352) | biofilm metagenome | biome: Industrial cooling water; feature: Water cooling tower basin; material: Biofilm | place: United Arab Emirates | collected...
ATGCAGACGTCGGCCTCGATGTCGGTGTCGCCCGCGAGCGGATGGAACTCGGCGAACAAGGCGTGACCTCAGCCCGTCAGGGCGAGGACGCAGAGCTCCGCCTCGGTCCGCGCAAGCACCCACCCGTCCACCAGAACCACGTCGCCCCGGCGCAGCGCGCTCTCCCGCAGCGCCGCGACTTCGCGGCGCGCTCCCTCCGGCCCATGCGCCGCCGCGGCCAGCACGTCGGCGAGCCGCGCGGCGCCCTCGGCCGCCCGCGGATCGCCGGCGAGGTGGGCGCGGCCCACGGCGCGCGCCGCCTCCAGATCCGCGAAGACGGCGCGAAGCGCCGCGTGGAGCGGGGCGTGAAGCCTTCGGCCAGGTCGCCCGCGGCCGCCCAGGGCGGCCGCAAAGACCGCGACCGGCGCGGCGGCGATGGCCCCCGTCATGGTTCGCCGGCGGCCCCACAGCGCGGTGCCGGCATGGGAGCCGCCATCGGTGCCTTCGGGCAATGCCCGGTCCTCGTCCTGTGCGCGCGCCAGTCGCTGACCGTGCGACGGGAGTGGCCATGCGTGCTTCACTGCCGGCGTCCCCACTGAGGAATGCCGCACCGTCCTACATCGCTCGTGCATGAGATGGAATCCGATCACATATCTCCGCCAATATCACATAAACGCGACAAGAATGTCAGTATCCTCCTTCCCAGACTGCGCTCTCGGAGTTTGCAGCACGGGTCGCTCTCCAGTGCGGCAACCCCGGCCTCAAGGGCAAGGGCTATGCTTGTGTTGCGCACCGGCGCCCTTGGCCTGGTGCCCGCACAGCTTGCCCACGAAGAGGACGTAGGGGTGCCCGTCGAGGCCGTGGCGCCGGCGCACCTCGGCCGCGCGCGGGTCGGCCGCGTCGCGCGGGCCGAAGCGCGCATCCGCCGCGAGCGGTATCAGCTACTCACCGGAATGGCCGACCCGCCGTGGATGAAACCTGTGGCATGGCATGAGCGCCGGCGGAGAGGTCGGCCTGGTCATGGTGCGCCTGAGCCCGCGTATCAGTTGGACCCGGAAGGCCCGAAGCACCCCCGATTGCGCCAGGGGCCGCAAGGCCCGGGAGCGTGCTGTTCAGGTTTTGGATCCTTGGGCCTTCTGCGCCGGCGGTGGCGGAGGAGGGCGCGATGGAGGTTCTGCACCCGCGCTGCGCGGGTCTCCATGTGCATAAGGACAGTGTGGTGGCGGCGGTACGCCTGGCCGAGGCGCTTGCCCCGGACACGGCGCGCGTCGGTTCCCGAAACGCCCATCCGCTTCGTCCGCTCGGTCAGGGACACCGTGCCGTGTGGAGCATGGCACCGAGGCCATGGACCAGCCGGCCGCGCGCCGCGCCGACCTCCGCCGCGACGCGCCGGGCGGCCTGTACCACGCCGGCCCGCGACGCCAGCCGCGGACCCCGGCCGACGCCGACCACCAGCCGCCCGCCTGGCTTCAGCACCCGCCGCATCTCGCGCACCGCCGCGGCCGGGCCCGGCAGGTGCAGCGGCACGAACAGGGAGACCACCGCGTCGAAGCCGGCGCCGTCCAGTTCCAGCGCCTCGGCGTCCATGCGGCGGAACTCGGCCATCGCCTCCAGGCCGTGCCGGCGGGCCTTGTCCGCGGCCTTCCGCAGCAAGCCCTCGGAGTGGTCTATCCCGACGACGCTTCCCCCGCCGCCGCGGAGCGCGGCCGCCGCCTGTGGCGCCACCAGCCCGGTCCCGGTCCCGACGTCCAGCACGCGGTCCGCCGGCCCGAGCCGGGCCAGCGCCAGCGTTTCCCGCGCGAGCGGTGCCGCGAGGCGCCCGGTCAGGCGGTCGAACTCCCCCGCGGCCGCGTCGTAGCTTGCGGCGTCGAGCCGCTTGTGCTCGGCCAGCGCGGTGTCCATCGGGGTCATGGGCGTGCGGTCCGGTGCTGGCCCGACCCGCTGCCGGCGTCCGGGCGGCGTATGCCGACGGCCCGGAAGAACGGCCCGACCGCCAGGAACAGCGGCCGCAGCGCGCGGACCGGCGCGAGGCGGTTGTACAGGCGCGCGAGCCGGGCGCGCCCTTCCGGGAACTGCGCGATGTCGTGCTCGGACAAGGACGGCACGACGAGCCGGGCGTCGAAGCGGGTGCAGCGGCGCAGCAGCCGCATCGCCTCCCGCGTGCTGAGCAGGCGGTTGTAGTCGTAGGACTTCCCGCTGCGCCAGCGCACGTAGCGGGCCTGCAGGGGCCGCGGCAGCCAGCCGACGCCCCAGACGAAGACGTGCGGCTCCGCCGTCAGGCTGAAGCGGTTCGGCGTGGCGAGCGCGAGGCGGCCGCCGGCGCGCGTGACGCGGCTGATCTCGCGCAGGTAGCCCGCCGGGTCGCCCACGTGCTCGATCACGTCGAGCGAGACCACGCCGCCCACCGCGCCATCCGCCAGCGGCAGCGCCTCCGCCATCGCGCACGCCAGCACCGGGTGCCCGCCGTGCTCGGCGATCATGCGCGCCGCGACGACCAGCCAGGCCATGGACACGTCGATGCCGATGCCGGGCCGCCCCGCCGCGGCGGCAGCGGCCAGCAGCGTCCCGTTGCCGCAGCCGACGTCCAGGAAGGGGTCGTCCGGGCCGCCGCCGAGGCAGGGCGCGAGCCAGCCCGCGACGTCGTCGGCCAGCCGCGCCGGGCCGCGCATCACCTCCCGCGTCCGCCGGGCGATGCGCTCCGCGTCCCAGTCCGGGCGGCTGGCGTAGATCCATCGCACCGCGGCCTCGAGGTCCAGATCCGCGGTCTCGGCCAGCCAGCGGCGGGCCAGCGCGCGGTCCGCCTCATGGTCGATCCAGCTTGGGCCGGGCAGGCGCAGGTCCGGGATGCCGCCGACGCAGGCGTAGCGCGTGCCGCAGGCGGCGCAGGCGGTCGCGTCCAGGCCCTCGGCCGCCAGCGCCCCGCGGCAGCGCGGGCAGCACCAGGCGAACGGGGCGGGGGTGGCGAAGCGGATCGTTTCGCTGGCCGCCCCGCGCGCGTGGTCGGCACCGCCGGGCTCATCGAGCTTCATCGAACCGCTCCCTCAGCATCCGACCTGCCGCCGCTCACCCGGGACATCCCGACACGCACGCCGCGGAGGCGGCACGCCTCGTTCCCGCGGCGCCCGAAGACGCCGCCCGGCCACGGTGATGTCCTCCTGGCGTACGGATCGCCAGCCAAGGGCTCCCGTCCGTGCTCCCGTCCGTCCTCGGCTGACCCGGGCCAGATGCGCGGTGCCACGGTTGACCACGCAGCGGCAGGTCGGCGCCTCTTGAGTATGCGACATCGGCTCTCGACACACGCTTACCCTCGACGCGCCAAGCAGATGCCACCGTCAATGTGGACGCCGAATCCACGCTCCGAAAGAAAGCGGCCTAGGGCCTCGACCGACCAAGCCTCCGGCTGATCGAAGCGCTCGCATTCGACGACGAGGCAGCGAATCTTGGCAAGCGTATCGGCCCGCAGACCATATACGATCTCGTACTCGCTCCCCTGGCAGTCAAGTTTTACCAAATCCACATGGTCCAGCTCGTGTTCGCGCAAAAAATCGTCGAGCGAAATCGAAGCCACATCCACTGCTTGATCCGCGGTCCCTCGGTACAAGCTGTAACGGCCTGAGTGCGACGGATCGGTTGGCAGGAGCATTCTTCGCGTCCCAGACGTCGCGGCCACTGCATAGGGCAGGGCTTCGACGTTCTTGAGGCCGTTCATCGCAACGTTTGCCTTCAGCACCTTAAAATTTTCCGGAAAAGGCTCGAAGGCAAAAACGTGCGCGCCCTGGTGGGCAGCCCAGATTGCGAAACAACCGATCTGCGCGCCAACGTCAACCACTACATCCCCGGAAGCGATCTTCACAGGATAAATACCCTGAACCAAGACTTCGAAGACGATGTGCCGATCGTCACTGCCGCCCCTGACGCGCAACTTTAACCCATTCTTCATTTTGCAAATGTACTCCTTCTTTGTGATTTTCAGGTGGTCGAGGAGCGTCCGTGGCCAGTTTTCGACGTGTTGACATAGCCGCCGCAGCTTCCTGATTTTGTTGGCATTCACAGAGTATCCCATGGCGACGTCCTCCCGGTTCAGCATGGCCGTGTCCTAGAGCCTCCCGCGAGCCGGCGCTTGCCGTAGAGAGAGTACTTTTTTTGCGAAACGTTCCCACAGGGGACATCTCGAGTGGCGCTGGACCGAGTGTCCTGCGGCGCGGAGCTCGTCGGAGCCGTCTCTGCGTCGCACACGGATTTCGGCCGGTGGTTGCCGCGGCGGGCCGCGCGCAGGACGCTCCTGGCAGCGGTCACGGCCGGGCCAGATCCAGGCGCGGAGGGCGCGGCGCCGCCCGCGCCCCGGCGGGCGCCGCGCCGACGACGAGGGTGGTGGCACTGCTCGCCGGGAAGGTCGTCGAGAGCCGCCCCGCCGAAACGGCGGGCCGGGCGACCGGCGCTCCGTCCTCGCGCGCAGAGGTCCGGGCGGCAGCCAGGACGGCCTCCACCGGCGCGCCGGCGACCTCGACCCGCGCGGCGACGTCGCGGCCGGTGTTGTTGATCGCGACAACGGCGATGCCGCCATCGTCTTCGGCGTCGCCGAGGTCGAACGCCGTGACCTTGAGGCCCGGCACGCTGGATTCGGCCGCGATGCGGACGGCGCCCGGCGGCACGAAGCGGGAGAACTGGCCGAAGGCGTAGTACGCCTTGTCCACGGTGTAGCCCGTGTAGGTGTTCCCCCGGTCGTGGGTGATGTGGAAGAAGTGGGTCCTGGCATCCGCCCACTGCCCGAAGTACGCCCATTCATAGTTCACGTGCGACACGTCGTAGGCGGCGATCAGGTCGTGCATCAGCGCCGCGTAGGCGAGCGCGCTGCCGCCGAGGCCGCCGGAGCCGCGGAAGAACTCGGTCATCCAGAGCGGCTTGCCGAGGGGCCGCGCGTAGCGGTCGCGCATCCGCGCCAGCGCCCGCGCCCCTTCCGCGTTGACGCCGCCATAGAGGTGCGTCGAGATGACGGCCACGTAGCCGCGCACCTCCTCGTCCGCCATCAGCACCTCGAGCTGCCGCAGGCCGAGCTGCGGGTTGAGATCCTCGGGCGCGACGATCGCGGTGCGGAAACCCTCGCGCGCGAAGGCACGCCCGAGCTTGCGGACGAGCTCGCGCACGTAGTCCGGGGATGCCACCCAGCGCCTCTGGTTGTAGCTCGGCTCGTTGAAGGGGAAGACGAGGTGCGGCTCGGCGCCGAGCGCCTTCCACCGCCGCAGCCGCACCATCTCCCACTCGAAGAGATCGGTGGGGTCCGTCCGGCTCATCCAGTCCTCGGTCTGGTGGAAGAACAGGCCCCAGCTCCGCAGTCCGTGCGGCTGCGCCGCGCGGACCCAGTCCGTGTGCCCGTCGCTGTTCTTCCAGCGCAAATCCTGCGGCCCGTCGCGCTGCGGCTGGCCGCCCTTGTCCATCACCACATGCACCTGCGTCAGGCCGAGCTCGCGGTACATCCGGCGCAGCATCTCCTCGCGCGCAGCGGCCGGGATATCGACGGCGGAGCGCCCGAAAGGCTCCTCGCCGGGGCGCGGCGGGCGGTACGTCTCGGTCAGGTGCGGGTCGTCCCACAACCGTTCCTGCGTGCTCCAGCCCTGCATCGTCTGGTGCCGCGTGCCGGCGTCCACGACGACCTCCGCCGAGGACACGCGGCCCCCGGCGCAGCCCGATCCGAGCAGGAGCGCGGCGGAGGCGAGCGCGCCGCGGCGTGTCGCATGCGCGACGTCCGTCGTCCCCCCCACCTCGCCCAGGCCCGGCCCGGCCCGGCCGTCGCACCGGTCCGCCTGGACGGGCGTCATGGCCCGGCGGCGCCAAGGCGCGGCGCTGCGGGACGGCGCCGGAGGAGCCGCGCCTCGGCCCAGCACCAGGCATAGGCCGCCGTGCTGTAGAGGTAGTAGAGCTGGTGGAACAGGATCCCGAACAGCCCGAGCCCCACCCCGCCGCGGCGCGCCAGCAGCGCGAACAGGTCGAGGTTGGCGGCGAAGGCCACGGCTGCCAGCGCCGCCGGCAGCCACCAGGACGCGAGCCCGACCACCGCCGCGCCGAGCGCCGCGACCAGCCCGCACGCGATCAGCGCGCGGACCTGCTCGGCCACGCCGACGTTCAGGTCGCCGCCCGGGCCCTCGCCGGCCAGCAGCAGCCGGGACCAGGGCAGGGCACGCTGGAACACCTCGGTCTCGACGAGGTTGCGCAGGCGCCAGACCTTGAGATGCGTGCCCTGCAGGCCGGGCCACAGCAGGATCCGGCCGCCCGCCGCGCGCAGCCGGTAGCCGAGCTCGATGTCCTCGATGGAGGGCTTCGGGAAGCGCGCCACGTCGAAGCCGCCGGCCGCCAGGAAGGCGTCCCGGCGAACCGCGCCGCACCCGGCCCAGAAGGTCGAGGCCTCGCGCCGGCCGACCTGGTGCTGGTGGTGGTGCACGAGGTTCTTGTACTGCGACAGCAGGTTCGGCGCCGGCGGCCGGTCGTCGTAGGAGCCGAACACGGCCACGACGCCGGGCTCGGCCAGCGCGCAGCGGATCTGCCGCGGCCCTCCCGGCGCGGCGACGACGTCGGAGTCGACAAACCAGAGCACGTCCCCCAGCGCCACGCGGGCTGCCTCGTTGCGGGCCGCCCCGGGGCCGCGCCGGTGGCCGCCGGAGGCGATGACGCGCGCGCCCATCGCCGCTGCCGCGGCCGCGGTGCCGTCCGTGGAGCCGTCGTCCACCACCAGCACTTCCTGGACATCGCCGTGGCGGCGCATCTCGAGCAGCGGCGGCAGGGTGCGCTCGAGGAAGGCGCGGCAGTTGAAGGCCGGCATCACCGCCGTGATCTCCACGCGGGCGCCCGGCCCGTCTGCTGGTGGCTCGCGCATCGCCGTCACCTTCCGCTCCCGCCGCTGTCCGGCCGGTCCCCGATCCGCCCCCCGGCGCCGCGCCCGCCCCGGCCGGGCACGAGGCTCGCCGCGTAGCCGCGCGCCTCGCCCGCGCTCCAGCTCAGCAGGAACACCGCCAGCCAGCCCGCGCCGCGGATCAGGCCCCCGCGCAGGGCCGGCTTGCCGCGGGTCGCGGCGACGATCCGGCGCAGCAGGACGAGGGGCACCCCGGGCGACAGCAGCGCCAGCCGCAGCCGTCCCGGCAGCGGCAGGGCGCCCGCCCTGGCAAGGCCGAAGGCGCGGCCGTGCGCCAGCCGCATCGCGGCGAATTGCGCGGCCGTGTAGCGGTTCCGGTGGGTCACGCGCAGCGTCGGGTCCAGCCGGAGGCGCAACCCCTCGGCGCGGAACCGCGCGTGGAAGGACGGCTCCCAGAAGCCCTGCGCCAGCAGGTCGCGATGGCGCAGCAGGTCCGCCCGCCGGTACAGGGCGTTGTCGGCGGCGATCTCGTGGACGTCGCGGGCGGCCTGCGGCGGGGCGAAGGGCGCGTAGCGCAGCAGCTGCACCGCCCATCCCTTGGCGTCGGAGTCCGGCGCGTTCCCGATCGTGCCGCCGACCCCCGCGATCCCCTCCAGATCCGCCGCGGCCAGCCGCTCCACCCAGTCGGCGGCCGGGATGCAGTGCGCCGTGGTCGTCGCCACGCGCTCGCCGCGGGCGGCGAGGATGCCGTCGCGCCAGAGGTGCGGGATCAGGCTGCCCGCGGGCGCGCGCAGGACGCGCAGGTTGCCGCCGCCTCCGCCGCCGAGGTCCGCCAGCTCCGGCGTGCGGGGGTCCGCCGGCGTGTGGCAGAGGATGAACTCGACCCCTGGATGCGCCGCCGGGCGGAGCGCGGCCAGGATGTCGGGCAGGTTGTCCTGCGCGTGCTGGACGGCGAGCACGATCGAGAGCCCGACGGGGGAGGGCGGCGCGCCGGTCATGGTTGTCCCCCGAGGCGCCGGAGCGCGCCACGGGCCGCCAGGTAGAAGCGGCTGGAGAGGCCAGTCGGGTTGCGCAGCACCCAGCCGGAGCGAAGGTAGTGGCTGTCCAGCCGCGGCAGCGCCGCCGGGACCTCCTCGCCGCCGAGGCAGCGCATCTCGGTGGTGAGGCAGGCGCGGTAGCGGGTGCCGGCGACGGCGCGGACGCGGGCGTCGTTGTAGCCGTAGGGATAGGCGAAGAAGCGCGGCCGGCGGCCGAGCCGACGTTCGATCGCGGCGTCGGCGCGCGCGCACTCCTCCGCCACCGCCGCGTCCTCCAGGGTCCGCAGGTCCGGGTGGGTGGCGGTGTGCGCCTCGATGCGGATGCCGGCCCGGTGCAGCGCCTCCACCTCCGGCCAGCGCAACATCTCGAAGGTCGGGGCGGTGGCCGGCTGGCTCGGCCAGCGGTTGGTGCCGCCCACCGCGTCCGTGGTCAGGAACAGGTGCGCCGGCGCCGCGTGGTTGCGCAGCACGGGCAGCGCGGCGGTGAACACCGAGCGGATGCCGTCGTCGAAGGTCAGGGCCACGCCGCGCGGGGTCGCCGGCAGCAGCAGGGTGTCGAGGTCCAGGACCGGGACGGCGCACCGCTCGAGGGCGGTGAGCAGCCGGTCGAGCGCCTCCGCCGGGTAGGACAGCACCGACCCGCCCGGGTCGATGCTGTGAAAGGTGATGATCGCGCGCACCTTCCCGCCGCCTCAGTGGACGCCCTTCGACGCGCGAATGGCGCCGACGTGCCCGAGGTACTCGTCCATGTGCCGCTCGACCGTGTACCGGCGCAGGAAGCCCTCGCGCGCGCGGCGGCCGAGCGCATCGCGCAGCGCCGGGTCGCCGGCGAGGCGGGACACCGCCTGCCGCAGCTCCCCGCCGGTCCGGTAGACGATTCCGCCGCCCGTGTCCTCCACCAGCTCGCCCGCCCCCCCGGCGTCGCGGACGATCGCCGGCGTGCCGCAGGCGAAGGCCTCGACGACGCTCAGGCCGAAGGTCTCCGGCGCCAGGGACGGGAAGACGAGGGCGGTCGCGCCGCGGTAGGCCGCCGCGAGGTCGGCCTGCGGGAGCCGGCCGGCGAACCGGATGTTCGCGCACCCCGCGTAGCGCCGCTCGAGCGCCGGGCGGAGGTCGCCGTCGCCGACGACCAGCAGCTCGTATCCCGGCAGCGCCGCGAACTCCTCGACCAGCGCCCCGATGCCCTTGGACGGGGTGACGCGCCCGACGAAGAGGAAGCGCGGCGGCGCCGGGGGGGGCGGCGCCGGTCCGGCAGCCGGCGGCGCGATGGCCGAGAACAGCGGCAGCACCCGGATCGGCGGCTCGAACCCCGCCGCGCGGTGGCGGTCCGCCGTGTACCGGCTCGGCGCGAGCAGCACGTCCGCGGCGGCGACCGAGCGGCGGGCGAGCGGGGTGTAGCGCCAGAGCTGCGGCGGGATCCCCGAACGGATGCTGCAGCGGAAGCAGGTCGGCCGGTCGCACGCCGCCGTGCCGTTCTTCCAGAAGATGTGCGTCGGGCACAGCAGCCAGTGCTCGTGCAGCGTGTAGAGGGTCACCGGCGCGCGGCTCCAGCGGAGCACCGCCGGGCCGCCGATCAGCGAGATGTTGTGGAAGTGCACGACGTCGAAGGGCCGCGCGAGGATCGCGCGCAGCGCCCGCGACTTCAGCCCGGGGTGCCCGGCCTGCTGCGTGACGAGCGGCGAAAGGGGGCCGAACCGGCTCTCGATGCGGTGCACGGTGATGCCGTCCTCGGCTCCGTCGCCGCCGCGCGCGGCCTCCGGCGGGTCCCCGCCCTTGAGGCGGTAGGCGTCGACGCAGTGCACGATCTCGACCTCGTGCCCCATGCCGGCCAGGGTGCGCGACAGCGCGCGGACGTAGGTCGCGTCGCCGCCGAAGTGGTAGGGCGGGTAGAAGGTCGTGACCATGCAGAAGCGCATCAGCGCGCCCTGCCGCCCGCCGCGCAAGCCTCAAGGCTGGCGAAGGTGAGCTCGGCGGCCCGTTCCCAGCTGTAGTGCCGCGCCCGCGCCTGCGCCGCCGCGCGCAGCGGCTCCCAGGTTGCCGGGTCGGTCGCGGCGCGGCGGATCTGCCGGGCGATCGCGGCCGGATCGCGCGCGTCGAAGGTCAGGCCAGCGCCGCCGGCCACCTCCGGCGCCGCGCCGGTGTCGCCGGTCAGCACCGGCGTCCCGCAAGCCATGGACTCGAGCACCGGAAGCCCGAACCCCTCCGAAAACGAGGGCAACGCGGTCGCCAGCGCGTCCGAGTAGAGGGCGGCCAGGTCGTCGTCGCCGACGAAGCCGGTGAAATGGACGCGGCCGCGCAGGCGGGCATCGCCCTCGACCTGGCGGACCAGCGCACCGTGGCTGGAGTGGAAGCCGTCGCCGCCGGGGTCGCCCACGATGGCGAGGTGGACGTCCTCGAGCCCGGGCTGCTGCACGGCCTCGGCGAACCCGGCAGCCAGGTTGCCCAGGTTCTTGTGCGGCGCCACCGCGCCGACGTAGAGCAGCAGGCGAGCATCGGGCGGCAGGCCTGCCGCCCGCCGCGCGGCGGCCCGTCGCACCGGGTCGGCCACCGGCCGGAACCGCGCGTCCGCGCCCTCGCAGATCACGTCGATGCGATCCGGCCGGACGCCCACGTAGCGCACGATCTCCTCGCGAGCGGCGTGCGACACCGTCAGGATCCGCCGTGCCAGCCGGCTGGCCAGCCGCATCTTGCCCGACCAGAACAGCCGCCCGCGCCAGTCCGGGAAGATCAGCTGCGGGAAGTGCTCGGCGATGGCGTCGTGCAGGGTGACGGCGGTGGGCACCCGGCCGGGCACTGGGAACCAGGAATAGACGGCGGGGAAGAACATCACGTCCAGCGGCTCGGCGGCCGCGGCGCGGCCGAACCGCCAGACGTCGCGCACCGAGCGCCGGTCGTCGGCGACCGCGGCGGCAGTCACCGGCCGGGTCACCGGCACCCGCACCACCCGGACGCCGGGCCGCTCCATCCCGGGTTCCGGCGGCCGGTCCACGAACAGGCAGAATCGATGGCCCCGCGGCGCGGCGAACATCGCCGTCAGCAGCTCCCGGGTGAAGCGCCCGAAGCCGCGGCGGTTCCACCAGCAGGTGGCGTCCACGCCGATCTCCATCAGTGCCACGCCTCCAGGCTCCGCCCGGGCCCCGCCATGGCGCCCACCGCCTCGCCGAGCGCTTGGCCTCCGTACGCAAGGAGGGGACGCTCGG
>ERZ1066122.2747-NODE-2747-length-11050-cov-45.754798_pt1 | contig 11050 bp, 10 predicted proteins | sample MGYA00382769_ERZ1066122 | MGnify/ENA primary metagenome ERZ1066122 (study PRJEB33369, sample SAMEA5778352) | biofilm metagenome | biome: Industrial cooling water; feature: Water cooling tower basin; material: Biofilm | place: United Arab Emirates | collected...
CAAGGGCTTCGCGCTGTCGCTGATCATCGGCATCCTGACCTCGATGTACACCGCCGTGTCGGTGTCGAAGGGCGTCGCCACCCTCATCTACGGTCGCCGCCGCAAGCTGGCCGGCCTGGCCATCTGACGGAGTTCCCGCCGTGTTCCGCCTGATTCCGTTCGACACCAACTACGACGTCCTGCGCTGGCGCAAGCCCGCGCTCATGGTCGCCTTCGCGATCATGGTCGCGGCTTTCGTCGTCATGCCGCTGAAGGGCTTCAACTTCGCCCTTGATTTCACCGGCGGCACGGTGGCCGAGCTGCAGTTCGAGCAGGCCCCAGACCTCGAGGACGTGCGCGCCCGCCTTGAAGCCGGCGGCTACAGCAACCCCGTGGTCCAGACCTTCGGGTCGGCCACCGACATCATCGTGCGGCTGCAGCCCGAGAACGCCGCCGCCGGAGAGGCGGCCGTGGCCGAGGCGGCCAGCGCCACCGGAGGCGCCATCGCCGACCTGCTGGGCGAACCCGGCAACGCGGTGACCGTCGTCCGCTCCGACTTCGTCGGCCCGCAGGTCGGCAAGGAACTGGCCACCAACGGCGTCCTCGCGCTGTTCTTCGTCGTGGTGGGCTTCCTCGTCTACATCACGTTCCGCTTCGAGTGGAAGTTCGCGGTCGCCGCGATCATCACCACGCTGCACGACATCGTGCTGGTGCTGGGGTGGTTCGCGCTGACCCAGCACGAGTTCGACCTGATCGTGCTGGCCGGCGTCCTGTCGGTGATGGGCTACTCGATCAACGACACGATCGTGGTGTTCGACCGCGTGCGCGAGAACTTCCGCAGCCTGCACAAGGTCGACTCGCGGGAAGTGCTGAACCGCTCGGTCAACCAGACCCTCTCGCGGACGATCATCACCTCGGTGGTGGCTTTCATCACCGTGCTCGCGCTCTACATCTACGGCGGCAGCAGCCTCGAGGGCATGGCCGAGGCGCAGATGATCGGCATCGTGGTCGGGACGCTGTCCTCGATCTTCGTCGCCTGCCCGCTGCTGCTGTGGCTGAACGTGACGAAGCAGGATCTCCTGCCGAAGGCCAAGGATCTCGCCGAGCTCGAGCGCCGGCCGTAAGCGCGCCAGCGTCCGGCGTGCGAAAGGCCGCGGGGCAGCCGCGGCCTTTCTGTTTTCAGGGCCTGCGCGGGCGACGGGATCGGCGCGCGCGGCTTCGAGCGGACGGTGGCGGCTGGATCAGCCCGCGGCGTTCGGGTTCAGCGGCGGCGGCGCGAAGCTGGCCAGCCAGCCGGATTCCTGCACGGCCTTCTGCACCGCGTCGACCACCTTCATCGGGCCGGCGATGCACTGGCCTTCGAACAGGATCTTCTCGTTGCGGCCCTTGAAGTCGCAGGCGCGGCCACCGGCCTCGCGCACCAGCAGGATGCCGGCGGCGATGTCCCAAGCCTTGACGCCCGCTTCGACGTAGCCGTCGGAGCGGCCGGCCGCGACCCAGGCGAGGTCGAGGGCGGCCGAGCCGGTGCGGCGCACGTCCTCGGCGTTCTCGAGCAGCATCTCGATGCACTTCAGCTGCGGGCCGATGCGCTTGCGCTCCCGCGGCGGGAAGCCGCTGATCAGCACCGCGCCGCCGATCTCGCGGCTGGTGTTGATGCGGATGCGGCGGTCGTTGAGCACCGCGCCGGCGCCGCGCGAGGCGGTGAACAGCTCGTTGCGGATCGGGTCGTAGATGACGGCGTCGGTCGGTTCGCCGTTGTCGACGAGGGCGATCGAGACGCAGAAGTGCGGGATGCCGCGCAGGTAGTTCGAGGTGCCGTCCAGCGGGTCGACGACGAAGGTGTAGCGGCCCTTGCCGGTCTGGCCGGTTTCCTCGCCGAGGATGGCGTAGTCGGGGTAGGCGCGCTTGAGCTCGCGTATGATCTCGCGCTCGGCGAGGCCGTCCACTTCGCTGGCGTAATCCTGGCGGGCCTTCTCGACGACGTTGAGGCTTTCGAGGCGCGACATGTTGCGCAGCAGGACGTTACCCGCGGCACGCGCGGCCTTGACCATGACATTGACGACAGGGTTCTGCATGCGCTGCCCGCCTCTTTCCGCTGGATTGTGTGAAGAACGTTGGACCGGTCGGTGCCGGGCCGGCGCGGAGTCTACCCGATTCATGGAGAGCAACCTTGCGCGCGCTTGAACGGGTGCGGATGGTGCTGGTGGGCACGCAGCACCCGCGGAACATCGGTTCGTCGGCGAGGGCTTTGAAGACCATGGGCTTCAAAGCGATGCACCTCGTGGCCCCGGAGAAGTTCCCGCACGCCGACGCCACCGCGCTCGCCGCCGGCGCCGACGACCTGCTCGAAGGGGCACGCATCACCGCGACGCTCGCCGACGCCGTGGCCGGCTGCACGCTGGTGCTCGGCAGCACGGCCACGCAGCGCGCCGTGCCGATGCCCGAGCTGAGGCCCCGCGAGGCCGCCGCGCGTCTGCTGCAGGCCGCGCGCCACGGCGAGGTGGCCCTCGTGTTCGGGCCGGAGCGCACCGGGCTGGAGAACGCCGAGCTGCACCTCTGCCACGCGTCGGTGTGCATCCCCACCGATCCGGATTTCAGCTCGCTGAACCTCTCGCAGGCGGTGCAGGTGCTGGCCTACGAGCTGCGCCTCGCGGCGATGGCGGACGAAGGCGTCGAGGCCGCGCGCGATCCGCTCGACGAGCGCCCGCCCGCCACGCACGACGAGATGGAGCGCTTCTTCGAGCACCTCGACGAAGCGCTGCACGACATCGACTTCCACAAGGGCCGCACCGGCACCACGGTGATGCGCCGCCTGCGCCGGCTGTTCCTGCGCGCCGCGCCCGACGAGCGCGAGGTGCGCGTGCTGCACGGCATCCTCGCCGACGCCCAGCGCATGGCCCGGCTGGCGGGCCGCACGCCGCGGGATTGACGCCGCCGTCGGCGCGGCGCGGGGCTTTTCCGTGTCACACTCGCGCCGCTCACGGCGACCAAGGTCTTGGATGGACGGGCGGTACCGGCTCCACGCACTGCTGCTGATCCTGCTCTGCGCGCTCGCCCGCCCGGCCGGCGCGGACCCCGGCGTCCTCGTGCTTGGCCGCATCAGCGACGATCCGCAGCGGCACCACGACCAGCTCAAGCCGCTGCTCGACTACGTGGTGCCGCGGATGGCCGATGTCGGCATTCGCGAAGGGCGCATCCTGATGGCGCCGGACGCGTCGCGCATGACGAGCTACCTGCGCCACGGCCGCGTCGACTGGGTGACCGAGACGGCGGCGACGGGCCTGACGCTGATGCGCCGAGCCGGCGCGCGCGTGCTGCTGCAGACGGAGCGCGACGGGGTGGCCTACTACCGCTCGGTGCTGTTCGTGCGCGACGACTCCCCGGTCCGCGGGATGGACGACCTGCGCGGCCGCCGCATCGCCCTGCAGAGCCCGGCCTCGACGAGCGCCTACCTGCTGCCGGCCATCGCGCTGCTCGATGCCGGCGTGCCGATGGAGATCCTGCCCTCGCCGACGGATCGCCCGCGAGCCGGCGGGGTGGGGTACGTGTTCGCCAACTCCGAGGCCAACATCGCCACCTGGGTGCTGAAGGGCTTCGTCGACGCCGGCGCCTTCAGCGACGTCGACCTGCAGCGCCTCCGCGAGCGCGATCCGCGGGCTTCGGCGCTGCGCGTCGTCGGCAGCAGCCTTGCGGCCCCGCGCGCCCTCGAGCTGGTCCGCGGCGACCTCGATCCCCGCGTCCGCGCCCGCCTGCGCGACGTTCTGCTGGAGGCCGCGCGGGATCCGGCGGCCGCCCCGGCGCTGCGGCGCTTCTTCGGCACCACCGGGTTCTCCGAGCCCGGCGACGCCGACGCCGCGTCGCTCGAGGTGCTGGCCGAAGCGGCGCGGCGCACGCGCGAGGCGATCGAATGAGGTTGCGCTGGACGCTGCGCGCGCAGATGGTCGCGTGGGTGCTGCTGTGCGCGGCCGCGGTGGCCCTGGTGCTGGCGGGCCTCGTGTGGCGCGAGCAGCGCAACTTCGAGGCGCTGCGCGCCGGCGGCGATGCCCTCGTGCTCGATGTGGTCCGGCAGGGCCTGCAGGACCGCGGCACGGCGCTGGCCGCGCAGCTCTCGCGGGCGGTGGCGAACCCGCTCTACTTCCTCGACCTCGACCGCATCGGCGAGTACGTGCGCAATACCGGCGGCCAGGCCGACGTGGACTACGTGCTGGTGGCCGACGCGCAGGGGCGCATCATCCACGACGGCAGCCGCGACATCGACCGCTTCGGCGAGCCCATGCCCGAGCTGGAAGGCGGCGTGCAGGCAGGCGATGAACGCCTCGGCGCCGTCTGGGCCGACGGGCTGCTGCACTTGAGCGCCCCGGTCAAGCTCGGCGAGCAGCGCATCGGCTGGGTCCGCCTCGGCATGTCGATGGCGGCCGGGGAGCGCGCGGCGCGGTCGTGGGGCCAGACCGTCGAGCGCGGCCTCGTGGCCGCGCGGGAATCGCACGTGCGCTGGCTGCTGGGCAGCCTGGGCCTGCTGTGCGCGCTGGGCCTCCTCGGCTTCTACCTGCTGCGCCGCAACGTCCTGAATCCGATCCGCACCCTCGCCGCGGCGGCGGCGGCCGTGGAGGCCGGACGCTATGCGGAGGCGCGCCTCGTGCGCGCCGGCGACGACGAGATCGGCGACCTCGCGCGCGTGTTCGCGCGGATGGCCGATTCGGTGGGTCGCCACGAGCGAGACATCCGCCGCATCGCCTACACCGACCCGCTGACCGGACTCGGCAACCGCCTCGCGCTCAGCGAGTCGCTCGAGTCGCGGCTGCTGACGCTGCAGGCCAGCAGCGGCGAGCTGGCGCTGATGTTCATCGACCTCGACGACATCAAGCGCGTCAACGACACGCTGGGGCACCACGTCGGCGACGAGCTGCTGGTCGAGGTGGCGGCCCGCATCCGTCGCGCCTGCGAGGACGAGGCCATCGACGCCGCGGAGCTCGCGCGCTTCGGCGGCGACGAGTTCGTGGTGCTTTTCCCGGGCGCCGATGCGCGCCTCCGCGCGGATCGGCTCGCGCAGCGCCTGCTCGCGGCGATCGGCGCGCCGCTGCCGCTGCGGGAGCGCGACCTCGTGGTGTCGGCATCGATCGGGATCACGGTCTTTCCCGACGACGCGGCCTCGGCGTCGCAGATGGTCAAGAACGCCGACATGGCCATGTACCAGGCCAAGGCGGCCGGGAAGGGCTGCGTGCGTTTCTACTCGCGCGCGCTGGACGAGGCCGTCGAGCGCCGCGTCCGCCTCGAGCACGACCTCCGCGGCGCGTGGGAGCGCGGCGAGATCAGCCTGGCGTTCCAGCCGGTCTTCGACCTCGTCGACGGCCGCGCGGTCGGCGCCGAAGCGCTGCTGCGCTGGACGCACCCGGAGCTCGGGCTGGTGCCGCCGTCGATCTTCATCGGCATCGCCGAGGACAGCGGCCAGGTCGAGGTGATCGGGCACCGCGTGCTTGAGGAGGCGATGCGCGCCGCCATGTCGTGGGCGGGCGCGAGCGCCGGGCGCGCGCCCTTCGTCGCGATCAACGTCTCGCCGCGGCAGCTGGCGCTGGGCGACCTCCCGGAGTCGGTGGAGGCGGCCCTGCGCGCCACCGGCCTGCCGGCCTCCCGGCTGCACCTAGAACTCACCGAAACCGCGATCCTGCGCGACGAAGCGCAGGCCACGTCGGCGTTCACCCGGCTCCGCGCGCTCGGCGTCGGCGTCTGGCTCGACGATTTCGGCACCGGATTCTCCGGGCTTTCGCACCTGCGTCGCGTGCCGGTCGACGGCGTCAAGATCGATCGCAGCTTCATCACCGACCTGCTGCGCGATCCCAATGACCTTGCGCTGACCACCGGCGTGATCGCGATGGCGCACTCGCTGGGCGTGACCGTGGTGGCCGAAGGCATCGAGAACGAGGGCCAGCACGACCTGCTGCGCGAACGCGGCTGTCCGCTGGGGCAGGGGTTCTACCTCGGCCGCCCGCTCCCGGCCGACGAGATCGCGCGGCTGTTCGGCTGAGCGCCGCCGGGCGACGCGATCAGAACCAGCCGGCGATCCGGTCGCCGAGCGCCAGAAGGCCGCTCGCCACGTCGTCGACGAACAGGCCGATCAGCAGAAGCTGCAGCGCGCCGAGCGCCCACGCCAGCGCCATCGTGATCCCGTCGCGCTCGATCAGCGCGATCGCGTAGACGAGCAGCACGAGGCCGAACGGATAGTTGGTGAGCGGGATGGGCAGGGCGAGCACCGCGCCGAGCACCAGCAGCAGCGCGCCGGTGCACGCCTTGGCGGCCGCGTGGTCGATCATCTGCGGCCAGCGCGGGCGGCTCAGGCGCTCGAGCCAAGCCAGCGGACGCGCCAGCCGCACCTGCAGCCGGTCGATCGCGGCCGTGGCCACCGGTCGTCGCTGCAGCCAGCGCGGAAGCCAGGGATGCTCGGCCTGCAGCAGCAGCTGCAGGCCCACCAGCGACACGAGCGGGCCGCTGATGGCGCCGGCGCCGGCCGGCAGCGGCAGGAAGGCGGGCAGCAGCGCCACCAGCAGGAACAGACCGAAGGCCCGCTCGCTGAAGGCGTCGAGCAGGTCGCCGAGCGGCAGCGTGCCGGGGTGGTCGCGGGCGATCCGCTCGAACAGGCTGCGGGTGGTCAACGCATCATGCATGCCGGGCAGTCTGGGCCCGCGCGCGTGACCGTCGGCTCAACCGCGGCGCCCGCGATTCAGGCGCCGTCGTCCTCGTCGAGCGCGAGCCGCGCGACCAGCAGCTTGTCGATCCGCGCGCCGTCGCGGTCGACCACCTCGATGCGCCAGCCCTGCCACGCGAAGTGCTCGCCCGTCTCCGGGATGCGCCCGAAGTGGGCCACCACCATGCCGGCGATGGTGTGGAAGTCGTGCTCGTCCTCGCCCGGCAGCGCGCCGACGCCCAGCAGCTCGCGCGTGTCGTCGCCCGACAGGCGGCCGTCGACCAGCCAGCTCCCGTCTTCGCGCGGCACGACGAGCGGCTCGTCATCGCCGGCCTCGTGCGCGGCCTGGCCGCGCCCGATCACCGCGCCGAGCAGGTCGCTCGCGGTGACCGCGCCGATCACCTCGCCGTATTCGTCGACGACCAGCGCCATCGTCTGCTGCGCTTCGCGCAGGATTTCAAGCAGGCGCATCGCCTGCGTCGACTCGGACACGAACAGCGCCGGCTGCAGCGTGCCGAACAGGTCGACCGCGCCGCCCTGGCCGAGGCGTCCGGTGAGGCTCTTGACCTCGAGGATGCCCAGCACCTCGGCGTCGCTGCCGCGATAGACCGGGTAGCGCGAGTAGGGCGTCTCGCGCATGGTCGCGAGGTTCTCCTCGAGCGGCGCGTTGGCGTCGAGCCAGACCACGCGCGTGCGCGGCGTCATCAGGCTGGCGGCGCTGCGGTCGCCGAGGCGCAGCACGCGGTTGACCATCGCCTGCTCGTCGGCGTCGATCACGCCCTGCTCGTGGCCCTCCGCCACCAGCAGGCGGATTTCCTCTTCGGTGACCCGGTCGCCGTCGCGCTGGTCGGCCCGCAGCAGCTTCAGCAGCAGCCGCGTCGAGGCGGCGAGCACCGCCACGAAGGGGCGCGCCACCGTGGTCATGACGCCCATCGGCAGCGCGACGAGGCCGGCGATACGCTCGGGGTGGAGCGTGGCGATGCGCTTGGGCACGAGCTCGCCGAAGACCACCGACCCGTACAGGATCAGCGAGAAGGCCACCGCCTTGGCGATCCAGCCCGCCCACTCGGCGTCGAGTCCGAGCGCCACGAGCGGGGGCGCCATCCGGTCGGCGAAGGTTTCCGCACCGAAGTAGCCGAGCAGCAGGCCGAGCAGCGTGATCCACACCTGCACCGACGACAGGAAGCCCTCGGGATGCTCGGCGAGTTCAAGCGCCTTGCGCGCGCCGCGGCTGCTCTTGGCAAGCTGGCGCAGCCGCCCCTTGCGCGAGGTCATGACGGCCATTTCCGACATCGCGAAGAATCCGTTCGCGAGCGTCAGCACGATGATCAGCAGGAACTCGATCACGGGACGGACGCCGCCTTGCTCGGGCGGAACGGGGGCGGTTCAGGATCGCTGGGCATGGCGAAAGGCTGGGATGCGCGGCACGAGCTTAGCAGGGCGCTGGCGCCGCCCGCGTTACAGCAGGTCGCCGCCGGCGGACAGCAGGCGCTCCATCCGGTCGCCCTGGCCGCCGATCTCCAGCACGAGGCGATCCAGCTCGGCGCCGTCGAGGGTGCCGTAAGGGCGGTTCTCGCAGAGCTGCAGGTAAGGCACGCCGTCGAGGTCGCCGATCGCCAGCCAGCCGACGCGGGCATGCCAGTTGTAGGCCAGCATGCGCCGCGCGTCGATGCCGGTGATCGGCGCGATGATGGTGCTGGCGCGCAGGTAGCGACGGCCGTCGTCGTCCTCGATCTCGGCGAGGAAGACGCTCTGGTGGCGCTTGCCGCCGTCCAGCGACAGTTCGACGCAGACCACGTAGGGGTCGCTGGTGGCGACGCGGTAGTGCGACTGCACGTGGCTGCGGATCTGCTCGAAGTTCTGCATGGGTGTGTCCTCCCGGGGCCGGGTATCGTACTGCCATGGCTGTCCGTGCATCCGCCGCCGCCGCCGTCCTCGATGCCGTCCGGGCGATCCCGCCGGGCGAGACGCGCGGCTATGGCGAGGTGGCGCGTGCCGCCGGCTTTCCGCGCGGCGCGCGGCTGGCGGCGCGCGCGCTCGCCGAGAGCAGCGATCCCGATCTGCCCTGGCACCGCGTGCTGCGTGCCGACGGCCGCATCGCGCTACCGCCGGGCAGTCCGGGGTTCGACGAGCAGGTGGCGCGCCTGCGCGCCGAAGGGGTCGCGGTCGTCGACGGCCGCGTACGCGTGAAGCGCGCGCGTCGCGCCGGGCTCGATGCGCTGCTGTGGGCATCCCCGGCGCCCGCTATCATCCGCTGACCCCACCGCAACGAGGCGCCCGTGCCGCGACTTCCGCCCGCAACCCTGTACCTGCTCTGGATCCTCAGCGGCGCGTTCCTGCTGCAATGGGCCACCGGCGGCGGTCAGGGCCCGGCGGGCAGCGCGCTGGTGACCTGGTTCGCGCTGTGGCCGATCGGCAGCGAGGGCTTCGACCGCGGCGGCTTCCTGCCGTGGCAGCTCGTGACCTACGCGGCGCTGCACGGCGACTTCATCCACCTGTTCTTCAACGCCTTCATGGTGTGGATGATCGGCGCGCCGCTCGAGGCGCAGTGGGGCACGCGCCGCTACGTGCAGTTCGCGCTGGCCTGCATCATCGCCGCGGGCCTCGTGCATCTGCTCTGCACCCTGTTCGGGCTGTTCCCGCCGGGTCCGGCGCTGGGCATCTCGGGACTCGCCTACGGGCTGCTGCTCGCCTTCGGCATGATGTTCCCGGAGCAGCGCGTGATGCTGCTGATCCCGCCGGTGCCGGTGAAGGCGAAGTACCTCGTGATGATCCTCGCCGGACTCGCGCTGTTCTTCGGCCTCGCCGCACCCGGTGGAATCGCGCACTTCGCGCACCTCGGCGGCATGCTCGGGGCCTTCCTCGTGCTGCGCTACTGGCGCGGCGACCCGCCGTTCGGCCGGCGCCGCCCGAACCTGCGCTCCGTGCGCTGAGTCCGGCGCCGCCTGCTCCGCTGCGGCCCGGCGCCCGCGATGCGGGCGCTCAGCGCCGCAGCAGCAGGAAATCCGGGCTGGTCACGAGCCGCACGGCGTCGAGGCGCGGCCGTGCGCCGGGCAGGGCCGCCAGCACGGCGTCGCGCTCGTCGCGCAGCGCCTGCACCTCGGCCTCGCCGACGGCGGGATTCACGCGCGCCAGCGCCTCGAGCCGCTCGATCTCGGCATCGAGCCGCGCGCTGGCGGCCGCCGCCGCGTCGGCGATCACGCTGGCGGCGTCGCGCCGTGCGGCGGTTTCGCAGGCCCCCAGCATCGGCGGTACGAGGCTGACCAGAACCTTGCGCATCGGCGAAAGGTCGAACGTGCGGTCGCCGGCGCGGGCCACCGATTCGGCGTCCGGTGCGAAGCCTTCGCGGCGCTGGAGGCGCGTGTCGACGACGGCGCGCAGCGGCGTGGGCGGCAGGAAGCGCGCGACGTCGAGACGGGCGTCGGCGATGCATTCGAGCACGTAGACCGCTTCCAGCAGGGCAGTGCGCGGCGGCAGCGTCTCGTCGATGAGCAGGCAGGCGTTGCCGAGCTCGGAGGACAGCATCAGGTCCTGGGCGCCGAGGATCAGCGGATGGTCGGCGCGCAGGTAGAGCAGGTCGTCGCGCGACAGCGCGAGCCGGCGGTCGCAGGTGGCCTCGCGGGCGCCGCCCTTCAGCGCGTCGAAGCCGTCGACCGTGAGGTGCTCCGGATCGAGCAGGAAGCGCCCGCCGCCCAGCGGCTCGTTCTCGATGCCGAAGGCCTCGAGGAGCTCCAGCATCGCCTCCTGCGAGGCGGTATCGGCGTCGTCGTCGGCCAGCGCGGTGCGCAGCGCGTCGCCATCGGCGCGCTGGCTGGCGCGTTCGAGCAGCCGGTCGCGGCCGCGGGCGATCTGCTCGGCGAGTTCGGCGTGCGCCGACCGCGTGTCGGACAGCAGCTGCTCCACCGCGGCCTCGCGGCCGATCGGGTCGGCCTCGGCCAGCGCGACGAGTTCGTCGACGCAGCGGCGCAGCAGCTCGCGGCCGTCGGGCACCACGCCGCGGAAGGCGTCGAGGCCCTCGTGGTACCAGCGCAGCAGCACCTCCTGCGCGCTGCCGGCCACGGCGGCGGCGTGGATGTGCACGTCGCCGGGCTGGCCGATGCGGTCGAGGCGGCCGATGCGCTGTTCCAGCATGTCGGGATGCAGCGGCAGGTCCCACAGCACGAGGTGCTGCGCGAACTGGAAGTTGCGGCCTTCGGCGCCGACCTCCGAGGCGATCAGCACGCGCGCGCCGTCCGGGTCGGCGAAGTACGCGGCGTTGCGGTCGCGCTGCAGCAGGTTCATGTCCTCGTGGAAGCGCGCGACCGCAAGCCCGGAGCGCAGGCGCAGCGCTTCTTCCAGGGCCTGCACCTTGGCGCGCGAGCGGCACAGCACCAGCGCCTTCTCGCCGCCGAG
>ERZ1066122.2750-NODE-2750-length-11049-cov-5.717118_pt1 | contig 11049 bp, 12 predicted proteins | sample MGYA00382769_ERZ1066122 | MGnify/ENA primary metagenome ERZ1066122 (study PRJEB33369, sample SAMEA5778352) | biofilm metagenome | biome: Industrial cooling water; feature: Water cooling tower basin; material: Biofilm | place: United Arab Emirates | collected...
GGTCGCGGTCGTGGGGATTTTGATCGCCCTCTACGCCTCGATGTGGTGACTATGGTGCGAACGCTGCAGGTAAGGGCGGCTGCATATTCGTCTCGACGGGCAGGGCGAGGGTAGCGTCGGAAACGCAATTTTTTAGGCGCTCGTGTGTGACAACGCGATCCGCGATCTGCGGGGCCGGGTGAGTTTCAATGCCGACGCGCGGTTCGATGACCTCGCCAGCGCGGAGGTGAGGGTGCACCTGGCCGATGGCACGATGCTCACCCATGCCATCGCCGCGTTCGCGGGCTCGGAGAAGAACGAATTCTCCGATGGCGACATCACGGACGCTTTCTTGTGCGAAGCGGGGGGTCGGCTGAAGCCCGACCGGGCACAGCAGATCGTCGACGCGGTCTGGAGCCTCGACGGGGCCGAGACCGTGATTGACTTGATCAGTCTGCTCGAGGGGCCGCTGGACCTGTGAAACCAGCGCGCTGGATCACTGCCGGCCGTAGTTCAGTTTTCCAGGAACAGCTCCGCCGCCGCATCCACGATCGCATCGGCGTCGAGTCGATAGGTACGATAGAGATCGGGCAAATCGCCCGTCTGCCCGAACCTGTCGGTGCCAAGCGGGCTGACCCGCATCCCGCGCACGCCGCCCAACCACGATAGCGCGCCCGGCGCGCCGTCGAGCACCGTGATCAGGCCCGCCCCCGGCGCTAGCGCACCAAGAAGGGTTTCGGCGTGGCACATCGTCAGCCCGCCGCCATTCCAGCGCGCCGCGCGTCGCGCGGACCAGCCCCGGTGGAGCAAGTCAGGAGAAGTAACGTTCAGTAGGCCGAGCCCTGGCAGGTCGTCGCCAAGCTGCTCCCAGGCAGCGAGCGCTTCAGGTGCAACGGCGCCAGTGAAGACGATTGCCGCCTCCGCACCCGGGGCGGGCGCACGGAGCCAATATCCGCCCATCAGCGCGTCGGCTTCCCAGGCGTCGTCGTCTCGCTCCACCTGCGGTATGGCGCGGGTGGTCAGCCGCAGATATACCGAGCTGCCGTCGGGTTGCTGCATGTGATCGAAGGCGTACCGCATCGTCACGGCAACCTCGTCGGCAAATGCGGGCTCGAAATAGGTGAGGTTGGGCTGGCCCATGCCGATCAGCGGAGTGTTGATCGACTGATGCGCGCCGCCCTCCGCCGCCAGCGTTATCCCCGAAGGCGTGCCGACGAGAAGGAAGCGCGAATCCATGTAGCAGCCGTAGTTGAGCGCATCGAGCCCGCGCGCGATGAACGGATCGTACACCGTCCCGACGGGCAGCAACCGGGTACCAAAATGCGAGCCTGCCAGTCCGAGCGAGGCAAGCGCGAGAAAGAAGTTATGTTCGGCAATGCCCAGCTCGATGTGCTGCCCCGCGGCATGCTGGCTCCACCTCTGGGCCGAAGGGATCTTGGCCTTGTAAAAAACGTCGGCCAACTCCTGGCGCCGAAACAGACCGCGCTGGTTTACGAAGGCGCCCAGGTTGGTGGTCTGGGTCACATCAGGCGCGGTGGTGACGATCCGGTCGGCGAGTTGCTCGCCGGATTTGGCGAGATCGTGGAGGATCTTGCCGAATGCCGCCTGGGTCGAAAGCTCGCCGCCGTCGGGCACCGGCAGCCGTGCCGGAACCGGGACGGACGGCGCGGCGGGTTCCCGATTCATTCGTGCAATCGGGCTTTGCGCCACAAAGGCCTGCAGTCGCGCGGCAAGATTGTCGCCAAGGCCGCCCCATTTCTCCCACTCGCCACCTTCCGCGATACCCAGCTCGGCCCGTAGCTGTCCGATCTGGGCAGGGTTCATCATTCCGGAGTGATTGTCCTTGTGGCCCGCCAGCGGGAGGCCATGCCCCTTCACGGTGTAGGCGATGAACAGTGTGGGGCGCTCGTCATCAGCCCCCGCGAACGCGTCCACCAGCGTCTCGACGCAATGGCCGCCCAGGTTGGTCATGACCCGCGCCAGCGCAGCATCATCCACGCTGGCGAGCAGCTTGGCGACGTGGGGCCGATCGCCGATGTCGGCGGTCAGGCGGTCACGCCAGGCCGCGCCGCCCTGATATGTCAGTGCGGCGAAATCGGCATTGGGACAGCCATCGATCCATTGCTGCAAGGTCTTGCCGCCAGGACGCTTGAACAGTTCGCGCTGCAGCTTGCCATACTTCAGCGTAACCACCCGCCAGCCGCACGTTTCGAAGATGTCGTCGAAGCGGCGGAACATGCGGTCCGCAGTCGTCGCATCGAGCGATTGGCGGTTGTAATCGACAATCCACCAGCAGTTACGCAGGTCGTGCTTGTAACCTTCGATCAGGCATTCGTAGATATTGCCTTCGTCAAGTTCGGCATCGCCCATCAATGCGATCATCCGGCCCGCGTCCTCCTCGCGCAGCTCTCCGTGCGCGATCAGGTAATCTTGCACCAGCGAGGTGAAGGCGGTGATCGCCACCCCAAGGCCAACCGATCCAGTGGAAAAATCAACCGGGATCACATCTTTGGTGCGGCTGGGGTAGCTCTGGACCCCGCCCAGCCCGCGGAACCGCTCCATCCGTTCACGGGTCTGATTGCCAAGCAGGTAGTGGATTGCGTGCAGGACCGGTCCGGCGTGCGGCTTGACCGCGACCTTGTCCTGCGGGCGCAGAGCGTCAAAATAGAGCGCAGCCATTATTGCCGTCATCGAGGCGCAGCTGGCCTGATGCCCGCCAACCTTCAGCCCATCGCGTTTCTCGCGGATATGGTTGGCGTTGTGAACCATCCACGATGACAACCACAGCAGGCGCGTATCGAGGTGTTCCAGCGCCTCGATCACCTCGCTTGGGGACTGGGTCGTAGTATCTGGCATTGCCGTCGGCTCCTGGGTCGCCCGGCCCTGGCCGATGCGAATGCGACTCCCTTCGCCCAAACAGGCTGGGAATCAACATGCGATAGCTTGGGGAACAGCAACCGGCGCCTCCCTTCGCGCCACTGTTCGCCAAGCGAGCGGAGCAAGGTTGCAGCGGCTTGACCCCAGCATGTACTTTCCGCGACAGATGCATAGGGCAGCACTGTTGCAGCCAACCCAAGGCGGGAGACCGCGAGGTCCGCCCACTGGTCTCGGGCAACGAGACGCTCACCGGGGATATCCATAAAGATGGTCACGCCACGTCTGTTCTGCCGCGGCTTCAGCGCTACTGCCTGTTGCTGCGCGAGCGTGCTTGCCGCGCAGGGAGAGCCCGCCGCGGACAAGCCCCTTCCGATCGTGGTGACCGGGCGCGGGCTGGAAGACACGCCATCGGTCCCGGCCTACTCAGTCGTCGATATCGATCGGGACGCATTGCTCGGCACAGGATCGGGCCAGGTGGAGGATGCGCTCCGGTCGGTGGCAGGGTTCCAACAGTTCCGCCGCTCCGACAGCCGCTCGGCGAATCCTTCCGCACAGGGTGCCACGCTGCGGGCGCTCGGGGGCAACGCGACCAGTCGCGCGCTCGTTCTTCTCGACGGTGTGCCTATGGCAGACCCATTTTTTGGGTATGTTCCCTTCAGCGCCCTCGTTCCGGAGCGGTTGGGCTCGGTCAGGGTTACGCGGGGCGGCGGCGCTGGGCCTTTTGGTGCGGGCGCGCTCGCGGGCACGATCGAGCTGAACAGCGCCGATGCGCGCACGCTCGATGACATCTCGCTGCAAATGCTGGTCAATGACAGGGCGGAAAGCGAACTGGGCGCCGCCGTTACTCGCCCGCTAGGTGCGGGTTTTGCCTCCATCTCGGCGCGATGGGACCACGGCCAGGGTTTCTTTACCACCCCGCGCGGCCAGCGCGTGCCCGCCACGGCCCGTGCTGGATACGAGCGTTGGTCGGTGCAACTGCGCGGCGTAGCGCCCCTGACCGACACGGTCGAGCTTCAAGCGCGCGGGCTGGTGTTTGCCGATGATCGCACACTGCGGTTTGCCGGGGCGGATAGCCGTAGTGCGGGTCAAGATGCGAGTTTGCGGCTGGTCGGGCGGGGAAGGTGGCAGTTTGACCTGCTCGGCTACGTCCAGGCGCGTGATTTTGGCAACGTCGTCGTCAGTTCGACGCGCTTCGCTCCCACGCTCGACCAGCGCAGCACGCCGTCGACGGGGCTGGGCGCGAAACTCGAATTGCGTCCGCCGACCGGAAGGAACAATGTCCTGCGGCTGGGCGCAGACTACCGGCTGTCGTCAGGCGAGCTTTACGAAGATGCGCTGAACGTGGCGAGCGGCGCGGTCACGGCGCGCCGCAACGCTGGCGGTCAAAACAGCGATCTGGGCGTGTTCATCGAGAACGATCTTACGCTTGGCGCATTTACCGTGACGGCCGGAGCGCGCGCCGACCGGTACACGATCCGGGACGGGTTCTTCCGCGAAGCCAACGCGGCGGGTATTGTTACGATTGATGACCGCTTCGACGATCGGGCTGGATGGGAAAGCTCGTTGCGTGGAGGCGCGGTGTTGCGGCTTGGCGGTGGGGCTACAGTCCGCGTGGCCACCTACTCCTCACTGAGGTTGCCGTCGCTTAACGAACTCTACCGGCCCTTCGTAGTCTTCCCCGTGGTAACGCAGGCCAACCCGGCGCTCCGAAACGAACGCCTCGATGGGTTCGAGGTGGGCATCGACTTCGTCCCGTCCAATGCCTTGCGGATGTCGGTCACCGCATTCGACAATCGCGTGAAGGACGCGATTGCGAACGTGACCATCGCGCCCAACCTGCGCCAGCGTCGCAACATCGACGCCATCGAAGCGCGGGGAATCGAGCTTTCGTCGCGCATATTGCTGGGCGCCCTCCAGCTCGATGGCTCGCTAGCCTGGACCGACGCAAAATCGCGCGGCACTGGTGCGGCGGCCAACCTTGACGGAATGCGCCCGGCGCAAACTCCTCGCCTGGCCGCTGCGGGCACGCTTGGATATCGCGCGGAGGCGGGTTGGCGACTATCGTTGACTGTTCGTCATGTTGGCGCCCAGTTCGAAGACGACCTGGAAACCGACCTGCTGCCGGCCGCCACCACCATCGATGCATATGGCGAATTCCCGCTGACAAGCGCCTTCACGATGGTCGTTCGGGGTGAGAACCTAACGGGGGAGGCCGTCGTGACGCGCAACCAGGGCGGTTCGATCGACTTGGGCACCCCGCGGACCGTTTGGGCCGGGGTAAAGATCGCGCTGTAGTATTGGATGGTCCGCTGGGAACGACTACCTTTACTGGTAGCACTCCGGCAAGGCGACTGGCACCCACATTGACGTGCTGATCTACGATTTCCAGGCCGGTTACAAAATGACCAGCCACACCCTCGCACCGGGCCATCGGTGGATCGGCTTCGTTATCGAGCGGATGCACATGACAGCGTTTTTTTTGGAGCGGTTCATGAATGATTTCCGACCATGGGGGAGCTAGTGGTCGGTCCTTCGCAGCATCGGGAGGGCAGGTCGGCGAAGGACTTTATCCCAGCCGCGCCTTGGGCTGTGCGAAGCCGACCACAGGCGCATCGAAGGCCAGCACGCTGCCTGCCAGCGGGTGAGCCGCCATGTCTTGAGCCTGCATGTCCTTCGTCGCCGTGGTGACGTAGGCCGTACCATAGTCCGCACCGCCGAAAGCCAGTTTCGTGATGTCCCGCGCTGGCAAGGCGATGGTGTCGATCAAGCTACCGTCGGGCGAATAGCGCGCCGCTACCCCACCGAGATAAAGCCCGATCCATACATGATCTTCGGCATCGACGACCGGACCATCGGGAAAAGCCGCCGGGAAATCCTTCGCGGTATCGACGAATGGCCTGATCTCGCCGATCCCATCCCTGCCCAGTGCGGCCACCATCATGCGCTTGCCCACTGTATCAGTGAAGTAAATGCGATCGCCGGCGGCGTTGACGGCGGGCCCGTTGGTGATCGCGATGCCGGCAGGACCCGCCGGGCGGATCGCGCCGCGATCGAACAGGTAGAACCGGCCGCTGGCGCTTCCCTCGGCATCGTCCATCGAACCGAACCAGACCCGTCCCAACGGGTCTGTGCAAGCGTCGTTGAGCCGGTTGCTGGCCGGCTCGCCCGGTATGGCACTGAGGAAATCAAAACGTCGTGTCGGCGGATCAAACAAATACAGGCCATCCTTCAGTCCGCACAGGAGCTGGCCATGATCCGCGGGCAGTGCCCAGCCGATCGGTGCGGGCGCTTCCGCATGGAAATTGCTGCCGGTGGCCGGGTCATAATGCCACAGGCGGTGCCGCTTGATGTCGACGAACCACAGCACCTGCCGTTCCGTATCCCACACCGGGCCCTCGCCCAACAGCGTGTCGGCGGCCAACGCCCGGCGCACGGAAATGTTCAGCGTCATCCGGCGTGGACCCAATAGTTGTGTCCCGTGCAAAGCCGCGCTTCGTCGGAACCAAAGAACAGCGCCATCGCGGCAATATCGACCGGCTGGATGCGACCGTCGAGGCATAGTGAAGCGACCAGTTCGGCCTCGGCTCCAGGGCTGTGCCATCTGCTTTGGCGCGGCGTCTGCACATTGCCTGGAATGATCGCCTTGGCGACAAAGAATTGGTGCTTCAGGTTCACGGTCATCCGCTCGTTCCAGTAGGTGACAGTGACGTCGTCGATGGTGTGGCGATGATCGCTGGCGGCATTGTTGACCAGGATGTCGCTGCCACCCGATTTGCCGATGATCTTTGCGATCTTGGCCTCATAATCGGTCGTATCGGTGATGTCGCAATCGAGAAAAGTGGGGGGACGGAAGCATGCGAGAGCCTCCCGGTCAATGCCTTGCGCATCACCGTGGCGGCGCGCAGGAACGCGCCGCTTCGCGCACTGGATTATACGGCCACCACTTTCTGGTCGATCGCCCCGAAGATCGACTTGCCATGATCGTCTTCCATCCAGATCCGCACGGTGTCGCCCGGCTGCATGAACGGGGTGGTCGGCGCGCCGTCAAGGATGGTCTCGATCATGCGGATTTCCGCGATGCATGAATAGCCCAGGCCGCCCTGGGCAACGGGCTTGCCCGGTCCGCCGTCCTCACCCTGATTGGATACAGTGCCCGATCCGATGATCGCTCCGGCGCCCAGGTTGCGGGTCTTTGCCGCGTGGGCGACGAGGTCCGCGAGTGTGAAGGTCGCGTCCACACCCGCGTTGGCGCGGCCAAAAGGCGACCCGTTGTGATCGACCATCAAGGGTCGCCGGATTACGCAGTCCCGCCAGGCATCGCCGAGTTCGTCCGGTGTCACTGCCACCGGGCTGAACGCCGTGGCCGGCTTGGACTGGAAAAAACCGAACCCTTTGGCGAGTTCGCCCGGGATGAGGCCGCGCAAGCTGACATCGTTGACAAGCATAAGCAGCTTGATGTGGTCGGCGGCATTAGCCGGCGTGATGCCCATCGGCACGTCATCGACGATACAGGCGACTTCGCCTTCCATGTCGCAGCCCCATGCGACATCGCCCAGCGGTATGTCGGCGCGGGGCGGTAGAAAATCGTCGCTCCCGCCCTGGTACATCAGCGGGTCGTGATAGAAGCTCTCGGGCACCTCCGCGCCGCGTGCCTTGCGGACGAGCTCCACATGATTGATGTAAGCGCTCCCATCGGCCCACTGATAGGCGCGTGGCAGGGGCGAATACGCTTCGCGCTCATGGAAGCGTTCGCAAGGCACCACCTGATGCTCGACATCGCGGTAAAGCGCTTCGAGTTTGGGCGCAATGTTTGCCCAATCATCCAGAGCGGCCTGGAGCGTGGGCGCGATATTGTCGGCGACGCAATAACGGGTGATGTCTTTCGAAACGACGACCAGTTTTCCGTCCCGGGTGCCGTCGTTCAGCGTGGCTAGCTTCATTTCAGTTGTTCTCCGGATTGTCGGGCTGGTTGTCGGGATGCGCGCGCTGGAAAGCGGGCAGGGCCAGGCACGCCGCCTCAATTGCGTTGAGGTGAGGCATGGCTGACAGGTCGAACGCGAACCGCCGCGCGTTGTAAAGTTGCGGCAGTAACACGACCTCGAACAAACCAGGTGCTTCAAACAGATAATTCCCGATGCCGATCTGCGATAGCCTTCGTTCGACAGGCAGGAGCGTACGCGCGAGCCAGTGACGGTACCATTCGTCGACCTCGCCCTGCGAATGCCCGAGGGGTGATTTGAGATAAGTCAGGACCGGCAGGTTCAGCGGCGCATGCAGTTCCGTCGCGATGGCGTACGACAGTTCTCGGACGGTGTATCGATCATCGACATCTATGGGGAGCAGTGGCGGTGCCGGATGTACCTCTTCCAGCCATTCGAGCAGCGCCATGGACTGCATTCTGTCGCGATCGCCGGTCTCTAGCATCGGCAGGCTGCCGAAGGGGTTGCGCTCGGTGAACGTTTTCGCCTTCTGCTCGGCGTTTTGCAGGTTTACCGGGATCAGCTCGTAGTCCAAACCCTTGAGATTCAGCGCGATCCTGACGCGGTAACTCGTCGAGCTGCGAAAGTAGCTGTAGAGCTTCATGCTGCGCTGACCAGTTCCGGCGCAGGAAACACCGATATCCTGATCGATGGAATACGATGGAGAAACCGGGAGCTTATGTCGAAATGTCGCCGCACAAGTTTCTCCTGCAACTAACCGCGCTCCCTTTGCAGGGTTCGGCACGGGTCGCAAGGGCTCTAGGCGGCGAGCAATTCCTGTACCTTGCTGAGAAGCTTGTCCGGCGGGCAAGGCTTCGAGCATGCGATCGCCTTGGGAAACCGCTGAGTGACCTCGCTGGGCGTGAATTGGCCTGAATGAAATATCACCGGCACGTTCTCCGCCATGAGATGCTCGGCCAACTGGAATGAGTATCCGTCGTCCAGCTCCACGTCTAGAATTGCGATGTCCGGCTTGCACTTCTGTAAAGCCAGCATCGCAGAAGAAATATCGGCATAGGGACCCTGCACCGAGAAGCCGGCTTCCTCCACCGTATCGCACAGGTCATAGGCAACGATAAATTCGTCTTCAGCCACGAGAACGCGGGGTTGGGTCATGCAAGACCTCCGGTTGAAACTTTCATTTATCAGGTTTCAACCGCGCGCCGTGGCAACGGTTCCCTTGTAGATGTCGTAACTCCGCAAGTGCAGCTATAGTCGACCGAATTTTTCTTCGTAGCCGGCCTTGTCGCCGCTGGAAAGGAGACGCGCCTGTTCACGCCAGTCGTCGCGGCGGATGCGGCCTTCGAACCGGCCCAACCGCGCGTCAATTTGATCGATATCCGCCTCGCTCCAGTTGGCGATCTGGTCAAACCGGGTCACCCCCAAGCCAACGAGCGTATCCCGCAGTTTGGGACCGACACCCTTTATGCGGGTCAGGTCGTCTTCGGCGGACGCAATGCCAAGCCCGGCAATCCCCGGGGGGGTGGATCCTTGCGGAGAGATGGCGGGCGGCGCGTCAATCAACGCCTGATTGCGCGCGGCGGGGCCCGCGCCTTCGTCGAGGACATCACGCCGATCGCGCGCCACCCTGGTGCGCCGCGACGCGACGAAAATCCACCATGCGACGATGATGCCCAGCAGCAGGGCGGCGACCAGCAACGGCCAGTTCGACTGGATCAGTTCGATCATTCTTCCGGTTCTCCCTTTTCATGGGCGTGACGCTGGTATGGCTCGCGCCGCGGCGTGCGGCCCCACGCCGCCCAACCAAGCGCTAGACCTGATCCATAGGCGACCAGCATCATCACCACCAATTCGAACACGATCGGCATCACACTATCCTGGTCCAGGCGTATCGATCGGGGTCGGTTTGAGCGGGGCCACCGCGATGACCGAAAATTCGATGCGGCGGTTGGCCGGATCTTCCGGCGCGAGCCCGTTTATTGGTTCCGCTGATCCGAACCCGCGCGCACGCAGAGCCTCCGCCGGAATGCCGCGCCGAATGAGGGCCTCCTGCACAGCGGAGGCCCGTTCGGTGGAAAGTGCGACATTGCGCGCTTCCGAACCCGAGGAATCCGTATGCCCCGAGATCGCAATTGTCGCCCCCACGCATGGCCGCAGCGTCATCGCGACCTCGTCAAGCAGCGCCTGGCTGGTCCGGTCGATATTGCTGCTCGCTTCCTCGAAGCGGATCGAGCGGACGCGCAAGAGAGCCTCAACGTCGTTCTGGCAATGCAAGGGGGCGAGGGTCAGCGTCCCACTCTCGGCCTGGATCGAGCCATCGGCCCAGCGCACGCCGCCAACGCCGGGAATTGCGGCCACCGCCCTGGCAACGGCGCCGCGGCGTTCTTCGTCAAGGGTTCCGCCGCCTGAAAGAACCGGGTGCCTCGAGGCGAGTCCGCCTTTCGAAGCAAAGCGGGCGATTACGTCTGCGCCGCCAGCGCGGGCAATCGCCTGCTTGGCCTGTTCCGCGAGGCCTGCGGCAAGTGGCGGTGCGGTGGCGCCGGCACCGAAAACGGCCAGCGCCGTCGTCAGGAACGCGCCGGCGGCACAGGCAAGGGCAGGGCGGATTGGCACGGTGATGCCTTAGCCAGCCCGGGCGCGCTACGGAACCCCCGCTTCGCCGCGCGGCGTATCCTCGTCTGACGACAGGTTGCGGCGGAACAGCACCCTGTCCTCTGGGCCGAAACCCTTTGTCCAGATTACCCAACCATAGGCGAGGAGGATCGCCGGCACGCCGATGAGCAGTTCCGCCCATTCGGGCAGCCAGGTGGCGGCGTAGCCGATCAACACCGCGGGTGCCGTCGCCCAGACCAGTGCCCAGCGCCAATTGTTGATTCCGTGCCCCAGTATTCGTGACAGCAACCACGCCTTCGCCAGCGAAGCCGCTGCCAGTGCCAGCATCAGCGCCAGAGCGGCGGCCGCCGCCTTATACGTTTCATTATAGCCGAGCCGCTGGACCAAGACGATCAGGCCCACCGTCAGCATGGCCTGTAACGCAATCGTGGCGACGGAAATCATCAGGTTGCGCTTGCGCGCGACATAGACCAGCGCCGCTTCCGACACCACCGCCGTTGCCGCGACCACTTCCGCGGCGAGCAGGAATGCCAGCGCGCCAGTGCCCCCAACGAAATTTGGTCCGACGAGGCCCATTACGGCTTCACCAGGTATCCCCAGGGCCAGCGCGATCCCCGCCTGCGCGGCGACGATCCAGAAC
>ERZ1066122.2754-NODE-2754-length-11042-cov-6.274870_pt1 | contig 11042 bp, 7 predicted proteins | sample MGYA00382769_ERZ1066122 | MGnify/ENA primary metagenome ERZ1066122 (study PRJEB33369, sample SAMEA5778352) | biofilm metagenome | biome: Industrial cooling water; feature: Water cooling tower basin; material: Biofilm | place: United Arab Emirates | collected...
CTCTCCACCTCATGCGAGAGCGAGGTGGCGCGGCTGAGGCCGATGGTGGCGATGAGGGCGGCGATGCCTGCCGCGACGCCGAAGGCGATCATCCAAATCTTGCGCTTGGCCGCGATCTCTTCGGCCGCTGCGGCGCGGCGCTGCGCGTCGAGAAAACGCGAGCGTGTCTCGCTGAGTTCGCCCGCATCGGCCGTGGCGTCGAGCACCCGCCACTCGCAATGATGCGTGACCAAACGGGCTAGGCGCGCGAAAGCCGAGCTGCCGCTGCGGGGATCGCCGATCTCGTTGGCGCTCTCGACCACAGGCAAAGGTTCGCCGAAGCTGAGCTGCGGCAAGGCCGGGATGTAGAGCTTTTGCAGCGCCTGCAGCGGCGTCACGTCGGAAGGCAACCACTGCGAAAAGACTTGGCCGAAACGCTTGGCCACCTTGTGTTGCCAATCGCGGCTGCGTTCGTGATCCCGGTCGCGCTCATCCATGGCAAGCAAAGGCAGAGCGATCAAATGCGCCAGGTCGGGACGCTGCTGCCGGCGAATCTCGCTGGCCTGCTGCATCACCGCCTGCGCGCCCTCGGCGCTCTGTTCGGAGGCCGCGACGAAGAGCATGAGGTAATCGGCGAGCAAGGCGGTGCAGGCCCCTTCGGCGTCGCCAAAGCCGCTGCGACCGTCGACGAGCACATAGTCGTATTGACTCGTCCACTGCTCGCGCAGCTCGCGCACGTATTCGGCCAAGGCGCCGCTCGAACGCAGCTCCTTCCAGCGCACGTTGGCGGCGCGCTGCGCGTAGCTGCCGTCGTTGCGTCCTGCGCTGATCAGATGGATAGGAATGCCGGCGGGATGCGGGCGGAGCTCGATCAGGCATTGGCGCCAGTCGCCGCGCTGGCCCTCTTGCAAGCCGAGCATCAAGTCGACGACTCCAGGCAGCACCTTGCGGTCGCCTTTGACGGCCGAAGGGATGCGCTGGAAAAAACGTTCCAGGCCGGGCGCGTCTAAATCCCAATCGACGAGGAGCACGCGCTTCTGCCACTTGGCGAGGAGCACGGCGATGTTCGCGAGGGCTGTCGAGCGGCCCACGCCCGCCTTCGAAGAATAAAAGGTGACGACGGCCGAACGGCTCGGGCTCGGCGGCAGATAGGACGAAGGTGCGTTCGATCTCGGAGGCAACTCGCCCTTAACCCTATCACAGCCCGCCACCTCCGCGCCCCATTCTTTGCGCATGCCCACAGGTGAGAAAAAGGAAGCCGACATGGTCCAGAGCCCTCAAATGCAGTCGCTGTTTACGCTGAAGCTGTCGTAGGGGTCGGTGAAGAAGGAGGCTTCGTCGCGGTCATCGCAGCCGTCTCGGTCGTAGTCCCAGGCTTGGGTATCGAAAGTGATGGAGTCGGATTGCGCGGGGAAAGGGCCTTCGAGGCGCATCTCGAGGCGGTAGGACTCGGTGCCGGGCGCCCAGTTCGGTGGCGTGGGCAGCGAGAAGCTCCACGAGGCGAGCTCGCTGGCTTCCGCGAGCAAAACCTTTTCGCCCGCGTCTTTACGCCAGAGCTTCCAGCGCACCGCGCTGAAGGTGCCGCTCGAGAGGTTCTCGACCTCGACCGTGTTCAAACCCGAAGCGGCACGCATCTTCGCCTGCACGCGCGCCACTGGGAAGAGCTGAGCCACTTCGCTGCTCGGGCTGCAAATGGAGAAGCTCCCGAGGGCTCGTTCCTGCGTGGCGCCGCAGCCCAGAAGGATCGCGCCCGCTGCGGAGAATACCGTTACGCCCGCCGCATTCGTGCCGCAGTCGAGGGTCGCGCCCGCCTGTACGTAGACGATATGGCCCTCCCCACCGGACAAGGCGGCCGAGGCGCCCGGCGCCAGGAAGAGTACGTGTCCAGAGCTCGTTTCGCTGCGGAAGAATGCTCCCGGCGCCACGAAGGCGATCTGCGCGTCGCGCGGGGCCACCTGCTGCGCGCCTTCGGAGACCCAGACCAGATCCGAGTTGCTCGAACTCGCGCCGGCGAGGAGTTCGACGCGATCGTAGCGCTGCGTCGTGCCCTCGGGCTCGACGAAACATACCGAGGTGCTGCCGATGGAGAGCGCGGCTTTTTGCGTATCGCGTTGCGTACCGCCGAGGGCACAAGCCGAGAGGCAGGCCAAAGGCCCCGCGAGCCATAAGCGGAGCCCCCGATGGGACGAGCAGCGCGGCCTTCCGATGGTTTCTTCGGCTGCACTCACACGAAGCTCCTTGCCCCGATCCCCTACCTCGAGGCGAAAAGGCAAGGAGCATACCGCCTCGCCAGCGCGCCAAAACCAAGCTTATTTCGCTCCTGCTTCAACGGCAGGCCTGGCCCTTTCGGCGCATAGAGCGCTCCCGGTTCCTCGAAGGAACGAGGGAGGTTCCGGCGGCGACGCGAGAAGTCGCGTTTCAAGGATGTGCGACGATGGCGCCCTTGTACATCGCCATGCCACAGGTGAACTCCACTTTGCCCGAGGCGGGCATGGTCAGCTCGACGACGACGTTTTCGTTGAGGGGCAAGTCCTTGCGCAGGTCCATCGAAGGGAAGACCAGCTGCTGGCCGCAGCCCTCGTCGCTGGTGCGCAGGAAGTTGATCTTCACCTTTTTGCCGGCGGGCGCGTGGATCTCGCTGGGATGGTAGCCGCTGGCATCGACGCGAACGCTGAGGCCCCCGGGTGCCGGCGCCTTCGCCTTGCTGCACGCGCTCGGCGCCAGAGCAAAGAGGCTGACGAAGAGGGCGAGTCTGACGGCCTGCAAGAGAATGCCTGAGCGGAAAGTCATATTCATGGTCATGCACTCCTTATCGAGAAGAGGAAGAGGTCGCGCGCTGCAGAAGGGGGCGGAGTTCGACGCAGAGCTTATGCCGGATCCAGCCATAAACGCCGAGCGCGCAGGGCGCGGCTACGCTCAAGCTTAGGCCGAGCGCTCGCCAAAGGGAAGGATATCGTGGCTCGAAGAAGGCGAGCGCGAAGGCCGCCACGCTGAGCGCCAAGAGGAGACGCGACGCCCAGCTCGCGCGCTCGAGGCGGCGGTATTGTGAAGGTCGCTCGCTCTCGGCCCGACGCCAGATCAGCTGCTCGAAACGCCAGTAGGTGTAGACCACCGGGATGAGCTCCAAGGTCAAAAAGGCGCTCGAGAGCAAGCCACCGACCATGGGCGCCGCGATGCGCTTCATGACGTCGGCGCCCGAGCCTTGGGCCCAGAGCAAAGGGACGAGACCGATGAGCATGGTACCCACCGTCATCAGCTTGGGGCGCACCCGCTGCACCGTCCCTTCGGCATGCGCCTCGATGATGTCCTCCAGGCTTTCGATGCGGCCTGCTTGCAGACGGCGCGCGTAGGCCTGGTCGATGTAGACGATCATCACGACGCCCGTCTGCGTCGCCAGGCCGACGAGTGCGATGAGGCCCACCCAAACTGCCGTCGAGACGTGGTAGTCGAGCAGCCACAGGGCCCAAACGCTGCCGACCAACGCGAAAGGCACCGAGAGCAGGACGATGATCACCTCGCTGAAGTTGCGGAACTGCGCGTAGAGCAAGAGCAGGACCAAGAGCAAGGTCAGCGGCACCAAGATGCGCATGCGCGCGACCATGGCCTGCAGCAGCTCGAACTGCCCCGTCCAGCGCAGATGGCTGCCCTCCGCCAGCTGCAGCGAGCCGCTCTTCTGGGCCCGGCCGAGGGTTTTCTGCGCCTTGGTGACGTAGCTGCCGATGTCCTCGGCGGGGTCGACGTCGACGTAGACATAACCTACGAGCATGCCGCCTTCGTCGCGCAGCATCGGCGGTCCTTCGCTGAGCTGCACCTCGGCGACACTGCCGAGGGGGATGCTGGCGCTGCGCTCGCCTTGCGCCTCGCTTCGCGGCAGCGGGATGGCCACCTGACGGATGTCTTCGAGCGAGGCGCGGAAGTCGCTCGCGTAGCGAAGGTTCACCGTATGCCGGCGCCTGCCTTCGACCGTGGTGGTGAGCGGCATGCCGCCCAGCGCCGTCTCGATCACCTCGTTGAGGTCGGCGATCTGCAGGCCATAGCGGGCGAGCTGATCGCGGCGCGGCAGGATGTCGAGGTAAAGGCCGCCGGTCATGCGCTCGTAGATCACGTTGCGCGTCCCCTGCACCCGGCGCAGCAGCCCTTCGATCTGCTCGCCCGTCTTCTCGATGTCCTCGAGTTTCTGGCCGAAGATTTTGATGCCCACCGGCGTGCGGATGCCGGTGGTCAACATGTCGACGCGGTTGCGGATGGGTTGCGTAAAGGCGTTGGTCCAGCCGGGGGCGCGCAGTTTTTCGTCCATCTCGCGCACCAGATCGTCGAGCGACATGGGCTCGAACTCGGGCTGCAGGCGCTGCAGGAGTGGGCGCAGGAAGTCGGGCACGCGGCCCACGTACCAGCGCCGCACATAACGAGTACGCCACTGCGCGCGGGGCTTGAGGCGCACCAAGGTCTCGACCATCGAGAGCGGCGCCGGATCGGTAGCAGTCTCGGCGCGGCCCACTTTGCCGAGGACTCTCTCCACTTCGGGGAAGGAGCGCAATATGGCGTCCTGACGCTGCAGCTCCGCTTTGGCGCGCTCGATGGAGATGTTGGGCAGCGTCGTCGGCATGTAGAGCAGGTCGCCTTCGTCCAGAGGCGGCATGAACTCCGAGCCCAGGCGCGGCAGCAGAGGCAAGGTAGAGAGCGCGGCGAAGGCGCCGATGAGCAAGGTGGTCTTGGGCCGCTGCAGCGCGACGTGGACGAAGGGCTCGTAGAAGGCGCGCACGAAACGCGAGACGGGGTGGTTCTCCTCGGAGCGCACCTTGCCGCGCAGCAAGAGATCGCGCAGCGCCGGCGCGACGGTGATCGACACCAGCGCCGCGGCCAACATGACGAAGGTCTTGGTCGCGGCCAAGGGGCGGAAGAGCCGACCCGCCTGACCGCCCAGCGCGAAGATGGGCAAAAAGGAGACGGCGACGATGAGCAACGAAAAGAAGATCGCCGGTGTGACCTCGCGTGCCGCTTCGGCGAGCAGTCGCGCGCGCTCACGACCCGAGAGGCCCTCAGGCGCCGCTTCGAGCTTTTTATGGCTGGCCTCGATCATCACGATCTCGGCGTCGACGGTCGCACCCAGAGCGATGGCGATGCCGCCCAGCGACATAATGGTGGCCGGCACATCGAAGAGCGCCATGGGGATGAAGGCAAGGAGCACCGCCAGGGGCAACGAGAGGATGGGCAGGAGCGCGCTGCGGAAGTGCAGAAGAAAGAGCAGGATGACCGCCGCCACCACCACCATCTCTTCGAGCAAGGCATGTTTGAGGGTCGCCAAGGAGCGCTCGATCAGCCCGGCGCGCTCATAGACCGCAACGAACTCGACGCCCTCCGGCAGCGAGTCGCGCAGCTCGTGGATCTTGGCTTCGACGCGGCGGATCACCTCGAGGGCGTTTTCGCCCTGCCGCATCACCACGATGCCGGAGACCACCTCACCGCGGCCGTCGAGGTCGGCAGCGCCGCGGCGGATGTCGCCACCCATCGAGACGCTCGCCACATCGCGCAGGCGCAGCGGCACCCCTCGTGCATCGCTGCGTACGACCACCTCCTCGAGGTCGCGGATGCTGCCGATGAAGCCGCGGCCACGGATGTAGTACTCGCGCTCCGAGAGCTCCAAAGTGCGCGCACCGACGTCTTCGTTCGAGCGCTGCACGGCGCGGATCAGGTCGCTCAGCGCCAGGCCGTAGTTGCGCAAGCGCAGTGGGTCGACACGGATCTGGTATTGCGCTTCGAAGCCGCCGACGCTCGCCACTTCGGCGACGCCTTTGACGCTGGCAAGGGCATAGCGCAGCGAGAAGTCGTGCAAAGCGCGCAGCTCGCCGAGATCTTGCTTACGGCGATGGTCGACCAAGGCGTATTGGTAGATCCAGCCCACGCCGCTGGCGTCGGGGCCGATGCGCGTTTTGACGGTGGCGGGTAGGCGCGCGCGGATCGAGTCGAGGTATTCGAGGACGCGTGAACGCGCCCAATAGGGGTCGCATCCCTCTTCGAAGACGACGTAGACGAAGCTCATGCCGAACATCGACTGACCGCGGACGTCAGCCACCTTGGGCACGCTGAGCAGGGCGCTGACCAAGGGATAGGTGACCTGGTCTTCGATCAAGGTGGGCGAACGCCCGGGCCACTCGCTGAAGACGATGACCTGGGGATCGGAGAGATCGGGGATGGCGTCCACCTTGAGGTGCTGCATCGCCACGTAGCCCCCGGCGGCTGCCACCAGCGCCAAAAGGAGCACCAGCACGCGGTAGCGCGCGCAGCTCTCAATGATGCGGGCGATCATGGCGCGCCGCCGGCGTGAGAGGAGTGCGCCCCGCCTTTGGGAGCGACCGCAGCGTCGGGCGAGGCGGCCTTGCGTCGCACCAAGGCGGCCTGCAAGCGGCTCTCGGAATCGAGCAGGAAGCCACCGCGGCTGACGACCTCGTCTCCTTCACGCAAGCCTGCGCGCACCTGGACCCAGCTCTCCGACTCGGCGCCCAAGGTGAGCGCACGGGGCGCGAAACGGCCCTCGCCGAGCGAGACGTAGACGTAGCGCTCGCGCCCGGTGTCGACGATGGCCTCGCGGGGCACGACCAAGCTCTCGCTCTCGGGAAGGGTCAGCGTCACTTCGCCATAACGCCCGGGTCGCAGGTTCTGTTTGGGGTTGCTCACCACCATACGCAAACGCAGGCTCCGCGTGCTGGCATCGAGCGAAGGCTCGAGGAGGTCGACGCGCACGGCCAGAGGCGGCGTCCCCTCCCCTGGGTCGAATTGACCGGTCATGCCTTGATGCACTCGGGCCAGCTCGCGCTCCTGCACGCTGGCCACCACCCAAACGCGGCTCAGGTCGGTGATCTCGTAGAGCACCATCTCGGGCGTCGCGTAGGTGCCCAGCGAAGCGTTGAAGCGGGTGACGATGCCCGAGACGGGCGAGCGTAGCGGCAAGGCGCGCAGGGGCTCACCGCGCGCCAAAACGGCGTCGATGTCGGCGGCGCTGACGCCGTAGAGCTCCAGACTGCGCCGGGCCGCGCTCGCCAGCTCCAGGGGCGCGCTCTGCGCTTTTCCCAAACCCGCATCGACGCCTCCCCAGCCTCGCGCGGCCAGCATCTCCTCCTGCACGCGGTAGAGGTCGGGGCTGAAGATGGAGGCGAGCACCTGCCCCGCCTTCACCGAGACGCCGCTCTCGCGCACCTTCAAGGCCTCGATGAAGGCCGGGCTGCGCACGCGCACCTCGGCGGTGGCGCCCTCGCGCGCCTCGACGCTGGCGGGCAGCCGGAGCGTCGGCTGGAGCCTGCGTTTCTCGACTTTCGCCAAGACCAAACCCAACGATTGCTGCCGCTCGAGCGCCAGTTGCACAGGAACCAGACCCTCGGGCATCCCCTCTGCCCCACCCTCGCCCCTAAGCGTTCGGCGCTCTTCGGGGATGGGCTCGAGCCTCATATGGCAAATCGGGCAGTCGCCAGGGTTGGCGGAGCGAATCTCGGGATGCATCGGACAGTAAAAGCGCGCCTCGCCCTGCGAGGTCGATGCGCCCTCGAAGCCGAAGTACAGAAATGTGTAGAGCGCAGCCGAGGCACTGGCGGCGAGCAAAAGCCAACGCAGCAGGGCCATGGCCCGCAAGCGATCGATCTTCATGGCGCCTCTTCAGCCCTGAGCTCGACCCGGGGCAAGAGTCTCCCCGTGGCTTGCTCAAGTAGGGCGATCTCGCGGGCGATCTCGGCTTCGAGGTCGGTGGCCTCCATCCGCGTCTCGAGCACGACGCGGGCAGCGTCGAGCCATTCGAGGAGGCTGCTCCGCCCGGTGACGTACGACGATTGCAAGGCCTCGACGGCGCGCTTGGCAGCGGGAAGGGTCGAGGTCTGCAAACGCTGCCACTCGCGTTCGAGGGCAGCGATACGCGCGCAGACGACGCCGATCTCGATGCGGATCTGCCGCGCGACGGCGTGACGGTCGTCTTCCGCGGCCTGAGCGAGCGCTTCCCCCATCCGCGCCTCCGCACGTGCCCTTCCCCAGAGCCAAGGCAAACTCATGCTCGCTTTGACGCCCATCCCAGCGCGCATCTGCGGCATCTGCCAGTAGCCGAGACCCACCATGAACTCGGGCCGGCGCGCCGCAAAGCTCTGCCCTTGCGCGCGCGCCTGCGCCGCTCTGGCCATATGCTGCGCTGCCTGCAAATCGCCACGATGCCGCAATGCACCTTGAAGCAGCGCCTCGTCGGAGAGGCGAATGGTGCGCGACAAGCCCTCTGCGGGCAGCGCCAGCACGGCGGCCGCGGGACGCCCGAGCATTAGGTTCATCGCCGCCTGCGCCCGCTTGCCCTCACCCTCGGCACGCAAGAGCGCCTGCTGCACGCGCGCGAGCTCGACCTCGAGTTTGGCCAGGTCGGCGAGCGAGCTGCCCGCGGTCACATAGCGGCTGCGCGCCACCATGCGCATGCCTTCGAGCAAGGCGCCGTGTTCGCGATGGGTTTGGTGGTCGCGCAGCGCGTGCGCATAGTCGGCGTAGGCCTCGGCCGCCTCTTTGGCGAGCACACTGGCACGCAGGCGCGCTTCGGCCAAGGCCGCACGGCCCTCGTGACGACGCGCCCGCGCCAAAGCCGCGCGTGTGCCGGGGGCAGGAAAGGTTTGCCGCAGCTCGGCCATGTACATATCCGCGTCGCGGAAGGCATAAGGCCGCGCCAGAGGCAGGTTCCAAATCTCGACACCGAGCTCCGGCGCCGGGAGCGCGTCTTCGGCCCGCACGCCTTGGCTTTCGGCCTTCGCCCGCTGCCGCAGCGCCTCGAGTTCGGGATGCCGGCGTAGCACCATCGCCACGAAGGCGTTGCGCTCCAGCGCCTTTGGCTCGCCCTGCGCCTCACCCGCTCGGGCTCGGCTTTGTGCGCCAGCCATCGCCATCAGCAGCCCACCCCAAATGACGGGGTAAAGGCGCCCTCTCCATTGGGCCCTCTCCATCGTTTCCTCCGCTCCACGTGCCTTTGCCGAGAACGAGACGCCGCTAGGGCGCTTCGTCCTCTCCCGGGTCGGAAGGCGCGATCAGAGCAGGAGACGGCCTATGCGCGCGAGCAGGAGCGCCGTCGGCGCGGCCCAGGGCCCGAGCGCATCGGCATCGAGAGAGAGCGGCGCGCTCTGCTGCAGCGTCGCAAAGGAGCGCAGCAGGGTAGTCGCCGGCGCGACATCATGACGGCTCGCCTCACCGCCGAAGGAAGCCTGCGCCAGATGCGGCACCCTCTTGCCCTCACAGCAATCGACGCCGAGGCAGTCTGCACGCGTGGCCTGGTCGCGCTGCGCCTCCGCATGCGGAGGCTGCGCCGCCCGCGAGCCATGGGAGGCCTTACAGCAGCAGCCCAGCCGAAGACTTTCACCCGCGCCACGGCAGAAGGTAAAGGCCTTGCCCTCGACCGGCGCCGCGGCGAGCAGCGAAAGCGCGCCCAGGCAGAGCAGCAGCGCCCGAGCAGCTTTGTGCAGGGAAGGCATCGCTCTCGATCATAAGACTTGCCGCGCCGGCACACAAGCGCGTCCAAGGCGACTTGAAGCGTGGCGCGGAGGCAGCCAGGCTCTCTGACCATGCACATACGCCTAGTGGAATGCCTCGACAAACCCCACGCGGACGACGACCGAGAGGCCTTGGCCGCAGCGCTGCGCGCCAAGGGATTCGATGCCGAGTGGGTGGCCTGGGACGACCCCGCCGTCGACTGGCAGGGCGGGATGAGCATCCTGCGCGCCACCTGGAACTACTACCGCAGCCCCGAGACCTACCGCGCCTTCCTCGCCTGGGCCGACTCCTGCGAGCAGCGCGCGCCCCTCTTCAATCCGGCCGCCACCGTCCGCTGGAACTCGCATAAGGGCTATCTCAAAGACCTCGAAGCACGCGGGCTGCCCATCGTTCCCACCCTGCTCTGCAGGCGGGACGAGACCTACGATTCGTTCGAGGCGGCGATCGGCGCTCGAGGATGGCGCGAGCTGGTGATCAAGCCGGCGGTCTCGGCGGGCTCCTTTCAGGCGCGCCGCTTTCGTATCGACGAGGGCGGAGGCGAGGAGGCCGAAGCGCACTGGCGCACGCTCCTCGAAGGGGGCGATGTGCTGATCCAGCCTTTCGTCCGCAGTGTTGCGAGCCGAGGTGAGCACTCCTGGGTGTGGATCGACGGCGAGCTGACACACGCCGTACGCAAGAATGTGCGCTTTCACGGTGAGAAGGAGCAGGTCGAAATGCTGACCTCCCCGCCCGAAGACGAAGCCGCGCTCGCCGAGCAGGTCTTCGCGCCCTGGAAGGGCCACTTGCTCTATGGCCGCCTCGACCTGGTGCGCGACGAAAACGATGCGCCTTGCATCATGGAGCTCGAGCTCATCGAGCCCTCGCTCTTCCTTGCCGAAGCGGGGCATGCGCTCGATGCTCTCATTACGGCCATCGGGCATCGAATACAAGCCTCTGTTGCGCCTACCGCAACGAGATAGGGGCACACTTCTACTGCCCCCCTACAAGCTGATCACAGAGTAAATGGCGTTTCGCGCAAGCGCCCCTTATGGGCATCACAACACGCGAATCAAAGAGCGGCTCGATCAACCCGATCGCGTACCGGGTACGGCGATATCGACCGACTGACTGACTTCTCACGCTCAGCCAATTCACGCGATCTTCTGCCAAAATGCCCTGCTCACCGTATCGATGAGTGCCGAAAATGACCCGGTCAGCAGCGAAGTTCGTTCTTCACCTCCATCTTTCGTAAAATTCCTTTAGATGTCTTGCTAGATGATCTGCACTCGGAAAGAAAGCAGCCCGGTTCACGCCGATAAGTTCCAGTTCCTCCCGAATTTTACCAATTGCCCTTTCGCTGAAAGGAAGACGTATTTGATGAAGCTTAACTTCTGCTCCTCTAAATTGATCCTCAATTGGCCTAGTGTCCGCTCCATGGACCGTAAAGTTCCCGCGCTGTGCAACAAGTCGTGAGTTCGTGAAGGGAGGGTAGATAGCTATCGGATGCTTATTGCTATATTCCCTTTTGTCACGACGGAAAGTCCGCTTCTCCTCACGAGACACACACCTCGGGAGCCAGTACTCAGCTG
>ERZ1066122.2757-NODE-2757-length-11039-cov-16.300437_pt1 | contig 11039 bp, 10 predicted proteins | sample MGYA00382769_ERZ1066122 | MGnify/ENA primary metagenome ERZ1066122 (study PRJEB33369, sample SAMEA5778352) | biofilm metagenome | biome: Industrial cooling water; feature: Water cooling tower basin; material: Biofilm | place: United Arab Emirates | collected...
GCGGCGCTGGGCCTCCTGCGCGCGCCGGCGTCGGCCCCCGCCGCGCCGCCGGCCGCGCCACCCGACCCGCCGCCCGGCCCGCCCCTGCCCGCGCTGGCCGAGGCGCCGCGCCTCTGGGCCGAGCCCGCCGCGCCCCTCCCCGACGCGGCCCGGCCCGCCCCGGCCGGGGCGCCCGGCGCCCTGGGCTTGGCCCGCGCGCACCTGCACGGCACCTACGTGCTCTCGGAGACGGCCGAGGGCGTCGTGCTGGTGGATGCCCACGCCGCCGCCGAGAGGCTCCTCTACGAGCGGCTGCGGCGGGAGGCGGGGGCGGGCGGCGTGGGGGCGCAGGCGCTGCTGGTGCCCGAGGTGGTGGAGATGGACCCCGGCGAGGCCGAGCGCGTGCTGGCGGCGGCCCCCGCGCTCCGGCCCCTGGGCCTCGCGGTGGAGGGGTTCGGGGCGGGGGCCGTGCTGGTGCGCGAGGCGCCCGCCGGGCTGGGGCCGGGGGCCGTCGCGGCGCTCCTGCGCGACGTGGCCGGGCTCGTCGAGGGGGACGGCGATCCGGCCGAGGCCGTGGCGGGGGCGCGCGACCGCGTGCTGGCCCGCGTGGCCTGCCACGGCTCGGTGCGCGCGGGCCGGCCCTTGCGCCCCGAGGAGATGGACGCGCTCCTGCGCGAGATGGAGCGGACGCCGGGCGCGGCCACCTGCATCCATGGCCGGCCCACCTTCGTGATGCTCGGGCGCGCCGACCTCGACCGGCTCTTCGGACGGCGCTGAGGCGCGTGTTGCCGCGCCCCCCGGGGGGCGCTAGCGTCCCGGAGACCGTCCAGGGAGGCCCCCATGATCGCCCGCGCCCTTCTCGCGCTCCTCGTGCTCGGGGGATGCGCCGGGACCGAGGCCGACTGGGAGGCCCGCTGGGGGGCCGAGTGGCTGCGCGAGCAGGACCGCGCCTTCTCGCGCCAGTTCGCCGAGAGGCCCTTCGCGGCGGGGCCCGTCGCCGTGGTCGCCGCCGAGGCGGGGGAGCCGCGCGGCTTCGTGCTCGCCCCCTGCCGGGGCGGCAGGGCGGTCTGCGCGGGGGGCGAGGGGGGGCCGGCGGGCGCCTTGCGCGAGACGCCCGACTGGCTGGTCGTCACGGGCCTCTACGGGCGGACCTTCTGGCTGTCCCGGGGCGGCGACGCCGTGGTGGCGCGCGACGGGCGCGCCTGGCGCGGCGCCTGGGACTCGAGGCCCAACGGCACGGGCATCGGCGCGGACCCCGCGCTCGAGTCGGGCCGCCCCCACGGCTGAGAGGGCGCGTCCAGCGCCTCGCGCAGCCGGCCGAGCGCGAGCCGCAGGCGCGACTTGACGGTGCCGAGCGGCAGGCCCGTCTCCCCCGCGATCTCCCCGTGCGAGCGGTCGCCCCAATAGGCCCGCTCCACCACCGCGCGCTGGGCCGGCGGCAGGCGGGCCACCGCCAGCGCCACGCGCGCCTCGTCCTCGCGCCGCGCGAGCCGGTCGGGGGGGGCGGGCGGCTCCTCCGGCCCCCAGGGCAGGGACTCGGGCGGCGCCTTGGCGCGGCGCACGAGGTCCACGCGGCGGTTGCGGGCGACCGCGAAGATCCAGGTGGCGGCCGAGGCGCGGGAGGGGTCGAACAGGTGCGCCTTGCGCCAGACCGTGGCCAGCGCCTCCTGGGCGCAGTCCTCGGCGAGCTCGGGCGAGGAGCCGGTGCGCACGAGGTGGGCGCGGACGCGCGGGGCGAAGTGGGCGAAGAGGGCGGCGAAGGCGCGGGCGTCGGCGCGGTCGCGGATGGCCAGGATCTCGGCCGCCCAGGGGTCGCGGGGGCGGGCCCGGGCCGGGGAGGCCTCGCCCTGCGGGTCCGTCGCGCCCATCCCCGTCCCTCCCCGTCCCAAGATAGGCGAGGCCGCCCCGCCCCGCACCCCCCCCGAGGCGCCGCCGCCCGGCGGCGGGCCGCCGGCGGAACCCGCGCGCGGCGCGCCCCGTTCGGGTGGCGCCCCGTTCGGGTGGCGCAACGGGGGGAGGCCCATGGAGATCGCGACGGACAAGGTGGGCGAGGTCATCGTGCTGGCCCGCGAGATGGTGCAGGACTCGCCCGCCGCGGAGGCCGAGCTGAGGGGCCTCGTGGCCGCCATGGACGAGGACGAGAGGGCCGAGCTGCTCGCGCTCCTCTGGGTCGGGCGCGGCGACTTCGAGCCCGAGGAGTGGGACGAGGCCCTGGAGGCGGCGGCCGAGGAGCCGCTCTCGACGCTGCTCGACAGCCAGCACGTGGCCGACCACCTGGAGGCGGGGCTCGAGCTGGTCGGCCGCTCGGCGCGCGACGCCGAGGACGACGCGCTGGCCCCCTGAGCCGGCCGCCGCGGCCGCCCGCCATCGTCGGCGCCCCCACCGCTAGCCGATAGCGGCGGCCCCGGCCTTGGAGGGGGCGCGGCCGGCGTTAGCTTGGACCCCGAGGCCCCCACCAGACAGAGGACCGCCCCATGCGCCTCCTGCCCCTCCTTCTCCTCGCCCTGCCCGCCCTGCCGGCGTCGGCGCTGGCCGAGGACCTCGCTCTGGTGCTCGCCAACGGGCGCTACCAGACGCTCGACCCGCTCGCGCGCGGGGCCGACGCGGCCGACGCCACGGGCGGCATCGAGGCCCTGGGCTTCCGCGTCATCTCGCTCGCCGACGCCACCGCCCAGGACACCCACGAGGCCCTGCGCGACTTCATGGCCGAGGCGCCCGAGGCCGACCGCCTGCTCGTGGTGCTGTCGGGCCGCTTCGTGACGGACGGCGAGCGCACCTGGTTCCTGACCGTGGACGCGCCCACGCCCTCGCTCTTCGGGCTGCGCTTCTCGGCCATCTCGGTGGAGAGCTTCCTGGAGGTGCTGGGCCGGCTGCCCTCGCGCGCGGTGCTCCTGCTGGGGGTGGACGACGCGGCCTCCGCGCCCTTCGACCCCTGGCTGCGCGAGGGGGTGGGGGAGCTGGACATCCCCCAGGGCGTGACGGTGCTGACGACCAACCCGCGCGAGGCCGCGCGCTTCCTGGCCGACGAGCTGAGCGAGCCGCGCGGCGACCTCGCGCGGCTGGTGACGCGCAGCCCCGAGGTGCGCGCGGAGGGCTACATCCCGGCGGGCTTCCGCTTCGCCCCCGCCGCGCCGGCCGAGCCCGTCCCGCCGCCCCCGCCGCCCGTGGGCGAGGCCGAGGAGGCGCTGTGGCGCGGGGCGCTGGCCCTCGACACGGCCGAGGCCTACCGCAACTACCTCGCCGCCTTCCCGGACGGGCGCTACGTGGCGGAGGCGCGCGGCGCGCTCGCGGCCATCCTGGCCGAGCCCTTCCGCGAGCAGAGGCTGGCCGAGGAGGCCCTGAGCCTAAGCCGCGAGGCGCGGCGCGCGGTGCAGCGCAACCTCGCGCTCCTGGACTACGACCCGCGCGGCATTGACGGCATCTTCGGGCCGGCCACGCGGCGCGCCGTCGCCAACTGGCAGCAGACCAACGGCTACGCGCAGTCGGGCTACGTGGACCGCGAGCAGCTCCTCCAGCTCCAGGCCCAGGCCGACGCCCGCCAGGAGGAGCTGGCCGCCCAGGCCGAGGCCGAGCGGCGGGCGCAGGAGGCCGCCGACCGCGCCTTCTGGGCGCGCACCGGCGCCGTGGACACGGTGGACGGCCTGGTGGCCTACCTCGACCGCTTCCCCGAGGGGCTCTACGCCGAGCGCGCCGCCGACCGGCTCCAGCGGCTGCGGGCCGAGGCGCAGGCCGCCGAGGCCGATCGGCAGGACCGCGCCGCCTGGGGGGCGGCCGAGCGGCTGGGCACGGAGCGCGCCTATGCGCGCTACCTGAACGCCTTCCCCAACGGCCGCTTCGCGCCCGAGGCCGAGCGGCGCCTCGCCGGCCTGCGCGAGCCCCCGGTGGTGGTGGCGCCCGCCCCCACGCGCGAGGAGCGCATCGAGGAGCGGCAGGCGGCCGAGGAGGCCCTGGGGCTCAACCAGCTGACGCTGCGCGCGGTCGAGGAGCGGCTCGCGGCGCTGGGCTTCGACCCGGGCCGCGTGGACGGGCGCATCGACCGCGACTTCCGGGGCGCGGTGCGCGACTACCGCGAGTCGCGGGGCCTGCCCCGCACGGCCTACCTCGACGAGGAGACGCTGGCGCGCCTCATGGCCGACACGATCGGCGGCGCGCTCAACGCGCCTTGACGCCGGAAGAGGCCGCCGGGCCGGCCCCCGGCGGCCCCCCCGGGCCGCCCTACCGGGCGGGGACGTAGCGCTCCAGGCTCATGCGGGTCAGCGCCGTGGTGCCCTCCGAGAGCTGGCGCACGGCCACCAGGTAGGTGCCCGGCATGACGCGCGCGGTGATGCGGCTGTCGAGCGACTCGCCGTCGTCGTCGTTGAAGGCCACCTGCCGGCCCAGGTCGTCGAAGAGCACGAGCGTGGGGTCGCCCTGCCCGCCCCCGGCCGCCTCGATCAGCACGAGCCCGGCCTCGGGCACGTCGAAGCTGAACCAGCTGGCGGTGGAGGTGCTCTGGATGTCCTGGCGCAGCCGGGTGGACAGCTCTCCCAGAGAGGTCACGGGATAGGAGCCGTCGAGCGGCGGCGCGGCCTCGGCGCGGTCGTAGGTGCCGATGGCGGCCTGGGCCGCGTCGTAGGGCTGGACGCTCACGGTGATGGGCAGGCTCAGGTCCGCGAGCGCGTTCATGGCGATGCAGTAGGAGCCGGCCGCGAGCGGGTAGGTCATGTCGATGCGCGAGTTGAGCCCGTCCCAGTCGTCGTTCTCCGCGAGGTAGCCGCCGAACTCGTCGTAGAGGGTGATGACGGGGTCGGCGTCCACGTTCTCGGCGGTGATGGAGAGCGCGGTGGGCTGGCTCAGGGTGAAGCCCCAGAAGGGCACCTCGTCCACCGAGGCCGTGTCGGAGATGGCGCCCATGGCGAGCATCTGGTCGAGCGGCTGGCCGCCGCCCAGGAAGCGAGTGACCCGGCTCATGTCGCAGAGCCCGCCGGCGAAGTCGTCCACGGGGGGCGGGGCGTCGTCCACGGGGGGCGTGGCGGCGATGCCGTCGGTGAGCGCCTCCGTGTCGGCGCGGCCCACGCGCACGAAGCCCGTCATGGGCGAGCCGTCGTAGGAGGACATGGACAGGCAGTAGCGGCCCGGCTGCAGCTCGACCTCGGCGCGGGAGGCGGAGTTGCCGCCCGAGTCGTCGTCGGAGGCGACGATGGCGCCGGCCTCGTCGCGCAGGTCCAGGACCGGGTCGCCCGAGCCGCGCCCCTCGGCCTCGACGCGCACGGTGGTGGGCGCGGAGACCGAGAACAGCGCCACGTACTGGTTCTGCATGAGGACCAGGGCCATCTGCTCCAGGTAGGAGGGGGCGGTGGTGACGTCCGAGGAGGCCTCCTCCCCGCCGATCCACTGGCCGTTGGCCGACAGGCCGCCGCAGAACTCCTGGGCGAAGGCGCCGGAGGCGGCCAGCGCGGCGAACGCCACGCCGCCGAGCGCGGCGCGCGCGGATGTGGTGGTCATGGTAGCCCTCCCATCAAGTGCTGCGCCGGAGCCTAGGGGGAAGCGGGGGAGGGGGCCAGCGCCAAGTGGCCTGGGTGGGGGAAACCCGACTGCCCCAACGGCAACGGCCGCCCTCGGGGGGCGGCCGTCCCGCGTTCGGTCGGCCCCTGGGGGCCGGGGGTCAGCCCTGGCGCGCCTTGTAGCGGGGCTGGGTCTTGTTGATGATGTACACGCGGCCCTTGCGGCGCACGACGCGGCAGTCGCGGTGGCGCAGCTTGAGCGAGCGGAGCGAGTTGGCGACCTTCATGGCCTGTCTCCCGTTCGCGGCGCCGTTCGCGCCTGGGTTGGTGCGGGCGATCCCGCGGGGATGGTGGGCGGTACTGGGATCGAACCAGTGACCCCTACGATGTCAACGTAGTGCTCTACCGCTGAGCTAACCGCCCGTGCCCGGGCCGACCCCCGGGGGGGGGTGGCCGCGGACCCGGGGACGGATAGTGACGGCGGGGGGGAAGATCAAGGCCTTTCGGCCGGCGCGGCGGGCGCTATCTTGGCCTCGGCGCGGGCAGGGGAGGGGGCGGGGCGGGGGCATGGGCAAGGCGTTCCACCTCTGGCGGCCCGAGCGTCGCACCACCTCGGTGGTCTTCGCCTCGCCCCATTCGGGGCGCCACCACCCGCCCGCCTTCCTCAAGCGCGCCGAGATAGACGCCCAGGGGCTGCGCTCCTCCGAGGACGCCTTCGTGGACCACCTCTTCGACTGCGCGCCGCGCCACGGGGCGCCGTTCCTGGCGGCCGGGGCCTCGCGCGCCTTCGTGGACCTCAACCGCGCCGCCGACGAGCTCGACCCCCAGCTCATCGAGGGGGTGCGCCGGCCCGCGCACAACCCGCGCGTGGCGAGCGGCCTGGGCGTCATCCCCCGCGTGGTGGCGGGGGGCCGCCCCATCCACGCGGGCCGCATCGCGCTCGAGGAGGCGGAGGCGCGCATCGCCCACTGGTGGCGCCCCTACCACGAGGCGCTGGCCGGCCTCCTGGCCGAGAGCCATGCCCGCTTCGGGGAGGCCGTGCTGATAGACTGCCACTCCATGCCCCACGAGGCCATCGAGGCGGTGGGCGCGCCGGGCGCCCCGCGCCCCGACGTGGTGCTGGGCGACCGCTTCGGGGCGGCGGCCTCGGCCGAGGTGGTGGACCGCGTGGAGGCGGCCTTCGCGCGGGCGGGCCTGAGGGTGGCGCGCAACATGCCCTTCGCGGGGGCCTACGTGGTCCAGCACTACGGGCGGCCCTCGCGGCGCCAGCACGCCGTGCAGGTGGAGATCGACCGCGCGCTCTACATGGACGAGAGGCGGCTCGAGCCCCTGCCGGGCTTCGAGGCCTTCCGGCGGCTCCTGGACGGGGTGGTGGCCGAGGTGGCGGCCATCGGGCGGCGCCCGGCCCTGCCGGTGGCGGCCGAATGAGCCCGGCGCCGAGGCCCGGCGCGGGGGCGCCCTCCGGGAGCGAGGAGCTGGAGGCGCAGGTCGAGCGCCTGGCCCGGCGCCTGCCCGGGCCGGCCGCGCGCGCCCTGCGCTGGCTGCGGCGCCCCTCGGCCCGGCCCCTCCGCCTCCTGGCCGGGTCGCTCCTCGTCCTGGGCGGCCTCCTCAGCATCCTGCCCCTGCTGGCCATCTGGATGCTGCCGCTGGGGCTCCTGCTGCTGTCGCAGGACGTCCCCGCGCTGCGCGGGCCGACCACGCGGGCCCTGGGCTGGGTCGAGAGGCGCTGGGGGGCCGGCGGGCGCTGAGCGGGCGTCGCCCCGGCCGTTGACGCGGCCGCCCGCGCGGGCCTTCCTCCGGGGGCGCCGCGCGCGGCGGCCCTCTGGAGGCGTCATGGCCCAGGCCCTGTGGTGGCTCTTCGCCGCCTACCTCGCGGGCGTCACCCTGTTCATCGTGGCCGAGAACCGCCGCCCCTCGGCCACCTTCGCCTGGATCCTGCTCTTCGCCACGCTGCCCGTGGCGGGCGTCGCGCTCTACCTGCTCTTCGGGCTCAACCGGCGCGTGGGCCGCGCCCGCACGCTGGAGCGCCAGGACGTGCTGGGACGCATCGCCCCCCTCCTCGACAGCCTCGGCCCCCAGCACGAGGAGGCGCTCCGCCTCCTGGAGGCGGAGGGGGGCGCCGGGGCGGCCGTGGCGCGGCTCGTGAGCCGCACGAGCCATTCCACGGTCACGCTGGGCAACGACGTGGAGCTCCTCCACGACGCCGCCCGCGCCTACCCGCGCCTCCTGGCCGACCTGCGAGGGGCGCGCGCCTCCATCCACCTCCAGTACTTCTCCTGGCGCAGCGACGCCTTCGGCGAGGCGCTGCGCGGGCTGCTCGCGGCCAAGGCGGCCGAGGGCGTGGAGGTGCGCGTGCTCTACGACCCCGTGGGCTCCCTCCTCATGCTCGGGCGGCGCCACCTGCGCGCCATGCGCGCCTCCGGCGTGGACATGCGCCCCTTCTCGCGGCTCTGGCGCGTGCACACGCTGAGCTACCGCAACCACCGCAAGATCGCCGTCGTCGACGGCGCCGTCGCCCACACGGGCGGGCTCAACATCGGGGGCGAGCACCTCCGCCCGCCGCCGGGCTTCGACCTGTGGCGCGACACCAACCTGCGCCTCGCGGGGCCGGCCGCCTCCGTGCTCCAGGCCGTGTTCCTGGTGGACTGGCGCAACGCCACCGGCCAGGACCTCTTCGCCCCCGGCCGCTTCCCCGAGACGACGGGCGACCCCGGCCGGGGCGTGCCCGTGCAGGTGACCTTGTCGGGGCCGGACAGCGAATGGCAGGCCATCCGCCAGACCACCTTCGCCATCATCACGGGGGCGCGGCGCACGCTGTTCCTCCAGTCCCCCTTCTTCATCCTGGACGTGAGCATCGCCGAGGCGCTCAAGGCGGCCGCGCTCAAGGGCGTGGACGTGCGGGTGATGATCTCGGAGCGCGGCGTGAGCCAGCGCCTGCCCCACTGGGCCGCCCACACCTACATGGAGGAGGTGGCCCGCGCCGGCGTCACGGTGCTCCTCTACCGGCCCGGCTACCTGCACGCCAAGACGGTCATGGCGGACGGGGCGCTCTGCTCGGTGGGCTCGGCCAACGTGGACATCCGCAGCTTCGCCATCAACTACGAGCTCAACGCGCTCGTCTACGACGCGGGGGTCACGCGGTCGCTGGAGGAGGCCTTCCGCGCCGACGAGGGGCGCTGCGTGCCCTTCACGCTGGAGGGCTACCGGGCGCGCGGCCCGCTCCTGCGCCTGCGCGACTCGGTGGTGCGCCTGGCCTCGCCGCTCCTCTAGGCGGGCCAGGGGGGCAGGACGGCCGCGCCCGGCACGAGGGGCCTGAAGCGCTCGGGCGGCAGGCCGTGGCGGGCGAGCGCGGCCGCGAGGTCGCGGGGCGGGTCGTCGGGCCCCTCCCAGGTGAGCTGGAACGCCCCCCAGTGGTGCCCGTAGGCCTGCCTGGCCCCGCAGTCGAGCAGGATGCGCAGGGCCTCCTCGGGGTCCACGTGCTGGCCCAGGAGGTGCCAGCGCGGCCGGTAGGCCCCGATGGGGATGAGCGCCACGTCGGGCGCCCCGAACCTCTCGCGCACCGCCCGGGGCGGGCCGCCGTCGCCGTAGGCCGTGTCGCCCACGTGCAGCAGGACGCCGCCGCGCGCGTCCGTGACCACCCAGGAGCCCCAGAGCGCGTGGCGCCGGTCGAGAAGGCCGCGCCCCGACCAGTGGAAGGCGGGCACCAGATGGGCCGTGAGCCGGTCCGAGAGCGGCGCCGCCCCACCCCAGTCGAGCGCGGTCACGGCCGCGCCGGGGGCGTAGGCCCGCACCGTCGCGTCCACCCCCAGGGGCGCCAGGATCGGGCAGCCGAAGCGCTCCGCGAGCCGCCGCAGCGTGGGGCCGTCGAGGTGGTCCCAGTGGTCGTGGGTCAGCAGCACCGCGTCCACGGGGGGCAGGTCCTCCCAGGCCACGCCGGGGGGCCGGCGGCGGCGCGGGCCGAAGGCGCCCCCCGGGCCCAGCCGGTCCGACCACACGGGGTCCACCAGGAGGTTCAGCCCGGCGAGCTGGACGAGGACGCTCGAATGGCCGACGAGCACCAGGCGCAGGGCGTCGGCGCGGGCGGGGGGCCGGTCCGTGGGCAGCGCGTCCCGCGCGCGTCCCCAGGGGCGCGCCACCTGGCCCGCGACGAAGCGCACGAAGTCGAGCGGCGCGCGGGGCGCGGGCTCGGGCGTCGAGAAGAAGCGCGCGCCGTCGAAGTGGTCGGACGGCGGGCCCCCGTAGTAGCGATTGCGGCGAGGCGGCCTCATGACGCCCTCGGGCGCCGCCGCGCCCCGCCCGTCCCTCCAAAGCCCATCAACACGATCCCCCAGCCCGACCCGCCCAAGGTGGGAAGGCGGCGGCCCGCGTCAACCGCGCGGGGCGCGGACGGGCCATGCCGCCACGCGACGGCGCGAGCCTGACGCAACGACAGGCCGGGCGGTCGAAGAAACCCCTTGCGTCCGCCCGAATCGGAGTCTAGAAGCCGCTTCCACGGTCGGACGACGGCGACGCGACAGCGGACCTGACGGCCCGGCCGGCCACATCAAGCCCCCCACGCGGTCGGGCGCCACAGGGCGCAGGGCCGAAGGGTTGGCGACGGTGTGGTCGCTCTTTGACATCTTGCTACATGAAGGGATGTGTGGGCGGTTTGGTCTTGTTGGTCTGGTGACCGATGGGGTGGGCTGTCGTGCATGTCGTCCCTTGAGGGGTCTGGGCTTTGGTCTTGGGCTTCGATGAAGGGGGGAAGTCAGCTTCGCCGTCCTTGGGGATGGGGCTTGGCCTTGGGTTTTGGCCTGGGGTGGGTTCTGTGGCCTGGGGGCGGGGACGTGCATGAGAGGCTCTTTCTGTCGAGGATCGTCGCTGTGGCGACGTTCAACTTGAGAGTTTGATCCTGGCTCAGAACGAACGCTGGCGGCAGGCTTAACACATGCAAGTCGGGCGGGCCCTTCGGGGTCAGCGGCGGACGGGTTAGTAGCGCGTGGGAACGTGCCCTTTGCTCTGGGATAGCCCTGGGAAACCGGGGGTAATACCGGATGTCCCCTGCGGGGGAAAGGTTCACTGGCAAGGGATCGGCCCGCGTCTGATTAGGTAGTTGGTGGGGTAAAGGCCTACCAAGCCTACGATCGGTAGCTGGTTTGAGAGGATGATCAGCAACACTGGGACTGAGACACGGCCCAGACTCCTACGGGAGGCAGCAGTGGGGAATCTTGGACAATGGGGGCAACCCTGATCCAGCCATGCCGCGTGGATGATGAAGGCCTTAGGGTCGTAAAGTCCTTTCGCCGGGGAAGATAATGACGGTACCCGGAGAAGAAGCCCCGGCTAACTCCGTGCCAGCAGCCGCGGTAATACGGAGGGGGCTAGCGTTGTTCGGAATTACTGGGCGTAAAGCGCACGTAGGCGGATCGGAAAGTCAGGGGTGAAATCCCGGGGCTCAACCCCGGAACGGCCCTTGAAACTCCCGGTCTTGAGGTCGAGAGAGGTGGGTGGAATTCCGAGTGTAGAGGTGAAATTCGTAGATATTCGGAGGAACACCGGTGGCGAAGGCGGCCCACTGGCTCGACACTGACGCTGAGG
>ERZ1066122.2758-NODE-2758-length-11034-cov-8.160579_pt1 | contig 11034 bp, 8 predicted proteins | sample MGYA00382769_ERZ1066122 | MGnify/ENA primary metagenome ERZ1066122 (study PRJEB33369, sample SAMEA5778352) | biofilm metagenome | biome: Industrial cooling water; feature: Water cooling tower basin; material: Biofilm | place: United Arab Emirates | collected...
AGCAGCGCCAAGCAGCAGCGCCAAGCAGCAGCGCCAAGCAGCAGCGCCAAGCAGCGGAGACGCAAGGATGCGTCTCTACTGACCCTTCCGCTCTAGGTCGTGTACCCTCCCCGATCCACGCGCCCCCTCATCCCCGGCCCCTCTCCAAAGGAGAGAGGAGACTAATGCTCACTTACTATCAGGCTCCTCCTCTCCTTTGGAGAGGGGGCTGGGGGGTGAGGATACACCGAACACATCGGCTCGTCGTGCCCGCTCCAGCGGTGCGCGGCGAGCCGGACCAACGTACGGCCCGTACCATCCGCCCCGCCCGCCCGACCTTTGCGGCCGTGAATCCGCTTTCCGCACCCGCCCGGCAGCCGCCGCTTGTTTTGTACAACACCCTCACCCGGCAGAAAGCCGTGTTCGAGCCGCTCGTGGCCGGTACGGTCGGTATCTACCTCTGCGGCCCCACGGTGTACAACGAGCCGCACCTGGGCAACGCGCGCGGGCCGGTGGTGTTCGACGTGCTGCGGCGCTACCTCACGTTTCGGGGCCTGACGGTGCGCTTCGTCCGCAACATCACCGACGTGGGCCACCTCGAAAGCGACGCCGACGAGGGCGACGACAAGATTGCCCGCGAAGCCCGCCTCAAGAAACTTGAGCCGATGCAGGTGGCCCTGCGCTACACCCGCCGCTACCAGGAGCTGATCGGGCGCCTCAACGTGCTGCCGCCCGACATCGAGCCGCAGGCCACGGGCCACATCACCGAGCAAATCGCGCTCGTGGAAGAAATCATCGCCAACGGGTTCGCCTACGTGGTCAATGGGTCGGTGTATTTTGATGTGGCGGCGTATCAGGCGGCCGGCGGCAACTACGGCAAGCTCAGCGGGCGCGTGGTGGAAGAGCTGCTGAGCGCCACCCGCGACAACCTCGAAGGCACCGAAGAAAAACGCGCGCCCGCCGACTTCGCGCTCTGGAAAAACGCCGGTCCCACGCACCTGATGCGGTGGCCGTCGCCGTGGGGCTGGGGCTTCCCCGGCTGGCACCTCGAGTGCTCGGCGATGAGCCGCAAGTACCTCGGCGACGAGTTCGACATCCACGGCGGCGGCCTCGACCTGATGTTTCCGCACCACGAGTGCGAAATCGCGCAGGGCGGCGCGTCGGCCTCGCGCAAGGATGGCCCGCGCTGGTGGCTGCACAACAATATGATCACCGTGAACGGGACGAAGATGGGCAAGTCGCTCGGCAACTTCATCCTGCTCTCGGAGCTGTACGACGGCGCCGATGCCCTCGGCGGCGAGGCGTTTACGCCGATGACGGCGCGCTTCTTCCTGCTGCAAACCCACTACCGCTCGCCCGCCGACGTGACGGCCGACGCCCTGGTTGCCGCCCGCAAAGGCTATCACAAGCTGATGAACGGCCTGCTGACGCTGGAAGAGCTGCAAGCGGCAAGCGCCCGGTTGCAAGCCGAATCACCACAACCGGCAACCGGCAACGAACACCTAGAAACAAGAAACCAGAAACAGGAAACAAGAAACGAGCAACCAGAAACCGAGCTCCGCACCCTCGCCGACGCCTGCTTCGATGGCCTCGACGACGACCTCAACACGGCGCGCACCATCGCGTCGTTGTTCGATCTGCTGCGCCGCCTCAACGCGCTCGCCGCCAGGCCCGCCGAACTGGCTACCGTTCCGGCCGCCGCCGTACGCTACGCGACCGACGTATTCCGAACGCTCGTGACCGACGTGCTCGGCCTGCGCGAGGAAGCACCTGACGCGCTGGGCGCGTGGCGCGAGTTGGGCCTCGATTTCTACCGAAAAGCCAAAGTCGCCAAAGATTACCCCACCGTCGATGCGCTCCGGGCCGAGTTCAAGCGGCAGGGGTTGCTTATCAACGACACCAAAACCGGCGCCCGTTGGGTGTACGACGAGTAGGCGCACCGTGGCCGGCTCTGTCCCAGAGACGGCGTGATATTCTATTCAGCGCCGGCTCTGTCCCGGAGACGGCCACCTCCGCTCTATGCGTTATTTCCTGCCAGCCCTTTTCGCGTGTTCGTTCCTGACCGGCTGCGACCGTGCGAGCACCCCCGAAACCACCCAGGCCACCGAGCAACCGGCGCCCCCGCCCGCGCCGCTCCCCGCCAACATTCCGCAGTTTTCCGCCGATTCCGCCTACGCCTACACGGCGCGGCAAGTGGCGTTTGGACCGCGGGTGCCCAACACGCCCGCGCACCGTGCCTGCGGCGATTGGCTCATCGCCACGCTCCGCCGCCACGGCGCCGAAGTGCAGACGCAGGAGTTTGAGCAGATGGCCTTCGACGGCAAGCTGCTGCGCCTGCGGAACATCATCGCCCAAACCAACCCCCAGGCAACCCGGCGGATCGCGCTGGCCGCTCACTGGGACACGCGCCCCTTCGCCGACCGCGACCCGCAACACAAAAACGCCCCCCTCGACGGCGCCAACGACGGCGCCGCGCCCGTGGGCCAGATTCTGGAAATCGTGCGCCTGCTCGCCACCACCGACCCCGGCGTGGGCGTGGACGTGCTCTTCTTCGACGGCGAAGACTACGGCTACGACGAAGGCTCGCAGTCGGAACTGACCAATATGCTCGCCGGGCGCGGCCAGGATTCGTGGTGCCTCGGCTCGCAGCATTGGGCCAAGCACCGCGCGCCCGCCAACTCGCGCCCGCTCTACGGCATCCTGCTCGATATGACGGGTGGCAAAGACGGCCGCTTCTCGCGCGAGGAGCTGAGCCGCCAGCAGGCACCGCAGGTGGTGGAGCGCGTGTGGCGCACCGGCCAGCGCCTCGGCTTCGGCGCCTACTTCCTCGACCAGGAATCGCCGGGCATCACCGACGACCACGTGTATATGAACCGGGCCGGCCTGCCGACCATCGACATCATCGACCACATGCCGTACGGCGAAAACTACTTCCCCGCCTACCACCACGCCACCACCGACAATATGCAGCTCATCGACCGCGCCACGCTGCGCGCCGTCGGCCAGACCGTGCTGACGGTGCTGTTCATCGAGGGCGCGGAAGGTAAGGCGGCGCCTGCCGCGCCGGCTGCCTGAAGGAGCACAAGCCTCCACCCGTCATCCTCACCCCCGGCCCCTCTCCAAAGCAGAGGGGAAATTGACGACACCATACATCCAGGCTCCCCCTCTCCTGTGGAGAGGGGACTGGGGGGTGAGGATGCACGGCAGAAGGGCGCAGACGAGGCGTCCGGTCGTCAAGTGATATGAGCCACTCAGCCGCACCCGTCACCATCAAGCGCATACCGAAGCGTCAGCCCAATCGCCGCATCGACCGTCAGCACGGCGTCGGCGCCGTGGACGAACGCCGTATTCAGCGGCTCGTGCCCGGCCGGAAAATTGAAGCCGATTGGGTAGCCGTAGCCCGCCGTGTGGTGGCGGATAACGTCGTAGGCCGTGTGCCCAAACGGCACGGCATTGTCGCGCATCAGGCTGAAATGGCCCACCACCAGGCCGGCCAGCCGCGCCAGGCGCCCGGTGCGCGCCAGGTGGCCGAGCATTCGGTCCACGTGGTAGAGGTATTCGTCGAGGTCTTCCAGAAATAAAATGGCGCCGTCCCAGGCTGCATCCGATTGGGTCGCCAGCAGCGTGTGCAGCACCGTCAGGTTGCCGCCCAGCAGCGGGCCGCGCGCCGTGCCGGGGCGGTTGAGCGGGTGCGGCGGGGCGGCGTAGGTCAGCGACTCGCCGAAGAGCAGCGCCCGTAGCGAGCCGTCGGCCGTGTGGTGGTCGGGGCGGCCCATCAGCACGGGCATCGTGGCGTGCAGGCTCACCGTGTGGGTGTGCCGCCACAGGTGCGCCAGCAGCGCCGTGGGGTCGGAGAAGCCCGCCACCCACTTGGGCACGCGCCGGAAGCCGCTGAGATCAAGGTCGTCGAGGATGCGGGCCGTGCCGTAGCCACCGCGCGCGCACAGGATGGCGCGGACGGCGGGGTCGTCGAGGGCGCGCTGCAGGTCCGCGCGGCGCAGCGCGTCGGAGCCGGCAAACTGGGCGTCTTCGGCCTCGATGGTATCGCCGAGGCGGACGTCCAGTCCCCACTCGTGGAGCAGCCGCACGGCGGGCACCAGCTCGGCGCGCGTGATTTTACGGGCCGGCGCCACGACCACTACCCGGTCGCCGGGGCGCAACACGGGCGGAACGACGGCTTTCATCGGGCAGTAAGCTCAGAGCGTTGCCGCCGCCGTTACGGGCGCCGGTAGCAGCGACGCATTGCGTAGCGGCAGCGCCAGCAGTTTATCCAGGTACGCCGTCGTGAACAGGTCGGCCAACACGGTGGTGTGCTTGCGGCCGTGCGCGTCGGTTCCGGCAAAATCGATCAGGCCGCCGTCAACGAGCTTTTCGGCCGCCACCCGCTCGGCCGGGCCGTAGTAGCCGAGCAGCGAGTTCAGGTTGAGCTGCAGCAGCGCGCCCTTGTCGCGCCAGGCGGCGGCCTCTTCCAGGCGGCCGTGCAGGTATTTGTAGCGTTCCGGGTGCGCGATGATGGGCTGATACCCGGCCGCCCGCAGCTCGAAAATGGCTTGGTTCAGTACGCGCGACTCGTTGATGTACGACGTTTCGAGCAGCACGTACCGCGCCTCGCCGCCGAAGCTCAGAATGCCTTCGGCCGACGTCAGACGCGGCAGAAACCACTCGTCGAGGTAATATTCGGCAGCGCAGTCCAGCGTAACGGCAATGTTTTGCGCCGCCACGGCTTCGGTGAGTGCAGCCAGCGCCGCGCGAACCCCGGTCGGCGTGTTCTTGTAGAAATCACCCATAATGTGGGGCGTCCCGATCAGGTGGCGATAGCCAAGCCCCGCCAGCTCGCGCACGATGGCCACGCCGGCTTCCACCGAGTCGGCGCCGTCGTCGAGGCCGGGCAGGATGTGCGAGTGCATATCGGCGCCCAGCGTTGCCAGCAGCGGTGCATCGGGCCGGGTTTTCGCGGGGTCGTCGGGGCTTTCAGCCGTCGAACCGAACAAGCGCTTCCAGAAACTCATAGGCACCGGGTGTATCTATTCCGCCAAAAGGTATGCACACTGCGCAATGTGGCGTACGCCCGGCGCAACGCTACTCGTCGTCGCTGTCGTCGGCGGCGGTTTCGGCGTTCGGCTCTCTGTCCGGCTTCCCTTTACTGTCGGACAGGCGCGCCCGCAGGCTGCCGAAAAGGCCGCCTTTGGGCGATTTCGTCTCCACCTCCTCGTAGTAGCCGTACCCCTGGTTCGCGCCGGAGCCGTAGCTGCCGTAGCCATACCCGTAGCCGTAGCCATAGCCGTAGCCGTAGCCGTAACCATACGCCCCCGTCGCCTGAGCGTCGTTGAGAATGGTATTGAGGTTGGTGAAGCCGTTGGCCCGAATCAGCTTATTGATGTTTTTGAGGAAGATTTTCCGCGAATACATCGCCCGCACGATGTAGATCGGAATGTCGGCCTTCCGCATAATCAGGATGCCGTCGGTCACCAGCCCGACCGGCGGCGTGTCGATCATCACCACATCGAAGCGTTGATGCAGTTCGTGCAGAATCTCGTCGAAGCGCGGGCTGAGAATCAGCTCCGACGGGTTGGGCGGCGTGGGGCCGGCCGGAATGACGTGGAGCGTGTCGATAGACGTCTGATAGATGCACTCGTCCACCGTGTGTTTGTCGATGAGCATCGTGCTCATTCCGCGCGTGTTCTCGATGTCGAAAGCCAAATGCACTTTCGACTTCCGCATATCCATATCCAGGATGACCACGCGCTGCCCAGTCTGCGCGATGATACCGGCCAGGTTACACGCCACAAACGTCTTGCCCTCGCCCGAAATGGTCGAGGTGACGGTGATGAGTCGGTGTTTCTGCTTGGTGTTGCCCAGAAATTCCAGGTTCGTGCGGATCGACCGGATGCTTTCGCTCAGGGCCGACTTGGGGTTTTTGTCCACCACCAGCCGCGACACCAGCATCTTCTCCTTGGTGTACGCCGGAATCACGCCGAGCACGGTAGCCATCGAGTGGGTCTCGAGCTCGCGCAGGCTCGTGACGGTGTTGTGCGAGAAGTAGCGCCCCGTGACGAGGCCCAGGCACAAGACCACCCCGATGGTGAGCGCGATGAGATAGACGATGAACTTCTCCGGGTACACGGGCGCCGTCGGCAGCGACGGGTTGGCCAGCACCTGGAAATCCGGCGTCGTGCCCGCCTTCGATATCTGGTAGCTGACCTTTTTATCCATCAGATCACTGACGAACTTGGTGTACAGATCCACCCGCCGGGCCAGGCGCGTACGCTCGGTTTCCTGCGCCGGCAGCCCCATCACGTTGGACGACAGCGCGCCGATTTTCTGGTCGACGGCGGCCAGTCCGTCCGCGATCTTCCGCCGTTCCTGCTCGATCAACGAGCCGATGCGTTGGCGTTGCAGCTTGTATTCCAGAATCGTGCGGCGCACCACCATCGTCGTGTCTTCGTACGAGAGGCGCTGCCGCTTACGCGTGAGCGTGAGCGAGTTGAGACCTTCCAGCTCGGCGCGGATACCCATATCTTCCGAGTTGGTAAGCGTGGGGAGCGTCTCGGTCAGGTCGGTGCCGGTATCGACGAGCCGCTGGAGCTGGTCGAGCTGGCGCAGGCGTTTCTGCTGCACCTGCCGGTCTTCCTGTAGCTCCAGGAGCTTCCCCTGATCCGCCTGAAACTGCGCGCGCGAGTCGTAGTTTTTCGCCGCCATCACGAACCGCTGCATCTCGGCTTCGGCGCGGGTCAGCGAATCGTCGGTGGCGGCAATCTGCCCATCCAGAAAGGCCAGCGTCTGCGCCGCCGATTGCGAGGCCTTGTTGAGCTTGGCCTCGCGGTAGAGTTGTACGATCTTGGCCACGATGTCGTGGGCCTTGGTCGGACTGTGGTCGGTGAACGAGATGGTGATGGTCTCGGCGTCGATGTTGAGAATCGCCACCGTCAGGCTCGAATTGATGTACTGCGAAAGCTGGGCGTCCGAATTCACCGTAAAGTGATAATTCTGATCCGTCGCTTCCGGCGTGAAATTGCGCGTACGCCGAATCGTCAGGATTGCGCCCGGCGCGCGGATCGGCTGACCAACGCGGTACTCGCCCGCCACCACTTCGCCCTTGAGCGTGTACTGCAACGAAACGCGCTGCGAATCGAGCAGCACCACGTTGAACGGCTGGTTGTACAGCGAAGGGTCGATGAGTTCCGTCGTGACCGCGAAAGGCGAGCTTTGGTACAGCTCGGTCTTGAGCACCGTGCCTTCCGCGAAGTAGCTCACGCGCAGGTCCAGCGAGTCTTTGAGCTGATTGTACAGCACTTCCGACTTGATCAGCTCCACTTCGCCGCCCAGACTGGCCCCCGGCCGCCCGGATTGTTTCTCGTTCGTCCCGACGCCCAGGCCCAGCATATTGGCCTGCGAGTCGTTATCGAGCTTGATGAGCGCCCTGGACAGATACAAGGGCCGGGTATAGCGAATGAAAATCTGCGCGCCGACCAGGCTCAGCACCAGCAGCAGCACGATCCAGATCAGGCTACGCCGGGTAACGGTCAGTAGCGTGGCAAAATCTATATCCGTCGATACCGACTCTTCGGCGGGCGAACTCAGGGTGGGGGCAATCGCTGTGGCAGCCCCAACGGGCGTCAGAGCGGAAGACGCCGGGGACGGAGTGATTTCGTTGGGAGGTAGAGCCATAGCGTACTTTCAGAGTGGCGCGGTGTAACGGTCGAACGGCGACGGATTGTTTCAGGCAGCCGCTTCAACCACCTACAATCAATAGTTTATTGCAATACTCGTAAGATCAGTGATATCGCCGCCGTTACACCCGTAATGATAGAGAAAAGGCGAAAATTGTCGCGCAGGGCCTCGATGAACGGGCGCCGCACGGGTTCGATATATACCACATCGTTGGCGATGACCTGCGCGTTGGCCAGCCGCATTCCTTCGAGCGTCGATAAATCGATCAGCTGTACCTGGGCTGTCCGTTGGTCGGTACCCCGAATGAGCCGGATGTTGTTCGCCCGCGAATCGGGGGCCAGGCCACCAGCCAACGCCAATACCTCGAGCAAGGAAGTGGATTGATACGTGAGCGGAATGACGCGCCCGCCGCCGCCGACCCCGCCGAGTACCATAACCCGCTGGTTGCCGATTCTGCTCTCCACGTACACTTCTTTGTAATAGGCGGAAAACTTGCGTTCCAGCAAGCTGTCGATTCGTAACAGCGTCAGCCCGGCTACCGGCACAAACCCTACCAACGGCAGCCGTACCTGCCCGTCGGGCATCACTTCAAACGAAGAGGTGTTGTCGGCCCCCACTCCGCCACCGCCGCCCGCCGCCGCTGCGCCGCCGCCACCGGCGGGGCCGCTACTCGCGCCGCCGCCCCCGACCGTCGCCGGCTGCGCCACGCTGCCTTGCCCGGCGGGCGCCCCAAACCGCAGTTCGCCATTGGGGTCGAGGATGGATTCGCCGTTGTTAGTGAAAATCCGAAACAACAGAAAATCGCCCGGTTGCACCCGGTATTCCTTCGGGGGAGGCGGCAACTGCTTCACCACCTGAGCCGAGTCGAACTTGCCATCCTTATTGAAGGGCTGCAGCATCAAATCGGCCTTGTACGACGCACAGGAGGCCAACAACCCCATCAGAAAGAAACAGCCGAGACGAAAAAATACGCGAGGTAGTGGCACAGGTGTGTGGAGAACTATCGGGCAAAGGTAACGCCTTTGGCCTGAGTGGGGGGCCGGCCTGAGCCGACCAGTCGGCCGGGCCGGCACGTGGCCGGCCGTACTTTCGTGTTCGTGAAGATGTTTCTTTTCGGGCTTCGCCGGTGCGCCGGGCGGGCTGCGCTGGTTATCGGGATGGTGGCGGCTACGGTCGGCGGGGCGCGGGCACAGACCGGCCGCGCGGCGCGCGCCGATACCGCGATGACCGTTCCGTTGTTTATGGTAGGCGGCGGGTACGACCTGCCCGGCGCCGACTTCGCCGACCGCTTCGGCCCCGGCCCGGCGGCGCAGGCGGGCCTGTGGCTCAAGCTGAAGCGTGGCTGGCTGCTGGGCTTCGATTACAGCTTCCGGTTCACGGGGAAGATTCGGGAAGGTGTGCTCGATTCGATCCGCCTGCCCGACGCGCCGCAGGCCAACCAGGTCGTCGGCTCCGACGGCCTGCTCTCCGACGTGCGCGTGACGGGGCGCGGCTACACGCTGTTTGCGTCGGCCGGCCGGGTGTGGCCCGTGCGGCTGCCCGGTGCGGGCGCCAACGCGGGGCTGTTTACGGCGGTAGGAGCCGGCTTCTGGCAGCACAAGATCAACTTCGAGGACGTGGCCCGCAGCGCCACCCAACTCTCCGGCGACTACGTGAAGGGCTACGACCGCCTCACCAACGGCCCCGCCCTCACCGAACGGGTGGGCTACCTGTACCTGAGCGCCAAGCGGCGGATCAACTTCTTCGTCAACCTCGAAGCCACGCAGGGCTTTACGCAGAGCCGCCGGGCGTGGGATTTCAGCACCGAGCGCCGCGATACGCGCCAACGGCTCGACCTACAGCTCGGCGTTCGGGCGGGGTGGCTGTTCGCCGTCTATAAGAAGCTGCCGAACGAGTATTACTACGACTGATCCGGCACCCGGCCCCAATGGCCTTTAGCCGCCCCGAATGCCGTATTTTTGTATGACCAAGCCGCAAAAACGCGGCTCCGACGGCGCCACCTGCAACTTTCGCGGCCGAATCGGCGCTTTTTCCGACCTCAATCAGCATTTTTTCGCTTTTCGCCTAACCGGCCACTTCCCGATACTTCCCGATGCACGAGACGCTTACCCCGGACACCACCACCGAAAACCAGGAAATGATCGCGCAGATGGTGCGCGACTTCGGCGCCCAGCACATCCGCCCGCAGATGATGAAGTGGGACGAAAGCCAGGAGTTTCCGGTGCCCGTCTTCAAGAAACTCGGCGAGCTGGGCCTGATGGGCGTACTGGTGCCCACCGAGTACGGCGGCGCCGGCTTCGGCTACGCCGAGTACGTGACGGCCATCGTCGAGCTCTCGCGCATCGACCCGAGCATCGGCCTCTCGATGGCGGCGCACAACTCGCTTTGTACGGGCCACATTCTGCAACACGCTTCCGAAGAGCAGAAGCAGAAATACCTGCCCAAGCTCGCCACTGCCGAGTGGATCGGCGCGTGGGGCCTGACCGAGCCGAACACCGGCTCCGACGCGGGTAATATGCGCACGACCGCCGTGCTCGACGGCGACCACTACGTGCTCAACGGCGCCAAGAACTTCATCACCCACGGCAAAACCGGCGACGTGGCCGTCGTCATCGCCCGCACCGGCGAGGTGGGCGACTCGCGCGGGATGACCGCCTTCATCATCGAGCGCGGCACCCCCGGCTTCGCCGCCGGCCGCAAGGAAGACAAGCTCGGAATGCGCGCCTCGGAGACGACGGAGCTGATCTTCACCGACTGCCGCGTACCGAAGGAAAACGTGATCGGCAAAGTCGGCGACGGCTTCGTGCAGGCGCTCAAAGTGCTCGACGGCGGCCGGATCTCCATCGCGGCGCTCTCACTCGGCATCGCCCACGGCGCCTTCGATGCCGCCCTGCAATACTCGAAAGAGCGCCACCAGTTCAACCAGCCGATCAGCGCGTTCCAAGGCATCTCGTTCAAGCTCGCCGATATGGCGACCGAGATCGAGGCCGCCTCGCTGCTGACCTACCGCTCGGCGGCCCTCAAAGACGCCGGCGAGAACGTAAACCGCGAGTCGGCGATGGCGAAGCTCTACGCCTCCGAAGTGTGTGTGCGCGTGGCGAACGAAGGCGTCCAGATTTTCGGCGGCTACGGCTACACCAAAGACTATCCGGCCGAGAAATTCTACCGCGACTCCAAGCTCTGCACCATCGGCGAAGGCACCAGTGAGATTCAGAAGCTGGTGATTGCGCGGGCGATTTTGAAGTAGCCAACGAATCGACCTTAGTATGGAAACTATACACCCGCTAATTGAGAATCCGTTTTTGACGGATTTTTCTGGGCGTGGTCAGGCGGGCACCAATGGGGATTGGAGCACCTGAAATTTCGGGTTCAGCAAGCGGCGTA
>ERZ1066122.2768-NODE-2768-length-10999-cov-25.837993_pt1 | contig 10999 bp, 8 predicted proteins | sample MGYA00382769_ERZ1066122 | MGnify/ENA primary metagenome ERZ1066122 (study PRJEB33369, sample SAMEA5778352) | biofilm metagenome | biome: Industrial cooling water; feature: Water cooling tower basin; material: Biofilm | place: United Arab Emirates | collected...
AATGAACTCGTTGGCGCCGCTACGGTGCGCGCCCTGATTGGGAGTGTCGAATGAATCGTATGAACTGGAGTGTCCTGGCCCTCGCGGTGGGAGCGGCGTTGGCCCTGGGGTGGTGGTCGGGACGTGCCTCGGCGCCGGACGCCGGGTCGCTGAACGTCCAAGAGACCTCGGCCGAATCGGGCGAGCGCAAGATCTTGTACTACCGCAACCCCATGGGACTGCCCGACACCTCGCCCGTGCCCAAGAAGGACGCCATGGGCATGGACTACATCCCGGTATTTGAGGGCGGAGAGCCGGCCGCGGAGCCGGGAACGGTCGTGTTGCCGCCCGACAAGGTCCAGAAATTGGGCGTGCGCACCGAGGTGGCCGTTCGAGAGGCCTTGGTCGCCAACGTCCGTGCGAGCGCCTCGGTGCAGGTGGACGAGACTCGGCAGTTTGCGGTCGCTCCGCGTTTCGAGGGCTGGATAGAGACCCTGCATGCGAACCAGACCGGCATGACAGTGCGGCGCGGCGAGCCGCTGATGGCGATCTACAGCCCGGAGCTGATCGCGGCCCAAGGCGAGTACGCGGTGGCCGATGCGGCGGCGAAGCGTCTGGCCGACAGCGATCCGGCCAGCGCGGCCACCATGCGCCAGTTGCGCGACGCGGCGCAAACGCGCCTACGCAACTGGGAGGTGGCCGGGGCACAGGTCGCTCGCCAGGGTCGAGAGGCCCGCCTGGTGCTGTCGGCACCCGCCGATGCCGTCGTGGTAGATAAGCCCGTCGTCCAGGGCGACCGATTCACCCCGGGCCAGACCATCCTGCGGCTCGCCGACCTCTCCACGGTCTGGGTGATCGCCGAGGTGCCGACATCGGCGTCGGCCGATCTGACGATCGGCAGCCAGGCCAGCTTCGAGACGCCCAGCCTGCCCGGACAGCGCTTCGAAGGCGAGGTGAGCTTCCTGCAGCCGGTCGTCAACCTGGCCAGCCGCACGGTCGGTGTGCGAATCGAACTCCCTAACCCCGACGGGGTCCTGCGCCCCGGGCTCTTCGGTGATGTGGAACTGCAGGGCCGCGGCGGGGACCCGACCGTCGTGGTGCCGCGATCGTCCGTCATCGACTCCGGGACGCGCCAATTGGTCCTGGTGGAGACGGCCCCGGGCCGATTCGCGCCACGCGAGGTTCGCTTGGGTGCTCGGGCCGGTGATCGGGTCGCCGTGCTGTCGGGCGTCGAGGCCGGGGAGAAGGTCGTGGTCTCGGCGAACTTCCTGATCGATGCGGAGAGCAACCTGCGATCGGCCATGCAGGGCATGGAACATGGATCGCCTCCCCCGGCCGAGGATCACAGCGCCCATGAGGCGACGGCAGCACCACCGGCCGAAGACCCGCACGCCGCCCACACGGGAGGGCAGTGACATGCTCGCCCGCCTGATCGAATGGTCGGTCCGCAATGTCTTCCTGGTCCTGGTGATGGCAATCGCCATCACCGCGGCGGGCATTTATGCCGTCGCCCGAACCCCGCTCGATGCCCTGCCCGATCTCTCCGATGTGCAGGTGATCGTCTTCACTGAAGTGCCCGGCCAGGCGCCGCAGGTGGTCGAGGACCAGGTCACCTACCCGCTGACCACGGCCATGCTCGCGGTGCCCAAGTCCAAAGTCGTGCGCGGCTTCTCGTTCTTCGGGGCCTCGTTCGTCTACGTGATCTTTGAGGACGGCACCGACATCTACTGGGCACGCTCACGCGTGCTGGAGTACCTGAACTTTGCGTCCAAGAAGCTGCCCGAAGGCGTGACCCCGACGCTGGGCCCGGACGCCACGGGCGTGGGCTGGGTCTACCAATACGTGCTCGAAGGCGAACAATGGTCACTCGACCAGCTACGCGCCATCCAGGACTGGTATGTTCGCTACCAGCTGACCAAGGCCCCGGGCGTTGCCGAAGTGGCCAGCGTCGGCGGCTTTGTTCGCCAGTATTCCGTCACGGTCGATCCCGGCCGGTTGCGCCAGTACGGCATTCCGCTCTCGAGAATCTCGGAGGTGATCGCCAGCAGCAATCGGGACGTCGGCGGGCGCGTGCTTGAAATGGCGGAAACGGAATACATGATCCGTGGCCGCGGTTACCTGCGCGGCATTGAAGACATCGAGCAACTGGTCGTCAAGGCCGAGGACGGCACCCCGGTCCTCGTGGGCGACCTGGCCCGGGTCGAGCTGGTGCCCGATGAACGCCGTGGCGTCACCGAGCTCAACGGAGAGGGGGAGGTGGTCGGCGGTATCGCGGTGGCGCGCTATGGCGAGAACGCCCTGACGGTCATCGATGGGATCAAACAGAAAATCGCGGAGATCGGTCCTGGCCTGCCTGAAGGTGTCTCAATCCGCGCCGTCTACGATCGCTCCGACCTGATTCACCGGGCTATTGCGACCCTGCGCTGGACCCTGCTCGAAGAGAGCGTGATCGTGGCGCTTGTGTGCATCGTGTTCCTGTTCCATGTCCGCAGCGCGCTGGTCGCAATCATCATGCTGCCCGTGGGCGTGCTGATCGCCTTCCTGGCGATGCGCCTGCTGGGCATGAACTCGAACATCATGAGTCTGGGCGGCATTGCGATCGCCATAGGCGCGATGGTGGACGCCGCGATCGTGATGATCGAGAACGCGCACAAGCACATCGAGCGCGACGATGGAACCAAACCGCGTATCCAGCTGATCATCGATGCCTGCCGCGAGGTCGGCCCCGCCCTGTTCTTCAGCCTGCTGATCATCACGGTGTCGTTCCTGCCGGTGTTTGCCCTGGAAGCGCAGGAAGGCCGGCTGTTCCATCCGCTGGCGTTCACAAAGACCTTTGCTATGGCGGGCGGCGCGCTGTTGTCGGTGACCCTGGTCCCGGTCCTGATGCTGCTGTTCGTGCGCGGCAAGATCCTGCCGGAAGCGAAGAATCCGGTGAACCGGTTCCTGATCGCGATCTACCGGCCGGTGATTGCCGTCGTTCTCAAGCACAAGGCGGCCACGCTGGTGCTGGCCCTGGTTGCCCTGCTCGGAACGGCCTGGCCTGCCTCGCGCCTGGGCAGCGAGTTCATGCCCACGCTCAACGAGGGCACCCTGCTGTACATGCCCGCGTCACTCCCGGGCATGTCGGTCACCAAGGCGGCGGAATTGCTCCAGCAGCAGGACCGGATCATCAAGACCTTCCCGGAAGTCGAGTCGGTCTTTGGCAAGGCCGGGCGCGCCCTCACGGCCACCGACCCGGCACCGCTGGAGATGTTCGAGACCGTCATCAACCTTAAACCCGAAGACCAATGGCGCGAGGGCATGACCATCGACGCCCTTATCGCCGAGATGGACACGGCGCTGCAGTTCCCCGGCGTGGCCAATTCCTGGACCATGCCGATCAAGGCCCGCACGGACATGCTGGCCACCGGTATCCGCACGCCGATCGGCATCAAGGTGTTCGGAACGGACCTGGGGGAGATGGAGCGACTGGCCAAGGAGATCGAGGCCGCAGTGCGGACCGTGCCGGGCACCACCAGCGCCTACGCCGAGCGTCTCACCGGCGGGTTCTACCTCGATATCGAACCCGACCGTCGCCAGTTGGCGCGTTACAACTTGCCGGTCGGCGAGCTGCAAGACGTCATCGCGGCCGCGCTGGGTGGCGAGATGGTCACCACGACGGTGGAAGGGCGTGAGCGCTTTGGCGTGATCGTGCGCTATCCGCGTGAATTGCGCGACAGTCCGGAAACAATCGCGCAGCAAGTGTTGGTGCCCACCATGGACGGCGCCCAGATTCCCTTGGGCGAGTTGGCGCACGTGACGGTTCGCAAGGGCGCGCCGTCGATCCGTACCGAGAATGCCCTGCTCTCGGCCTATATCTACGTCGATACGCGCGATCCGGACATGGGAGCCTACGTCCGTGCCGCGCAAGACGCCGTGGCCAAGTCGGTCACTTTCCCGCCGGGCTACTACGCGACCTGGAGCGGCCAGTACGAGTACATGCAGCGGGCGATCGCCAAGATGAAGATCGTGGTCCCGGTGACGCTGTCGCTGATCTTCCTGCTGCTTTACCTGAACTTCCGCCGGGTCACCGAGTCGCTGATCGTGATGCTGTCCGTGCCCTTTGCGCTGGTGGGCGGCGTGTGGCTGATGTGGGTGCTGGACTACAACCTGAGCGTCGCCGTCGCCGTGGGCTTCATCGCGCTGGCCGGCGTGGCCGCCGAGACCGGCGTGGTCATGCTGATCTACCTCGACCACGCCCTGGAGGCCCGCGCCAAGGATCGACGGAGCAAGGGCGAGGCGTTGACGCTGGGCGATATCACCGACGCCATCGTCGAGGGCGCGGTCGAGCGCGTGCGGCCGAAGATGATGACCGTGGTCGCGATCATGGCCGGCCTGCTGCCGATCATGTGGAGCACCGGTACCGGGTCGGAGGTCATGCGGCGAATCGCTGCGCCGATGGTCGGCGGGATGGTGTCGTCCACGATCCTGACGCTGGTCGTGATCCCGGTGATCTACGCGCTGGTCAAGCGCCGGGAGCTGCTGGGCCCCCGGGCGCAGGCCGTCCCGGTCGCCGGATTGTCGGAGGCGGCGCGATGATCGGCCCCCTCCCGTCCATTGACCTGCGTGCGGCACCCAGCTTTAGGGTCGATGCACCCCGAACGGGGCTTGCACTGGCCCGGCACCCGGCCCGGGTCCGTCGCCGAGGCTAGGGAGCAGATCCACGGCCCGGGCGATTGGTTCCGGGCCGGGGGTCTGCTCCCGGTTCTGCGGGCTGTCATGTCATTTACTTGCACACGGAGTTCGTCATGAGCCACCACGACTCGAACGCTTCCCCGCCGTCGCGCCCCCCTGCGCCTTGGTGGATCCGGCTGGCCTTTTTGGGCTTCCTGGCCATTGCCGGCTTTTTCCTCCTCGTCGAGCACGGCGCGCACCTGTTCGGCGCCCTGCCCTACGTCCTGATCGGCGCGTTTTTCGCCCTGCACCTGGGTATGCACGCGGGCCATCGCCATGGCGGTCACCGTCATGACCAGACCCAACCGCCGCCGTCCAAGCCCAGCCCGCCCACCGACGAGAACCGCCCGCGCGGCGGCCACCAACACTGAACGAGGAGACGGTCATGTCCAGTGGATCCGGTTATGGCTTGTGGACCTTGGCGGTCCTCAACGCCGCACTTTTCATCTTCTTCGCCTACACCTTCTACACCCCGTCGACCCGCCGTGATTGGCGCAGCTTCGGGATGTACTCGGCGTTCATCGTCGCGCTGTTCGCGGAAATGTATGGTTTTCCGCTGTCGCTGTACTTTCTGTCGGGCTGGCTGAGCAGCCGCTTCCCGGAGGTGAACTGGCTCTCGCATGATGCCGGCCACGTGTTCGAAATGATCTTTGGCTGGCGCGCCAATCCGCACTTTGGGCCGTTCCACGTCCTGAGCATGGTGTTCATCGTCTGGGGGTTCTGGCTCCTGTCCAGCGCCTGGGCGGTGCTCTACCGCGCCCAGCGGCTGGGTGAGATGGCCGCGACCGGGCCCTATGCCCGCATCCGCCATCCGCAGTACGTGGCTTTCGTGCTGATCATGTTCGGCTTCCTGCTGCAGTGGCCGACCCTGATCACGCTGGCGATGTTCCCGATCCTGGTCATCGCCTACTGGCGGCTGTCCAAGGCGGAGGAACGCGACAGCCTGCTGCGGTTCGGTGATCCCTACGTGCGCTACCTGGCGACCACGCCGGCGTTTATCCCGGGCCGGCGCCGGCAGGCGGTGACGGCATGAGCCGGCTGCGCGGTGCGGGCGGTCACGCCCGGCGCTTGGCGTGGGCCGTGTCGGGTGCGGCGGCGGTCGCGCTCGCCGTGTTCGCCGCGTCGGCCCAGGCCACGCCCACGGACCAGCGGCAACAGAACGAGCGGATCACGCTCTATTACGGCGTCGTCCCCGCCGCGCTGTCCCGCGCCGATCTGGCGGCGCACCCGGAGACGCCGGACGCGCACGGGGCGACCCGCCCTGTGTCCGACACCCACCACCTGGTCGTCGCCCTGTTTGATACCCCGACCGGCCAGCGCATCACGCAGGCCACGGTGACCGTGCGGCATACCCCGCCGCAGGGTACCGCGACAAGCAAGGTGTTGGAGCCAATGCCGTTGGGAGACGCGCTCTCGTTTGGGACGACCTTCGTCATCGCCGAAGGTCGCAATCACCGTTTCCGCATCGAAGTTCGACGGGGTGAACGCGTCGAACGGTTTGACGTGGTGTACGACAATCTGCACGGCGGTCCATAAAGGACCGCCGTGCATCAGCCCATCGAGGGGAGACAGTCTGATGCGTCGTGGAATCGTTTGGAGTCTGCTGGTCGTGGTTGCCCTGGCCGGCGGCGCCGCGCTCGTGATCCAATGGCTGCGGGTGCCACCCTTGCCCGCTGGGTTTGCCTACGGCAGCGGCCACGTGGAAGCCACGGAAGTGCGCCTGGCCGCCGAGGCGGGCGGCCGGGTGGTCGAGCAGCGGCTGGTGGAAGGGCAACCGGTCCGGGCCGGGGACGTGTTGCTGGTGATCGATCCGGTGACCACGCAGGATCAGCTCAGCAGCGTGCAGGACGAGGCGCAGGCGATCCGGGCCAGCGTGGCGGCGCTGGAGGCCCAGATAGCCTCCTGGCAACACCATGTCGAGACGACCCGCCAGCAACGGGCACGGATTGAGCGCCTGCTCACTACCCAGATTGCGACGGCCCGGGAACTCGACAGCGCCAATGACGCGGTCAACCAGGCCGAAGGCGAACTGGGGCGGCTGCGGGCGCAGCGCGCGAGCCTTCAGGCGCAAGTGAGCAGCGTGGAGTCGCGGGTGCGGCTGGCCCAGACCAATGTCAGCCGGACCGAGGTCAAGGCGCCGCAGGACGCCACCGTGCTGGTGCGCGGCGTCGAGGTCGGCGAGGTGATCCAGCCCGGACAGCCCTTGGCCCTGCTGGCGGATCTGCGCCAGATTGAGCTCAAGGTGTACCTGGCCGCCAACGACGCGGGCCGGGTCAAGCTGGGTCATTCGGCACAGGTGCGGGTCGACGCCTACCCGGAGCAGACGTTTCCAGCGACCGTCGCCCGGGTCGATCCCTACGCCCAGTTCACGCCGCGCGATATTCACGTGCCCGATGAGCGGGCGCAGATGGTCTACGGCGTGACCCTGGTGATCGACAACGCCGAGCAGCAGCTCAAGCCGGGCATGCCGGCCGACGCCTGGATCCAATGGGACGCGCAGGCACCGTGGCCCACGCCCTTGCGCGTGCCGCAATGACGCCGACGCCTCGCCTCGTTGCGCAGGGACTCGGCCGGCGGTTTGGCCCGCGCTGGGCGGTGCGGGGCATCAGCCTGACGCTGGCGCCGGGCGAGACCTTGGGGGTCGTCGGCGCCGACGGCGCCGGCAAGACGACCTTGCTGCAGATGTTCGCGGCTATTCTGGATCCCAGTGAAGGGTCCTGTGCCGTCTTGGGCGGCGATTCGCGCCGGGACAGCAAGCGCATCGCCGCGGGCCTGGGGTACATGACCCAGGGCTTCACCCTGTACGACCGCCTGAGCGTCGAGGAGAATCTTCGGCTGGCGGCCACGCTGCGGGGCGTCAGCGATGCCGACTACGGGCCGCGTCGGGCGCAGCTGCTGGCCATGGCCGGTCTCGCCCGGTTCACCGAACGCCTGTCGGGCAAGCTCTCGGGCGGCATGCGCAAGAAGCTGTCGCTGTGTACGAACCTGATCCATGCGCCGCAGCTGCTGATCCTGGACGAGCCGGGGCTGGGCGTGGACCCGCTGTCCCGCCGCGAGCTGTGGACGATGCTCGCCCAGTACCGCGAGACCGGCGTGGCCACGATCGTGGCCACGTCCTACATGGACGAAGCCGAGCGCTGTGACCGGGTCCTGCTGCTGCGCGATGGCCAGCCCCTCGCGCTGGACACGCCGGCCGGCCTGCGGACCCAGGCGGCGGGCCGGGTGTTTGAGCTGCGGGCCCCTGGCCTCGCGCAGCGCATCCCCGCCCTGCGCGCCCTGCCGCAGGTGCGTGGCCTGCAGGTCCTGCCCGACCGGGTGCGGTTCCAATCCCGCGATCCCGCGGCGCCGCCCGTCCCGGGCAGCCAGCCGGCGGTGCCCGGGCTCGAGGACGTGTTCGTGCTGCACGACACGGCGCCCGAACCCGAAACGCCGGCGACATCGCCGGTGGCGCTCGCGAGCGCCGGCCCGGGCTTGGTCACCCGCGACGTGTCGGTCGTGTTCGGTGGTTTCCGGGCCGTGGACCGGGTGTCGCTGTCGATTGAGCCGGGAGAGTTGCTCGCCCTGCTCGGGCCCAATGGCGCCGGCAAGACCACGCTGATCCGGGGCCTGTGTGGCCTGGTGCCCTTCGCCGAAGGCCAGGCACAGGTCGCCGGCTTGTCGCTTCCTGGCCAAATCGCCGGCGTTCGCCAGCGCATCGGCTACATGTCCCAACGCTTTTCGCTCTACCTGGACCTGACTGCGCAGGAGAACCTGGACTTCTTCGCCAGCGCCTACGGCCTGCGCGGTGAACGGGCCCGCGAGGCGATCGCGCAGGCGACCGCGCAACTGGGACTGACCCTGGAGCCCGGGCGACTGGTGGCGGCGCTGTCCGGGGCCGAGCGCCAGCGGCTGGCCTTGGCCTGCGCCATCCTGCACCAGCCGGCGGTGCTGTTCCTGGACGAGCCGACGTCCGGGGTGGACCCCTTGGCGCGCTACCGGTTCTGGTGGCTGATCCGGCGCTTGGCCCAGGGCGGCATGAGCATCCTGGTCACCACCCACTACCTGGACGAGGCGGCGTACTGCGACCGGATTGGTCTGATGCACCAGGGCGCGCTGATCGGCTGGGGGACGCTCGACGCCTTGCGGGTCCAGACCGGTCAGTCGGCGGACGCCTCGGTGGAAACGGTGTTCGTGCAGGCCATCGCCCAAGCCAAGGCGCAGACCGGAGCCGCCGCATGAACCGCCGGCGCGTCCTGGCACTGATGGGAAAGGAGTGTCGGGAGCTGGCGCGCGATCCGCTGACCATCGGCCTGGCGATCCTGATGCCGCTGGTGATGCTCTTCCTGTTCGGCTACGCCGTCACCTTGGACGTCAACAACATCCGCCTGGGCGTCCTGGACGAAGACCGGTCCCCGGCGAGCCGGGAACTGGTGGATCGGTTCACCGCCAGCGGCTACTTCGAGCAAAGCCACGCGTTCGACACGACGCGCCAGGCCGAGCAGGCGCTGCAGCGCGGTCAGGTCCGGGTCGTGCTGGTTGTGCCGCGCCGCTTCCAGCGGGCCTTGCTGCGCGGCGAGGCCGCGCCGGTGCAGCTGCTGGTGGACGGCGCGTTCGCCTCCAGTGCCGCGCTGGCCTTGGGCTATGCCGAAGCCATCGTCGCCAGCTACCCGGCGGCGCCGCGCCAACGCATCGAGACCGAGGTGCGGGTCTGGTACAACCCCGCCCTGCGCAGCGCGAATTTTGTTATCCCGGGACTGTTCGCCGTGATCCTGATGGCGTTCCCGCCGCTGCTCACCGCGTTGGCGATCGTGCGTGAGAAGGAGTCGGGCACGATTGAACAGATCTACGCCTCGCCGGTGACCTCGGCGGAATTCGTGCTGGCCAAGCTCCTGCCCTATGCCGGCGTCGCGCTGCTGGAGATGGTGCTGTTGGTCGGTGTCGGAATTGTCTGGTTCGACGTCCCGTTCGCCGGCAGCCCCGCCTTGCTGGCGGCGGCGTCCGGTGTGTACGTGCTCACCACGGTGGGCATCGGCTTGCTGGTCTCGACCGTGACCCGGACCCAGCTCAGCGCCATGCTGGTGGCGCTGATCGTAAGCCTGATGCCCTCCTTCCTGTTCTCGGGCTTCCTGTTTCCGGTATTCACGATGCCGCTGATGCTGCAGCTCTACAGCACCCTGGTGCCGGCGAGCTATTTCGTCGAGATCTCGCGCGACGTGGTACTCAAGGATGCGGGCCTGGTGGCGCTGGCGCCCAACCTGGCCTGGCTGGTGCTCTACACGGCGGTGGTGTTTATCTTCGCAGCGAAGCGCCTGCGCCAAAAGGTGGCACTGTGAACGGGCGCTTCGCTGGCCTGCTGCGCAAGGAGGTGACGCAAGTGTTGCGTGACCGCACCGTGCTGTTCCTGGTTTTGTTCCTGTACACCGTCGAAGTGGTGATGTGCACTGTCGCTTTGACCTTTGAAATCCGTGAACTCCCAGTGGCCGTGGTGGACCAGGACCAGAGCGTGGCGAGCCGTCACCTGGTGGCCTTGCTGCAGGCAACCGAGACGTTTGTGCTGCGCGAGGTCAGCGACCAACCCCGACGGGGCGAACAGGCCCTTCAGGCCGGGCGTGTGGCCATGGTCTGGGTCATTCCGCCGGGCTTTGAGCAGGCCTACCAGCGCGGCACCCGGCCGACCCTGCAGCTGCTGCTCGATGGCACCAACTCCAATGTCGCTGAGAATGCCCGTCACTACGCCATGCAGGTGGTGCGTCGGTTCGAAGCGGATCGTCCGCCGCTGCAGGTGGCGGTGGGCACGCGCCCCGGCCAGGCCGTGGCCGTCCCCCGGGTCTGGTACAACCCCGAGCAGGAAACCAAGAACTTCATGGTGCTCTCGATGATGGCCCTGGCCGCGATGCTGGTCGGGGTCATGGTTCCGGCCGCATCGATCGTGCGCGAGAAGGAGCACGGAACCATCGAGCAGTTGCTGGTGTCGCCGGTCACCCCGTTGGAACTGTTCGCCGCCAAGACCATCCCGACCGTGGCCGTGAATTTGCTGGCCATCTTCCCCGCCCTGCTGATCGTCGCGGCCTTCGACGTGCCCCAGCGCGGCAGCCTGGTGACGCTGCTGGTACTCGCGGCGCTGTTCCAGCTCAGCGCGATCGCCATGGGGGTCTTCGTGGCCGCCGTGACCCGCACCTTGCAACAGGCACTGCTGCTGGCCTTCTTTGCACTGTTTCCGGTGATGTTCCTGTCGGGCACGATGACGCCGATCGAGTCGATGCCGCCGGTGCTGCAGAGCGCCTCGCTGCTCAGTCCCTTGCGCTACTACATGGAGGTACTGCTGGGC
>ERZ1066122.2769-NODE-2769-length-10995-cov-7.750823_pt1 | contig 10995 bp, 8 predicted proteins | sample MGYA00382769_ERZ1066122 | MGnify/ENA primary metagenome ERZ1066122 (study PRJEB33369, sample SAMEA5778352) | biofilm metagenome | biome: Industrial cooling water; feature: Water cooling tower basin; material: Biofilm | place: United Arab Emirates | collected...
TGCTGCTGCTGGCCGCGCCGCCGGGCGCCACCCTGGTGATGCGGGTGGACGGCGACGACGAAGCCGAAGCCCTGTCCGCCGCCGCCGCGCTGTTCGAGCGCGGCTTCGACGAGGACGGCTGATGCGGCGCGCCCTGCGCGGCGTCAGCGCCTCGCGCGGGATCGCGCTCGGGCGCGCACGCGTGCTGCAGCCCCGGGCGCTGTCGGTGGAGGAAACGCGGATACCGGCCGGACAGGTGCCGGCCGAGCTGGCGCGCCTGCACGCCGCGCTCGACGCCACCCGCGCCGAGCTCAAGGCCCTGCGCGAGCGCCTGCACGGCGCGCTGGCGCAGGAGCTGGGCGAGTTCATCGACCTGCACGCCATGATCCTCGACGACCCGGAGCTGCTGCAGGGCCTCGACGACCTCGTGCGCACCGGCCGCTACGGCGCCGATTACGCGCTCAAGCTCCAGCGCGACCGCCTGGCCTCGGTGTTCGAGGGCATGGACGACGACTACTTCCGCAGCCGGCTCGAGGACCTCGACCACGTGGTCGGCCGCGTGCACGCGGCCCTGCACCGGCGCGGCGGCGACGAAATCGAAGGGCTGGCCGGCGAAATCCTGGTGTGCGAGACGGTGGCGCCGGCCGAGCTGGCCGCCTGGCAGGCGCGCGGCGTGGTCGGCGTGGCCACCAGCACCGGCAGCCCACTCTCGCACAGCGCCATCCTGGCGCGCAGCCTGCACCTGCCGCTGCTGGTGAACGTGGCCGAGCTGCTTGCGCATGCCAACGACGGCGACGCGCTGATGCTCGACGCCAGCCACGGCGAGCTCGTGCTCGAGCCCGGCCCCGACGACCTGCAGCGCTACCACGCCCGCCGCGAGCAGCTCGGCCGCGAGCGCGCCGAGCTGGCCCGGCTGCGCCGCGAACCCACGCGCACCCGCGACGGCGCCGACATCCGCCTCTACGCCAACGCCGAGTCACGCGAGGACGTGGCCGAGGCCCACGCCCTGGGCGCCGACGGCGTGGGCCTGTACCGCACCGAGTTCCTGTTCATCCAGCGCGCCGAGCTGCCCACCGAGGAAGAGCAGTTCCTCGCCTACCGCGACCTGGTGCTGGGCCTGGCCGGCCGCGTGGCCACCATCCGCACGCTCGACCTGGGCGCCGACAAGGCCGACCGCACCGGGCTGGCCCTGCGCAGCGAGCCCAACCCGGCCCTGGGCCTGCGCGGCGTGCGCCTGTCGCTGGTGCATCCGGCGCTGTTCCTCACCCAGCTGCGGGCCATCCTGCGCGCCAGCGCCTACGGGCCGGTGCGCATCCTGGTGCCGATGGTCAGCGGCCGCGGCGAGATGCTGCAGGTCTGCGCCCTGCTCGAGCAGGCCCGCGCGCAGCTGCGCGCCGAGGGCAGGCAGGTCGGCCCGGTGGCCGAGCTGGGCGCGATGATCGAGGTGCCGGCGGCGGCACTGGGCCTGGGCGACATCGTCGACCTGGTCGATTTCGTCTCGGTGGGCACCAACGACCTGGTGCAGTACCTGCTGGCCACCGACCGCAACCACGAGGCCCTGGCCGAGCTCTACACGCCCCGGCACCCGGCGGTGCTGCGCCTGCTGTCCGAGATCTTCGCCTTCGGCCAGCGCAACGGCATCCCGGTGGCGGTGTGCGGCGAGATGGCCGGCGAAGCCGCCAACGCGCCGCTGCTGCTGGCGCTGGGGCTGCGCGATTTCAGCCTGCACCCGTCCACCCTGCTCGAGGTGCGCCAGGCCATCCGCGGCCTGGACCTGGCCAGCCTGCGCCGGCGCTCGGCCACCCTGCTTCGCTGCCACGACCGCGAGGCCATCGAACGCTGGCTGGAGCGCTGCTGAGCCGGCCATAATGTGCGGGCCCCCACCGGAGCCGCCCGATGGCCGACGCCGTCCACCACGACAAGACCGCCCGGCAGCTCCGACTCCTCTCGGACGCGCTCGACTCCGGCCGCCTGGGCCCGGTGCGTCGGCTGGTGAACACGCTCGCGCCGGCCGAGATCGGCAACCTGCTCGAATCGCTGCCGCCGGCCAAGCGCAACATCGTCTGGGGCCTGGTCGACCCCGAGGACGACGGCGAGGTGCTGGTGCACGTCGGCGACGACGTGCGCGAGAGCCTGCTGGCGGAGATGGACACCGACGAGATCGTCGCCGCGGTCGAGGACCTCGACATCGACGACCTCGCCGAGCTGGCCGAGGACCTGCCCGACACCGTCATCCAGGAAGTGCTCAAGTCGATGGACCGGGAGAACCGGGAGCGGCTCGAGCAGGTGCTGAGCTACGAGGAAGACAGCGCCGGCCGCCTGATGAACCCGGACGTGATCACGGTGCGCACCGACGTCACCGTGGACGTGGTGCTGCGCTACCTGCGCCTGCGCGGCGAGATCCCCGAGCACACCGACCACCTGTTCGTGGTCAGCCGCCGGCACCAGTACCTGGGCCGCGTGTCGGTGGCCGCGCTGCTCACCCACGACGCCAGCACGCCGATCAACGAGCTCTTCGACGACGAGCAGCCGGCCATCCCGGTGGACGCGCCGGCGCACGAGGTGGCCAGCCAGTTCTCCGACCACGACTGGATCTCGGCGCCGGTGGTGGATGCCAACAACATCCTGCTCGGCCGCATCACCATCGACGACGTGGTGGACATCATCCGCGAACAAGCCGCGCACCAGGCGCTCAGCGCCGCCGGCCTGGACGAGGACGAGGACATGTTCAGCCCGGTGCCGCGCGCGGCGCGCCGGCGCGCGCTGTGGCTGGGCATCAACCTGCTCACGGCCTTCCTGGCCTCGTGGGTGATCGGCTGGTTCGAAGGCACGCTCGAGCGCCTGGTGGCGCTGGCGGTGCTGATGCCCATCGTGGCCAGCATGGGCGGCGTGGCCGGCACCCAGACGCTGACGCTGATGGTGCGCGGCATGGCCCTGGGCCAGGTCGGCGTGGGCAACCTGGGCGCGCTGCTCAACAAGGAAGTGCTGGTGGGCCTGCTCAACGGCCTGGCCTGGGCGCTGGTGGTGGGCGTGGTGGCGGCGCTGTGGTTCTCCGACTGGCCGCTGGGCGGCGTGATCGCCGCGGCGATGGTCATCAACCTGGTCACCGCCGCGCTGGCCGGCGTGGGGGTGCCGCTGCTGCTGCGGCGCATGCGCATCGACCCGGCCCTGGCCGGCGGCGTGGTGCTCACCACCGTCACCGACGTGATGGGTTTCTTCTCCTTCCTCGGCCTGGCCACGCTGGTCCTGCTCTGAGGCCATGGCGCTGATCCTCACCGTCGCGGCGGTGATCCGCGATGCCCGCGGCCGCGTGCTGCTGGTGCGCAAGCGCGGCAGCACCATCTACATCCAGCCCGGTGGCAAGCGCGAGCCGGGCGAGGACTCGCTGCAGACCCTGGCTCGCGAGCTCGACGAGGAAATCGGCGTGGCGCTGCGCCCCGGCGCACAGCGGCTGGGCGAATTCGAGGACGTGGCCGTGAACGAGCCCGGCACCCGGGTGCGCGCGGAAGTCTTCCTGGCCGAGGCCGACGGCATGCCGCAGCCCCGGGCCGAGATCGAGGCCCTGGCCTGGGTCGACCCGGCCGCGCCCGGCGACCTGGCCGTCGCCCCGCTCTCGCGCCACCAGATCCTGCCCGCCGTCGCCGCGCTTTCCCGGGGCTGAGCCCACGGCGTCTTCACGCCGCGTCGGCAGACGGGCGGCGGGCTTCGACTATGCTCGGGGGCTGACCCGTGCCGAGGATCCTCCGATGCTGCAACGCCTGACCCTGCCCCTGCTGGCCCTGGTGGCCGCGCTCGCCGCGCCGCCGGCGCTGGCCCAGCGCACCCTGTCGGTCGCCCCCTATGCCCTGCCCGAGAACGGCGCGGTGGCGGTGGCCGTGCCCAAGGGCCTGCCCGATGAAGGCGTGTTCGCCGAGCTCGACGCCCGCGCCGGTGGCGCGCTGCGCCGCGCCGCCACCGCCGCCGGCTTCACCGGCGACCGCGGCGTGGTGCTGAACCTGCCCGGCGTCGGCCCGTTCGAGCAGGTGGTGCTGGTGGGCACCGGCGAGGACGCCACCAGCCCGCGCCTGCTCGAGGACGTCGGTGGCCTGGTCGGCCAGGCCGGCGTGCTCAGCGCGGCCCCGCGCATCGCGCTGCTGTGGCCCGGGGCGGGTGCCGAGCACCTGCTGCTGGGCGCGGATCTCGGCCAGTACACCTTCCGCCAGTACCGCAACGTCGATCCGGCCGCGCCGGTGCTGGGCCGCGGCGAGATCGTGGTGCTCACCCGCGATCCGGACGCCGCCCGCAAGGCCTGGCAGTCGCGCTGGCAGCCGCTGGCCGACGCCGTGCGCTTCAGCCGCGACCTGGTCACCGAGCCGGCGAACGTGATCTACCCGGAGAGCTTCGTCGAGCGCACCCGCAAGGCCTTCGAGGGCGTGCCCAAGGTGCGCATCGAAGTCATCGACGACAGGCAGATGCGCGAGATGGGCATGAACTCGCTGCTGGCCGTGGGCCAGGGCAGCAAGCGCCCGCCGCGCCTGCTGATGGTCATCTACGAAGGCGGCCCGCGCGGCCAGGCACCGGTGGTGTTCGCCGGCAAGGGCATCACCTTCGACACCGGCGGCATCTCGATCAAGCCGGGCGAAGACCTGTGGCGCATGAAGTACGACATGAGCGGCGCCGCCGTGGTCACCGGCACCGTGCTCTCGCTGGCCCGCCGCGGCGCGCCGGTGAACGCCATCGCGGTGGCCGCGCTGGCCGAGAACATGCCCGACGGCGGCGCCTCGCGCCCGGGTGACGTGGTGCGCACGCTCTCGGGCAAGACCTACGAGATCATCAGCACCGACGCCGAGGGCCGCATGGTGCTGGTGGACGCGATCCACTACGCCAACGAGCGCTTCAAACCCAGCCTGATCGTCGACGTGGCCACGCTCACCGGTTCGGTGGTGACGGCGCTGGGCGACGAGTACGCCGGCCTGTTCACCCGCGACGACGCGCTCGCCAGCCGCATGATCACCGTGGGCGGCGAGTCGGGCGAGGAGCTGTGGCGCCTGCCGCTGCACCCGAGCTACCTGCGCGACATGGCCTCGCCGATCGCCGACCTGCGCAACGGCGGTGGCCGCCGCGCCGGCGCGGGCGTGGGCGCGGCCTTCATCGGCGCCTGGGTGCCGGAGGACGTGGCCTGGGCACACCTGGACATCGCCGGCATGGCCTGGCGCGACGACATGCCGCTGCCGACGGTGCCGCTGGGCGCCTCGGCCTTCGGCGTGCGCCTGCTCGACCGTCTCGCGGAAACGCCCGCGGAGTAAGCCGCGGCCTCAGGCCGGGCGGGGCTTGCCCTGCTCGGCCAGGGTGAGCGCGACCTTGTCGCGCAGGTAGGCCGGCTCGACCACGTCGGGCGCCACCGCCTCGCCGCGCTGGAAGGCGCGCGCGGCCAGGCGGGCCAGGTCGTCGGCGCGTGGCAGCGCGCTGGCGTCGAAGCCCGTCAGTGATTCGCCAAGGCGCGCCACGAGCGCGCCGTTTTCAGCCGAGAATCCCGTACCCACGCCATGCACCGCGACCGGCGGCCGTTGCGCGTCGGTGGGCGGGCACAGCAGTTCATCGCCCGCCGGGCTGACCAGCCCCTCGGCATCGCGCACGAAGCGGCCGAGGTAGACCTCGCCCATGCGCGCATCGATGGCGGCAAGGATCTGCCCGCCTTCGCCCTGCATCGCCAGCGCGGCCAGCGTGGACACCGGCAGCACCGGACGATCGAGCGCCAGCGCCAGGCCCTGGGCGATGGCGATGCCCAGGCGCACGCCGGTGAAGGCGCCGGGGCCGCGGCCCACGGCGATGGCGTCGAGCTGCGACTTGCGCAGCCCCGCGCTGGCCAGCAGCTGCTCGGCCCAGGGCAGCACCAGCTGGGTGTGCCGGCGCGGCGCCAGCTCGTGGCGCAGCGCGAGCGCACCGTCGTCGTAGAGCGCGACCGAGCAGGCCTCGGTGCTGGTTTCGATGGCCAAGAGTTTCAAAACGCATCCTCTTCTTGCGACGGCACTTCATCGCCGGGCGATTGTGCGCCAAAGAAGGCCTGCACGTCCGCGACCTCGCGGGTGCGCGGGAAGGGCGGCAGGCTGGCCAGGAAGCTGCGGCCATAAGGTTTCGACACCAGGCGCGGGTCGCACAGCACCAGTACGCCGCGATCGGCGTCGCTGCGGATCAGGCGGCCGACGCCCTGCTTGAGCGCGATCACCGCCTGCGGCAGCTGCTCGTCGCGGAAGGGGTTGCCGCCGCGGCGGCGCACGGCCTCGAGCCGCGCCTCGAGCACGGGATCGTCGGGCGCGGCGAAAGGCAGGCGGTCGATGACCACCACGCTCAGGGCCTCGCCGGCCACGTCCACGCCCTCCCAGAAACTGGCCGCGCCCAGGAGCACGCCGTTGCCCGATTCGCGGAAGCGCTCGAGCAGGGTGTTGCGCGGCGCGGTGCCCTGCACGAACAGCGGCCAGGGCGAATCGGCCAGGGCCTCGGCGGCCTGGCGCAGGGCGCGGTGCGAAGTGAACAGCAGGAAGGCGCGGCCGCGCGAGGCCTCGAGCACCGGCCAGGCGGCGTCGAGCACCGCGTCCACGTACTCGCGGCTGTTGGGCTCGGGCATGTGCCGCGGCAGGTAGCACAGCGCCTGGCGGGACCAGTCGAAGGGGCTGGGCTGGAGCAGTTCGCGCGGTTCGTCCAGGCCCAGCCGGCGCGAGAGGTGCTCGAAGTGACCATCCACCGCCATCGTCGCCGAGGTGAATATCCACGCCGCGCGGCTTTGTTCGCGATAGCGCCGCAGCGGCCCCGACACGTCCAGCGGCGTTCGCTGCAGCGTGAATCCGCGCTGGGTCAGCTCGTACCACGCCACGTCGAAAGAAACGGGGTCAGGTTCACTTCCCGCGGAAGAAAGGGGGTCAGGTTCACTTTCGGAGTCCGCGGCATCGGGATGCCCGCCCTCGTCGTCCGAAAGTGAACCTGACCCCGTTTCTTCGCCGAGCCATTTGGCGAGGCGGCGGCGCAGTTCGGCGGTGCGGTCGCCGAGGGCGGCGAAGCCGGGCGAGGCGTCGGAGAGCGGGCCGAGCACGCGCTGCAGGTCGGCCAGCGTGGTCGCCAGGTGCTGCAGCGCCGGCAGCGCCTTCTCCTGCGACAGCAGGCGGGCGCGCGGGCCGCGCTGGGGCAGGCCTTCGAAGGCCAGGCGCGCGTCGCGCATGGCCTGCTCGAGCGCGCGCGCCGGGCCCATCACGCTGGCCAGCGAGGCGGTGACGTTCTTGCACTCGGCCAGCGCATCGCGCGCCAGGTCGAGCAGCTGGCGCGCGCCCAGGCCCTCGCCGAAGAACTGCGAGGCCAGCTCGGGCAGCTGGTGCGCCTCGTCGAGCACGAAGGCCGAGGCGCCGGGCAGGATTTCGCCGAAGCCCTCCTGCTTGATCGCCAGGTCGGCCAGCAGCAGGTGGTGGTTGACCACCACCAGGTCGGCCGCCTGCGCCTGCTGGCGCGCCTTGGCGACGAAGCATTCGTCCCAGAACGGGCATTCGCTGCCCAGGCAGTTGTCGCTGGTGGAGGTGACCTGCGGCCAGAGCGGCGAGTCCTCGGCGATGTCGGCCAGCTCGGACAGGTCGCCGCGCATCGTGCGGCCCGACCAGGCCACCACGCGCTGGAACTGCGCCACCACCTCGCGCGACGCGAACTTCTCGCCCTTGGCCTGCTCGAGCCGGTACAGGCACAGGTAATTCGCGCGACCCTTGAGCAGCGCCGTCTTGAGCCCGGCACCCAGCGCCTCGCGCACGCGCGGCAGGTCGCGGTGGTAGAGCTGGTCCTGCAGGGCGCGGGTGCCGGTGGAGATGATCACGCGCTGGCCCGACAGCAGCGCCGGCACGAGGTAGGCGTAGGTCTTGCCGGTGCCGGTGCCGGCCTCGGCCACGAGCGTGGCGCGGTCCTGCATGGCCTGCGCGACCTCGCGCGCCAGGTGCTGCTGCGCCTCGCGCGGCGCGTAGCCGTCCAGCCCCGTGGCCAGCGGGCCGTCGGCGGCCAGCGCGGCCTGGGTGCGTCCGGCGAGGTCGTCCACTTACATGCGGACCGGCGGCGCCACCGTGCAGGACTCGCCCTGGCGCATCGCCACCGCCGATGACTCGCCGATGCCGCGCTGGGCGCGGGCCAGGCCGATCGTGGCCCAGTTGCGGCGACACAGCGCGCCCACCTTCGGGCCGCGCTCGAACGACTCGATCGCCAGCGACTCGGCGTGTTCCCAGGCGCGGCGGTGCAGGGCCAGCTCGGCCTTCCACTGCAGCAGATCCGGGTCGCCCGGGGTGATCGCCAGCGCCTTCTCCAGCACGTCGGCGGCGGCCTTGAACTTGCGCCGGGCCTCGAGCGCCGCGGCCTCGTGGCGCAGGTCCTCGACCTGCGGGTCGCGCAGCGGCTGGATCACCAGCTCCGTGCCCGCCTCGCCGGCGGCGCGCACCTGCGCGACCAGCGCGTCGGTGTCGGCGCGCGCGGGCTTGGCCGGCGCGGTGGCCTGCTCGGGGGTGGAGCCGCAGGCCGACAGCAGCAGGGCCGCGGCCACGAGGGTGATTCGACGCTTCACGTTCATTCTTCCTGTTGTTCGTCCCGGTCCTGGCGATCGCCGCCAAAACGGAACCAATCCAGCCAGCGACTGCGCTGGCAGCTCACGTGCTCGGGCGGCAGGTAGCCGGCCACGAAAGCATAGCGGCGCGCGCCCTCGCATTCTTCCTCGGTGGTGGCATACACCTCGTGATCGACCCAGCCCCACTCCAGGCCCTGCATGCCCACGTCCAGCGGTGCGCTGGGCAGCTCGGCGAAGAGGCTCGACCACACGCGCATCGCGCCGGTGGAGCCGTACAGGCCCGTGGCCTCGTTGCGGTCGTTGCCCACCCACACCACCGCCAGGTGCTCGCCGGTGTAGCCGGCGAACCAGCTGTCGCGGCTGTCGTTGCTGGTACCGGTCTTGCCGGCCGGACGCAGCGCGCCCAGGCCATCGGCCAGCAGCTGGCGGCCGGTGCCGCGCTGCACGGCATCCTGCAGCGCCAGCGTCACCAGGCGCGAAGCCACCGCGTCGCCTTCCTGCGCCGGCGGCGCGCTGTGGTCGTAGCGGTTGAGCGCCTTGCCCTGCGCGTCGAGCACACCGCGCACGGCGCGCAGCGGCTGGATCTGGCCGCCGGCGGCGAGGAACTGGTAGACCTGCGCCATCGCGAACGGGCTCAGGTCCACGGAACCGAGGATGAGCGAGGGGTTGGGCTGGGCGCGCAGCCCCGCCAGCACCTTGAGCAGCTCGGCCAGGCGCTCGGGCCCCACGTCCATCCCCACGCGCACCGTGGCCTGGTTGTAGGAGAAGGCCAGCGCATCGGCCAGGCTCACGCGGCCGTGGCTGCGGCCGTCGGAATTCTCGGGGTTCCAGCGCTTGCCGTTGGGCAGCACGATGTCCACCGGCGCATCGTCCACCGGCGTGGCCAGCGACCAGCGATCGGGCTGGGCCAGCGCCAACAGGTAGACCAGCGGCTTGAGCAGCGAGCCGACCGGGCGCTGGGCCTCGAGCGCGCGGTTGAAGCCGGGCTGGGCGGTGTCGCGGTTGCCCACCATCGCCAGCACTTCGCCGCCGCGGGTGTCGGTGAGCACCAGGCCCGCCTGCAGCGCCGGGCCGTCCTTGCGCTGCACCTTGCCAAGCGTGGAGACCACGGCGCGCTCGCTGAGCACCTGGCCCGAGGGCGAGAGCGTGGTGAGCACCGACAGGCCGGCGCCGCGCAGCGCGTCGGCCGGGTAGTCGCGCGCCAGCTGGCGGCGCACCAGGTCCATGAAGGCAGGATGGCGGTTCGAGGCCACGCCCGGGCGGGCGCTGACGCCCAGGCCCGAGGCCATGGCCTGCCTGGCCTCGGCGTCGGTGATCAGGCCGGTCTCGCGCCACATCGCCAGCACCAGGTCGCGGCGCTTCTTCGCCGCCTCCGGGCGGCGGCGCGGGTCGTACAGGGACGGCCCCTGGATCATGCCCACCAGCAGCGCCATGTCCTGCGTGCGCAGCGTGGCCATGTCGCGGCCGAACCAGAACTCCGAGGCCGCGGCGATGCCGTGGATGGACTGGTTGCCCTGCTGGCCGAGGTAAACCTCGTTGAAGTACGCCTCGAGGATGCGCTGCTTGTCGTAGCGCGCCTCGATGATGATCGAGTACGCCGCTTCCTTGAGCTTGCGGCTCCAGGCCACCTCGCGGCTGAGGAACAGGTTGCGCACCAGCTGCTGGGTGAGCGTGCTGGCGCCCTGCTCGATCTCGCCCTCGCGCGCGTTCACCCAGGCGGCGCGCAGGATGCCCCAAGGATCGATGCCATGGTGGTGCTTGAAGTTGCGGTCTTCCACCGCCTGGAGGCCGGTGACCAGCAGCGAGGGCACGTCCTTGAGCTGCACCAGCCGGCGCTCCTCGGTGACGTCGCCGTAGAGCGTGGCGATGCGCGCCGGGTCGATGCGCGCCGAGTCCAGGCGCTCGCCGCTGCGGCGGTCGCGCACCGCGGCGAGCTTGCCGCCCGAGAGCACCACGTCCAGGCGCCGGCCCGGCACGGGGCCGTCGAGGTCGGTGAAGTCACGCGTGCCGATGCGGAAGGTGTTGCCCTCGCGCGACCAGGTGCCCGGCAGCTCGCCGCCATCCTCGCGATAGCCGGCGGCGCCGAGTTCGAGCAGCAGCGTGTCGGCGTCCAGGCGCATGCCCGGCACCAGCGCGAGCGGTCGCGCGTACACGCGCGTGGGTACCTGCCAGACCAGGGCGTCGAATTCGGCCTGCACGCGCTTGTCGAGCACGTAGAACACCGGCACGCCGATGCCCACGGCCAGGCCCAGCACCAGCAGCAGCGCCCGGAACAGCCAGGTGCGCCAGCGGGGGCGGGCGGAAGCGGACTCGGAATTCTTCGGGGAGGCGTTGCGCGGCACGGACGTGGATAATCCCGGGGTGCGGCGAGTCTAGCAGGCCGCCCTCCCCCCGCCCCAACCCGAGACTGAACACCGCCGAATGGATTCGCCGTCGCCCAAGGCCCCGGATCGTCC
>ERZ1066122.2770-NODE-2770-length-10989-cov-6.159320_pt1 | contig 10989 bp, 13 predicted proteins | sample MGYA00382769_ERZ1066122 | MGnify/ENA primary metagenome ERZ1066122 (study PRJEB33369, sample SAMEA5778352) | biofilm metagenome | biome: Industrial cooling water; feature: Water cooling tower basin; material: Biofilm | place: United Arab Emirates | collected...
CCTCGGCGGCGGCGGCGGCGAACGCGGTGGCGAAGGTGGCGGCGAAAGCGGCGAGCGAGAGCGTGGTCTTCATGGCGTTTTCCTTGATGGCGACGAGGGACGGAGCGGGGGCAGGTCCGTGTGGGCCGACGTCCCCGGCGCGCGGTGTCCGCGAATGAGGCGGTCCACCGTGCTGCCTTCACCGTACGTGCACGGCCGCGCCCCGGTTACACCGCTGGATGAAAAGACGGCGAATCGCGACGCCGGGGCGTTCGCGCGGTGCGCGAGGGAGCGTCGCCGTCACCGGGACGCGCGGAAGAGTCCGGTGACGTTGCGGGTTCCGTCACCACGAGACTGCGCCGCCGCGAATGCGGCGCGCGCCGTGGCGAACGTCGTGCCACCGCGCGCTACCTCGACGGCGAATGCGCCGAGGTAGCCGAGGTCCTTCGCCACCAGGTCGATCGTGAACAGCGGGCGCGCGTCGCCAGCGGCCATCATCCGCGCGGCGTTCGCGAGCGCTGGACTGGTGGTCGGCAAGGTGGCGAGCAGCGCCGACAGCGCCGTCGGGTCGATGCCGGCCGCCTCGGCGATGGCCAGCGCTTCGGCCATGGCGGCGAGCTGGGCGGCGAACAAACCGTTGACGAGCAGCTTGGTTTCCGCGCCGCGTCCGATCGCGCCGAGGGAGTGGAGGGTCGGCCCCATCGCTGCGAGCACCGGGCGTGCGGCCTCGATCGCCCACTCGTCGCCGCCGACGAAGAAGACGAGTTGGCCGGCCTCGGCCTGCGGTCTGGAGCCAGCCACGGGCGCATCGATCAGACTGGCGCCGCGCGTGACCGCCGCGGCGGCGAGGCGCCGCACCCAGGCCGGGCTCACGGTGCCGGATTCGATCAGCACGGCGCCGGGGTTGATGCCGACGAGGGCTGCGTCGGGGCCGTCGATCCAGACCGCGCCGCTGGCCTCGTCGTCCGTCAGCATCGACAGGACGACCGTCGCGCCGCGCGCGGCGTCGGCGGGCGTGGCGGCGACGGTCGCGCCGCGCTCGGCCAGCGCCTCGGCCGGCCCGGGGCTGCGATTCCAGACGGTGAGGGCGAAGCCCGCGTCGAGCAGGCGGGCGGCCATGCGCTGGCCCATGGCGCCGAGGCCGAGGAAAGCGACGCGCGGGGTGGCGGCGGAAGCGGAAACAGGCAAGTCGTTCATGAGGGCGTCTTCGTGGAGGTGGCGGCCAGCATCGACGCCGGCCTCGCGCCGGCCCAGCCCGGCGCATGACGTAGACCCGTGCTTCAATCGCACGAATGGACATCGCCCTGCTGCGCACCTTCGTCGACGTGGTCCACCTCGGCTCCTTCGCCGAGGTGGCGCGCCGGCACAACGTCGACCCCTCGCAGGTGTCGCGCGCCGTCGCGACGCTGGAGGAGCAGCTCGGCGCCCGGCTGTTCCAGCGCAGCACGCGCCGCCTCGAGCCGACCGAGGCGGCGCTGCGCTTCCTCGAGCGCGTCGATCCGCTGGTCGGCGAGCTCGACGCCGCGGTGGCCGAGGCCGGCGACAGCACCAGCGAGGTGCGCGGCAACTTGCGCGTGACCGCCTCCGTGGCCCTCGGCGTGCGTGCGCTGGTGCCGATGCTGCCTGCCCTGCGCGAGAAGCACCCCGGCCTCGTGCTCGATCTGGTGCTGACGGACACCGTGCTCGACGTGCTGGCTGAGCGCATCGACATCGCCCTGCGGCTCGGGCCCAAGCTTGACACCGGCCTGCTCGGCACCCGGCTGATGACCACGCGCTACCGCGTGGTGGCCAGCCCCGCATGGGTGGAGCGGCACGGCCGGCCCAAGGCGCCGGCCGACGTCGCGGCGATGGGCGTCGCGACCTTCCCGCTGCCGGGCTTTCGCGACCACTGGCGCTTTCGCGATGCGTCGGGGGCCGTCGAGACGGTCGCCGTGCATCCGGGCCTGCTGGTGTCGAACGGGCTCGGCCTGTTGCAGGCCGCGGTGGACGGCCTCGGCCCGACGCTCCTGGCCGATTGGCTGACCGCCGACGACCGCGCCGCCGGCCGCCTCGTCGACCTGTTCCCCCAGCACGAGGCGACCGCCACCGATTTCGATACGGCGGTGTGGCTGCTGTACGCCTCGCGGCAGTACCTACCGCTGAAGGTGCGCGCGTTCATCGATTTCGCGAAGGGTTGGTTCGCGGCGAACGAGGCGTAATCGCGGCTCACACGTCGGCGATCCGCAGCGCCGGGTCCAGCGCGAACTCGGCCGCGAAGTAGTCGATCGCCGCGCGCACCTTCGGCGGCAGGTAGCGCCGCGACGGGTACACCGCCTGGATCGGCTGGATCGGCGCTTCGAACTCGCGCATCAGCACGACCAGCCGGCCTTCCTCGATCTCTTGCTCGACGAAGTGCCACACCGGGACGTAGGCGACGCCCAGCCCTGCCAGCGCCGCGGCGCGAACGGCTTCGGTGCTGTTGACGTGAACCGGGCCATCGATCGGCACGAGCAGGGGGCCTTCGGGCGTAACGAAGCGCCAGCTGGCGCCGGTGAGCAGGCGGTCGTAGACCACGCAGTCGTGGTCGGCGAGCTCGCGCGGATGCATCGGCGTGCCTCGCCGCTGCAGGTACTCGGGCGTGGCGACTCCTACCGGCGGGTGGCCGCCACTGGTGCGCGCGACGGGCGTGCCGTCGGTCAAATCGCCGATACGGCTCTCGATTTCGCTGCCCGCCTCGACCAGATCGACGAACCCATCCCTCATCGACAGCACCAGGCGGATCTCGGGGAAGCGCTCGCGGAAGCCGCGCAGTCGCGGAATGACGTGCAGGCGCCCGAACACGCCCGAGCAGGCGAGGCGCAGCGTGCCGGCGGGCTTGCCGCGTCGACGGCCGACGGCGCTTTCGGCTTCCGCCGCGGCCTCCAGCGTGCGCTGCGCGTGGCCGTAGAACACGCGCCCGTCGTCGGTGAGCGCCAGTGAACGCGTGCTGCGCTGGAACAGCAGGCAGCCGAGATGCGCTTCCAGCGCGGCGATCTGCCGCGACACCGTGGGCTGCGAGGTGCCGAGCTCCTTGGCCACGGCCGAAAACGAGCCGGCCTCCACGGTGCGGACGAAGGTGCCGAGCAGGGCGAGTACGTCGGACATTCATTCGCCTCACGTATCAATGGAATTCGATTGCGCCACCTTATCAGTTGGATTGAATGGATCCATCGTTCTCCCACGGCGCGCCGACCGGCCGCCCCCACCGCCCCGGAGAACGCCATGACCACCATCACCGTCCCCACCCGCGACACCGTCTCGCCCGCCAACCAAGCGATTTTTGATCAACTCGCGAAGAACCTCGGCTTCGTGCCCAACCTCTACGCCACGCTGGCGCTGTCCGAGCACGCGCTCGGCAACTACCTCGCCTTCCAGAACGCCAAGTCGAGCATCAGCGGCAAGGCCCGCGAGGTCGTGAACCTCGTCGTCAGCCAGGTCAACGACTGCGCCTACTGCCTCGCCGCGCACACCGCCATCGGCGGCATGGTCGGCTTCACGCCGGAGCAGATCCTCGAAATCCGCGCCGGCCGCGCCTCGTTCGACGCCAAGCTCGACGCGCTGGCGAAGCTGGTGAAGAGCGTCGCCGTGAACCGCGGTCGCGCTGATGACGCGCTCGTCGGTGCGTTCTTCGCCGCCGGCTGGACGCAGGAAAACCTGGTCGACGCGATCGTCGTGATCGGCGACAAGATCGTGACGAACTACCTGCATGCCACCACGCAGATCCCGGTGGACTTCCCGGCGGCCCCGGCGCTGCCGGCCCGCGCGGTCTGAGCCGTCCCGCGCCTGCGCACGGCGTCGCGCCGTGCGCGGCGCCCCGACCCTTCGAGGACGACCATGAACGCTTCCACGATGCTCCAGAACGATCTCGACGCTTTCCGCAGCGGTTGGGAATCGCGCGTTGGCGACACCATCGCTGCGCTGATCGCCGGTGATATCGACGACCTGCGCGCCACCGGCCTTCTGGACCACGCTGCGAAGCCGGGCGACCGCATGATCGACCCCGGCACGCTGCGCGACGCGCACGGCCGGCCGGTCGATTTGGGCGCCATGCTCGCCGCGCGCCCGACCGTCATCACCTTCTACCGCGGCGGCTGGTGCCCGTACTGCAACCTTGAACTGCGCGGCTACCAGGCCCTGCTGGGACTCTTCCGGGAGGCCGGCGGCCAGCTCGTCGCCATCTCTCCGGAATTGCCCGACCACTCGCTGTCGACGCTTGAGAAGAACGACCTCCAGTACCCCGTGCTATCCGACGTCGGTGGCGTGCTGGCGGCCTCGCTCGGCATCCGCTTCACGCTGTCGGACGCGGTGCGTCCGTTCTACGAGAAAGCCGGCCACGCGCTGCCCGAGCGCAACGGCGACGGCACCTGGGCGCTGCCGATGCCGGCCACCTTCGTCATCGACACCGACGGCCGCATTACGCATGCCTTCGTCGAGCCGGATTACCGGCGTCGCCTCGAGCCCCTCGATGCGCTCGCCGCTCTGCAGTCTCTGTACGCGGCAAAGGCGGCCTGAACCATGAACCGCATCGCCATCGTCATCTACTCGAAGCTCGAGGGCGCCGGCATCTCAGCGGTGTACCGCGCGCTGATGTTCGTCGATGAACTGCTGCGCGCGGGCGACGATGTCGCCCTGGTTTTCGACGGTGCGGGCTCGACGGCGCTAGCCGAGGTGCTGAAGCCCGAGAGCGCCCTGCATCGCGCATGGACGAAGGCCGCACCGGCGCTTCGCGGCGTCTGCGCCTACTGCGCCAAGTCCTACGAGGTTCGCGAGGAACTCGAGGCTGCCGGCATCCCGATGCTCGGAGACGACCGCGGCCACGCCTCGCTGCGCGGGCTGCTGCTCGAAGGCCGCCAGATCATCACCTTCTGAGGGCGACGCCATGAATCGCGGTGCGCTCTTCGGCATCGGTGCCGTCGCCATCTGGGCCAGCTACATGGTGCTCGCCAAGCAGGGCGTCTCCGCTGGCCTCAACGGCATGGACTTCGCGTTTCTGCGCTTCGTCACGGCCGGCGTCGTCGTGCTGCCTTGGCTGCTGGGCCGTGGCGTCCATGATCTGGCCGGCGTGGGCTGGCCGCGGGCGATCGGGCTGGCCCTGACGGCTGGCCCGCTGTTCATCCTCGCCGGCGTTGGGGGCTTCGCCCATGCGCCGCTGGCGCATGGCGCGGTCGTCCAGCCCGCCACGATCGTCATCGCGTCGACGGCGCTTGCCGCGTGGGTGTTCGGCGAGCGCCCGGGGACGTCGCGGATGATCGGCATCGCGGTCATGGTGGGCGGGCTTGCCGCCATCGCCGGCCCGTCGCTGTGGACCGGCACGCACACGGTGCTGCTGGGCGACGCGCTGTTCGTGACCGCGGGCCTGCTGTGGTCGGTGTTCACCGTGTTGACAAAGCGTTGGCGCGTGCCTGCCTTGCCGGCCACGGCCGCCCTCTCATTCGTCTCCATGCTCGCCGTTACTCCGGCCTACCTGTTCACCGACGGCCTGCCGCGCCTCGCTGCGCTGCCGTTCGACGTCTTGCTCCTGCAGATCGTGGTGCAGGGCGTGTTGTCCGGCGTTGTCGCGGTGCTGCTGTTCACCCGGGCGAACGAGCTGTTGGGTCCGTCGCGCGCCGCGGTGTTTCCAGCGACGGTTCCCGCGGCCGCGATGCTGCTTGGCGTTCCGGTGCTCGCGGCGTGGCCAACGGCCGGGCAGTGGGCCGGTCTCACGCTGGTCAGCCTCGGGCTGCTCGTGGCGGTGTTCGCGACGAGGAAGGCTCCGGCTTCGTCTCGTTGATCGGCGCCGGGTCGATCAACGCTCAGGTGCCTCTGATAAGCGCGTGCGTCAAGCGCTTTTGCCCAAGGGTCTCAACCCACCAATCCAGCGCGCGGCCGCGATGGTCGCCTCGCCAGCCGACATAGAGCGTGTTGGGTTCGCGCGGGTCCGACACACGCCGCTCCACGAGAGCACCCGAGGCCAGTTCCGCAGCGATCCGCTGTCGTGGCAGCCATCCGACGCCAAGCGCTTCGCATTGGGCCAGCACTTTCGCGCGCATGCTCGGTACGGCGAGGATGGCCTGGCCGCCCAGCACGCCGTAGCTGCGGGCGTCCGGGCGCCTCGAGCTGTCGGCCACGACGATCGCGCGATGCTGGGCGATGACTTCCCGCTCCAGCGGCTCGGGCGCTTTCGCCAAGGCATGGCGCGGTGAGATCGCAAACACCCAGGCCAGGGCGCCGAGCTCGTTCCAGCGAAGGTGGGGAATCACGGGCGGCTCGTTCGTCGCGCCAATCACGAGGTCGGCACGACCGTCGCGCAGGGCCTCCCACGTGCCGCCGAGGACTTCGTTGGTGATTCGGAGTGATACGCCGGACTTCAGGCGATCGAAGGCCTGGACGACTGGCAACAGGCTGCGGAACTCGATGATCTCGTCGGTGACGATCCAAAGTCGGTCTTCCCACCCGCCTGCGATCTGCTTGACCCGCCGGGTGAGGCGTTCCACGTCCTGTTCAAGCCGAGCGGCTTCCTGAGCGAGCAGCGCTCCAGCGGGCGTCAGCGGCAGTCGATAGCGGCGGCGATCAAAGAGGAGAGCGTCGAAGCGGGCTTCCAGTTGCCGGGCCGCATGGGACACGGTCGAAGGCGCCTTGCCGAGACGGGCAGCCGCCCGAGACAGGCTGCCCGCGTCGCGGATGGCCTCGAGCAGAGCCAGTTCCTCATTTGACAACATGTTCGACCCCTTCGAACGAGTTCATCGAAATTCTGGCACGGCAATCGCTAACCCATATTCGAGTATGGCCACACGGTCACCCGCCGTCATCGCAGGAGTACGTCATGAAACGTTTCGAATCCAAGACCGCCCTCGTCACCGGGGGCAATAGTGGCATCGGCTTTGCGACGGCCCGCGCCTTCGCGTCCGAGGGCGCCCGCGTGGTCATCACCGGCCGTGACCTCGGCAGCCTCGCGAAAGCGCGGGCCCAGCTCGGCGACCAAGCGATCGCCCTTCGCAATGATGCTGCGCGCATCGAAGAGGCCACCGCGCTTGCGGCGGCGCTGTCGACCGAAGGGGTGGGCCTCGATGCCGTGTTCATCAATGCCGGTGTCGCGAAGTTCGCTCCGTTCCCTGACGTCGACGAGGCGCTTTGGAACCAGACCTTCGACACCAACGTCAAGGGCGCTTACTTCCAGATCCAAGCCTTGCTGCCCCTGCTCAATCCCGGGGCCTCGATCGTGATCAACGGGTCGATCAACGCCCGCATCGGCATGCCGAATTCGTCCGTGTATGCGGCGAGCAAGGCGGCCCTGATCTCGCTGGCCCGGACGCTGTCCGCGGAGCTGTTGCCGCGCGGCGTGCGTGTCAACGTCGTCAGTCCAGGGCCGGTTGCCACGCCGATCTACGGGAAGTTGGGGCTCGACCAGGCGACGCTCGAGGCCACCGCCGCTCAGATCCAGGGCCAGATTCCGCTGGGCCGGTTCGGGACCTCGGAGGAGATCGCCTCGACTGTGTTGCACCTGTCTTCGCCGGAGTCGGCCTTCATCGTAGGCACCGAGATCATCGCCGACGGCGGCATGAGTCAGCTCTGAGCGCGCCCTAATGCCAGCGATTCATGCGATCCCCGCACGGCTGCCTTGCCGTCCGGGGCGCTGATCCGCAGCGCGTCGAAGCGGAGAGTGCGCTCCACCGACGGCATACCGCCGTCTCCCGAGGAGACCCCCAATGAACACGTCGAACCCTAACGCTTTCGTCGTCCACACCGTCGAGACCGCCCCGGCCGGCTCCAAGGCCCAACTCGAAGCCACCGCCAAGGCCTGGGGCTTCGTGCCCACCCTGCACGGCACCCTGGCCGAGAGCCCGATCGCCCTCGAGGGCTACAACGCGCTGTTCGGCCTGGTGGCGAAGAGCACGCTGAGCCCGGTCGAGCAGCAGGTGGCCTACATGACCGCCAACGTCTTCCACGAGTGCGAGTACTGCACCGCCGGCCACACCTTCCTGTCGCGCAAGTCGGGCATGGACGAAGCGGCCGTGCAGGCGCTGCGCAACGGCCAGATGATCCCGTCGAACCCGAAGCTCGAAGCCCTGCGCGCCTTCACGCTCGCGGTGCTGCGCGAACGCGGCTTCGCCGGCGACGCCGCGGTGCAGGCCTTCCTCGCCGCCGGCTACACCAAGGAAAACGTGCTGGAAGTGGTGACGATCATCGCCACCAAGGTGATCTCGAACTACACCAACCACCTCACCCACACGCCGCTCGAAGGCTTCATGAGCGACCCGGCGCTGCGTTGGGTGGCCCCGCGCAACCGCGCCCAGGCGGCGTAAGGGGAACGCCATGAATCGCCTGCTCCGCATCGACACCAGCACGCGCGGCGACGCCTCGCACTCCCGCCGCCTCGGCGACGAGGTGGAGCAGGCCCTGCGCGAACGCGAGCCCGGCCTGCTGATCCAGCGCCGCAACCTCGCCGATCAGCCGCTGCCTCACCTCGACCTCGACACCATTGGCGCCTTCTTCACCCCGGACGACGCGCTGACGGAGGCCCAGCGCCTCGCAACGTCCCTGTCCGATGGCGTCATCGAGGAGGTGAGGCGCGCCGACGCGCTGCTGATCACCACCCCGATGTTCAACTTTGGCCTGCCCTCGGGCCTCAAGGCCTGGATCGACCAGCTGGTGCGCGTGCGGCGCACCTTCAGCTACGACGGCGCGAACTTCGGCGGCCTGCTGCACGGCCGCATCGCCATCGTGGCGGTGGCCTATGGCGCCGGCGGCTTTGCGCCCGGCGGGCCGATGGCCAGCGGCGATTTCGTCGCGCCCTACCTCGAGTTCGTGCTGCGTTTCGTCGGCTTCGACGAGGTCCACATCGTCCGCGCCGAAGGCACGAACACCGCCACCCCGAGCTGGCCTTCGATCGAACGCCTGATGGAGCGCCTGACCCTTCCGCAGCACATCACCGAGATGCCGTCATGACCCTCCAACAGGAACTCGACGCCTTCCGCACCGGTTGGGAGGCCCGCGTGGGCGGCGACATCGCCGTGCGCATCGCCCACGACATCGACGCGCTGCGCCGCACCGGCATCGAAAAAAACGTCATCCGCGTCGGCGCGCGATTGCCGCGCGCTCAGGGTTTGCGCGATGCGCTCGGCCAGCCCTTCGATCTCGGCACCGTCGTCGGCCGCAAGCCGCTGGTGCTCGTGTTCTACCGCGGCGGCTGGTGCCCGTACTGCAACCTGGAATTGCGCGCCTACCAGCAGCGGCTTGCCGACATCCGCGCGCTTGGCGCCGAGCTCATCGCGGTCTCGCCGGAGACGCCGGACGCTTCGCTCGACACCGCCGGAAAGAATGCGTTGGCCTTCGCCGTGCTCAGCGACCCCGGCAACCGCTTCGCCGAGGCACTCGGCCTGCGCTTCGTGCTGACGCCCGGACTGCGACCGCTGTACGAGGCCGCTGGCCATGCGTTGCCCGACCGCAACGGCGACGGCAGTTGGACGCTCCCGATGCCGGCCACGCTCGTGGTGGACCGCCATGGCGGCGTCGTGCTCGTGGACGCCAACCCCGACTACCGCCAGCGCCTCGAGCCGCGTCGCGTAGTAGATGCCCGTGCCGCGCTGGCCCGCGTGGCACCCGCGAGCGACCGGCACCGGCGCCATGCCCACCTCCCTGTACCCCACGCGCGACGCGCTCGATATCGAAGCCGCCAGCCGATCGTTCGAGCTGATGCTGGAGACCGTGCCGCGCTCGATCTCGCTGGTCGATCGGGATCTGCGCACGGTGTGGTCGAATCCACAAAGCCTGGGACTCCGCCCGCTGCCGGCCGATGCCCTCGTCCGGATCGCCCGTCGGGACGCGCGCGATGCCGGTAGACTCGGCGTCGAGATGCAGTTGCGCCACGAGGACGTCGTGGTGTCGGTGATGCCGTTGGCGCAGGGGGTGCTGGTGGTGGCGGAACGCGATCGAACCTTGGCCTCGCTGGCGGAGTTCGCCGTGCACCGGCTCGTCAGCGAGACCCTGCAAAGCCGTGAGCCGATGGAGGTGATCCGCTCCGCCATGGCCATCGCCCGCGAGACGCTGGGCTGGCGCTGGGCGGCGGTGACGGAATTCGTCGAGCCCGTCGGCGAGGTCGAGGTGCTGGCGTTCGTCGACGGCGAGAAGCGGCTTCCCGAAGGCTGGCGCTACGACCTCATCGGTACGCCCTGCCACCACGTGGCCCGGAGCAGCGACGCGGTCTTCCTCGACCGGATGATGGAACGCTTCGCCGACGAGCCCGCCCTCGTCGATCTTGGGGCACAGAGCTATGTCGGGATGATCTACCGCGTCGCCGGCCACGCCGTCGGCCACGTCTTCTTCATGCACGATACGCCCATCGACGCCCAGCAGCAGGCGCAGGCGGAGACCCTGGTGCGGGTCTTCGCCGCTTTCCTTGGCCCTCGCCTCGAGCTGCTGCGGGCCTATCGCGCGCTCGACGAGGCGCGGGGCGAGGCGCAGACGGACGCGCTCACCGGCCTCGGCAACCGCCGCGCCTTCGATGCGGCGATCGCCCGTGTGCGCGAGCTGTTCCGCCGGGGCTCGCTGAAGGACGCCACGCTGTGCCTGTTCGACCTGGACGGGCTCAAGGGCATCAACGACCGCGATGGCCATGCGGCGGGCGACCGCCTGATCGCCGAGAGCGCGCGCCTGTTGCAGCAGTCGAGCCGCCGCGACGACCTGCTGTTCCGGCTGGGCGGCGACGAATTCGCCCTGCTGGTCAGCAGCGATGCGCTGCGTTTCCGGGAGAGTTGGGGTGCGCGATTGCAGGCGCTGAACGCCTCGATTGCGGAGGCCCATCCGGGGGCCGGCATCAGCGCGGGGATGTCGCGCCTGTGCGAGGCCGACGGCGACGTCGCCGCCTGGCTGGCGCTGGCCGATGGCCGGATGTACGCGGACAAGCGCTCGGCCACCCGTCCCAACTCGCCGGCCTGAGGGCGCGGCGGGGGCGGCGCCGGTCGTGGGATCATGACGGCTTTCCACGGCTGCCCTCGACCCGCGCCGCATGCTTCG
>ERZ1066122.2772-NODE-2772-length-10985-cov-7.400732_pt1 | contig 10985 bp, 10 predicted proteins | sample MGYA00382769_ERZ1066122 | MGnify/ENA primary metagenome ERZ1066122 (study PRJEB33369, sample SAMEA5778352) | biofilm metagenome | biome: Industrial cooling water; feature: Water cooling tower basin; material: Biofilm | place: United Arab Emirates | collected...
GCATAGCGCGACCCGGCGTTGGCGGGGCAGCCCCAGCCTGCCGCAAGCCCGGGGTCAAGCGTTCCCTGCTCGACCAGATCGAGCTGGAGCACGTCGCGGTAGGCCACCACCGCGCGATCGAGATCGGGCACGGTCGACAGGCCACCCATGATGGTGCCGTGGGTGATCGTCATGATCCGAACTCCGGTTTGCGCTTCTCGATGAAGGCGGTGGTCCCTTCGCAGAAATCCGGCCCGGTGAAGGCATCGGCAAACTGCGCCAGCGTGTCGATATCATCATCGACTTGCCCGTCGAGAATCCGGCGCACGAACCGCTTCACCCCGGTGGTCGAATGGAGCGAGTTGGCCGCGATCGCATCCTCCAGATGGCCGGGGCTTTCGGCAAGCTCGTCGACCAGCCCGATCCGCAGCGCCTCATGCGCGTCGAGCAGCATGCCCGTGAACAGCATCCGCCTGGCCTGCCCGGGGCCGACCAGATCGACCAGCAGCTTGGTATCGTGGAGCGGGTAGACCAGCCCCAGCTTGGCGGGGGTGATGCCCAGTCGCGCGCGCGGGGTCGCCACGCGGATGTCCGCCGCCAGCGCCAGCCCGCAGCCGCCACCGACGCAATCGCCGTCGATGAACGCGATCACCGGCTTTTCCGCCCGGGCAAGCACGTGCTGCGCGCGGTTGATCGCCGCCTGATTGGCTGCACGCCACGCAGCATCGTCCTTGTTGGCGAGCAGTTCGGCGATATCGGCCCCGGCGCAGAACACGCCGGGGTGGGCGGATTCGAGCACCATGACCCGCACCCCCGGTTCCGCCATCGCCGCTTCAACCAGCGCGGGCAGGGCCTCCCACATCGCCTGGTTCATTGCGTTGCGCTTGTCCGGCCGGTCGATGCACAGACGTGCAACGGGGCCGTGAACGGCGAGACGCAGGGTCATGCCGGCACCGTCCGGGCGAAGTGGTCGACGATCGCCTTGCGCGTCGTCACCCATACCCCGTCATGCTGGCGGACGTGGCGGAAGAATTCCTCCAGCGCCCAGATCCGGCCCGGTCGACCGATGATCCGCAGATGCAGCCCCAGGCTCATCATCTTCGGGTTCCCTTCCTCGCCCTCGCGATACACCTGATCGAAGTTGCGGATGGCATAGGCGAGCCATTGTTCCGGGGTCATGGCGGGGTCGGTCCACATCTTCATGTCGTTGTTGTCGAGCTGGTAGGGCACGATCACCATTGGCTTGCCGGACACCGTCTCGCGATCCCAGAACGGCACGTCGCCGCTGTAATCGTCCATGTGGTAGGAGAAACCCTCCTCGATCAGCAGGCGGCGGGTGTTGTCGGTCAGCATATAGCGTGACAGCCAGCCATAGGGGCGCACCCCGCAGGTCTGCTCGATGCTCGTCACCGCCTTGCGGATGAACGCGCGCTCCTGTTCCTCGTCCATGCGGAACTGGTGGACCCAGCGCCAGCCGTGGCTGACCGGCTCATGCCCCAGCGCGACGATGGCGGCCGCGATTTCGGGATGGTTTTCGAGGCTCAGCGCCGCAACGGTCCAGCTCGCCATGATGTCATAGGCCTTGAGCAGCTTGACCACGCGCGGGGCACCGGCCTTGATCCCGTAGAGGTAATTGCTCTCGTTGGAATAGTTGCGGATCGGGGCCTTGATGAAGATGCCCAGCTCGTCGACCGGCTCCATCCCCTTGTCACCGCGGGCGATGGTCTGCTCGCTGCCTTCCTCGACATTGACCACGACCGACAGCGCCATCTTCGCGCCATTGGGCCAGTCGATCCGTTCTTCTTTCACCTTCTATCCTCCCTGAGCGCAGCTCGGGGAGGGGGACCGTCCGAAGGACGGTGGAGGGGTATTTCCCCCTCTCGATACCCCTCCACCATGCTGCGCATGGTCGCCCTCCCCAAGCATCGCTTGGGGAGGATCATCAGTGCATCTCCTCCCCGCCCGAGACATTGAGCGCCTCGCCGGTGACATAGAAGGCCGCATCGCTGGCCAGCCACAGGCAAGCGGCGGCGGTGTCCGACGGCAGGCCGGGGCGGCCCATCGGGTTCTTGGCCGCCATGTTGGCGAGATAGTCCTCAACCGTCGCAAAGCCCAAAAGCTTGGAAAAATACTCGTTCTGCTGCGCGCCGAGCCCGGTGGTGACATGGTTGGGGCACACGGCGTTGACCGTGATCCCGTGCTGGCCGAGCTCGACCGCGCTGGCCCGGGTCAGCCCGACCATGCCGTGCTTCGAGCTGACATATGCGGGCAGGTGCGGGAAACCGGTCTTGGCCGCCTGGCTGGCGATGTTGATGATCCGCCCGCCCTTGCCGCGTGTCACCATCGCCTGCGCCGCCGCCTGCGTGCAGTAGAACGCGCCCGACAGGTTCACTGCCAGCACCTGGTCCCACTCGTCGGCGGTATCGACCTCCAGCAGCGGCTTCATCTTGAACCCGATCCCGGCATTGTTGACGAACACGTCGACCCCGCCGAACCGCTCGACCGCCTGCGTCACCAGCGCGCGGCACTGCGCGGCGACGGCGACATTGCAGGCGATGGTCGCCACTTCAACACCGCGTCCGCGCAGCTCCTGCGCCACGTCCTCAGCCTCGGCATCAATGCTCAGGTCGGAGACGACGCAGTTGGCACCTTCGCTGGCAAAAGCCTGCAAGATGCCCTGCCCCAACCCCTTGTGCTTGCCCGATCCGGTGACGACAACCGTCTTGCCCGCAAACGCCGCCACGGTCACAGATCCTCGGTCAGGATGAACTGCGGCGCATCGGCAAAGCCCTGGAACGGGGCGGCGGCCTGCTGGAATGCCTCGGTCGAGATATCGCTGACGAAGGTGTCCATTCCGGTAATGTCGATCACTTCGATGTACTGGTAAGCAGGCGTCGCGCTGTCATCACCGAACACGCCGGTCGCCTTGTGCACGGAAAACGAAGTGACTGACCCCAGCGCGTTCACCGTCGGGATGTCGCGGGTCTTGGCCCACTCTTCGTATTCGCTCACGCTGACGCCGGGCTTCAGGTTGAACAGGCAGATGATGCGCATGGGTCAGGCTCCTTCAGAAGGCGCGCGATAGGCGCCGAGTTTGGCATCGAGATGGCGGGCGAGCGCGAACAGGCCTGCTTCGTATCCGCTGCGCGCGACGATCTGCACGCCCAGCGGCACGCCGTCCGCCGTCCAGCCCATCGGCAGGCTGAGCGCGGGCAGTCCGGCCACGTTGGCAAGGCAGGTGAAATCAGCCTGGGCCGCCGGTTCGCGCTCGCTGTGGGGGAATGGCGGGTTGGGAACGCTGGGCATGATCAGCCAACCATGGCGTTCGACGATCTCCAGCACGCCCTTCCTTGCACTGGCGAGGACCGCCTGATCCTCCTGCCAGTCCGCTTCGCTCCGGCGCGGGCCGTAGGTCAGCAGACGCGACAGATGGGGCGAGACCGACACGCCTGCCAGATGTTCGGCCATGGCGCGACTCACCTGGATGAACCCGGCAAAGCGCACCCGGGCATTGGGCATGGGCAGGCGAACCTCAGCAGGCCGGGTCGGGAGCGCCGCCAGCACCTGGGTAAAGGCTGCGGCCACCGCCGGATCGACCGCGACACCGTGATCGACCAGCACTGCCCCGGCGAAATCATCTGCGCCCCCGCCCAGATCCGACATGGTCCAGGCCGCGCGTTCGAGCAGGTCGAGATCGCGCGCCAGCGGGCCGATCGCATCCAGCGACAGATCGGCCGGCTCCAGACCGTCCTGGCTGACGCGGTCGGTCGCGGGCTTGAACCCGTAGACACCGCAATGCGCCGCCGGGATGCGGACCGATCCCATGGTATCGGTGCCCAGCGCCACGTCGCACTCGCCCGCCGCCACCGCCGCGCCGCTGCCGCCGGACGAGCCGCCGGGCGAATAGCCGTGTCGATGCGGGTTATGCGTCGGCCCGAAATGCGGGTTGTCGGTCTTGGAGCCGAGCGCGGCTTCTTCCATGTTGAGCACGCCGATGATGGCCGCACCCGCCGCGCGCAACCGTGCCACGACCTCGGCATCCCGGTGCGCGATCCGTTCTGCCCAGGCGCCAATCCCGGCATGAAACGGCATCCCAGCAACCATGATGTTGGCCTTCACCCCCACGGTCACGCCCGCCAACGACCCGGGGCCACCCTTCGCGGCCGGATCGCGGTGGAGGAAGGCGTTCAAGTCGCTCACAGGCCCCGCTCGTCGATGAGGCGCAGCGGTTTCTGGCGGGTGTCGATTTCGGTCGCAGCTGCCGTGCCGCCGGGGGCGCACAAGGCGACCTCCACCTCCACCCCCAGCCCGCGCCGGAGCATGTCGGACAGCTGCGCCGCGTCGCTGCCGCCCCGGCTTTCCAGTGTCACGACCATGCTGTCGCGCTGCTGCGCGTCACGGCGCAGGTGGCAGACGTATTCGCCGGTCAGGTCGGACCGGTTCTCGATGATCGCGCCGATGGCGTGGGGGAACACGTTGATCCCGCGCAGCTTGACCATGTTGTCGCTGCGCCCCTTGAACCCGGCGATGCGCTTGAAGGCGATCTCGCCCCGCCCGCCCAGCTCATGCGTGATGTCGTGGGTGTTGAAGCGGATGCACGGGGAGATGTCATCCTTGTAAAGGCAGGTGACGACCATGTCGCCGGTCTCGCCTGGCGCAACCGGCGCGCCGCTGTCGATATCGAGCAGTTCGAGATATTGCGCGTCTTCCCACACGTACATCCCGTCCCGCTCCGGCCCCTCGCCCGCGATGGTGCCGGTGTCGCCGACGCCGTACCAGTCGTATGCCTTGGCTCCGTGCCAGGCCGCCTCGGTGCTGGCGCGGTCCTCTGTGCCGAGATGGCCGATGATCATGCGGATATTGATCTGCTCAAACAGCCCCTCGGCCTCGGCGGTTTCGGCCAGTTTGCGGATGTAGTCGACGAAGCCGACCAGCGCAGTCACGCCGAAATCGGCCATCAGCCGCACCTGGTTGACGCTGCGGGTCTCGATCCCGGTGCCAGCGCTGAGGAACACGCTGTTGGTGAAGTGGGTCACCGCCTCGCGGATGTAATGCCCGCCATTGATCATGCCGTGACCATAGACCGAATGGACCACGTCATCGCTGGTCAGACCCATCCAGCGGTACATCCGCCCGACCAGCAGGTTGCCAACCTCGCGCCCCTTGGGTCCGAACATCAGCACCTGCGGCTTGCCCGTGGTGCCGCTGGTGGTGTGGAACACTGTCGGCGGGCGGGTGGCGGCTGCGCCCATTCCGTGAAAGTCGCCGTAAGGTGGGTGGTCCGCGATCGAGGCCATCAGGTCGCTCTTGTCGTAGACCGGCAGCTTGCCGATGTCGGCCAGCCCGCGAATATCGCCCGGCTCGATCCCCTGCGCACCCCACAGCCGCTGGTAGAACGGCACCTTCCAGCCGCGCTGCATCAGCCGGCGGAACTGCGCATCCTGCAAGGCAAACAACTCGTCCCGGCTCATGCTGCGATAACGCGCGGTGAAGGCCTCGCCGATGGGGTAGTCGGCCAGCAGTTGCCGGTGGTCGAGCGCTTCGAAGTAGGTCGGGTAAGTCATTGTTCGTCCGTGAAATAGGCAAGAGGGGCGTCGAACAGGCGCGGGTCGGCATCGGCTGGCGCGAGATCGCGGGCGAGCGCGCGCTTGGCCTCTGCCTGCGCAGGCGAGAGGGGGCTTTCCGGGCTGCCAAGCGTGTGCGGGATTTCGAGATCGAGATGCCCTTCGGCATCATGCACCAGCATCCGCTGCGGGCTGAGCGCGTTGGGATCAGGGTTGTCGTCGACTTGGATCGCGATGCGACCGGCGAGCGCCGCCAGCGTCGGCTCGGCAAAGGTTTCAGGCGTGAAGGCGCGCGGGTCGATCACCCCGTCGCGCAGGGCGAGCGCGGCGAGCAGCGGGCCGCACAGGCGCGCATAGGCGGGGGTCATATCGGGTCGGAACGGCCGCCCGATCAGGCGGTGCACCAGCGGCGGGACGAACATCTCCAGCGCCTCGACCTCCTCCGCCCTGATGCCGGGGTTGAGGATCGCGCCAATCATCGCATGGCTTGCTCGCCCCGAGGGATAGGGCTTCACGCTCACTTCGCTGATCCGCCACACCCTGCCGAGGTCGCGGGTGTAGCGCGACAGGTCGCCCTGATCGAACAGGCGGAAATAGCCGAATGCGCCTTCCAGCGGGTCTTTCGGTCCGGGGAACCCGGCGCGAGCGAGGTCGCTCGCGGTCACCGCCGCGCGGGCGACATTGGCAATCTGGAACGGCAGCGTTGCCAGCCCCTCGACATGGGCCTGCATCGTGCCCGCCGCGCTCGCGCAGGCTAGGCCGAGCGCATCGTCCAGCGGCGCGCCGTCGATCCGCGCCACCGCCAGCGCCGCGCCGATCACCCCGGCGGTGGCGGGGCGAAAAAAGGTCAGCGGGGTGTCGGCGGCCAGCCCCAGCCCCGCCGCAACATCGACCCCGACCGCGAGCGCGGCTAGCGCCTCGTCCGCGTCGCACCCGCCGCGCCGGTCGATCGCCGCGCCCAGCGCCGCGACGACCGTGCTCAGCGCATGGACCACCGCAGGCTCGTGCACGGCATCCCATTCGAGGCTGTGGATGCGGTACCCGTTGACGAAAGCCGCCGAAGGGGCAGGCAACCGGTCAGCGGTGCCCAGAAGACGGGCCTCTTCCCCGCTGCCCATGCTGCGCGCAGCGGACAGGATCGCATCCGCGCCCGGCGCCGTTGCTCCTGCCGCGCCCACCGCCAGCGTATCGGCCAGCAGGCGCGCGGTGTCCGAGCGCACGGCCTCGGGCAGACGGTGCGCGGCACCGGCAAAAGCGAGCAAGTCCGCCGTCGCGCTCATCCGAGCCACTCTTCGAGCAGGTCGATGATCGCCGCTGCATCGTCACCTTCGAGCGCAAGGGCACAGGCCCGCTCGGCCTGTTCCGGCGGCAACCCGCCCCAGGCCGCCAGCATGTGCATCTTCGCACGGATGGTCGCTTCATCGACCGGCCGCTCCGGATCGCCGCGGGTGTCGATCAGCTCCAGACTGTTCACACGCGCGCCGAAATGCGCCGGATAGCGCGCTGTAATTGCGGCATCTTCTGCCACCGCGACCTGCGCCCGGAGCGGCGCCAGCTCGGCAATCACGGCCGGGGTGAAATCGTCCGGCGCGGCATCGCGTCCGCTCGCGATCACCGCCACGGCGTGTTGCAGGCTGAACTTGGCTTCGGTCTCCGTCGCCGGATCGGGGCGGTCGCAGAACGTGAGCGCGTCAGCGTAAGTCTCGACCCGGAACGGCGCCTTGAGCTCGCCCCGCGCGCGCAGTTCCAGCGCGCAGTCGATTGCCGGATGGGCATGGCGGCAGGCCGCCCACGGCTTGAAACTGACCTCGTGGATTCGCCAGGTCTGAGGGAAAGCCATCGCCCCCGGCGCGGCGCACAGCCCGGCGTAAAGCCCCTGCGGCCCTTCCAGCAGCGCCGCCGGGCCGGTCAGCCCGTCCGCCGCCATATAGGCCGCATCGTGCCCGGTGCGGACCGCATGGAGCACGTGCCATTGCTTGGTCAGCACATGGTCGTGCCGCATGTGCCACAGCCCCCCCGCGACTGACCCGGCATTGGCCAGCGCGGAAACGGTCTGCCCCGGTTCGAGGTGGAACAGCGCCGCCGCTGTCGCCGCCGCGCCGAACAGACCGGCGGTGGCAGTCGGGTGCCAGCGGGCATAGTGATGGTCGTCGAGCGTCTCCCCCACCGCCACCATCGCCTCGTATCCGTGCAGCGCCGCATTCAGCACCCGGTCGAGCCCGTCGGCACCGCACCCCAGCGCGGTCGGCCAGATCACCGGCCCCGGATGAAGCCGCCCCGCGCGGTGGACATCGTCCATCTCCAGCATGTTGCCCGCCAGTGCCGCCCGGCCCACCTCACCGGGCACCATCAGCGATTGCAGATGCCGGGGCAGGCTGCCACGCGCCCCCGCAACGCAGGCCAGCCAGTCAAGCAAATGCAGCCGTGCACGCGCCCTATCGCTTTCCGCAATCGGGCGGGCTAGAGTCCGGACAAGTTGCACAAGCAGCGGTTCACTCATAAGGCCGCGCCTCTGCCGCAACCGGGACTGGAGAGAGCATCTTGCCTGCTGAAGCCGACGCCAAACCGCGCGAGAAAGGGGCGACGCCGCGCTACCTCCAGCTCGCCGGCGAGCTGCGCGAAGCGGTGCTGAGCGGGCGCTTTTCGCAAGGCAGCCCGTTTCCGACCGAAAGCGAACTGTGCCGCACGTACGACGTCAGCCGCTTTACCGTGCGCGAGGCGCTGCGCCGACTGGAAGCGGAAGGGCTGATCGCCCGCAAGCGCGGCTCGGGCACGACCGTGCAACCGGCGGCGGCGCGCGGCGGGGCGCTGCACCAGCCGATTTCCAATATCGGCGAGCTGCTGCAATATGCCCGCGGCAGCGCGGTCGTCTATCGCCCCGGCGGGAACGGCCCCCTGCCCACCCCGATTGCCGAGCAGATCGCGCATGACACCGATGGCAACTGGACCATGTTCAGCGGCCTGCGCCAGCAAGGGTTCGGTGAGAAGCCGATTGCGGCGACCTCCGCCTATTTCCACGAACGGCTGGGTGAGGCCATCGACGCGCTGGATCTCAATGCCAGTTCGCGCACCCTGTTCAGCCAGATCGAACAGCTGGCCGGGGTCAGCGCCAGCACGGTGACACAAGATATCCAGGCGATCGCGGCGGACGATGCCATCGCGCGCTTGCTGGAGGTCGACCGTGGCAGCCCGGTGCTGCAAATTCTGCGCTGCTACATCGACGGCAAGGGGCGCGTGTTCGAGATTTCCGTCAGCCACCACCCGGGCGACCGGTTCGCCTATGCCATGCATATCGACGTGGAAAGCTGAGCAGGTCATTCCCGCCCCAGTTCCGGTGTAGTGCCGGGGGTCCAGGCCGGTTCACCGGCAAACCGGATCGGCGGCGCGAGATGATGCGCGCCGCCCGCTGCTTGGACCAGCAGGCCGCGTTCCGCGACGTGCGGTTCGTCCAGTGCTTCGCGAAAATCAAGCACCGGCGCGAACGCCACGTCCTTGTCCGCAAACCACGCGACCCATTCATCGCGCGTCTTTGCGGCGAAGGTCTGGCGCATGAAATCGATCAGCGGCCCCTGCTCGCCCGCCGGGGCTTCGGCATAGGGCAGAAGATCATCTCGCCCGAGTGCGCTCAGCAGATTACGCGCAAACTTGATCTCGCGCCCGCCGAGAACGACGTGGCGGTCGTCTGCGGTGCGGTAGACCTGGTAGAATGCCGCCCCGCCGAGCGAGCGCTGGTTGGCGCTGCGCGGGGGCTCTCCGCCCGCAATCGCGGCACCTGCGGTGTGTGCACACCAGGGCAGCAGGCTGTCGAACATGGCGCAGTCGATGTAGTCGCCCTCGCCGGTCCGCTCGCGCCCGACCAGCGCCATCAGCACGGCGGAGAGCGCGGTCAGTCCGGCGGCCATGTCGGCGCTGGGCGCGCCGGGCACCACCGGGGTACCGTCAGGCCCGTCGTTCACCGAGAGGAACCCGGCCATCGCCTGCACCGCCATGTCGTGCGCGGGATGGTGCGCCAACGCGCCGTGCTGGCCGAAGGCGGAGATGGAGCAATAGACGATGCGCGGGTTGAGCGCGCGGACCGCTTCATAGCCGAACCCCAGCCGCGCCATCACCCCGGGTCGGAACCCTTCGACGAACACGTCCGCTTCGCGGCACAATTGGCTGAGCCGCGCCTTTCCCGCCTCGCTCCTGAGGTCCAGGGCGATGCTGGCCTTGCCCCGGTTGAGGTTGGCGAACCAGACCGAGTGCCCGGCCTCGAACGGAGCCTGCTCGCGCGCCGGATCACCGGCGGGCGGTTCGACCTTGATCACCTCCGCGCCCTGGTCGGCCATCATCACCGTCATCATCGGGCCGGGCAGGAACTGGGTCAGGTCGACCACCTTGATACCGGAAAGCTTGCCCATCGCAGTCAGACGATCCCCCCGGCCCGCAGCGCGCCGACCTCGTCTGCGTCATAGCCGAGTTCGGCGAGGATCGCATCGCTGTCGGCCCCCAGCAGGGGCGCGGCGCGGTTGGGCAAGCGCTGCCCGTCGACCTTGATCGGGCTGGCGAGGATCTGCATGTTGGCACGATCGGGGTGGTCGACCGTATCGCGCATGCCGATCGTCTCCAGCCACGGGTTGTCGAGCGCGGCACCGAGTTCATAGACCGGGGCGACCGGAACATGCCCGGCCAGCAGGTCTTGCCAGTGCGCCATCGACGCCTGTTCGAAGTGGGCATCGAGCAGCGCGGTCAGCTCGGCCCGGTGCGCCAGCCGGTCGGCATTGGTGGCAAAGCGCGGGTCGTCGCGCAGGTCCGTCCGGCCCAGCCGTTCGACCAGGATGTCCCAGAACTTGGGCAACTGGCACATCACGAACATCCACCCGTCGGCCGCGCGGAACATCTGGCTGGGTGTCGCGGTCGGATGCGCGCTGCGCGGGGTGCGCTGGGTCTCGTCGCCATGGTTCATGTACCACAGTGCCGGATAGCTGGTCTGGTGCACAGCGGCAGACAGCAGGTCGGTGTCGACATCGCGCCCCAGCCCGGTGCGCTGCGCATCGACCAGCGCGGCCAGCAGCCCGATGGTGAAGATCGTTCCGGTCATGAAATCGACCATCGACAGCCCCATGCGCTGCGGCTCCCCGCCCGGCTCTCCGGTCAGCGAGCAGTACCCCGCCTCGGCCTGCATCAGGTAGTCGTAGCCCGGCCATTTCGCCCGCGCATTGTCGCGTCCGTAGGCGGACAAGTGCGCGCACACGATCGCCGGGTTGAGGTGCTTCAAGGCGTCATAGGTCAGCCCCAACCGCGCAGGCAGGTCGCCGCGCAGGTTGTTGGCGACCGCATGGCTCTGCGCCACCAGCCGGTGCAGCACGTCCTGCCCCTCGGGCGCGTTGAGATCGAGCGTGAGCGAGCGCTTGTTGAGGTTGAAGCTCTGGAAATAGAGGCTCTCGCCCTCGCGCAGGAAAT
>ERZ1066122.2774-NODE-2774-length-10984-cov-6.658249_pt1 | contig 10984 bp, 14 predicted proteins | sample MGYA00382769_ERZ1066122 | MGnify/ENA primary metagenome ERZ1066122 (study PRJEB33369, sample SAMEA5778352) | biofilm metagenome | biome: Industrial cooling water; feature: Water cooling tower basin; material: Biofilm | place: United Arab Emirates | collected...
CTTTTTGTCGGTTCTGCACTTAGGGACTTCCATATAAAAAAATCTCCAAAATTTTCTTGTGGAGCTTAAGTCCTCTAACGCCCCAATTAAAACAGGCAAGGATGCCTGTTCCACATTCCGGAAGAATTTAATTTTTGAAAGTCCCTTAAATCTCTATAAAATTGCAGGTTGTACAGAAATATATCTATGTGATTAATTTTGGGGAGTTGGCGCCAATTTACCTGCGGTACACTTTGTGAACAAATTTCTCTTCTCTGTTTTCCCTGTACCTATTTGGTAAAAAAAGACACCAAAAAACGCACAGGCAGGGATGCCTGTTCCACAATGTGTTATAAATCATCAATAGTTATAAGTCAGCAATTAATCTTGCTTTACGGAGAAAGAATCGTAGCACAGTTTCTTCACGAGAAATAATTTCAGCCCTACCTTCCATTCCCAGTTGAATGTGACACAGATTTTTACCTTTACCCAACACCAAAGTTTTTGGTTCAATAGTCACTTCATAAAAAGCACCAGGAGCAGATGCTTTTGGAGTAGTAGTTTCTTCATTCTTAGTATTTTTTTGAGGAGCAAGCGCATCTGGAGAAATTGCTTGTACTTTGCCGTTGAGAGTGCCGTAATCTGGGTAAGGACAAGCACTTACTCGCATTTGAACTTGTTGACCGAGTTTTAATTTACTTTTATCTTCAGATGCAATTGCAGCTTTTATAACCTGAACAGCATTACTTGGAACAATTTGCACTACTTCCTCACCCGCGCGCACGGTTTGACCAGAGTTTCTCAGGTTAATTTGCGAGATAGTACCATCTGCTGTAGCTGTAATGGTGGTTTGAGCTAGTTCAATTTCCACTTGCTTAAGTTCGCTAGTATCCCGCTCTAGCTGTTTCTCGATTTCAATTCGTTGCTTAATTAAAGCTTGGAGTTCCTTTTCTAAAGTAGCTTTGTTACTTAGTCCTGCTGCTTTTTCTTGAGCAATACGCGCGCTAGCAATTTCTACTTCAGCATCACTAGGGTTTAAAGCTACTTGAGTACGTTGTCTTCTGGCAATGGCAGCATTAACTGCTTGCTGCAAACGTTTAATTGTTTGTTGCTGCGTCTCCACAACTGCTTTTTGTGCTTCCACTGCTTGTTGTTGCTGTTTTACAGATAATTGAGCTTCTTCTAATTGATTCTTAGATAAAGCTCCTTCCATAGCTACATTCTCATATCGGGTTTGCTTTAACTTAGCTGTACCCCAAGCTGCTACAGTACTTTGGAGATTTGCTTGTGCTGTTTTTAACTGTGCTTCTCCGGCGTGCAATTCTTCTTCAGCTATTCTAATATTGGCATCGGCTTCTTGCAGTTCAGCAATACTGGTAATTTTTTTATCTTGATATGAACGACGGTGCCCACTCAATTCAGCTTCGGCGCCTGTAACAACGCGGTTGATGCGGTCGGTTTCGGCGCGAATTTGACTGTTGAGGGCATTTATTTGAGCATTTATTTGTACCTGTTGCAATCTAGCTTGTTGAATACTAGTTTGCAATTGACTCTTTTTGGTTTGTTGACGGGAGTCGTCGATAGTAGCTATCGCATCTCCTTTTTTCACAGTTTGATTTTCTTTGACATAAATTTGTTTTACCTGACCTTCTGTCACTGCTTGTACAACTCGTAATTCCCCTGCTGGACGCACAACTGCCTGTCCTTTTAGTGTCTCTTTAAATTTAGTAACGGCTGAAATTGGTACGGCTAATCCTAAAACACAGAGAATAAACATTCCGCCAAAGGTTGTCCAACGACTTATTGGTGGTAAAAATTCGTTTGTTTGAATAGGGGGTAAAAAATCTATTTTGCTTACCATATTATTTTTATTAGTTTTATTTAATACACAGTACTTTGTTGATCCCCCCAACCCCCCTTACTAAGCAGGGCTTAAATACCTCTCTTTTCCCCTCAATACGAGGGGATTAAATGCTTCTCTTTTCCCCCCTTATTAAGGGGGTTAGGGGGGATTTTATTCTTAATTAACACCAGCAGATTTGCCGTTTCTATTATGTGAATTTAATGCCAATGTATGCTGAGGAGCAAAGTCATCTAAAAAATCTAAATGTTCGCCAGGTAATTTACGCAGGTCTTGTGGTTTACCTTGTATTTTTAAACGTCCTTGTTCTAGTAATACAACCCAATCCGCGCGCTGTATAACCTTGGGACGATGGCTAATTAAAATAGTAGTTTTACCACGACGATAGTATAAAAGCTTCTCTAGTACTTGCGCTTCACTTACTGGATCAAGGGCGCCAGTAGATTCATCTAAAATCAAAATAGGAGGGTCAGTAACTATTGCCCTAGCGATGGCTAATCTTTGCCGTTGTCCACCAGAAAGGTTGGCACCAAATTCTCCTAAAACAGTTTGATATTTATCGGGAAGCTTACTAATAAACTCATCGGCGCCTGCAATTTGACAAGCTCTCACAATTTCTTCAAATGTAATATGAGGATAGCTAAAGTTAAAATTATCAATAATAGAACGACTCCAGAAATGCGGCTCTTGAGGTATTAATACTACTTGTTGGCGTAAACACTCTAAAGATAAATCTTGCTGATTATAGAAACCATAACGAATATTACCAGACTGAATTTTATATAAACCAGTAATCAATTTTGCTAAAGTACTTTTACCGCAGCCAGATTTACCAATTAAAGCAATTACTTGACCACCGGGAATAGTTAAAGAAAAATCTTGTAGTAAGTCAACTCTACCCGAATGGTGAAAATTAAGTTCATTGCATGTAATATCAGTATTACCGGGTATTTCTGCCCAAGGCTTTTTAAAATCATTCTCATCTTCTGGAGTAGCATCGATAACTTCCGTTAAACGCTGAACTACTATTTGAGCAGTAATAAACTCATCTACTAAACCAATTGCAGCACCCAGAAAGCCTAGAAAATTACCACTCATGCCGTTATATGCCATTAATTGCCCAATACTTAAATTGCCCCTAATTACTAAGAAGCTACCCATCCAGAGGATACCAATACTAATGAAAGTGGAAAGAATGCCTGTAACTGTACTGCTGTAAAGTCCCAGTTTCATGTTACTCCAGCCTAAGTTAGTAAGGCGCCCGTAATTGCTTTGATATTCCTCCCAAGCTTGAGATGTAGCTTGTGTAGTTTTTAACACCTGGACACCACGAAAGGTTTCCACTAAAAAGCCTTGATTTTCCGTACCAGAAACAATTAAATTGCGGGTTTTTTGACGAATTGCTGGTAAAAAAAGCCAGTTAACAGCCGTAACAATAATAAATGCAATAATAGAAGCGAAAGTTAATTCCACGCTGTAAAAGAGCATAAAGCCCAAAGAGACTACAGCGATAAAAAATTGGCTAGGTAATCCAAGGACGATTTGGGAAACTAAGTTATTAATGGCATGAACATCAGCAATGCGACTAACAACTTCTCCACTGCGGCGCCCTTCAAAGTAAGATAAAGGTAAATGTAATAGCTTGCGTCCGTATTCTAGAATTAGTCCTAATTGCAATCTTTGACCGAAGTGACCAATGAGATGAGACTGTACTAAGCTAATGGCACTTCTAATCAAGTTCATGACAATGGCGCCAATAGCCACAGTAGTTAATAATTGAGTATCTCCCCGCACTAAAACATCATCGGTAAGTAGTTGCATCATAAAGGGAGTTACTAAAGCAAGCAACCCAATGGCGATATTAATAGCAATTGCTTGTGCCAGAATAAAGCGATAGGGATAAACTCGTTGGATATAACGTCCAAGACCGTCAATTTTATCTGATTCTTGTTGAAAAAAGCGACCTTCATCTGGCATTAACAGTAACATCACACCATTAACCCAACCTGCCATCAACTCCTTGCGAGTCAGGTAACGAATACCAACACCTGGGTCAGCAATTACGTATTTTTTGCCTTTTTGTCCATATAATACTACCCAATGATTGCCCTTCCAGTGAATAATGGCTGGTAAAGGCGCCTGATTTAGTTGGTCGATTAGTTGAGAAGTCGCTTTAACTTGACGGGTATGGAATCCAAGGACTTCTGCACCTCTGCTTAAACCCAGCAAAGAGGTTCCTCTAGACCCAGTGCCAACAGCTTCCCGGACACGGTTAAGTGTAAAAGTGCGTCCATAATGTTTGGCAATGGTGGCAAGACTTGCTGCTCCGCAGTCTTCTTCACTATGTTGAAGAGCAATTTGATATCTCATTTCAAGTACAAATATTGACGAGAAAATAAAGTCGGGTTAAATGACCCGACTTGACTATGACATTTAACTTGTTAGTATGCGAATCTAAGGAGCTTGCTGTGCGCGTTTAAGTCAAACAGTAATTTTATGTTCTATCTTTTGCTCCTTGAATTGCAGATTAGGCTACGCTATAAAGTTCGATATCATAGGGATTGCCTACAGTCTTTTTGTTGTCTTGGAATTCATATTTACCTCCGTTCGCCAAATTATACGATTTATTTTGCACGTAGTCATTTCGACCGTCGGTATCAAATGTAATCTTTCCTCCGCTGTACGCAGTCCATATCCATGACTCACCTGGTTTATGTAGCCATTTTTTACCATCTACGATGTAGGTAATGTTGTATCGCGTATCGTTTTTAAGTGTGAACACTTCGTATCCACCACTAATAGTTTCAGCAGCTTGTTCATCAAGTTCTTCAACTAAAGCAAGGTTTTGTAAGATGTTTTGATTGTCTAACATAGTTTTTCTCCAATTAATTGTGTGTTGATTTTTATCCACTTAAGTTTCCTGTTGTGAATAAAATTGATGTAACTAGATTGGGTGCGCGCATTCAAAGCGTTTACCCTTCTGATTACTTATTGGTTCGGTTTTTAGTTTTATACACAGCGCGCAGAAATATTTTTTTCACATATACCCTCGTACATATGTATTGCTCGCTATAGTAGTTATGTATTCAAAAGTTTTTATTTACCACAGAGGCGCAGAGTTCATAGAGAAGAGTAGGTAGCTCATGCTTGTCCTTAGCTAATTTACTAAGAGTCTCTGCCCAGTTGATGCTACTTATAGCTGAACCTTTAGTTAGATCTGTTGCGACGTTTGCGGCTCCGGGTTCTCCTTGAAGATAAGCGAGAAGTGCTGAAGCATCAAGAACGCTTGTAGCTTGTAAGCTCATAATTGAGATTCTCTATGACGTTCTTGAATTAGTTCATCAGCAAGGCTGATTCCAGGAGCGATGTCTTTATAAATACCTTGTAAGAAATTAAAAAGTTTAAACCTAGCTAGCATTGTATTGGGATGTTTGATTCTTTACCGAATCACAGTTACAAATACACCAATGTGCCCAATTTGCTCAAACGCTCCGACCCTTATTTCTATCACTTCGTGGTATTGCAACTCGTAAATAAGTGTTGTTTTGACCACTATTTCAGCGCTATACTTAAGCACGCGATGCAGCAATTAAGGGGGCGCCTACCATAGAAGATTTCGCAGATTTATCACCGCAAATTAGGGAATACATAGCAACTTGGTCTGAAAAAGCTCTGGAAAATGCTAAGACATGGCCAAAACCAATTTGGGCTGAAGTCTCGGAGCTTTTATCTAGAAATGACCCCATAGTAACTGGGGTTGTTCAAGAAGTTGCCGAACGCTCCCCCGAAGACGCTGTTACTCGCACAGGCAAGCTAGCACAAGTCTTACGATCCAAACGCAAACTACCTCAATCTATTACAAAAGGGACAATATTTAGCCAACCAGGTGAGAAAGGAGGTTACACGAGTACCTTGTATAACGTAGTAGAAGACACAAATTTAATACTTAAGGAAGGAGGCGGGCGTTTACCAAAAGAAGCAAGGGCTATGATAGAACTGGAGATGTTAGATATTCCAACTGTTTACATTCAGAGAGTCCAGCTTAAAAATGGCGAATATGGGTTACTTTTGGAAAAAATAGAGGGTGCTGTGGGTAGTAAATCAATTATTGGAAGAACTAAAACACCCTTAAACCCTCCTGAAAATACTGAGGTTGTTACACAAAAAACAATAAACGCTTTGGAGGATATTTATCAAAAGTTGAAAAAAGCAAGTGCAAACGTTGGCGATTTTCAATTTCTTGTGCGAAGAAGAGATGGCGAAGTATTTGTAAACGATCCTACTAATTTCGGCTTACGTAGACAAGGACCTCAAGGGGATATCCAAAATATCATTGAGCGATTTAAAAAAATATTAAAATATCAGAACAAAGGAGCAAAATAATATGTTAACAGATACTGAATTATTAGCTTTATTGCCATCGAAACAAAAAGATTTTTTGGCTAAATGTATTGGTCGCCGATTGGTAGAAATTGACCGTTTTTTTGGAATCGATCTTCCATCTTTTCTTGAAGGTGGGCATTTTACTGAAGCAGAGTATTTTTCTTATAACTCAGGCGCCGTACAATTTCATTTTGAAGATAATCTTACTTATCTACTTGATGTTTATGGGGAAGAGCTATCAATTGTAGTGTTGCCAAGTAGCCCTGAAGGCAACGAGTTTACAAAAATATGCAAACTCTCAAAATTACCCCTTGTTCCACCTTTACTTAAAGATTGTATTGGCAAAATATGCCGCGATGTACGTATCTGGACTATAAAGGAAGATTTTGAGTCTCTTGAAGCTAAACAAGTTGCCGTATCTTACCTTTTTGATGATGAGAGTGAACTATTTTATTGCATTTATCTGGTAGAGGATTTTGATAGTGATTATTTACTTTTAGGACAAGATGTCCCACGTGATAAAATAGCCAGTTGTTTTTCAATTGCCCTTGGAGAATACATTGACGCAAGAAAATTATCAGAACCAGTTTACAGTCCCGCTTAGAGTTTTAATTATAGAAGATACTGAAGAACGTCAACAAGTTTTAACTTCTCTTTACCGTTCTCATGCCTGGATGTTAGTTAATACTGGGCACCGTGCCATTACGCTTTTAAATGCTTATGATTTTGATATTATTTCTCTTGATTATAATCTACGTGGCGAATTAACTGGCGCCGACGTTGCAAAGGAAATAAAATCATCTCGAAACGCAGCTACTAAGATTATTGTTCATTCACTAAACCCTAAAGGTGTAAAGAAAATATTAAATATTTTGCCTGATGCTGTAATCTATCCAGTCTCAAAAATGGTTCGCTCAAATAAGCATTTTAAGCACCTGAGAGCGAAAATAGACGAACTGGGTGTTGATTATGATTGGTTAATATAATAATATCCTAAAATTTTTTATATTATCTATATCTAGCTATGGTTACTATTACAAAGCCAAAAACACAGCTTAATCTTCCACCTGGGCCAAAAGGACATCCTGTATTTGGTGTTTTGCCAGATTATAGAGATGGCGCCTTAGATTTTGCAACCCGATGTGCTAAAGAATACGGTGATATTGTGCTGTGGCAGGGGCCGTTATTCCGAGCGTTTCAACTTAACCACCCTGATTATATCGAGGAAGTACTAGTAAGTAGAAGTAACTTATTTGGCAAACATCGAAGTTTAAATATATTCAAGCGACTTCTAGGAAATGGGTTAGTTAGTAGCGACGGTGAATTTTGGCAACGTCAACGCAGAATGATACAACCAGCATTTCATCAAGAAAGGATTGTTGGTTACGGCAAGGTTATGGTTGATTATGCTCTTACTATGCTTAATAGTTGGCAAGATGGTCAAGAGCGCGATATCCATGATGAAATGATGGGGTTAACGCTGGAAATTGTTGCTAAAACTCTATTTGAAGCTGATGTTAAGCAGCAAGTGGAAATTGTCGGTAAAGCATTGGAAACCAGCATTGAATATTATGAAGTACGTAATACAAATCTATTAGTGTATTTACTTCCTGATTGGTTCCCCACTCGTAAAAACTTAGCATATATAGGCGCGATGCAGCAGATGGATGAAATGCTTTACACCATTATCAATCAGCGTCGCGTCAGTAATCAAGACAAAGGCGATTTGCTATCAATGTTACTGCATATCCAAGACGAAGACGGCGCCCGCATGACAGACAAACAATTGCGTGACGAAGTGATGACGCTAATGTTTGCGGGACATGAGACTACAGCTTTAACTTTATCGTGGGGATTATATCTACTATCGCAACATCCCGAAGTTGAAGCAAAGTTACTTGAAGAAATTAACGCTGTATTAGGAGAAAAGGCGCCTACTTTTGCTGATTTACCTGCCTTACGTTACACCGAACATGTGATAATGGAAATAATGCGGCTATATCCTGCTGCATGGGCAATCGGTCGTCAAGCATTACAAGATTGTGAAATCGGTGGATACAACTTGCGCGCGGGAGATGCAGTAATTGTAAGTCAATGGGTAACGCAACGTGACGCGCGGTACTTTCAAGACCCTGAAGCATTTGAACCCGAACGCTGGTTCGTAGACTTTGCGAAAAAACTACCAAAATTTGCATATTTTCCCTTTGGTGGAGGTTCAAGAATTTGTATCGGTAAATCGTTTGCAATGATGGAAGCTGTATTACTATTGGCTACTATTATTCAAAAGTATCACCTTGAATTGGCGCCCCTCCAAGATATTACACCTTGGCCTGCTTTTACACTCCGTCCTAAACATGGAATTAAGATGAAGCTTTGTAAAAGATAAATTTTACAAGGAATTTCAAATAAATTAATTCTCTATCTTGTGGAGTGGGCGTCCCCGCCCGCTGCCCATCAACTATAATTACTGTTAGTACAAAACCAGACAAGCTTGAAACTGACGACCGGAGCAACAACAGGAAAAAATCCTACGCCTGAGACTATTCGTGAGGGTAGCGTCCGAATGGAACAACACCCCCAATACGAGGAAACAATAAAACAAATAAAGGCAGCAGGATTTGAAATTAGAATAAGTAATGACGCTTGTGTAGAAGTAAAAGAGGTTGTGGACTTAAATGGAAACGTACTTCGAGTTGAAAAAGTACTTTATGTTCAAGAAAATATGAGATACTTAGACCTCGAACATGAATTTGGGCATATAAAACAACTTCAGAGGTTTGGTGATACAATACCTCCTACTCATCGAATGGTAGAGCGCTCAGATGGTAGCTTAAAAAACGCTCCAAACCAACAGGGAGTATTAACTACTTGGCAAAACACTATTACTGAGTATCATAACCGTTTGGATGAGTTTATTCGCCTGTATGAAAAGGGTGCAAGTCTTGAATTATTGAAGGAACACGCTCAAGGCGTAGAATTATGGCTGCAAGCCTATCGAAAAAAGGGTTTGAAAGATGGATATAGTCAAACTCAAAAACAGTGGAGCCAAAAGTATTTTCCAGATATTCCTGAACTTCAATCGCAATATTTTGATATAGTCAAAACATTAGAATAATTTTTATTAGTATAAATCACTGTGTAGCACTCACGAAAATTTAAGAGGTATAAAGAAATGAAACCATCTTTATCAAGTAATTTTACTATCTCCGTTAGACCTCAAATATGGGAGGAATCACCCGAATTTGCAGAATTTTATCAGGGTATATATTCTGTAACATTAAATTTTTTAGTTAATATAATGGTTGTGCCTGGATTTGAAAGAAATGTAGATAATTGGCCTCCTAGGGCGCCAGAAAATATTGATAATGTTAGCTCCGAACTTGAAGCTAGGCTGTTTACACTCTTTTTTTGTGATTATATCGTAACACCAGACCAGTTTCGTGCAGGGCAACAAGAAGTAATTTCTTTAGCATCAGCAGTTGAAGATTTAGAGAATTCTAATTTAGCTTCTAATGTGAGAGTAGTATTTTACGTTACTCCTGAAGAATTTACAATATTTAGTAAAGAACTAAATACTCTATCGGAACAAACTTCGGGGGTACATGATTACGTGAGAATATCCGAAGTTGATAATTCACAATTTGCCAAATTTATTCTATCTTCTGTAATTAATTCACAATCTTTTTTGGCAAAAGATAAGGAAATGTTAGCCAGTGAGAACGAGATAAAAGAGGCAGCTTTTCAAAGCGAAAACTAGCACCACTCAAAACTAATGTTTATAGTTTTATACTTGCATGGGGTTGAAAAAACGCATGAGATTTTATACCCGCATGGGGTTAAAAACCCTCATGCTAATAGCCCAAAGTCCTCTTTAAGAGGACTGAATAAATAAATAATGTCATTCAATGTGCATGAAAACCTAAAAATTAGGTTTATAAATCTTCAAAAATTAATGGCTCAATCTTTGCCTGTACTTCCTCAACTACATCTTTTGGAACAGATTCAATAAACTTAATATTACGAACCTTCCAGTCCAAACACCTAATTTGATCTGTTAGAATAACTCCTTGAGTTTTTAATTCAGGAGGCAGGATAACTTCAAACGTGTATCCTTTCTGCTGTTTTGTTATGGGCATTAATAACGCTAAGGACGTTTTTTGATTATAAATATAAGGTGAAATGACAAAAGCTGGTCTACGACCCTTTTGCTCATGACCTTTAGTTGGGTCAAAATCTATATAAACAATATCTCCCCGACTAGGTACATAAGGATTAACTTGCGCTACCAAACTTCGTTCCCCACAGCTATGCCAGTATCAATTAAATCATGTAAATTTTCTGGTGTAATTCCATCTACAAGTTCTGATAGTGTATAACGCTTGCGCTTTTTAGGTTTTATCACTAAACTCCCATCTACTACACTAAACTCCACTTCAGAACCTTCAGTGATATTGACTTCTTTTGCTAAATTTTGTGGGATGCGAACAGCTAGGCTATTTCCCCACTTTGCAATAATCTGAGCCATATAACATCAATAAACTTGTGATAAACAACTTTCAGGAGCAATATACAAGGTTAAAGTATAAACATTGTATCTACTTTAGATAAATACTGGCAAATAGTCAACAGTAGAAGCACAATTAAACCGCACGCTGTGAAAATTTATTTATTTTGCCAATGCTTCATTTCTTCTTCGATAAAATAATTAACCAGGCCACTATACATTTTCTCAATGACATCAGGATTTAGACCTTCTTCTTG
>ERZ1066122.2775-NODE-2775-length-10980-cov-17.852357_pt1 | contig 10980 bp, 10 predicted proteins | sample MGYA00382769_ERZ1066122 | MGnify/ENA primary metagenome ERZ1066122 (study PRJEB33369, sample SAMEA5778352) | biofilm metagenome | biome: Industrial cooling water; feature: Water cooling tower basin; material: Biofilm | place: United Arab Emirates | collected...
GAACCGCCGCGTCAGCCGCATCGCCAGCAGCGCCAACGGCCTGCTCGCCCGCGAGGCGCCCACCGCCGTGTTCGACTATGCGCTGCCCGGTCGGCTGGGCGGACGCGGCGTCATGCTGGCGCGGTTCGGCCAGGGCGACGACGCGTGGACGCTGGGGGTCACCCACCTGTCGCTGGGCGTCGCCTCGCGTCGCCAGCAGATCGACTTCCTCGGCGAGCTGCTCGCCGACGAGAAGCGCGCCGTGCTGATGGGGGACTTCAACTGTCCCGCCACCTCGCGCGAATTCGAGGGGCTCTACCGCCGCACCGCGCTGATGCCGCCGCCGGAGCGCATCGCCACCTTCCCGAGCTGGGGGCCGACGCGGTCGCTCGACCACGTGTTCACGGCCGGCTTCCGCGTCGACGACTATCGCGCCGTTCCGGCCGCCGGCTCGGACCACATGGCGGTGGCGGTGACGCTCGAGCCCGATCGGCCGACCTGACCGCACCGCGCTGGAGCACCGCGGCGGCGTCGCGCCATCAGGGCCACAGCAGCGCCAGGCCGACGCCGGCCAGCGCCACCGCGAACACCCGGTTCAACGCGACGCTGCTCAGCCGGTGCGCGAGACGCACGCCGTAAGGCGCGGCGAACCAGGCGCCCGCGCCGATGCCCAGCGCCGCGGGCACGTGCACGAAGCCGACCACGCCGGCCGGCAGGGCCGCGGCGCCGCCGGCCGCGGCCGTCGCCAGGCCGAGGGCCGGCGCAAGCGCGTACGTCGCGGCGCTGGCCAGCGCGATGACGACGCCACAGGCCGAGGAGGTGCCCACCGCGCGCACGGTGGCCACGCCGCGCGACACCAGCAGCGGCACGGTCAAGCTGCCACCGCCGATGCCGACCACGGCGGACACCGCGCCGATGCCCAGGCCAGCGGCGCCGAGCCACGCGCCGCGGGGATCGGACACGCGCCGCTCCACGTCCGCCGGCGCGCCGGCCTGCCCCGACGCCGTGCGCGTCGGCCACGCCATCCGCGCCGCCATAAGCAGGCAGAACGCGCCCACCAGCAGCGCAAGGGTCTGGCCCGGCACGCGCGTGGCCCAGAGGCCCCCGACCACGCCGCCAACCACCAGGCCCGGCGCCAGCCAGCGCACGGTGGACCACAGCACGCTGCCGCGCCGGCGGTGCGCATGGGCCGACGCGCTGGCGGTGACGATGATCGAGGCGAGCGACGTCGCCAAGGCGACGTGCATCACGGCATCGACGGGCACACCGAAGCGCGGCAGCAGCGCCACCAGCGCGGCCACGAGCACGATGCCGCCGCCGACGCCCAGCAGGCCCGCAAGCACGCCGGCCACGAGGCCGAGCAGCGGGAACGCCAACCACGCGATCTCAGGCATCACGCCGACGCTCCGCTACACTGCCGCGCATGCGCATGTTCTTTTCTTCCATCGCCCTGGTGGGCGGCATTCTCGCGGCATCCGCGGCGCAGGGCGAGCCGGCCGCGACGCGACGCGCCGAAGTCCAGGCCGCGTTCGACCAGGCCGAACGCGGCCAGCTCACCCTCGCCGAGGTCGCCCGCCTGCAGTCCCATCCGCTGGCCGGCTGGCTCGAAGTGCTGGTGCGCGAGCGCGACGTCCGGGGCATCGGCAGCGACCAGCTCGGCGACATCCTCGAAGGGCTGGGGCCACAGCCCGCGGCCACGCGGCTGCGGCAGGCCTGGCTGCGTCGCGCCGCGGCGGAGGGACGCTGGAGCGACTACCTCGCGCACGACCGCGAGGGCGGCGACGTCACGCTGCAGTGCTTCTCGCTGCAGGCCAAGCTCGCGACCAACGCCGTCGATGCGGCCTGGGTGCAAGCCGCGACCGGCCTCTGGCTCAGCGCCGATTCGCAGCCTGCCGCCTGCGATCCGGTGTTCACCGCGCTCGCACAGCGCGGCGAGCTGACGCCGGCGCTGCGCTGGCAGCGCATCGAGCTTGCGGCGCGCGCCGGCAACACCGGCCTGATGCGCGCCGCGGCACGCCAGCTGCCCGAGGCGGAACTCGCGCTGATCCGCGACTACGCCGCCTTCATCGACGCACCCCACGCGCGCGCCGGGCAGTGGCCGAAGAACGAGCGCAGCCGCGCGATGGCCGAGATCGGCCTGTCGCGGCTCGCGCGCCGCGACGCCGGTGCAGCCGAGCGCGCGATGGCCTCGAATGCCTCGCTGCTGCCCGCCAGCAGCCGCGAGCATGGCGCCGTGCGCGCCGCCATCGCACTGTGGACCGCCGCGAACTTCGGCGCGGAGTCCGCGCGCCGCCTGGCCGCGGTGCCGGATGCGGCCTTCGACGAAGCCCTGCACGGCTGGGCCGTGCGCGAGGCGCTGGCCCGCGGGGACCGGGCCGCGGCGCTGAAGGCGATCGAGCGCATGCCCGCCGCGCTGCGCGCCAATGCGCAGTGGGCGTACTTCGAAGGGCGCCTGCGCGAAGACCTCGGTGATGCGGCCGCGGCGGTGCCGCTGTTCGCCGCGGCGGCGAAGAGCCCGACCTTCCACGGCTTCCTCGCCGCCGACCGCGCCGGCACGCCGTACGCGCTGCAGGCGCGCTGGTACGACCGCGCCATCTTCGGCATGCCGGCGAACCCGGAAGCGCTGCAGTACTACACGCTGCGCTTCCCGCTGCACCACGAGTCGCTGATCCGCCGCGAAGCCCGCAAGAACGGCCTCGAGCCCTCGCTGGTCGCCGCACTCACCCGCGCGGAAAGCGCCTTCATGCCGGACGCGCGTTCGCCCGCCAATGCGCGCGGTCTGATGCAGCTGCTGCCGTCGACGGCGGAGGGCGTCTCGCGGCGGCTCGGCCTGCCGTGGCAGGGCGCCGACAGCCTGTACCGGCCCGAGGTCAACGTGCCGCTCGGCACCGCCTACCTCGCCCAGCGCATCGGCGACAACGGCGGCCTCGCCTACCGCGCGATCGCCGCCTACAACGCCGGCCAGGGCGCGGTGCAGCGCTGGATGGCCGCCCGCCCGTCGCTGCCCGCCGATTACTGGATCGAGACGATCCCCTTCAGGGAAACCCGCGAGTACGTGCCGCGCGTCCTGGCGTTCAGCGTGATCTACGACTGGCGCCTCGACGGCCGAACCCGCTCGCTCACCGACCGCCTCGAAGGCCGCGACGACGACAATCCGCGCCGCTTCGCCTGCCCCACCGCACCGGCCGCCGCCACCGCGGCGGCCCCGATCGCCCGCTGAGGAACCGACCATGAAGATCACCGTTCTCGGCGCCACCGGCTTCGTCGGCCGCGTGCTGCTCGCCCGCCTCGCGCAGGACGGCCACCAGCTCACCGTGCTGTCGCGCAATCCGCACGCCCACCTCGTGCGCCTGCTGCCGCCCGGCACGCGCGTCGTCACCGGCGATGTCTACGACCCCGGCCTGCTCAAGGCGCACTTCAGCGGTGCCGACGCCGTCATCAACCTCGTGGGCATCCTCAACGAATCGGGCGACAACGGCCGCGGCTTCCATCGCGCGCACGTGGCGCTGACCAAGCTCGTCATCGCGGCCTGCCAGCTCGCCGGCGTGCGCCGCCTCCTGCAGATGAGCTCGCTCAACGCGGGGCGCGGCGACAGCTTCTACCTGAAGACCCGCGGCGAAGCCGAGGCGGCCGTGAAGCAGAGCGGCCTGGACTGGACGATCTTCCAGCCGTCGGTGATCTTCGGCATCAGCGATGGCTTCTTCTGCCGCTTCGGCGAGCTGCTGAAGCTGAGCCCGGTGCTCCCGCTGGCGAAGGCCGGCACGCGCTTCGCGCCGGTGTACGTCGGCGACGTCGTCGACGCGATCCGGGTCGCGCTGCGCGAGCGCCGCACGATCGGCCAGGTCTACGAGCTCTACGGCGCGGAAACCTTCACGCTCGCCGAGCTGGTGCGGATGACGGCGGCGCAGCTCGGGCTGAAGCGCATCGTGATCCCGCTGCCCGATGCGCTCGGCCGCCTGCAGGGCTTCGTGTTCGACTTCGTGCCCGGCAAGCCTTTCTCGTCCGACAACTACCGCTCGCTGAAGCTCGACTCGGTCGGCGCCATCGACGGCCTGCACCAGCTCGGCATCGAGCCCACGCGCATCGGCCAGCAGCTCGCCACGATCCTCGGATCCTCGGCGGAAAAGCAGCCGCGCTATGACCGCTACCGCAGCGCTGCCCGCTGAGGCCACGGCCTATCTCGTCGGCGGCGCGGTGCGCGACGCCCTGCTGGGCCGCGCGCCGGGCGATCGTGACTGGGTGGTGGTCGGCACCGATGCCGAGGCCATGCGCGCTGCGGGCTTCAGGGCCGTCGGCGCGGATTTCCCGGTGTTCCTGCACCCGCAGACCGGCGAGGAATACGCGCTGGCGCGCACCGAGCGGAAATCCGGCACGGGCTACACCGGCTTCACCGTCCATGCCGACCGCTCGGTGACCCTCGAGGACGACCTCACCCGCCGGGACTTCACCATCAACGCGATGGCGCAGGCCGCGGACGGCACCCTCGTCGATCCGCTCGGCGGCCGCGCCGACCTCGAGGCCCGGGTGCTGCGCCACTGCAGTCCGGCGTTCGCGGAGGACCCGCTGCGCGTGCTGCGGGCGGCGCGCTTCATGGCGCGCTTCGCGCCGCTCGGCTTCCGCGTGCATGAAGACACCCGGGCCCTGATGCGCGGCATGGTCGAGGCCGGGGAGCTCGCCCACCTCGTGCCGGAGCGCGTCTGGCAGGAGCTGGCGCGCGCGCTCGCCGAGCCGCGGCCGTCGGCCTTCCTGCAGACCCTCCGGGGCTGCGGCGCGCTCGCCGTCGTGCTGCCGGAGGTGGACGCGTTGTACGGCGTACCCCAGCGCGCCGAGTACCACCCGGAGGTCGACACCGGCGTCCACGTGGAGATGGTCGTCGACATGGCCGCGCGACTCGCGCCGGGCGACGCGGACGTCGCCTTCGCCGCGCTCACGCACGACCTCGGCAAGGCGCTGACGCCCGCCGAGGTGCTGCCGCGCCATCCGATGCACGAGCACGCGGGCCTGGAGCCGCTGGCGGCGCTGTGCGCGCGCCTGAAGGTGCCCAACGCCGCGGCGCAGCTCGCCACCGACGCCTGCCGCGAGCACCTCAACGTGCACCGCTTCGACGAACTGCGCGACCCCACGGTCTACGCGTTGATCGAACGCTGCGGCGGGCTTCGCCAGGGCTCGCGCATCGATCCGCTCGCCCTCGTCTGCGAAGCCGACAAACGCGGACGCCTCGGCCACGCCGAGTCCGACTACCCGCAGGGCCGCGCGCTGCGCGCCTGCCGCGACGCCGCGCTCCGCGTCCAGGCCAAGGACGTGAAGCGCGACGGCCTCGAAGGCCCGGCCCTCGGAGACGCGCTGAGGCAGGCCCGCATCGCCGCGATCGCTGCCGTCCGTGCGAGCTGGGCGCAACCGCCCGGCGCTCCCGGCCCGACCGGCTAGGCCCGACCCCACGCCCGCTCGATCCATCGGGGCAGCGACACCCACAGCCCGAGCGCCGTTCCAAGGCCCACGCCGATGGCGTTCGCCACGAGGTCGAGCCCCTCGCGCTGGCGATCCGCGGTGAACGCGCCCTGCGCCCACTCCATCGCGGCACCGAGCACGAGCAGCGCGAGCAGCGCGCGGCGTCGGCCGGCGGGCGTCGCGAAGCAGCCCATCGCCCACCACGCCAGCGCAGCGTACGCCAGCGCGTGGTTGAGCTTGTCCGCGTGCGGGAACAGCGGCGCCGCGCCCGGCACCGGCGGGCCCAGCGACAGCGCGACGCACAGCGCGAGGCCGAGCGCCCAGACGGCGATCCAGCCCCGGCGCCAGCGCAGGTCGGAAGCGGCAGGTGCGCCGGACGTCACCGTCACAGCCGCCGCGACAGTTCGCCGAACGCGAAGGCGGCCGAGAGGTCGACATCCCGCGTGAAGCCCATCACCTGGAAGCGCTCGCCCATTTCCCCGGGCAGCGTCAGCTTCCGGATCTCGTTGAGGCGGCGGTGTCGCTCGCGATCGTCGGGCACCGCCTCGGCCTCCGCGATGCGCTGCGGCAATCCGTTCGCGATCAGGAAGCTCGACTGGCTGCAGTAGCCGGCGAAGTCGAACCCCGCATGCACGCCGGCCTCGGCCAACGCGGTGAAGTCGACGAAGGCGGTGATGTCCTGCAACCCCGGCAGGAAGAACGGATCACCGTGCGCGCGATGCCGGTAATGGCAGACCAGCGTGCCGTCGTCGCGCTCGGTGCGATAGAACTCGCGACGCGGATAGCCGTAATCGACGAACAGCATCGCGCCATGCTTGAGCAGGCCGCCGATGGCCTGCACCCAGTAGGGCAGCTGCGGCAGCAGTTCGGAGCGGTAGCCTTCGGGCAGCGGCGCGCCGAGCGAACGTTCGACGTGGCGCACGGCCGCACGCACGAGCGCATCCGCCGGCTGGTCGACGCGCATGAACCCGTCATCCGCATCGAGGCTGACGAACTCCTCGTACACCTCGCCCTCGTGGATCGCGAAGCGCGTGGTCGGCAGCGCATCGAGCACTTCATTGGCGAACAGCACGCCGGCCCACTCGCCCTCCGGAGGGCCATCCAGCCAGTCGCATCGCGCGAACACGGCGGGCGGGAGCTGTTCCCGCAGGCGCTGCTGCTGGCGCTGTCGCAGGTCCGCGCTCGGCTCGAGGATCGCGTAACGCTCGGGCAGCACGCCCAGGCGCTCCGCATGCCGCAGGAAGGCGACGGCGAAAGCGCCGCTGCCGCCGCCCAGCTCGAGGAACCCGGGGTGCGGCAGGCCGCGCAGGACGGGCGACACCGCCTCGCAGACGCATTCGGCGAACACGCTGCCGAGCTCGGGCGAGGTGACGAAGTCGCCGGCCTCGCCGAACTTGCGAGCGCCGGCGCTGTAGTAGCCCAAGCCCGGCGCATAGAGCGCGAGCTCCATGAAGCGGGCGAAGGAAATCGCCCCGTTCTCACGACGGATCGCGGCTTTCAGGAACTCGACCAGTCGCGCGCTATGCTCGCGCGCCGCGCTGCCCGGCTCGGGCAGGCCGAAAGTGCTCATCAATCCGCTCGTCGTGAACTGGATGCCAAGGATACCGCCACTCGCCCTTGCCCTCGCCCTGGCGCTCAGCGCTGGCTGCGAGCGTGCGCCGCCCACGGCGCTACCGGAATCGACGAGCCCGGCGCGGGCCGACGTCGCCGCGCCCACCGGCACGGCGTGGCCGGCGCCGACGCCGCCGATCCGTGCGACGCACTGGTTCGGCGACCACTGGGCGAAGAACCTGATCAACGCCTATCGCCGGGAAGACGTGGCCGCGCAGTTCGCGACGATCCGCGAGGACGGCTTCGACACCGTGATCCTGGTCGTCAGTTGGGCGGATTTCCAGCCGGTCTTCTCGCCGTGCTGCCATGAAGATGAGCGCGCGTTCGACCGCCTCCGCTTCCTGGTCGACGAGGCCGAACGGCAGGGCCTCCGCGTGATGCTGCGCATCGGCTACGCGTGGGGCTTCCATCCCGACAGCCCGCCCACGCTGGTGCGGGTCCATCGGCTGATGAACGAATCGGCGGCGCGCGCGTCGTTCCAGCGCTGGGTCGAGCGCATCGCCGAGGACATCGAAGGCCGACCGCACGTCCTGATGTCCTTCATGAGCTGGGAAGACCAGTGGCTGAGGACGATCGAACCGACGGCCGCGTCGGACTATGCGCGATTCGTGGCGTCGCTCCCCGCCCCCGAGCGGCCCGGCGGGCCGATGCGCCTGCCTCGCGCCGACGACGACAGCGCCGGGCTGTTCCACCGCTACTGGGACTGGCTGATGATGGATGCGCTGCACGCTCCGGCCCAGCAGCGCATCCCCAACCTCGGCTACGAAGTGCGGATCGACAAGGAGCCGCTGTGGCGGGTGGCCGCCGACGGCACGCGCTCCGTCGTACGATGGATCGACCATCGCACCCTTTACCGGCAGGCGGGCCACGCGCCGCTCGTGCTGTACTGGGCGCCGTACTGGGGTGCGCGGAACACCGGCGAGACGCTCGATGCCGCACAAAGCCTTGCGCTGATGGGCGCGATGTTGACCGAAGCGCAGGGGTGGAGCGGCGGCCGTCCGGGCTTCATCAACCAGTTCAACCTCATCGACAACACGCCGGGCCACGAGCACAACGCCGTGCTGCCGGACGCGCAGATCGCGCCCTTCCTGCGCGGCGCCGTGTGCGTCCTCAAGGACCACGGCGTGCTGGGGATCGGCCTGTGGACCGGGCGCGACTACGCCGAAAGCCCGCTGTACAACCCGTCCTTCGCCTTCGGTCTGGACGGGTGGCGCCTGCTTGATGCGGAACGCCGCGACGTCGCGCCGGACGACGCGCTCGACATCGCGCCGGGGCGCGACCCGATGCTCCGTCTTCGTGCGGGCGAGACCCTGTCGCAGGGCTTCGGCATCGAACGCGGCCGCTTGCCGCATCGCGATTCGCGCCCGGACCAGGCCTGCGTCGACGCGACCTCGCGGGACGGCGCGACGTTCCGCGTGCAGGCCGGCGCCGGCGAGCCCGCCACGATCGTCCTCGCGGCCGGCCACGCGGGCCGGCAATGCACCACCATCGACAGCCACCCGGCCGGCGAACGCCTCGACCTGCGCCTCACGCTCGACGCCGGCAGCGCCACGCTGCGCGGCGTGTGGCTCTTCGACCACGTGCAGGACGGCGGCATGCGCACGCTCGACAACGGACCAGGCCGGCATCTCGACGCGTTCCGGACCTTCAATGCCGCCATGATGCGGACCGAACTCCCCGAGGATTGCCGCCGATGACCGCCACGAATCCCGTCGCCTTCGTCACCGGTGCCGCCAAGCGGGTCGGTGCGGCGATCGCCCGGCGGCTGCACAGCTCGGGCTTCGACCTCGTCCTGCATCACCGCGCCTCGCCGGCCGAGGCCGGCGATCTGTGCGCCGAGCTCGAATCCCTCCGCCCCGGCAGCACGCTCATCGTGCATGCCGAACTCGGCGACGCCGCCGCGCTGCCCGCGCTCGTCGCCGCCGCCGTGGCGCGTTTCGGCCGGCTCGACGCGCTGGTCAACAACGCGTCCGCCTTCCATCCCACGCCGATCGGCAAGGCCAGCGCGGCGGACTGGGATGCCCTGTTCGACAGCAATGCCAAAGGGCCGTTCTTCCTCGCGCAGGCCGCGGCGCCCCACCTGCGCGCTGCCGGCGGCGCCGTGGTCAACCTCGTCGACGTCTACGGCGAGCGCCCGCTGGCGCAACACACGATCTATTCGATGGCGAAGGCCGCCAACGCCATGCTGGTGAAGTCGCTGGCGATCGAGCTCGGTCCCGAGGTGCGCGTCAACGGCGTGTCGCCGGGCGCCATCCTGTGGCCGGAGTCGGGCAAGTCCGAGGAGGCCAAGCAGGCGATGCTGGCGAAGACGGCGCTGAAGCGGGTGGGCTCGCCCGACGACATCGCCGAAGCCGTGCGCTGGCTGCTGCAGGACGCCCGCTACACCACCGGCCAGATCCTCGCGGTCGACGGCGGGCGCCTGCTCAACCTCTAGTCACTTGCGGCGGAAGGCGCCCTCCAGCGCGGCCGCCTCGAAGCCCATCGGCGCGCGGCCGTCCACGGCGAAGCGGTAGACCGCCGCCTGGTAGATGCCGACCAGCGCCGCCTGCGTCGCGGCGAGCGCCACGATCAGCGCGACGACCAGCGCACCCACGACGAGCGCCGGCACGCTGCCGAACAGCAGGGCGGCCGCCACCACGGCAAGCGCACCGCCGAGCACCAGCCCGGTCATGACGACGCCGAAGGCGAGGCCGAGCCCCGCGCTCCCGATGATGTTTTCGCCCCAGCTCTTCCGGAGCAGGGCGAAGCTCTCTTTCACCGCATCGATGGGGCCGATCCGGTTCGCGACCAGCACCGGCACCACGAGGAAGGTCGAGACGGTCCACGCCGCGCCGAGCAGTCGAGCCACGAGGGAGCCCAGCCATTCGCTGCGTTCCTCCAGCGCCTTCAGGACCAGGCCCACCACCGCCGCGATGAGCGCGTAGCCCACGATCGCGCCGAAGCGTTCGCGCGCGATGCGCAGGCCGTCGGCGACCGTCGGATCGCCGCCGTCGAGTCGGATCAGCGCCGCCCCGACGAGCGCGCTGTTGAAGAAGAAGATCACCGTGAACTGGCAGACGTAGAACGCGAAGCCCACCGTGATCGACACCGGGCCCAAGCCGCCATCGAAAAGCCCGCCGAAGACGCTCGGCACGACGAACGTGGCGCCGACGATCATCGCGGCGATCGATGAGATGACCGGGAACCACAGCAGCTCCTTGTCGGCGCGGAGCACCTCGGCGCTGGCCTTCATCAGGGCCCAGCTGCGGGAGAACTTCTCGAACATGGCCACGCTCCGCCCGGGGGATTCACCCCAGTATCACGCGCCCGCCCCGCGGCGTCACGGGCCCAAAGTCAGCGACGCCAGCGCCGGCGGCCGGGCCACCTCGGGATGCGCCGCCCACAGCTCGGCCAACGTGCGGCTCTGCACCGGATCCACGAAGTCCGGCGCGATGTCCGCCAGCGGTTTCAGCACGAAGGCGTGCTTCAGCTCCGGACGCGGCAGCTCGAGATTGCCAGCGCCGCGCATCACCACCGCATCGAAATAGACGATGTCGACATCGAGCGTGCGCGACGAGAAGCGCGGAACGTCGCGACGCCGGCCCTGACGGTCTTCGAGGGAATGCAGCCAGTCGTTCAGGGCCTGAGGCTCCAGATCCGAGCGGATCGCGGCGGCGCAGTTCAGGAAATCCGGCCCCTCGAAACCCACCGCCGGCGTGCGATACACCGGCGACACCACCACCTCGCCGAAGCGCGCCCGCAGCTCGGCGACCGCGGCACGCAGGTAGTGCTCGGGCGATTCGTTGCTGCCGAGGCTCAACAGCGCGAGCCCCGGGCCGCGTACCGCAACGCCGTCGGCGCCGCAGGCGACGAAGACCGCGGCGGTCCGGCGGGCCTCGCTCATTCGTTCCGCGTCCGCTCGATCAGGATGCCGACCGCCTTCGCGCCGCGAACCGCACCGGG
>ERZ1066122.2777-NODE-2777-length-10978-cov-10.547469_pt1 | contig 10978 bp, 11 predicted proteins | sample MGYA00382769_ERZ1066122 | MGnify/ENA primary metagenome ERZ1066122 (study PRJEB33369, sample SAMEA5778352) | biofilm metagenome | biome: Industrial cooling water; feature: Water cooling tower basin; material: Biofilm | place: United Arab Emirates | collected...
GCATTGATCTGGGTGAGATCGGCAAAGCGCTGTTCGGCGTAAGAGCCGCCGTGGGTCATCCAGTTGCCCGGCTCGCCGCGCGCATTGGCCAGCCGCTGCGCATCCACCCCGCGCACGCCGCTGCCCGGCCCGCCCGAGACCGCAAGCCCCGCCGTGAGCATCGAACCCGCCAGCAGTGCCGCCATCGCCAAACGCTTCATGCCATCCTCCCCAGACTGCCGGAGCAGACTATGGCAGCGGCGGCAAAGCGCAAACCGTTGATTGTCGCAGGCGCGTCAGGCCGGCCCCTCAGCCGGGCAGCGGCAGGCTGATCACCCAGGCGTTGAAGGCCACCACAGCGCCGGCGATCATCATCAGCAGCGCCTTGGTGCGCCCAGGGCCTTGATTGCCGCCCGGCTGGCGCAGCAGCCACAGCCCGCCCAGCAGCAGCGCCAGCGCCGCTGCCAGCGCCAGCCCGGAGAGCGGGTTCATGCCAGCACGCGGGCGATCGCCGCCTGCCATTGCGCCCGGCGCGCGGCGCGGGCGGCGGCATCGATGGCGGGGTGAAAGCTGCGGTCTGCCGCAGCCATGGCGGCCGCCGCGCTGGCGAGATCGGCAAAGAGGCCAGCGCCCACGCCGGCCAGCATGGCGGCGCCCATCGCCGTCGTCTCGATGACGCGCGGCCGTTCCACCACCAGACCCAGACTGTCGGCCAGGTCCTGGCACAGCCAGTTGTTGGCCACCATGCCGCCATCGACGCGCAGACGGGCAGCCGGTACGCCATCGGCGGCGAGCGCATCCACCAGATCGGCCGTCTGCTGGCCCTGGGCTTCCAGCGCCGCGCGCACGATGTGGGCGCGGGTGCTGCCGCCCGACAGCCCGCAAATCAGCCCGCGCGCGTCCGGCTGCCAATAAGGCGCGCCCAGCCCGGCCAGGGCCGGCACGAAGCTCACGCCGCCATTATCAGTCACGCTCTGCGCCAGCGTTTCGGATTCGGCGCTGCTGGCGATGATGCCCAGCCCGTCGCGCAGCCACTGGATGGCAGAGCCAGCCACGAAGATCGCGCCTTCCAGTGCATAGGCCGGGGCGCCGCCCAACCGCCAGGCCACCGTGGCCAGCAGGCGGTTGCGGGAGACGGGCGGCGCGTCGCCAGCATGGGCGAGCAGGAAGCAGCCGGTGCCATAGGTGGCCTTCAGCGCGCCGGGCGTGAGGCATCCCTGCCCGATGGCGGCGGCCTGCTGGTCTCCGGCGGCGCCGGTGATCGGAATGGCGCGCCCGGCCACCTGCGCCGTTGCAAGGGTACCGGCACAATCGACGATGGCGGGCAGCGCAGTGGCCGGCACGCCGAACAGCGCAATCAGATCTTCATCCCATTGGCAGCTGGCCAGATCCATCAGCAGGGTGCGGCTGGCGTTGGTGGCGTCGGTCACGTGTGCCTTGCCGCCCGACAGGTTCCAGATCAGCCAGCTTTCCACCGTGCCCACCGCCAGCCGCCCAGTGCGGGCAGCGTCCGCCACCATCGGCCAGTTGTCCAGCGCCCAGCGGATCTTGGTGGCGGAGAAATAGGGATCGAGCAGCAGGCCGGTCTTGGCCTGAACCTGCGCTTCCAGGCCGGGATCGGTGGCCTTCAGCTCGCCGCAATAGTCGGCCGTGCGCCGATCCTGCCAGACGATCGCATGCGACAGCGGCTCGCCGGTGGTGCGGTCCCAGAAGCAGATGGTCTCGCGCTGGTTGGTGATGCCGATGGCGGTGATGCGCTCCGCGCCCACCGCAGCGGCGACCTCGTCCAGCACAGCGCGGGACAGCGCCCAGATCTCGCCGGCATCATGTTCCACCCAGCCGCTGGCCGGATAATGCTGGGTGATCGGCCGGGCGGCGCTGGCAACGATTTCGCCGGCAGCCGTGAAGGCGATGGCGCGGGTGGAGGTGGTGCCGGCATCCAGCACCAGCAAAAGCTGATCCGTCATGTCGCCTTTCCTAGGCCGGCAAAGCCCGTTAGGGAAGCGGGGGTGAGCGAACAGGTCCTCGATCTTGCCATCATCGGTGCCGGCATCAACGGTGCCGGCATTGCCCGCGATGCCGCCGGTCGCGGCCTGAAGCTGGCGATCATCGATGCCGGCGATCCGGGCGGTGCGACTTCATCGGCCTCCACCAAGCTGATCCACGGCGGCCTGCGCTATCTTGAATATTATGCCTTCGGCCTGGTCAGGAAGGCGCTGGCCGAGCGCGAGGTGCTGCTTGACATCGCGCCGCACATCAGCTGGCCGCAGCCCTTCGTGCTGCCGCATGCGCCGGGCATGCGGCCGGAATGGCTGCTGCGGCTCGGCACCTTCCTCTATGATCATCTGGCCCGGCGCGAGGTGGTGCCAGGCTCCGAGCGCATCGATCTGCGCAGCCAGCGTGCCGGCCGCGCGCTGAAGCCCGATTATCGCACCGCCTTCCGTTACTGGGATGGCTGGGTGGACGATGCCCGGCTGGTGATCGAAAACCTGAAGGACGCCGCCCAGCACGGCGCCCGGGTGCTGCCGCGCACCAGCGTGGCCCGGGCCGAGCGGCGCGATGGCCTGTGGCAGCTCACCCTCGATGATGGCCGCAGCCTCGCCGCCCGCCGCCTGATCAACGCCGCCGGGCCGTGGGCCGAGGATGTGGCACGGCGCGTCATGGGCATGAACGATGCGCCGGCGCTGCGGCTGGTGCAGGGCAGCCATATCGTCACCCGCCGCGTGCACCTGGGCCGCGATGCCTTCATGTTCCAGCAGGCGGATGGTCGCATCATCTTCGTGCTGCCCTATGAGCGGGACTATTCGCTGATCGGCACCACCGAAGGCGATGTGCAGCGACCCCAGGATGCGCAGGTGAGCGATGCCGAGGTGGATTATCTGCTCGCTGCCGCCAACCGCTATCTGGCCCGCCCGTTGACACCCGACGATGTCGTGCACCGCTTCGTGGGGGTGCGCCCGCTGATCCTGGAGGCCGGCAAGGGCGGCGCAGCAAGTGCTCGGGAGACCACCCGCGATTATCGGCTGGTCGAGCATGCCGGCCTCGACGCGATGACCGTGGTGGGCGGCAAGATCACCACCTATCGCGTGCTCGCGGAAGATGTGATGCGCCGCATCCTGCCAAAGTCGAAGCCGTGGACGGCGGCTGCCCCCCTGCCCGGCGGTGCCATCGAGCGCCTGCGCGGCGAACATGGCCAGGCCGCCTTCAAGCGCTGGCTCGATCAGCTGCAGGCGCGCGAGGCGCATTATGATCCGGCCATTATCCGCCGGCTGGCCCACACGATCGGCGCCCCTACCGAAGGCCTGCTCGCCGGTGGGCTGGGCCACAATCTGGGCGGCGTCTTCGAAGCCGAGCTCGATTATTTCCGGTCCCACGAATGGGCGATGACCAGCCAGGACGTGCTGTGGCGGCGCACCAAGCTGGGCCTGCACCTCGATTCGGCAGCGCAGGCCGAAGTGGCGCGCTGGTTCGGCGAGGCAGCGCCCGATGTGCGCGAGATTCCGGCCGGCCATCGCTTTGCGCGCCCGGCCGTTGATTGAACATCCATCGATTGGAGGAGACGCTGAGATGCTGATCGCCATGGCTGCCGCCTCACTGGCCGGCCTGTGGGTGGTGGGTGAAGCCGCCGATTGCAGCAAGGCCGGTGCCAATGCCTGGGTGCTGCTGGCCGATGGCCTCTATGCGGAAACCACCCTGCCGCAGGGGCCGATCACCGCGCTCGGTCGCTGGCGCGACGGCGGGGACCGGCTGATCTACACCCATGCGCACATCCCCTTCGACACGGCGGCGCCGGAACGCGCCATGACCTTCGACAGCCGCACCGATCAGCGCCTGGCGATGACCGCGCCCTCCGGGCGCAAACGCGTGTTCAGCCGCTGCCCCGCCGGCACACTGAAGGCCCCGCCCGGGCAGGAACGCCACTGATCTTCACTTGCCGCGGGCCCGGCGCTGGGGCACCATCCCTACCGTCACCGGCCCGGCAGAGGCCGGCGCGCACGAACAGTGCGCCATGCGGGGGGATGGGCCATGGAAATGGTCGACAACAGCAGGCGCAAACCGGCGGTCACCGCCCGGGTCAGCCGCACGCTGACGTTTGATGATCTGAAGGCGGCACTGGCAGCCGGCTGGTCCGATTATCGCCACCACCCGCAGTTCGGGCTTTTCTTCGCCGGCATCTATGTCGCCGCCGGGCTGGCGCTGGGCTGGGCGCTGTTCAACGAGGGCGCGGTCGCCTGGCTGGTGCCGGCCGCTGCCGGTTTCCCCTTGCTCGCCCCTTTCTGCGCGGTTGGCCTCTACGACGTGAGCCGCCGGCGCGAGGCCGGGCTGCCACTGCCGTGGCGCGGCGTGCTGTCGTCACTCAAGGGCCGCGGCGACGAGCAGATATTGTCGATGGGCGTCATCATCTTCGTGGCCTTCGGCTTCTGGCTGATGATCGCCCATGCCATCTTCGCCATCTTCCTCTCTGACAGCGCTTCTGGCAGCGGCACCGAGAGCCTGGCCTTCCTGATGAGCCGTACCGGCATCGCCATGCTGGCCGTGGGCAGCGCGGTGGGAGCGCTATTGGCGCTGGGTTTCTATGCCGTCACCGTGGTCAGCCTGCCGATGCTCGTTGATCGCGATGTCGATTTCATGACCGCGATCATCACCAGCCTGGCCGCCTTTCGCGCCAACACGCGCGCCCTGCTGACCTGGGCGGTGCTGATCGCCGCTGCGCTGTTCCTCGCCATGCTGCCGGCGTTCCTTGGCCTGCTGGTGGTGCTGCCGGTGCTCGGCCATGCCACCTGGCACCTCTATCGCCGGCTGGTGACGCCTCAGTCCTGAAGCGCACCGACCTCCCTCAGGCAATCGACCATCACAGCGGGATCGATGTTGCCGCCTGACAGCGTTGCGATCACCGTCTTGCCCTGCACATCCACCCGCCCTGCCAGCAGCGCCGCCAGTGTGACGGCGCCGCCCGGCTCCACCACCAGCTTCAGTTCGCGAAATGCAAAGGCGACGGCGCGTGCCACTTGCACCTCGCTCACCGCCACCCCGGCGGCGCCGTGATGCATCAACGTTGCAAAGGTGATCTCGGCCATCACCAGCGTCTGCAGCGCGTCGCAGCGGGTATGGCCCGGATTCTCCACCGGCAGGATGCGCCCGGCGGCGAGACTGCGGCAGACATCGTCATAGCCCTCGGGCTCCACCACCACCAATGGCAGCTGGCTGCCGGCCGCGAAGCCGCCCGACAGGCCGCCGCCGCCGCAGCAGGTGAGCGCCAGGTCCGCCGTCTCGCCCAGCGCCGCCAGCTGTTCGACGGCCTCGAGCCCGGCGGTGCCCTGCCCGGCGATGATCAGCGGATCGGCGAACGGCGGCACGATCAGCGCGCCGCGCGCCTCGGCAATCTCCGCCGCCAGCCGCTCGCGGCTTTCGGTGAGCCGCTCATAGAACACCACTTCGGCGCCATCGGCGCGGGTGCGCTCCACCTTCAGCTTCGGCGCGTCGGACGGCATGATGATCGTGGCCCGCATGCCCAGCAGCCGGGCGGCGCGCGCCACCCCTTGCGCATGATTGCCCGACGAATAGGCCACCACCCCGGCGCTGCGGCCTTCGGGCGGGATCGCCAGCAGCCGGTTCATCGCCCCCCTGAACTTGAAGCTGCCGGTATGCTGCAGATTCTCCGGCTTCAGCCACACGCGCCCGCCGCAGATCGCATCCAGGGCCGGACTGTTGAGCAAGGGGGTGCGAACCGGCCATTCGCCCAGGCGTTCGGCCGCCACCAGGACATCGGCATGCACAACCGGGGAAGTCATTGAAAAACGGCCCTTTCGCAAATTTGTCACATGATATGCAAGCCGTTGAAAGGCCACGCCAAAAGCGGCTTTTTCACTGTAACAATTTTCTTCTTTACATGCGCGGCAGCAAACCATAACAAGCGCGTCCGCTGCCCCATGGGACTTCCACCGCAAGGCAGCTTTGGTGTCAATGCCGGCGATCGGCCGGATGGCCCCCGCAAGGGATCATCCAGTCAAGCGCGCAGCGGCGACATGCTTTGCCCACCCGGAGGTCCCTTGAGTTGTTCAAGCACCATAACGCGCTGGGGGTAGCGTTGTCCCTGCGTCCGACGCAGCCGGTCACCCTCGTCCGCCCGCACGCCGCTCGCCGCGCCGCCCGCTTCTTCATCGAGAAGTTTCCGGGCACGTCGATGTATGCCGTGAAGGCGAACCCCTCGCCTGATCTCATCCGCACCCTGTGGGATGCCGGCGTGACGCATTTCGACGTCGCCTCGATCGCAGAGGTGCGGCTGGTGCGCGATGTCGCCCCCCATGCCACGCTGTGCTTCATGCACCCGATCAAGGCGCCGGAGGCCATATCCGAAGCCTATCATGTGCATGGCGTGCGCGTGTTCAGCCTCGATTCGATCGAGGAGCTGGACAAGATCGTGGCTGCCACCGCACGCGATGGCGTGGCGGCGACCGATCTCACCCTGTGCGTGCGGCTGCGCGTGTCCTCCGCCCATTCCAAGCTCAGCCTTGCGTCCAAGTTCGGCGTGGCGGCCGATGACGCCGCGCCCGTGCTGATGGCGGCCCGCCAGGTGGCGGACGCGCTGGGCATCTGCTTCCATGTCGGCAGCCAGGCGATGAGCGCCCAGGCCTATGGCGATGCCATGGCCCAGGTGCGCGCCGCCATCGTGGCGGCGGGCGTGACGGTTGACATCGTCGATGTCGGCGGCGGCTTCCCGTCGGACTATCCCGGCATGGCCCCGGCGCCGCTGGAAACCTATTTCGAGGTGATCCACCGCGCCTTCGAAGCGCTGCCGATTTCCTATTCGGCCGAGCTGTGGTGCGAGCCGGGCCGGGCGCTGTGTGCGGAATATTCCTCGGTGCTGGTGCGCGTCGAAGCCCGCAAGGATGATGTGCTCTACATCAACGATGGTGCCTATGGTGCCCTGTTCGATGCCGCGCATATCGACTGGCGCTTCCCGGTCCGCCTGGTCCGCGAGGAAACCAGCCGCACCCGCGACATGGACTTCAGCTTCTGGGGCCCGACCTGCGACGACATGGATTTCATGCGCGGGCCCTTCGCGCTGCCGGCCGACATCAAGGCCGGGGACTATGTGGAGATCGGCATGCTGGGCGCCTATGGCCAGGCCATGCGCACCGGGTTCAACGGCTTCACCGCCGGCGAAACCGTGATCGTGGCCGACGAGCCGATGGCCACGCTCTACGCTGTCACCGAAGAGTCGCCGGACAAGGTTATCCAGCTGCGGCAACACTGAGCTTCATGCCCCTGCGGTCGTCCGCAGGGGCAAAATCCCGCTCGGCGCCGGACTCCCCCGGCCGCGGGCGGCGCGTGAGCGCCGGGCCATTTCCTGTTCGGGAGCCTTTTTGAAATGACCACTGACAGCCTCAATCACGTCGTCACCGAGCTGAGCCCGGCCGAGCGCCAGCGCAAGGCCGAGCTGCTGTCGACGCTGGTCGAGCATATCGACATCACCAGCTTCGATGCCCGCCCGATCATCGACGGCATGGCGAAGATGAGCTTCACCAGCCGTGACCTCGCCCGCGCCACTGGCATCTACAACCAGATGCTCGCCGATCCCGATTGCACCATCTTCCTGGTGATCGCCGGCTCCACGTCGGCCGGCGGCTGCATGGATCTCTATGCCGAACTGGTGCGCAGCAACATGGTCGATGGCATCGTTGCCACCGGCGCCTCGATCGTGGACATGGATTTCTTCGAAGGCCTTGGCCACAAGCACTATCAGGCGCTGGAAGTGCCGGATGACGACACGCTGCGCTCGCTGCTGATCGACCGTATCTACGATACCTATATCGACGAAGAGGCGCTGCAGGCCACCGATCACACCATCAACGCCATCGCCAACACGCTGGAGCCGCGCGGCTATTCCAGCCGCGAGTTCATTCGCGAGATGGGCAAGTATCTGGTGCAGCACGGCAAGAAGGAGAACAGCCTCGTCAAGCTCGCCTATGAGCATGACGTGCCGATCTTCTGCCCGGCGTTCGTCGACAGCTCGGCCGGCTTTGGCCTCGTCAAGCACCAGGTGGACCGCGCCAAGGCCGGCCAGCCCTACATGATGCTGGACGCCATCGCCGATTTCCGCGAGCTGACCGAGATCAAGATCAAGGCCGGCACCACCGGCCTCCTGATGATCGGCGGCGGCGTGCCGAAGAACTTCATCCAGGACACCGTGGTGTGCGCCGAAATCCTCGGCCACACGGACGTGGAAGTGCACAAATATGCCGTGCAGATCACCGTGGCCGATGTGCGCGACGGCGCCTGCTCCTCGTCCACGCTGCAGGAAGCGGCGAGCTGGGGCAAGGTCAACACCGGCATCGAGCAGATGGTGTTCGCCGAAGCCGGCAGCGTGATGCCGCTGCTGGCCAGCGACGCCTGGCACCGCGGCTTCTGGAAGACTCGCGCCAAGCGCAAATGGGCCAAGTTGTTCGCCTGAACAAGATCCTCTCCCGCTTGCGGGAGAGGACGGCGAAGCGCAGCGAAGCCAGGTGAGGGAACAGCCTCAGCATTTGACAAAGCCAGCCAAAGCCACGAAACCTCCCCGCCTCCAACGGGGAGGGTTTTTCATGAATCAGGCGATCCTGCAGCCGATGCTGGTGCTGGCCGGCTGGACGATGTTCGTGTGGATCTGGATGTATGCCACGCGGCTGCCCGCCATGAGCCGCGCCGGCATCGATGGCACGAAGATGGTGGGCTCCACCGGCAAGGGGCTGCGCGACCAGCTGGTCGCCGCCGGCGAGGAACGCGCCAGCTGGGTGGCCGACAATTACAATCACCTGATGGAACAGCCGACCATCTTCTATGCCGTGGCACTGGCACTGGCAGTGATGGGCGCGGGCGATGGCCTCGCCTTTCAGCTGGCCTGGGGCTACACGGGTCTGCGCATTGCGCACAGCCTGGTGCAGATCATCTGGAACCGTGTGCTGGTGCGCTTCGCGCTGTTCAGCCTCGCCACCTTCTGCCTGATGGGCCTGGTGCTGATCGCGCTCGCAGCCAGCTGATCAGCAACGCTCGTATTTCCAGTGCAGCCGCTTGTTCTCGGCGGCCTGCGCCACTGTTGTCTCGATGCGGCGCGCACGGGTGGCCGGCTGCTTCGCGCTGGTCACCCATTCCAGATATTCGCGGCGGGCACCCGGCGGAAAGGCCGCGAACGCCGCCTCGGCTGCCGGGTTGGCGGACAATGCCGCAGCCAGGTCATCGGGCATGGCGATGTCTGCCCTGGCTGGCTTTGGAGCGGCGGCACGGGCTGGCTTGCCCTGCATGGCCAGCGCTGCCGCGGCTGCGAGACGCGCGCCCAGATCGGCTGGCAGATCGCCAACGCTGGCGATCTTGCCCAGATTGCCCATGCCGTCCTTGCCGGCCATCGGGCTGCCGTCAAAAATTCCCACGCCAGCGTGCGCCTTGAACGCCGCCATCATCGCCACATCGCGACCGTTCAGGGTGAAGAAGGGCATGCCCCATTTCAGCGTTTCGGCAACATCGGGGATGGCAGTGTGCACGGCAGCGCGGACATGGCGCAGGATCGGCTGCGCAAACGCCTGGGCACCATCGATATAGGCGGTGATCCGGTCATCCATCACCATGGCAGTCTACGCCCGTTCAAAGCGCGCCACCAGTTCGACATGGCTGGACCAGCGGAACTGCGCCACCGGCCACAACGTGGTGAGCCGATAGCCGGCCTCAGCCAGAATTTTCGCATCTCGCCCGAAACTGTTGGGATTGCACGATACTGCAACCACAACGGGCACATCAGACGCCGCCAGCGCGCGGGCCTGTGCCTCGGCCCCGGCGCGCGGCGGATCGAACACAACGGCATCGAGCCCGGCCAGTTCCTTCCCCGCCAATGGCCGGCGGAACAGATCGCGGTGCTGCACCTCCACCTTGCGGCCAGCGCGCCGCGCCGCGACTGCCAGTGCAGTGACCGCTGGCCCGGCGGCATCGACGGCGAGCACGCGGGCGCGCTGTGACAAGGGCAGCGCGAAGGTGCCCAGCCCGCAGAACAGGTCAGCGACCGTCGTCGCGTCATCCACCGCCTCCAGCACGGCGGCCACCAGCGCTGCCTCGCCCTCGCGCGTGGCCTGCAGGAACGGCGCCACCGGCAGCGTCACCGCCACGCCGCCCATCGCCAGCACCGGCGCGCGGGCTTCCACCAGCGTGTCGATGCCGCCCGGCCCCTCGACCGACAGCCGCGCCAGATCATGGGCGCGGGCAAAATCGGTCAGCGCCTCGATCGCCGCCAGCCCTTCGGCGCTGACATTGGCCAGCAACAGGTCCACGCCCGTATCGCTCAGGGTCATCGCCACGCCGGCCCCCTGCCCGTCACGCAGCCGCGTCTTCAAGAGGCCCTTCAGCGGCGCCACCAGCGCCATCAGTTCCGGCCTCAGCAGCGGACAATCCGCGATATCCACCAGCGCGTGCGTGCCCTCGCTGTGGAACCCAAGGCTGAGCTTTCCCTGCCGTTTCAGCGCCTTCAGGCTGGCCCGGCGGCGGCTGCGCGGCGGCGACAGCGCGATGCGGCGCACATCATCCGGCAGGCCGGCAGGCAGCACACGCGCCAGCCGATCCCGCACGAAATCACCATAGGCCGCTTCATCGACATGCTGCATCTGGCAGCCGCCACAGGCCGGATAATGGGCGCACGGTGCCCTCACATGATGCGTGCCGGGAATGATGCGCGGCGGATCGGCACTGAAGTCCACCTGGTCTCCTGGTGCGGTGAGCGCCACGAAGCGGCCATCGGCGGTGACGCCATCGCCGCGCGCCGCCAGCCGGACGATCTCGTCAAACCCGCTCACAGGCTGGCCAGCACGGCGGGAATCAGCCCCACCAGGTCATCGGCAATGCCGCCGGGGCCCAGCCGCCGCCCGGCCTCGCCGTGCAGCCAGGCCGCCGCCTGCGCCGCCTCGAATGGCGGAAGACCCTGGGCCAGCAAGCTAGCGATCATCCCGGCCAGCACATCGCCGCTGCCGGCGGTGGCCAG
>ERZ1066122.2778-NODE-2778-length-10978-cov-8.347707_pt1 | contig 10978 bp, 12 predicted proteins | sample MGYA00382769_ERZ1066122 | MGnify/ENA primary metagenome ERZ1066122 (study PRJEB33369, sample SAMEA5778352) | biofilm metagenome | biome: Industrial cooling water; feature: Water cooling tower basin; material: Biofilm | place: United Arab Emirates | collected...
TCGCCGCGACCGCGCCGATGAAGCGCTGCCCAAGCCCGGCGATCAGCGCGGCAAGCAGCGGCGCGAAGACGATGATTTCGATGGAGCTCATTCGCTCGCCACCCCTAACCCAACAATCTCGTCACCCCCGCGAAAGCCGGGGCCCATCCCCTGAAACATCCACATACACAGCAAGTCCGGTAAGAACCTGACGCATCGGGGATGGATCCCCGCCTTCGCGGGGATGACGAAGGTTGATACTGGAGATATATTGCTCACAATCACCCCTTCATCCGGTTGACATCGTCAACGGCAATCGTGCCGCGACCGCGGAAATAAATGACGAGAATGGCAAGCCCGATCGCGGCCTCTCCCGCGGCGACGGTCAGCACGAACATCGCAAAAATTTGCCCCGTCAGGTCACCAAGAAAGGCGCTGAAGGCGACGAGATTGATATTCACCGACAGCAGGATCAGTTCGATCGCCATCAGGATGATGATCACATTTTTGCGGTTCAGGAAAATACCAAGCACGCCCATGACGAACAGGATCGAGCTGACGACGAGATAATGTTCGATGCCGATCATGCTAATCCTCCCCGGAACGGGGAGGGGGACCGCGAAGCGGTGGAGGGGTCGGCTGGGGACGTGCGCAACATCTCGACGATGCGCCGCGCTGAGAGCGGCCCCTCCGTCAGCGCTGCGCGCTGCCACCTCCCCGTCCCGGGGAGGATTTTCAAATAGGACATCACAACTCCACCCCCTGCCCAACAGGCTGGTTCACATTGCGCACGGCCTCTTCGGGGCGGCGCATATTCTGTTGCGCGATATTCTGTCCGCGCGTGCCCTTGCGCTCGCGATGGGTCAGCACGATAGCGCCGACCATTGCGACGAGCAGGATCAGCCCTGCCGTCTCAAACAGGAAAACATATTTGCTGTACAGCAGCGCACCCATCGCCACGATGTTGGGCATATCGGCCGCCACAGCGGCAGACCCGTCGGCAACGCCAAGCTGCACGGCGCCTGCGCGATAGGCGCCGATCCCCATGATAATCTCGACCGCTAGGATCAGCGCGATCAGCAGTCCGAATGGCAGGTTCTGCGCAAAGCCTGCGCGCAGTTCGGCAAAGTCGATATCGAGCATCATCACGACGAACAGGAACAGCACCGCGACCGCGCCGACATAAACAATGACCAGCAGCATCGCGATGAACTCCGCGCCCACCAGCACCATCAGCCCCGCTGCGTTGAAGAAAGCGACGATCAGCCACAGCACTGAATGCACCGGATTGCGCGCGAAAATCACCATTGCGGCAGACGCCAGCAGGATTGAAGCGAACAGATAGAAGGAAATGACCTGGATCATGCCACGACCTTCGCCCGAAGGGCAGAATATGTCTCGCGCAGAAACGCAAAGGCGCAGGGAGGTAAGTCTGCGGCGCAGCTGCCATTCCGAAAACTCTGCGAAATCTGCGGTCTCTGCGTGAAATAAAATGGTTCACGCAGAGTTCGCAGATTACGCAGAGAAATATTCCGCGCCTTCGCGCCTCCGCGTGAACAAATTTTCGAAAAGCCCGAGGGAATCATGCTGCGCAGCCCCCTAGCGATAGGCCGCATCGGCGGCAAGGTTTGCGGCAAGGGCGCGCTCCCATTTGTCGCCATTGTCGAGAAGCTTTGCCTTGTCATACAGCAATTCCTCACGCGTTTCGGTGGCATATTCGAAGTTCGGCCCCTCGACGATGGCATCCACGGGGCAGGCTTCCTGGCAGAAACCGCAATAGATGCACTTGGTCATGTCGATGTCGTAGCGCGTGGTACGGCGGCTGCCATCCTCGCGCGGCTCGGACTCGATGGTGATCGCCTGCGCCGGACACACCGCCTCGCACAGCTTGCACGCGATGCAGCGTTCCTCACCATTGGCATAGCGGCGCAGCGCATGCTCACCGCGAAAGCGCGGGGACAGCGGGTTCTTCTCGAACGGATAGTTGACCGTTGCCTTGGGCTTGAAGAAATATTGCAACGTCAGCCAATGCGCCTTGATAAATTCCCACAACGTGAAGGATTTAATGAGATGGGCGATGGTGGTCATCAGGCTGCGCCCTTTTTCTTTTCATTCGAAATAGAGCAATCGTCAGATTTGAGCTTCGCCCCGTTTGCTTGTTTCATTTCGACCCACATCCAATCATTTTCGGAAGGAATATCGCTAAATGACACATAGGCGATTTGCTCTCCTTCGGGCTGATTCCAAGTCAGCGCAAACGAGCCGCCTTCGCTAATACCCCATTCTGATTTGGTCGCACTCTTGAGCGTCGAATGATTGAATTTTGCCCGCCATGTCGGTTCAACCAACGCCACTTTTTGCGCCTTGGTCTCTTCCAACACAAGCTCGTCAGTTACTTTCCCGTCGGTGGCAAATTTACATGTAATCAATTGACTCACGGGCAAATCTACCGAAGCACTTACCATGCTGGTTGGAGTTTTGTCCGACCAATACCCCGTCCACATCAAATAGCCACTCACCAAGCACACCCAGAAGAGCGAGATCGGCAGGAACACTTTCCACCCCAACCGCATCAGCTGGTCATAGCGGTAGCGCGGCACGGTCGCTTTCACCCAGGCGAAGATGAAGAACATGATCAAAATCTTGACGAACAGCCAGATGATCCCCGGCACGGCATAGAGCGGTGCCCAATCGACCGGGGGCAAATATCCGCCCCAGAACAGGATCGCGTTCAGCGTGCACATCAGCAGCACATTGGCATATTCGCCGAGCCAGTAGAGCGCGAAGCTCATCGACGAATATTCGGTCTGGTAACCTGCGACCAGCTCGCTCTCCGCCTCGGTCAAGTCGAACGGCGCGCGCGCGGTTTCCGCCATCGCGCTGATCAGGAACATAATTGCGATGGGGAAGAGCAGCGGATTGAGCGCAAAGGCGTTTATGCCCAGCACATGGTCCCGCTGCGCCTCGACGATACCGCTGACGTTGAATGTCCCGGCCCAAAGCACGACGCAGATCAGGATGAAGCCGATCGAGACTTCATAGGAAATCATCTGCGCCGCCGCGCGCATCGCGGAGAAGAAGGGATATTTTGAGTTTGACGCCCAACCGGCAATCACCACGCCGTAAACACCAAGGCTGCTGATCGCGAGGATGTAGAGCAGCCCGACATTGATGTCGGACAGCACCACGCCAACGTCGAACGGAATCACCGCCCAGGCCATCAGCGCGACGGTGAAGGTGATGATCGGCGCGATCAGGAACAAGCCCCGGTTCGCGGCGCTGGGGATGATGGTTTCCTGCAGGAAGACCTTCAACGCATCGGCAAAGCTTTGCAGCACGCCGAACGGGCCAACGACATTGGGTCCGCGCCGTAGCGCGAATGCCGCCCACAGCTTGCGCTCGACATAGATTATGATCGCAACGGCGAGCATTACGGGGAGAGCAATGAGCAGAATGCCCGCGATGGTGGCGGTAAACCATGCGCCCTCATAGGACATGCCGAGGGATTGGAAGAAAGCGGTCATGCAATAACCCCGGCACTAAAAGGTTCACGCGGAGGCGCGGAGACGCGGAGTCCCGAAACTGCGGCGAAGCCGCCATCATTCAAACTCTGCGCACTCAGCGGCCTCTGCGAGAAATAAATTGGTTCACGCAGAGTTCGCAGAGAACGCAGAATTTTTTCGCTCCGCGTCTCCGCGTCTCCGCGTGAACAAAAAACGGTGCTCCGAGCGATCATTCTGCCGCCTCCAGCCATTCCTCGCCATGCACCAATTCGCTTGAGCAGCGCTGCATCGTTGGCGAAGCGCGGCAGATGGCGTTGGTGAGGTAGAAATCCTTGATCGGATAATTTTCGATTCTACCCGATACAGCCGCAGACAGTTTCGGCTCCACCCAGCCAAAATCGACCAGCCCTTCGACGCCCAGCGCAGGCACTGCCTTTGCCATCTCCGCACGCAGCTCATCAAGCGTATCGAAGGGTAAGGTCTTGCCCAGCACCTGCGATAAAGCGCGGAAAATCGCCCAATCCTCGCGCGCGTCGCCCGGCGGGAATACCGCGCGCTCGCCGCGCTGAACCCGACCTTCCAGATTCACAAAAGTGCCTGATTTCTCGCTATAGGCGGCGCCCGGCAGGATTACATCGGCATGATGCGCACCGACATCGCCATGGTGGCCGACATAGACTTTGAAGCTATTGGCAAACAGCGAGTAATCGACCTCATCCGCGCCAAGGAAGAACGCCATTTTAGGCGCCTTGGCCGCCAGCGCCTTGATGCCGCCATCATGCGCAAAGCCGAGCATCAGTCCACCCATGCGCGCAGCAGCGAAATGCAGGACGTTAAAGCCGTTCCAGCCTTCACGCACCAGCTTGAATTTCTTCGCTAAAGCCAAAGCCGCGCCATGCACGCCCTCGTAGCGCAATGCGCCACCGCCGACGATGATTGCAGGTCGCTCGGCGGATTTCAGCGCATCGGCCAGCGCCTTGGGTGCCTTTGCCAGCGCGCCCAGATCGTCGCCGAGCCATTCGACCTTATAAGTGAGGTCGGTAACCGGCCCGATCGCAAATACCCGCGCACCGCGCCTGCGCACCGCCTTTTGGATGCGCGTATTTACCAAGGGCGCCTCGCGTCGCACATCGCTACCGACGAGCAGGATGACGTCGGCATTTTCGATGCCAGTGATGGTGGTGTTGAAATTGACAGCGCTTATCGAGCTTGTGTCATAGGCAAGGCCGGTCTGACGCCCTTCGAGCATCGCCGCGCCTGCAAGTTCACGCGCGGCGAACATTGTTTCGCAATCGACCAAGTCGCCCGCAATCACTGCGGCCTCGCCGGTCCATTGCGCCAGAATTGCATCGAACGCCTCTGACCAACTCGCCGCAACCAGCTTGCTGCCGACGCGCACATAGGGTTTGTCGAGACGCCGCTCGGTCAGGCCGTCGACGGCATGGCGCGTCTTGTCCGACGCCCATTCCTCGTTCACATCCTCATTGATGCGCGGCAACGCGCGCAGCACTGCCCTGCCCCGGCTGTCGAGGCGGATATTTGTGCCGACCGCGTCCATGACGTCGATTGCTGGTGTCTTCTTAAGCTCCCATGGCCGCGCTTCAAACGCATATGGTTTGCTAGTCAGCGCACCGACCGGGCACAGATCGACGACATTGCCCGAAAGCTCGGATGTGACCGCGCGTTCCAGATAGCTGGTGATCTGCATATTCTCACCGCGACCGATTGCGCCAATTTCCTCAATGCCTGCGACTTCCTCAGCGAAGCGGACGCAACGCGTGCACTGGATGCAGCGGGTCATCGCGGTTTTGACGATAGGGCCCATATATTTTTCGGTGACCGCGCGCTTATTCTCGTCGTAACGCGACGCGCCGCGACCGTAGAACATCGCCTGATCCTGCAAATCGCACTCGCCGCCCTGGTCGCAAATCGGGCAATCGAGCGGGTGGTTAATGAGCAGGAACTCCATCACCCCTTCGCGCGCCTTCTTCACCATCTCGCTGTCGGTGCGGATGGTCTGGCCTTCGGTAGCCGGGAGCGCGCAGCTTGCCTGCGGCTTAGGCGGTCCGGGGGCCACCTCGACCAGGCACATGCGGCAATTGCCCGCGATGCTGAGCCGTTCATGATAACAAAAGCGCGGAATTTCCTTCCCCGCAAGCTCGCACGCCTGCAGGACCGTTGCGCCTGCCGGTACTTCGATTTCCTGACCGTCTACGGTGACTTTAGGCACCTGGCACCTCGCTCAATCGATACAAGGAATCGGCGATGTGATTGCGCACATCGCGCACATCGACGGTGTATTTCGCACCCTCCGGCATGCAGCCGGTCAGCGCCGTGCCCATGGCAAACATGGCGGCCTTTTCTTCGGGCGAGCTTATTTTGGTCGACAGCAGCTTCCTTGCCCCAGCAGGATCGGCCGAGGCTATGCAGCCAGAATAGCTAGCAACAAAAACGCGTCCCTTTGCGATCGGAACGCGGATGGGGGCGGTGGCCGCAAGAGTGCCAATGCGCGCCATTTTTGCAGGATCGGCGTGGATCGCCATTTCGGCCAATGCCCCGCGAAACTCCCCGCTGCGTCCTGAGATGAACGCCCGGTCGGTGCAGGCAGGCAGGTTTGCGACGGATTTCAGCGCGGCCCGCTCTTCTGCTGTGCCGATGGCGGTGCCGAATACTTTGCGGGCCTGCTCCGGATATTTTTGCAGGATGCAGGCAGCATAATCATGGATGACCTGCTGCTGCGGAAGCATACCGCTTTCAGCGCCCGATACCGCTTTGGTCGCCCCGAAACGATCATCCTTCAGCTCATCGAGGCGGCTGACCTTTTCCTGACGCTCGCGATATTCGTCCCAGCGGCCCATATTGGACGGCTTGGTAGCATCCGTCGGCTGCGACTGGGGCGCGTCCTGCGCCGCAAGCGTTGCGGGTGCTGCAACGAGCAACACGCTGATGAATGCTTTTTTCATTCCGCTGCCTCCAACATCTCACTGCGATTAGCCGCAATCCGCCGCTCCATCTCAGGCCGGAAATGGCGGATCAATCCCTGGATCGGCCACGCGGCTGCATCGCCCAGCGCGCAGATGGTGTGGCCTTCGACCTGCTTGGTGACTTCGAACAATGTGTCGATTTCGGATATGTCGGCATTGCCTTCGCGCATCCGCTCCATCACGCGCCACATCCAGCCTGTGCCTTCGCGGCACGGGGTGCACTGGCCGCATGATTCATGCTTGTAGAAATAGGACAGGCGGGCAATGGCGCGGACGATGTCGGTGGATTTGTCCATCACGATGATCGCGGCAGTGCCAAGGCCAGAGCCCAGTTCCTTCAGCCCGTCAAAATCCATCGGCGCGTCCATGATTTGCGCCGCGGGGACAAGCGGCACCGATGAACCGCCCGGGATGACCGCGAGCAGATTGTCCCAGCCGCCGTGGATGCCGCCGCAATGTTTTTCAATGAGTTCGCGGAAGGAAATGCTCATTTCCTCCTCCACCACGCACGGCTTGTCGACATGGCCGGAAATCTGGAACAGCTTGGTGCCGTGGTTATTCTCGCGGCCAAAGCCTTTGAACCAGGGCGCGCCGCGCCGCAGGATCGTCGGCACCACCGCGATGCTCTCGACATTGTTGACCGTGGTCGGGCAGCCATAAAGGCCCGCGCCTGCCGGAAAGGGCGGTTTCAGGCGCGGCTGGCCCTTTTTGCCCTCCAGGCTTTCGATCATCGCGGTTTCTTCGCCGCAAATATAGGCGCCCGCGCCCCGGTGGACGAAAATGTCGAAATCATAGCCCGATTTTGCCGCATTCTTGCCAAGCAGGCCAGCGGCATAGGCCTCCGCCACCGCCTTTTCGAGCACCTTTGCCTCGAAAATATACTCGCCGCGAATGTAGATATAGGCCGCGCGCGCGCGCATTGCGAAACCTGCGATCAGCGCCCCTTCGATCAGCTTGTGCGGATCGTGGCGGATGATTTCGCGGTCCTTGCAAGAGCCGGGTTCGGATTCGTCGGCGTTGATGACCAGGAAGTTGGGCCGTTCGGGTGTCGGCGTCTTGGGCATGAAGCTCCACTTCATCCCCGTCGGAAAGCCCGCCCCGCCGCGCCCGCGCAGGCCCGATGCCTTGATCTCGTCGATGATCGCATCCTGCCCGACCTGCATCAGCGCAGCCGTCTTGTCCCAATCGCCCCGCTTTTGCGCGGCTTTCAGGCCGAATTCCTGGAAGCCGTAGACGTTGGTGAAGATGCGGTCTTTGTCCTGCAGGCTCATGCAACGGCTCCCGCCCGAAGGGCAGATTGATTATCGCGCAGAGACGCAGAGACGCAGAGAGGTTTATCATGCGACGCGGTCGCTATCCCAATAAACTCTGCGAACTTTGCGGTCTCTGCGTGAATTAATTTTGGTTCACGCAGAGTTCGCAGATTCCGCAAAGGAATAGAATTGCGCTTCGCGCGGGGGATGCCCCTCTGCGTCTCTGCGTCTCTGCGCAAAACAAAATTAGGCGGCACGCAGGCCATCACCAATCCCCCCGATAATCGTGGTTGGCCTTGACCATTTCCGGCAGCGTGGTCGGCCCGCCCTCGGGACAGCTCACCTGCCGGTCGATCTGCGGGCCAATCTTTACCGGCTGATCATTGGCCAGCGCCTCGAGCAAGGCGCTCATGCTGTCATAGGTCAGGTCTTCGAAATTATCATCGTTGATCTGCACCATCGGCGCATTGGCGCACGCGCCGAGGCATTCGACTTCGCTCAAGGTGAACAACCCGTCAGGCGTCGTCCCGCCCTTTACCAGCCCCCGGTTCTTGCACGCGGCCATAACATCATCCGACCCGCGCAGCATGCACGGCGTCGTGCCGCAAACTTGGACATGATAGCGGCCGACAGGCGCGAGATTGTACATGGTGTAGAAGGTCGCAACCTCATAGGCGCGCATATAGGGCATGCCGAGATAGGCCGCGACATATTCGATCACCGGCACCGGCAGCCAACCCTGCGTCTTCGTCTCCGCCCCGACCTGCCGCTGGGCAAGATCGAGCAGCGCCATGACGGCCGATTGCTGACGGCCCGCAGGGTAGCGGCCGACATAAAGATCGGCGAGCTTCTTGGTCGCAGCGTCAAAGGCAAAGCTGCCCCAGCGCGCGCGGACTTCGGCTTCATCGGGGATGGTGGGCGCGTCAGCCATGCTGTTCAACTTTTTGCACGAAGTTTATCCAAACGAAGTACGAGCCCGCAATGGCACCTACCAGCATTGCCGCCTTATCAGCCGCATTCATGCTCGCTGAGCCAATACCGGCCACAAAAATCCCCAAAGAGAATGAAAATCCGGCAATCTTCGCATTGTTTTCGGGAAGCAAAAAACGGGCTATCCAAGCGAAGATCAATGGATTGAAAACTGCAACGAGAGCGCTGATGACAAAGGCAAAGATGAGGGACGCAATCACCGATCACACTCCCCAAACACAATGTCGAGCGCGCCCAAGATCGCGGTGGTATCCGCCAGCATGTGCCCGCGTGACATGAAATCCATCGCCTGCAAATGGCTGAACGCCGTCGGCCTGATCTTGCAGCGATAGGGTTTGTTGGTGCCGTCCGAAATCAGGTAAACACCGAACTCGCCCTTGGGGCTTTCGGTCGCCACATAAACCGAACCCTCAGGCACATGGAAGCCTTCGGTGTAGAGTTTGAAATGGTGGATCAGCGCTTCCATCGACTGCTTCATCTCGGCGCGCCTGGGTGGCACGATCTTGCGGTCGTCGCTGCACACCGGGCCGTCGGGCATTTGCGCGAGGCATTGCTTCATGATGCGGATCGACTGGCGCACTTCCTCGACGCGGACCATGAAACGGTCATAGCAATCGCCGCGCGTGCCGACGGGGACGTCAAATTCCATGCGGTCATAAACGTCATAAGGCTGCGATTTGCGCAGATCCCACGGGATTCCCGCCGCGCGGATCATCGGGCCGGAAAAGCCCCATTTGATCGCATCTTCGCGACTGACAATTGCAATATCGACATTGCGCTGCTTGAAGATGCGGTTGTCGGTGACGAGCGCAAGCGCATCCTCAAACAGGCGCGGCAGGCGGTCGTCGAGCCAGTCGCCGATATCGGTCAGCAGCTTCAGCGGCACATCCTGATGCACCCCGCCGGGGCGGAACCAGGCTGCGTGCATCCGCGCGCCCGATGCCCGCTCGTAAAAGCCCATAATGTCTTCACGTGCTTCATAGAGCCAAAGCCCCGGCGTCATCGCGCCGACATCGAGAATATGGTGCGCGATATTAAGCGTGTGGTTCTTGATCCGCGTCATCTCCGCGAACAAGACGCGAAGATATTGCGCACGCAGCGGCACTTCGAGGCCAAGCAGCTTTTCGACCGCCAGCACGTAGCTATGCTCCATGCACATGGGCGAAGCATAGTCGAGCCGGTCGAAATAGGGCAAAGCCTGCAAATAGGTCTTATGCTCGATCAGCTTTTCAGTGCCGCGGTGGAGCAGGCCGATATGCGGGTCGAGCCGCTCGACGATTTCGCCGTCCAGTTCCATGACCAGACGCAACACGCCGTGCGCCGCCGGATGCTGCGGGCCGAAGTTGATGGTGTAATTCTGGATGACTTCGTCGCCCGTGGTGGGGGCGAGGTTCGATTGCATGGTCATGCGGCACCGCCTGCCCGAAGGGCGATAAAATGTTCGCGCGAAGACGCGGAGACGCGGAGAGTCAGAAGTTCAAAAACTCTGCGATCTTTGCGGCCTCTGCGTGAAAAATTTTTGGGTTCACGCAAAGTTCGCAGAGTCCGCAGAGTGCCAATGCACCCCCTCCGCGTCTTCGCGCCTCCGCGTGAACAAATTGAAAAAGCTTCGCCCATTACGATTTCACCACCTTCGGCTTGCGCACGGTCCGCTTTTTGGCAGCCTCGTTCGCTGCTTTGCCGGCACCGGTGTCGGATGGCTTTTCGGTCACCTTGGGCTCGACCACCTTGGGGGGCAATCCGCGCGGGGGTTCGCCGGACTTGATCACCTTTTCATCGCCGGGCAGCACATAGTCCGCGCCCTCCCATGGCGAGAGAAAGTCGAATGTCCGGAAATCCTGCGGCAGCTTCACAGGCTCATATTTGACCCGCTTGTCTTCTTCCGAATAGCGCAGCTCGGTATAGCCCGTCAGCGGGAAATCCTTGCGCTGCGGATGACCGGAAAAGCCATAGTCGGTGAGGATGCGGCGCAGGTCGGGATTGCCCGCAAACACCACGCCATACATGTCGAAAATCTCGCGCTCCAGCCAGCCCGCGACCGGCCAGATGCCTGTCACCGACGGCACCGGCACATCCTCATGCGCGCCGACATGGACGCGGATGCGGTGGTTTTTGGTAAGGCTCAAGAGGCAATAAACGACCTCGAAACGCGGGTCGCGATCGAGCCAGTCGACCCCGGCCATTTCCATCAACTGCTGATACTCGCACGCGTCGCGCAGTGCGGTCAGCGCCTCGACGATGCGGTCGGTGCGGACATACAGCGCAATCT
>ERZ1066122.2779-NODE-2779-length-10975-cov-8.542766_pt1 | contig 10975 bp, 11 predicted proteins | sample MGYA00382769_ERZ1066122 | MGnify/ENA primary metagenome ERZ1066122 (study PRJEB33369, sample SAMEA5778352) | biofilm metagenome | biome: Industrial cooling water; feature: Water cooling tower basin; material: Biofilm | place: United Arab Emirates | collected...
GCGAACGCCATCGCCGTATGATTAAGAGAAACTGATTTCGGCCGCAACGGGGTCGATTCCCGAACGGCGGGAATTCTCTAGAAACAAGGCAAAGCCGCCATCAGGATCGCGGCAGTCGGAGCTCCATAGACGCCAACCGCCCGCATCCGGTCGGCCTTGTGCGGCACGGCCTTGAAGATCTCGATCAGTTTGGTGGTAATTACCGGGACACGCTCGGCGAACCTGAGTGCGATCTCGTTCCGCGCGATGAGGGTCGCCCGTTGCTCAGCCTCGGCGGCCCCGCAGGCATCATCGCTGCGCCGCTCCCCATCAGGGCGGCGATTTTGGCAATCTCCCGGTTGAGCGCTTCGACAGTCCGGTCGAGACGCCCGGCCGTTGTCCCTGCCTCGTCCTTATCCGCCCCACTCAGGGCGAAGTCGGCAGAGTCGGCGGCGGCCTGTTCGCGGGCAACCTCAAGGCGTTATCGCTCGGCTTTCAGGTCGAGAATGAGCGTCTCGTTATCCGAGATCCGGGCGCGCGGGCTCTTTGCGGCAGCGAGCCGCTCTTGTAGATTCCAAGCCATGTTCGGTCACCCCTTAGGAACAGCGTGTGTGGCGCAAGGCCTCCGGTCGCGCGGCCGGGCGCGGCGTCATGGGTCGAGGTAGGGGATGCGCTGGCAGTCCCGCTGATTGCCTTGGTCGAGCCCTAATTCATGTCGACGAGCTTGGAGCCGTCCACCTGATAAAGGTTCCTGGCAAGGGTGCGGCTGAAAGTGGCTCGGCGGATGATGCTTTGGACGTCGATGATATATACGGTGGCGCCGCGCCCCGGGGTGAGGTCGCGGAACAGCAAGTCGAACGGAAGGGCTTCGCCATCATCGATGACGCCATGCGGATTGCGGGGGGGCGATAGGCCGGCTCTTGAAGGGGCCGGAAATCTCGGTGGATGACGGCCATTCTGCTTTCTCCTAGGTCTCGGGCAATGCGGGAGGCGGCGCTATCAGCGGAACGCTGACAGGTGAGAGGATGGCAGTGGGGCCGGCGGCAATTCCCGCCTTGAAAGGGGGCGGCCGTTCGGGTCGCCTGAGCAACCGCCCCCTCGGCCGCATCCTTCATGAACGCGTCCTAAGGTTCTGATATGGGATACCCACTCAGGCTCAAGCGTGGAGTATCCGTGTGGACGATTTTGACGCACTTCGCCGCGAGTTCGACCGTGTCAGCCACTTCCCGGGCTTCGACAGCAGCCAGCGCATCTGGTGGATCTACCTGCGCGAGGCCGTCGAGAAGGTGCTCGAGCGGCATGATCTGCCTGAGCTCCAGGCGGCCTATAATCGGGTGAAGGACTTTCCCGAGAGCAAGCGCGACGAAGCGGCTCAATGGGTCGAGCTTCGGGACGCGGTGGAGCGGGTGATGGGGCGAGAAGAGCGAGGGTTTTCCGCCGATCGCGCACACAGGTCGGGGAGCGCGCAATCGGCGGAGGACCAGATCCGCAGACAATCGTGATCCAAACGCTTGACTGCGGAGGCCTGAATAGTCTGCCGGCGTTGAGATGATCAGAAGCGGAGTATCCGCAAAACTACCTTCACGGCTCGGCCATCAAGGACAGATTGCGCCCGATCTTGCGCAGGCGGCGAGCGTATCGCCAGAATGACAATTCATGCTGTCAAGGTTGCGCGACTCCCAAAGCTAACTTAGGTATGGATTGCCCCTCTGTCCCAACCATGCAGGGGCCGGGGCGGTGGACTACGACCCGGTTGGCCGCCGCCCCGCACCATCGGCTAGCGCACCGAGAAGTCGAAGATCCGCGCTGTCATGGCGCCATTCGTCCCGCCTGCACCGAGCGAGAAGATGAAGCCGTATTCACCCGGCGGAAGGGGGGCGGCGGGCGTGACCTCATAGACGCCTACGCGCACTTCCTTGCTGGTGAACGGGATCCGGTCCTTGTCCATCACTCCGCTCTTTGCGCCTGCGATGTTCATGCTGCCGACACGCGCCTCACGCCGCCCCTGCTTCTTGACCAACTCGACCAACGTGAACTCGGCTGGCGAGTTGACAAACGTGTTTGCCCCGCTCGCCCAAGTGTTGCCGTCCTGCCCCTTCGAGACGTCATCGAAGAAGAAGTAGAACTTGGGCGTCCCGTTGGTGGCGATCGGGGCGGTCTCATTCTGGATAGCGACCTTGACGCTAGCCGAGGCGATACCTCCGGTGAGCGCATAGCCAAAGATCCCGCCGGTCTTTGCTTGGTTGGTGACCGTGAACTGCATGCGCTCCATCTTGGCGCTCGCACCTGTCCCTTTGAGCAGATACACGCCCGCGGGGTGCGCGACCATCGGGTCCGGGGAGTCGAGCGAGAGGACAGGCTTCTGGTTTTCCTTTGTTTTGACCAGCGCGGCGATGACGGCTGAGCTAAGGCCTTTCTGGCGCAGCTCGATCATCTGATCGGTGCCGAGGTCGAAGATGGTCTCCTCGCTTTCGATCTTGGCGACGATGGCCTCGTCGCCGATGCCGAGCGTGTGGAGCTGCATCACATCGTCCAAGGTTAGGCCCTCGGCGTGTGCGGGCATGGCGAGGCAGAGGCTGGCTGCAGCCGCCGCGAGCGTAAATTTCCTGATCATTGCGTCCCTCCTGTTGAGGTCACTGACATTGTTGGTTCTTGCCGCGAAGTCAACCTTCTGATTTAGCATCACAAAAAGGGCGCTGATAGGAGTGAGGCCCGCCTGATCGCCGCCTTCGAACGCGCCGGCGCCTCGCGCGCGGCGCTCTATCCGAGCCTCTCGTTGGGTGCAGGCGCAGGGTTATTAGCCGCGCCGGGGGCGCTCGACGAAGCCGGGGCGTTCCGCTTCTCTATCGGCCCATCGATCAACTGGGGGATCTTCAACCTCGGACAGGTCCGCGCGCGCATCCGGGCGTCCGACGCAGCGAGCGAGGCAGATGCCGCGCAGTGGCAGGGCAGCCTCCTCGCCGCGGCCGAGCGGGCCACCGCTGCGGTCCGCGCCCGCGCCCGCGCCGGCGCGGCAAGCGCGTTCGAACTGGCCGAAGCCGACGCAAAGTCGGTCGTTCCCGTGTGGTTCTTAAAGCGTCAGCTTACGCCGACAGCGGTCATTCCGAGGTCATTGAGCCCTTCGGCCGAGGTCGCGGACATAGCGGTCACTCAGGTCGCAATTCGCGAGCTTCGAAAGTTGCCCGCCGTTCAGCCGAAGGCGCAATAGCCGCCCGTTCAGCCGGCGGTTAGCGATGGGAGCGGCATGTCCGTCGCATCGGTCAGCATGAACGCTATTTCAGTCACAGGGCAAGCTGCGACTGCACTGCCAAACAGCGGCGAAAATCAGTTTATGTGGGGTCCAAAAAGCCAAGGCGCGTTTCTGCTGGCCTTTTCGAGTGCCGTCACGCCATATGCCGGCGTTGATCTAAGGATAACGGACTTGTTCATTTTAGGCCTTGTTGGCGCAACTGGCGCAGGAAAATCTGCCCTCGGTGCTCGCCTGGTTGAACGCGACGGTTACCAAGATGTTCATATGGGCAAGCCCATTAAGGACATGCTCGCCAGTCTTGGGCTGTCGCAAGAGGAATTGCACGGACCGCCGGCCATTCGCAATGCGCCGTCGGACTGCCTTGCCGGGCGCTCGCCTCGCTACGCAATGCAGACCTTGGGCACCGATTGGGGCCGCCGAATGATTTCGCCGAAAATATGGGCCGACGCGCTTGATCGCCAACTTGAACAGCTGACCAGAGAGGGCACTGAAAAGATCGTTATCGACGACCTTCGCTTTCCGGAGGATTTTGACGTGATCGTTCGCAGGAACGGCATAATCGCGAGGGTGGTGCGACCAGGGATCAGTCCGCGACTGCGCGGCGTCGATCACATGGCTCATCGCTGGCCCAGCTCTCGTCGGTTGCTGACCTCGTTAGGGTTTCGACCGCTGCATGAGACCGAATATCATTGGCACGGAGCATTAGCATCGTTCGATGTGGTGAACGACGGCACGATCGAGGAATCCCATGCCGCGTTAAATGCGGCGCTAGCGGCAGTTCGCGCGGCTGGGAAATCCTAAGTCACCCGGATTACAACGGAATAGCGCGCGGCAGCGCCCCGCGCGACTGGGTTTCTAGCAAATAGGCCTCGGGCCAACCAACGCGGAGCCGACGGTACCGAGCCAACACAATGTCTTGGTCGACGGCATTTCCAACGACCATCTCGGTTAGCGCACCGATCAGAAGCACATGCGCGGTCTCCAGCGGATGTTCAAATCCAGGGTCATTGGCCAATGCATCCGCCGCCGCGAGTGAAGTACGTGCTGAATCAAGGTCCCCGATTTGCAGGTGCGTAGACGCTTCTCCCAACCGGGACCAGAGTTCGCTGTCGCGATTACCGGAAGCACTGCCAAAATCGATCGCGTCCCGATAATGATCGAGCGCATCGAGCTCCTGCCCGGCATGACGCAGCGCTTCTCCAAGCGCGAGGTGCGCGTTCCCGATCGCTCGAACATCCCCCTCCGAGTCAGCCAACTTCAAAGCGTCTTTTGCCAAGTTAATCGCTTTGTCGGTCGGGCCGATCTTTGCATATGATCTAGCGAGCGATCGATTTATCGCTGCACGATCAGCATCGCTGACGTTGTCCGCAAAACCTTGCAATCGTTCGATTGAAGCAAGGATCCCTGCCTCATCCATAAGGTCTCGCAAAGCCGTGTTGACGAGAAGTTCGCGTTCCAATTGAACGCCGAGATCGGCCGATGCCTTTCGGGCAAGCTTGTCCGAAAGCGTCCAAACCAGAGGATAGCGATTTAGTCGCAGCGCCAGCTTCATTCGCAGCAGGTCTGCGGCGTTTCGCAGCGGCGTCCCGTCCGGTTCCTTCAATTCCACCGCGCGCAGGGGCTCTTGGACCGCAGTATATCTACCGAGGTCCAGTTGTAGGCGTGCCGCTTGTAAGGCGTGCTGAGTCACTCCGTCACGCATAGTCTCCGGCTCCTGAACGGCTTGCCAGGAAGTGGTAAGAAGCAGCAAGCTGTCATCCTGTGCGCCGTGCTCTTCCAAGTTTACTGCGAGTCTGGTTACTTCTTCGATTGATTGCCGTGCAATGATGCGCGGCGCGACAAGGGAGAGTAGCCCACCAGCTCCATTTTCCGGGTCGGCAAAGCCAACCTGCACCAAGCCATCATACCAGAGTTCCTTAAGGGCTTCACGCTCCTGATCACCTATATCTCCCACCCAGCTTGTCGCATAACTCGAATGCACGAAGCGCACCCGTTCACCGGCACGCTTTACCACGCTCGCGCCATCGAGTTCGTCGAGCGCTGACCTGACCTCGATCCCTGCTGCCTTACCGACTGCATCAAGCAGAGAACATGGGATCGCAACCTCCCCGGGCAAGAGCGACATTAAGTCACCTAGCCTTCTGGCGTTGGAGGAGAGTGAGCGCCGCCGTGCTCTGTGCAGTCCGTCGAAATTAGGAATAGGCGGTGCGCTCTCACCTTTTTGCAAAGCCGACATTAGCTCTGCTAGATAAGCTGGCCTACCGCCGAGAGATTCTAGGTTGAGTTTATCAATAGTATCCGGGTCAGGCTCTTGGCCTATTTCCTCCTTGTACCAAGCGACAAGTTCATCCCTGCTCAATTCCGGGATTTGATAGACTTGACCACCACTCGTTGCCATTATGTTGGGTGCGAATGTCGACTGCCAATCGGAGGCAGGCTCTCGCTCAGTATTGACCGCAATCAACAGCAGGCAATTCTCGGGTTTGCGTCTCAGGAGAGTTCTCAAAAAGTCTCGAGCCGAGTTTTGGAAAAGTTCATAGTTGTCGATGACAATGAAGAGCGGGTTACCAAGATTGGTCACAAACTGGAGGTATTCAATGATAAGAACACGGCGGTTAGATTCATCGGCTTCAGCTAACATCCCATAGGGATCAGGCTCAGCTTCGACACCAGCCAACAAATTGCTTACCGCTTCAATCGTCTTTTCAGCTTTGTCGAGACCAGCAACCTTAGCGAAATCTTGGACCATAGCAGCCCCGATTTTTCTCATCCCGGGCAAAAGGCGACCAAGAAAGCTCTCCGCATTCTCCTCGAACGCTTGGTAATCGGCCCGCGGCACCGCGCGCAGTTGCGCACAAATGCTCCCAATGAGCTGCTCTTCGGTCGAGGAGATGCCGCCATCGATCATTAGCGGTGCAGAACCTCGGCCTTTCTGACAATTCTCTGCAAATTGGATACTGAACTCGGTTTTGCCCGAACCTGTAACACCCTCAAGCCCCATGATAGTGCAGCCGGCTTTGATGCCAGCCATCAACTCGCGAGCGAATTCGTCACGGCCCCATAGACGGGGCCGATCCATGCGGTAGAGACTGACAGGATTGTCTGACATAAGCGAGGCAACGTGACCGATAGCAAATCTGAATGCGAATGGCCGCAAATTTCTGAACTAGCGCCCATTGCGATTCCGACCTTTCACGGAACGGTTTATGCTCAACTAGCAGATGTGGAAGGAGAGAAGCTCCTCGTGATCTGCAGCGGCAAGAAGGTTGACGTTCCCTTAGTCCGTTTCCACTCTGCTTGCGCCTTCGGGGAAGGTATTGGTGCCACCGACTGCGACTGCGGGGTGCAACTCGAAGCGGCGGTCGAAGCGATTGTGCGGGACGGAGGGTTCGTGACCTATGCCTGGGAGGAAGGGCGCGGCATCGGCATCGTCAAGAAGATGGCAGCGTTGGCCATTCAGCAGGCCGAAGGGCTGGATACGGCGCAGGCGTTCGAAAGGCTTGGCTATCCGCCCGAGCCGCGTAGCTTCGCAAACCATGTCGCCGCACTGCGCCTTATATTCGATGGGCCATCCATCCGACTGGCTTCAGCTAACCCCGCGAAAGAGGCGGCGCTTGCCCGAGCAGGGATCAAGGTTACTGAGCGAATTAAATTGACAGTGCCACTGACGAGCGAGCGTGCGACATATATCGCCGGCAAGGTCTTGGCTCTTGGCCACCATCCATGAGCCTGGATCGCGCGCTCGATGGCGTTCCCTTCGCCGTAGACAAATTCAGGTGTCTGGAAGCGGCTCGCATGCTCGCGGCTTACAAACCCGACGACGAGACATTCCCTTGGTCTTCGGCGTCGCTCCTCAGTCAGCTAACATTCAAGACCCTGTTCATTTCCATATGCCATCGGATGAACTGGGACGTCCTACAATCCGCTCTCGCCAGTTGGATGTTGCCCGATACTGACAGAAGGCTTGCCGAATTCGCCAAGACGCCGCCCAGGCAGATTCGCGAGCTTCTTATCTCCTATCCTAAGCAAGATCGCGTGCTCGCGCATCAACGTGCCGCAATGCTGCGCGATACCGCAGGGAGCCTGCTTCGTATCTGCCATTCCGACGGTGCGCTCGATAGGCTTTTTGAGCACCCCTATCTCGAAGGACCCGGGGGATTCTACGAGGTGTTCAGCCAGATCGCCGCTTTCCAGGGAGACCCACTGGAGAAGAAGATCCGGGTTCTCGCGCATGATCTCCACCGCGAGGGGATCATGCGTTTTGCCGATCCCGAGAACCTGCGGCCGGCGGTGGAATATCACTTGATCCGGCTATACCTGCGAACCGGACGTGTGTTTCCAACGCGGCCGGCGGTCATCGAGGCTCTGACCGGCGAGCCGCAATCGGCGCGTCGGCGGCTCGTGATGGTGCTGCGGGAAACCGTCGACCAGGCGATGCGGGACACGGCACTTTACGCTGGTCTGGATGTCGCGACGCTAAACTACCTCGAGTGGCAGCTTGCCCGCACCATCTGCGTATCCGAACTGGGGCTAGACTGGCATCCGCATTGCTTGGAGGCACCGGCGCGTGAATTGCCACATAATGTGGCTCGACTTGTTGCTGGGCCCTGCCCGTATAGCCAAGGCTGCCGGACGCTCGGCGACCGGGGTTACGATTGGTTCAACGAGCCCCAGTTCGAAAAGGCGATCTACTGAGGCTTCGAGAGCAGCAGCACGGTTTCGGTAAGTTGCGGCTTCGGAAGCGTGGCGCGGGAATGGGGGCTTAATCGCGACATCGCGTTGCGAACCTTGAAGCGCTTGAGCTCCGCCACTTTCAGGCCATGCACTTGGGCGATGTCGCCGAGCAGTTCCGCAACGGACACGAGGATTTCTTTGTAGTAGGTGTCCTGCACAACCATCATGGCGACGCCATTCGGAGCCAGCCAGCCGGCGAACCGGGCGAGCACTCTCGACATGTCCTCGAAATAGTAGCGGAAGCCCTTCGCGTAATAGCGCTCCGAGGCATAACTGCGGTGGGTTCTTACGCGTTCGATCAAGGTTTCGACCGAGATTGGCAGCTCCATACCGACATGCTCAGGGCGAATCAGAGGCGTGCCGATCTGGATTTCCCGGAGGCGGCGCTCGGCCTCCTGATCACTCTCAAGCAGAAGTTCCGCGGCAGGCAGGTAATGGCGAATGTAGTCGGTGCGGTTGGGATAGGGAGGCGAAGTCACGATCGCATCGACGCTGCCCTCTCCCCAATCGAGTTCCGCTACGTCCCGATTTGAGAGCTGAACAGAAAAGCCATCCGCGAGCGGCGCCAGGTCCGCGGAATAGGCGGTCAGGGATTTGATTGCGGCGTCGACGGCGCCCTCAAAATCGCCGTTGATCGCGACGCTGCCCGGGGAACGCTTCGTCCAAGTCGGATTCGAACCGCGGAGTTTCTTGTGCATCGCGATTCGAGCGGTCGAAAGGATATGCAGGCAACACAGTACGTGCCTCGCGGCCTCTCCCACCGGGGTCTTGAGGCAGTCACTAACCGTGCTGCCGGTGGGCAGTAAGGCGCCAATCGTCAATCCGAATCGTCGCTCGTCGTCTTCGCCACGGCTGAGAGGGAGCAGCGAACGGATGGCCTCGGCCGCCTGGTTGATTTGCGATGCCGACGATGTTCGCACACAGCATGATGCGACTGCGAAAGGATTGAGGTCATTGAGTATGAGATCGAGCGATAACGACCGAGCGGATTCACCAAGTGTGCCCATGCCGGCAAAAGGATCCGCTATCCGCTTATGGCCGCGCGACAAGCAATCCTGCAGAGCGAAAGAGGCGAAATCGCTTGAGAAAGCCGTATAGAGGCTAGCGAGACGACCGAATGCCGCCTTGTCCGCCGGGCTGGGCTTGGGATTCGGACAGCCCTCAAGTCGCCCAGGCTTGGGCTCGCCGAACAGATCAAATTCAGTAGCGACCGGGCTCATAATATTTGCCATACCATGGACCGACATAGCGCAATACCGCCTTGACGCCATAGCTCATGATGCGAGCCCGAGCGCGTCGATGAACGAATAGCCGCATCCCGCTCGTCAGCTTCGTAATCTGCCGTTCCGGTCTGTCCAACATCCTGAACATACGAGAGAGGCGTGGCGCTGCTCAATGAACGACCGGTTTCGGTTTAGCCAGACGTTTAGAGCCAAGGGGATATACGACCGATTTGTCCCACAATGCGGCGTTTGGATTCGGCGGCAGTCGACCCATACTCGGTCGTTCACATCTGACGCGCTATGTGTCCGCTTCCGAGGGAAGCCGCCGACCAAGCTGGCGGAACAGTCAGCATCTGGCTCCCGCTCGATGCCGGGCACGTCAGGTTAGCGCCAGCGGCGACACGCTGCACATCAAAGCGTTGCGAGATTGCCGCCGTCGGCGCGCGCGAGCGATGCGGCGACCCATCTCGCTCGGCGGCTCAATCCACATCACGTAATCCGTGATGCTGTAGTCCGCCCCAATGGCGGTAGCCTCGAAATGATGAGCATCAAAGCCGCTAGCCACCGTAGGATCGAGATCGCCGACCCCGATGTTTGGACACCAAGTGTTCGGCAGCGCGTCAGGGCCACCCAGTCGGAACGGATCGATATGATCGATCCGTTCCTGCGCCCCTTGCTTGAGTTGCTCCAAGCGGTTGAGGACGATGACGCCAGCAACGTCCGGGAACTTGACCGGTTCATCGCCAACCATGAACCAGCTGTTCTCGGTCAGCAGCCCGGCCTGTGGGTGCATGAGCACGCTGATCGCCTCGTACATGTAGAGATCCCATACGACGACAAGGATGCCGGTGGCTCCGCCGGCGTCAAACCCGGCGAACTTTTCCTGTGCCGATTTAAGGAAATCTTTCAGCGTGTTGTCGCGTGGCAAGGTGACTGTTTCGCCCGCTATGTGCGGCGCATCGCGCATGAACCCCCTGATCGGGATCTGGTGCGGATTGAGCGAACGGTTCTCCTGATGCGCGATAAAGGAAGGGCATTTCACCTCGAATAGCCACAGCCGCTCGGGCGTTCTCACGCTGAATTCCGGCCGCTTATTATTGCTCTTGTTGACCGGCTCAAATTCGATGAGGGTGTCCGCAGGCCAATCGACCGTGCACAGCACCCGAGCCACGAGAAGTTCGGCTAATTTCTGAATAAGTTCTTCGAAGCGAGCCTTCCAGGCTGCCGGTTCAGTAGCCGCCGACACGTACTTGACCGCGTGAAACTCCCTGATGAACCGGTAACCCAAGCCCGGCACGCGCTCTTCGCATTTGACTAGTGCTGTAAGCAGGTATTGACCAAAAGGTGTTACGTTCGCGAAATGGTAGCTGAGCCAGCCCGGCTTTTCACGACATAAGTCGAGATACTCGGTCATGAAGTCGACTGCGAGTTCGCCTTTGTTCTTGGCAGGGGCGTGGTCCGTGGCCATTTGGCGTCTCTTCTCCGACAGTTGGTCAGCCCCTACCGAGCCGATTTCTGGGCAGCTCATATCGAGTGAATCACCCTCTCGCCAAACAGCTGGTCCGTCGCTTGGCGCCCCAACGTCAGTCGTTCACAGCCGCCAAATCGAACGTCCGGCTCCGCCCGAAACCGCCAGTCTATCTTCGCGAGCAAGCAACGACCACGCTCGTGACCGGCTGGTAGACCGCGATCCCTTCGGCCTTCACGTCCATGAAGAAGTAGCGCCCGTGGGCAAGCCCGTCGTTCACCTCCTGCAGGGTGTGGACGATGAAGTTGACCGGCGTGCGCA